>Ga0100398_1001029_pt1 | contig 24254 bp, 21 predicted proteins | sample CryGeymeta201522_FD_81568 | JGI IMG/M metagenome (GOLD analysis project Ga0100398, IMG submission 81568) | Groundwater microbial communities from Crystal Geyser aquifers in Utah, USA - Crystal Geyser metaG 2015-22 | ecosystem: Environmental > Aquatic > Deep subsurface > Groundwater | place: USA...
CCAGCGCCGCCGCCAGCGCCGCGCGCAGTCCCGCCACGTCCGGCCCCAACTGGCTGCCGGTTCCCGCGGCCCCCGCCAGCGACACCACCAGCACCCGCGCGCGCAGATCCGGCAACCGCTCCAGCAGCCGCAACAGCGGCCAGCCCCAGGCCGCCACCAGCGCGCCGAAACTCGACGGGACCGCGACCTGCCCATAGGTCCGCGCCGCCTGCGGCAGGTCCGCATGGGCCTCCGCCAGCCCGGCCAGCACGCCCAGCGCCTGCCGCAACCGGTCTTCTACAAGATCCAGAACCCGCCGCATCCGCAGCATCTGCCCGGTGTCCTGGATATCCTGGCTCGTCGCACCCCAATGCAGATATTGCGCATGCTCGGGCGCATCCAGCGCGCGGCGAAACGCGGCCACCAGCCCCGGCAGGCTGACCCCGTTGGACGCCGCCGCACCCGCCAGCCCGCCCGGGTCGATCTGCACCTCCAGCGCCGCGCGGTTCAGGAACGCGCCCGAAACCTCCGGGATCACGCCGGCCCCACCCTGCACCTTCGCCAGCGCGCCCAGCACCAGCATCATCGCGCGCACCTCGGCCCCGTCCGACAACAGCCGCGCTGCCTCCGCATCGCCGAACAACTTCCCGTAGAGCCCGCTGTCGAACACCGAAGCGCTCAAGGCAGGTGCCCGATCTCGCCCAGAAACCGCACCAGATGCGCCGCGTAATCCTCGGGCTTCTCCACGCAGGGCAGGTGGCCCACGCCGCGCATCAACTCGAACCGCGCGCCGGGGATCAACCCGGCCAGTTCGCGCACCAGATCGGGCGGCGTGGCCCCGTCGCGGTCGCCCGCGATCACCAGCGCGGGCAGGCGCAGCGCCGCCGTGGTGGTGTGGAAATCGCTGCCCGCGATGGCGGCGCAACACCCGGCATAGCCGTCCAGCGGACAGGTCTCGACCATGCGGCGCCACGGTGTCACCGCCGGGCTCTGGCGGAACGCGGGCGCGAACCAGCGCTCCATGATCGCATCTGCCATGGCGGGCAGGCCGTCCGCGCGCAGCGCCGCGATGCGGTCCTCCCACATCTCGCGCGTGCCGATCTTGGCGGCCGTGTTCGACAGCACCACCGCGCGCACCAGGTCCAGCCGCTTGGCCGCCAGCCCCTGCGCGATCAGCCCGCCGATCGAGAGGCCGACGACGACCGCGTCGCGCACCTCCAGCGCGTCCATCACCCGTTCCGCATCGCGGATCAGCGCGCCCATGGCATAGGGCGGGGCAGGGCAGGTCGACAGCCCGTGCCCGCGCTTGTCAAAGCGGATCAGGCGCAGGCCCGGCGGTAGCGTCGCCACCACCCCGTCCCACAGCCGCAAATCGGTGCCGAGCGAATTCGCGAACACCACCGCCGGGCCATCCCGTGGCCCATCGACCTGCACATGCAGGCACACATCATCGAAGCTCAACACATCCATCCCCCTATCTCGGGCAAAGCGCGGGCGGCTTGCAAGCCCCAACCTGCGCCGGTCCCCTGGCGCCCGGCGCACGGCGCGCCCTGTCGCCGCGACAAGGTCGCATCCCGGCTTTCGGATGACGCGAACCGGCCCGCAAGGGCCCCGAGCCCGCGCAATGGTGGCGCAACGCAACCGGAGTCCATGATGCCCAGACAGATCCGCGCCGCCGTGTGCCACAAACACGGCGATCCCCTCCTGATCGAGACCCTGACCCTGCGCGATCCGGGCCCACAGGAGGTCGAGGTGACCCTCGACGCCGTGGCGATCTGCCATTCCGACATCTCCTACATGGAAGGCGCCTGGGGCGGTGCGCTGCCGGCCGTCTACGGGCACGAGGCGGCGGGCCGCGTCGCCCGCTGCGGCCCGGGCGTCACCGCGTGCAAACCCGGCGATCGCGTCATCGTGACCCTCATCCGCTCCTGCGGCCAATGCCCCTCCTGCGCTTCGGCGCAACCCAACTACTGCAATGGCAACACGCCCGAGGCCCCGGTGCTCACCACCGCCGGGGGTGGCCCCGTCACCAAGGCGATGAACTGCGGCGCCTTCGCCGAGGCGGTCGTCGTCGACATCTCCCAGATCGCGCCTATCGGCGACACCATCCCGGCCGAGGTCGCCTGCCTGCTGGCCTGCGGCGTGCCCACCGGGCTTGGTGCCGCCATCAACACCGCGCGCGTGAAACCCGGCGACAAGGTCGTGGTGATCGGGGCAGGCGGCGTCGGCCTCAATTGCATCCAGGGCGCGCGCATCGCAGGGGCGGTGCGCATCGTCGCCATGGATCTCGAAGAGAAGAAGCTCGCCGACGCGCTCGAATTCGGCGCGACCGATACGCTGTCCGCCCGCACCGAGACACCGTGGAAGGCGCTCTCCGACCTCCTGGGTGGCTCGCTCGCCGACCACGTCTTCGTCTCCGTCGGCGCCATCCCCGCCTTCGAGGCTGCGCTGCGCCTGCTGGCCCCGCGCGGGACGCTCTACGCCGTCGGCATGCCCCATACCGGCGCCACCACCCCCTACGAGCCCGTGATGATCGCCGCCACCGGACAGGGTATCCGCGGCTCCAAGATGGGCGAAGTCGTGCTGAAACGCGACATTCCCTGGATGGTCGACCTCTACAGCCAGGGCCGCCTGAAACTCGATGAACTGGTCTCCGGCCGCTGGACCCTCGACCAGATCAACGACGCCATCGCCGACACCAACACTGGCCAGGCGCGCCGCAACGTGATCTTGTTCTGACACACCTCCACACCTCCACACGTCCCTGCTCGCGCGCCCGCCCCCTTCATCTTGGCCAGAAACTCCGGGGGTTTGGGGGCTGGCCCCCAAAATCCGGACATCCGCATGAAACTCGACAGCCTGGAAATCTTCACCATCGCCCCGCCCCCGCCCGGCTGGGGCGGCCGCTACTGGCTGATCGTCCGCGTCGCCACCGCCTGCGGCATCACCGGCCTGGGCGAGGTCTATGCCGCGGGCGTCGGCCATCACGCCATGCAGGCCGTCATCGCGGATGTCTTCGGCCGCCACATGCAGGGTGAGAACCCCGAAAATATCGAGCTGATGTCGCGCCGCGCCCAATCCTCGGGCTTCACCCAACGCCCCGATCCCACCACCTTCGGCGCCTTCTCGGGGCTGGAGATGGCCTGCTGGGACATCCTCGGCAAGGCGCGCGACCGCCCTGTCTGGGCGCTGTTGGGCGGCCGCATGAACGACCGCCTGCGCGCCTATACCTACCTCTATCCCGAACCGCACCACGATACCGTGGCCTTCTGGACCGCGCCCGACATGGCGGCAGAGGCCGCGTCAGTCGCCGCCGAGGACGGTTACACCGCCGTCAAGTTCGATCCCGCAGGCCCCTACACGATCCGGGGCGGCCACATGCCCGCGCTGTCGGACATCGCCACCTCCGCCGCCTTCTGCGCCCGCATCCGCGAGGCGGTCGGCACCCGCGCCGACCTGCTCTTCGGCACCCATGGCCAGTTCGCGCCCGCGGGCGCCATTCGCCTCGCCAAGGCGATCGAGCCGTCCGACCCGCTCTGGTTCGAGGAACCGATCCCGCCCGACAACTTGCCGGGCCTGGCCGAGGTGGCGGCCCGGACCTCCATTCCCATCGCCACCGGCGAGCGGCTGACCACCAAGGGCGAATTCGCCCTCGCGCTGCGCTACGGCGCGCGCATCCTGCAACCGGCGCTCGGGCGCGCGGGCGGCATCTGGGAGGGCAAGAAGATCGCCACCCTGGCCGAGGCGGCGGGCGCGCAGATCGCCCCGCATCTCTATGCCGGTCCCGTCGAATGGGCCGCCAACGTGCATCTCGGCATCTCCTGCGCCAACCTCCTGATGGTGGAAGCGATCGAGACGCCGTTTCACGAGGCGCTGGTGACCGGCCGCCCGAAGGTCGAGAACGGCTTCGTCGCGGCACCCGAAGGCCCCGGTCTCGGCATCACGCTCAACGACGAGGTGGCGCAAGCCCATGCCTATGCCGGCGACCGGCTGCACCTGGAAATGCAGGAAGCGCCCTGCGATTGGCAGAACGGGAACAGCTTCGCAGGCGGATCGGCGGATTGATCCGTCGGCCGACGGCGGGGTGGGGCGGGCATTCCGTAGGGCGGGGTTCACCCCGCCGCACGCCCCACCAAACGCCCCGCCGCGCGCGCCGCCAAACACCCCGCCAAACACCCCGCCAAACACCCCGCCAAACACCCCGCCGCACGCGCCACCAAACGCGCTACCGCTCGCGCTCGTGGGCAAAGCGCAACCGTGCGATCTCCTCGTTCTTTTCCGACGCCTTCAGCGCCGTCATCTCTTCCTTGACGTAGTCCAGATGCCGCACCACCGCCGCCTTGGCCGCCGCCGCGTCCCGCTCCTGCAATCCCGCGTTGATCGCCCGATGCTGGTCCAGCAGCATGTCGCGCGTGGTGCGGTTCTTGAACATCTGCTGGCGGTTGAAGAACACGCCCTGTTTCAGCAGGTCGAAGGTGGACCGCATCATGTGCAGCAGGATCACGTTGTGGCTGGCCTCGATGATGGCCAGATGGAATTCCGCATCCAGAAACGCCTCGTCCGCCGGGTTGCGCTTGCGATGGGCGGCTTCCATCTTGCGGAAGATCGCGTCGATCACCTTCAGGTCGGTGTCCGAGCCTTGGGTCGCCGCCCGCTCGGCGGCGATGGCTTCCAGATCCTGCCGAAAGGCGATGTAGTCGAAAACCGCTTCCTCATGGGCCGACAACAACGTGATCAGCGCGGGCGAGAAGGCCGATCCCAGCACATCGGCCACGTAGATCCCCGCGCCTGCCCGCGTCGTCAACAGCCCGCGCGTCTGCAATTCGCCGACCGCTTCGCGCAACGACGGGCGCGACACGCCCAACCGCTCGCTCAATTCCCGTTCCGAGGGCAACCGCTCGCCCGGCCGCAGGATGCCGCGCAGGATCAGCTGTTCGATCTGCTTGACGACGGAGTGCGACAGCTTCTCCGCCTCGATGCGCTGAAACGGCATGGCTGCCCTCCTGAAGGATTGGTAAAATGATATGACCGCAGGGGCGCCCTGTCCAGTGCGCCGCCCGGTGAGCCCGGACGAAAACGGCCCGCGTATGGGGCGGGCCGTGTCGGGTTCGGGTTCGGTTCCGTGTCTGGCGGCGCAGGGATCAACGCGGGCGGATGATGACCTCGACCCGGCGGTTCTGCGCCCGGCCCTCGGGCGTGAGGTTGGAGGCAACCGGCTCCCCCTCGCCGCGTCCGATGGAACTGACGCGCGACGGCGCCACGCCCACCTCCAGCAGAACACCGGCCACCGCCTGCGCCCGGCGCAGCGACAGGCCCTGGTTGTAGGCGGCCGAGCCGGTATTGTCGGTATGGCCCAGAACCTGCACATCGGTGTTCGGATACTGGTTGAGGTTGCGCGCCAGCGCCCGCAGGTCGCCCTGAAGGCTGGCCCGGATGGCGGCGCTGTCGGTGTCGAACAGGATCCCCTCGGGCATCGTCACGATCAGCGACTGGCCGGTATTCTCGATCAGGATACGCTCGTCCGCCATCGCGCCGCGCAGGTCGCGCGCCTGCGCATCCAGCGCGTTGCCGATGGCCGCCCCCGAGGCCGCGCCGATCGCCGCCCCCAGCACCGCGTTGCGGCCCCGGTTGTCGGAACTGCCCGACGCGCCCAGAAAGCCGCCCAGGATACCGCCGATGACCGCGCCATCGCGGGTGCGGTTGGGTGTCGTGGCGTTCGGGTCCGTTGGTCCGACGCTGTTTGTCACGCAGCCGCCAAGTGCGATGACGGCGGCGCTGGCCAGCAGCACGGGTTTGAAAAATATTGTCATGGGTGAAGCCCTTTGTCGCCTGAGTGCCCCGTTTCCCTTGGGGTTTTATGGCGCTGAGTATATCAGGCGGGGCAGGGGGGGACAGGGGAAAAGCGCGGCCCGCGCGCCACGGGGCGGAACCGGCAAAACCCCGCCGCACGCCTCCCGGACCGCACCCCTCCTGGACCACGTCCGCTTCAGGCCGCACCCTCCTCGGTGCTCGCCGCCTCCCAGGCCAGCATCGCGCGCTTCACCGGCAGACCCCAATGGTAGCCGCCCAGCCCGCCCGATTTGCGCAAGGCGCGGTGGCAGGGGATCAACCAGCTGATCGGGTTGCGGCCCACGGCGGTGCCCACGGCCCGCACGGCGCGGGGCTTTCCGATGGCGCCCGCGATCTCGGAATAGGTGGTGACATGGCCGGTGGGGATGCTCAGCAGCGCCTCCCACACCTTGATCTGGAACGGCGCGCCGATCAGCGACAGGTGCACATCGCCGCCCGCGCCGAAGGCGGCCTCCGCCATGGCGCGCAGGCCCGGCTGGTCCTGTGCGAAGGTCGCGTTCGGCCAGCGTCCGCGCAGGTCGGCCATCGCGACCTCCGGTCCGGTCTCGCTGGCAAAGGCGATGCCGCAGATGCCCTTGTCCGTCGCCATCACCAGCGCCGGGCCGAAGGGGCTGTCGAACCAGCCCCAGCGGATCACCAGCCCCGCGCCGCCACTGGCATAGGTGCCGGGGCTCATCGCCTCCCAGCGCAGGAACAGGTCGTGCAGCCGCCCGCCGCTGCTCAGCCCGGTCTCCCCGATCGTGTCGAGCACCGTGAACCGCTCCGCCAGCAGGCGGCGCGCATGGTCCAGCGTCAGGTATTGCTGATACCGCTTGGGGCTGACCCCGACCCAGCCGCTGAAGGTGCGCTGGAAATGCGCCGGGCTCATCCGCAGGGCCGCCGCCAGATCCTCCAGCGAGCGGTGCGGCTCCGCGTCGATCAGGTCGAGCGCGCGGCGCATCACGTTGTAATGGTAGCTGCCCGGGGCACTGGCCTTGGGCGGGTCGCGGAAATCGGCTGCGGTCTGCGGGTGCTGGTGGGACATCTCGGGCCTCCTGTCCGCGACAATCTAGGGGGGCTGGGGTCGGCGCGCGACCCGTTTCCTGCGCGAAGTCGCCCATGCCGCCGCCCCGCGTCGCCGCCCCGTGCCGCCGCGACATCTGGCACGTCCGCCGTCGGTCGCGACCTCTGCCGCCTGCCGTGACACGCCTTGCCCCGCCACGGGGGCGCAGTTCTCAACGCAAGGTCCCGCAACGCCGACAAAACGCTCCGTGCCGCCGCCCCCCAGCCACCCCCTCTTGTCGTTCCGGTTTCCAACCGCCAAAAGGGACGCCATGGCCAAGACGTTGCCCTATCACACGATCCGCGAGATCTTCTCCCGCTTCCGCGCGTCCGAGCCGGAGCCGAAGGGAGAACTGCACCATACCAACGCCTTCACGCTGCTGGTGGCCGTGGCGCTCAGCGCGCAGGCCACGGACGCGGGCGTGAACCGCGCCACCGGGCCGCTCTTCGCCCTCGCCGACACGCCGCAGAAGATGCTCGACCTGGGCGAGGAGCGTCTGACCGACCTCATCAAGACCATCGGGCTGTATCGCAACAAGGCGAAGAACGTCATCCGGCTCAGCCGCATCCTTGTCGCGCAGTATGGCGGCGAGGTTCCGTCCTCCCGCACCGCCCTGCAAAGCCTTCCCGGTGTCGGACGCAAGACCGCCAACGTGGTGCTCAACATGTGGTGGGGGATGCCCGCGCAGGCCGTCGATACCCATGTCTTCCGCGTCGGCAACCGCACCGGCATCGCACCCGGCCGCGATGTCGAGGCCGTCGAACGCGCCGTGGAGGACAACATCCCGGCCGAGTTCCAGCACCACGCCCATCACTGGCTGATCCTGCATGGACGCTACATCTGCGTGGCGCGCAAACCGAAATGCGGCGCCTGCCTGATCGCCGATCTCTGCCCCTACGAGGACAAGACCACATGACCGCCCAGACCGCCCAGACCGCCCAGATTGCGACCCAACCGATTGATATCGTCGGCATCGGCAATGCCATCGTCGACGTGATCTCGCACGGGGACGATAGCTTCCTGGACAATATGGGCATCCAGAAGGGTATCATGCAGCTGGTCGAACGCGAACGTGCGGAAATCCTCTACGGCGCGATGACGGACCGGGTGCAGACCCCCGGCGGCTCGGTCGCCAACACCATCGCGGGGGCGGCGACGCTGGGGCTCAGGACCGCGTTTCTCGGCAAGGTGAAGGCCGACGCGCTGGGCCGCTTCTACGCCGAGGGCATGATCGCGGACGGCATCGGCTTTCCGAACCCGCCGGTTGCTGGCGACGTGCCGCCGACCTCGCGCTCGATGATCTTCGTCTCGCCCGATGGCGAACGCTCGATGAACACCTATCTGGGCGCGGGTGCCGATTTCGACGAGGGCGACGTGGACACCGCCGTCGCGGGCGCGGCGCGGTTCCTGTTTCTCGAAGGCTACCTCTACGACAAGCCGGAAGGCAAACGCGCCTTCACCGCCGCGGCACAGGCCTGCCACGCGGGCGGCGGCAAGGCCGGTGTCACCCTGTCCGATCCGTTCTGCGTCGATCGCCACCGCGACGATTTCCTGCGCCTGATCGCCGGGGAAATGGATTTCACGCTCGGCAACAAGGATGAATGGCTCTCCCTCTATCAGACCACCGATGTGGAGCACGCGCTGGCCCAAGCGGCGCAGGTCTGCGACACGGTGGTGTGCACCCGCTCCGGCGATCCGGTCATCCTGATGCGCGGCGGGGACCGCGTCGAAGTGCCCGTCACCCGCGTCACACCCGTGGATGCCACCGGCGCGGGCGACCAGTTCGCGGCCGGGTTCCTCTATGGCCTTGCCACCGGGCAATCGCTGGAAATGGCGGGGCGGATGGGCGTCGCGGCCGCGGCCGAGGTCATCGGCCATGTCGGCCCGCGTCCCTTGCGGCCGCTCGGTGTGGTCTTCGCCGAACACGGCCTGGCCTGAATCGCAGCGGGGACGGCTAAAACATTGAGTGACATGTTCGAAATGCTCAATTCCGGCGCCGGGGCGCTCTGGATCCTGCTGCTGGGGCTTGTCTTCAAGCTGACCGGTTTCGCCGTCCGCGACGAGTTGGCCCTGCGCCTGATGGTGGTCTGCGGTTTCCTCTGCGATGCCGCCTATTACTTCTTCCGGGCCGAGCCGAGCCTGCCCTCGATCCTGTCCAACTTCGCGCTGCTGTCGATCAACGTCGTGCTGATCGTGGCCATCGTGACGGAACGGACGACCTGGCGCATGTCGCCCGACACCAGGCGCGTGTTCAGCCACTTCCCGACGCTCAATCCCGGCCAGTTCCGCCGCCTCAACAAGATGATCACGGTGCAGGCCGCCGCTCCCGGCGCGGTCCTGACCCGCGAGGGCGAGCCGGTCGATGCGCTGATGCTGGTCTTTGCCGAAACGGTCGTCATCTCCAAGGCGGGCGAAAGCTTTCCCATCGCCGGTCCCGCCTTCGTGGGCGAGGTGGCGTTCCTGACCGGCAACCCCTCCAGCGCCGATGTGACCCTGCCCGAGGGCGGCACCGTGCTGCGGGTGGACAGCGATGCGCTGCGCCGCCGCATGGCGCGCTCGCCCGCGTTCAACAACGCGATGGTGGCGCTGTTCGGCCGGGAACTGGCGCGCAAGGTGGCCGATTCCGTGCCGATGGACCGAGCCGCGACGCGCTAGCCTGCGCCGGACGCAATGCTGCCTGCCCGGTTGCGGTTGGCGGCGTCGATCTTGCGCTGCGCCTCGATCTGGATCCCGTGGGACAGGGCCAGCGCGAAATCCGGGTCGACCGCCACCTCGCGAAGCAGATCGGCGCGGGGCAGCGCGAAGATCCGCGCCGTCTCGGTCACCTCCACATCCGCCGTCGCGGCACCGCCATGCATCACCGCCATCTCGCCGATCAACGCGCCCGGACCCAGCCGCGCCACTTCCGCCCCGTGGGCGCGGACGGACGCCGCGCCTCCGGCGATATAGATCAGCGCGTGCACCGGCGCGCCCTGTCGCGTCAGGATAGTGCCGGGGCTGGCGCTCTGCCATCGACCGAGGCCGAGCAAGCCGCGCGCCAGATGCGGGGCCATGGTGGCGAAATGCGCCGACAGGAACCGCCGCTCCTCCTCCGAGAAGCGCACCCGCGTGCGCAGCCACGCCATCCGCGCCAGCCCGGCCAGCGACAGCGCGATCCACGACATCTGGACCAGCGCCGCGGGCAGGTTGAACGCCTCCGTCAGGCTCGCCAGCACGGCGCAGGCGGCGACGAGGTTCAAGATGGTATAGGTGACAGACCGGCCCCGGATCAGCCCGAATTGCAGCGCGCCATAGGCCACCAGGTAAAGCGCCACGCCGAAAAGCCCTGCGGCGGACCAGATCGTCACCGTCATTTCCGTCTCCCCGTGCGGTAACGCGACCGTGGCCCGCCCGACCCGCCGCTGTCAAATCCCCGAGCGACGCCGGAAGGGTTTGCGACGACACGCATTTTCCGCCACCATTGGCCCGGGGACGCGGCCCGTCAGGTGCCACGCAAGGAGGATCCCGCCCGGTGAAACCGCACGGCAACCACGATGACACGGCGCGCGCCCCATGGCCCGGCTGAGCCTCCTGCTCAGCCTGTCGGTGGCGCTGCTGATGGTGGTGCTGACGGCCTTTCCGCCGCCGATCCTCGACCGTGCGCGCGATGCCGTGTTCGACGGCTACCAACGCACCGCGCCGCGCCCCTACGACCCGCTGACGCCGGTCCATATCATCGACATCGACGAGGCGGCGCTCGACGCCTTCGGCCAATGGCCATGGCCGCGCAGCTACATGGCGGAACTGACCGATCGCCTGTTCGACCATGGCGCGGCGGCGGTGGGCTTCGACGTGCTGTTCCCCGAACCCGACCGGACCTCGCCCGACCTGATCGTCGAATCGTGGTCGCGCTTTTCCGATGGCATCCCCCCCGTGCTGCCCGATCTCGGTCTGGAACCGCACGATACCCGCTTTGCCAATGCCATCGCGGGCCGCCCCGTGGTCCTGTCGGTCGCCGGCGGCGCCGAGGGCGAGGTGCCCACCGCCAAGGCGGGCTTCGCCGTCACCGGCGACATCCCCAACACGCTGACCGCCTATCCCGCCGCCACCGGCAACCTGCCCGCCCTGACGGCCGCCGCCGCGGGCCTCGGCACCATCAGCCTCGGCCGCAACGAGGATGGCATCACCCGGACCGTGCCCATGGTGACCGAGATCGGCGGCGTGCTGATCCCGTCGCTTTCGGCCGAATTGCTGCGCGTGGCGCAGGGCGCGGGCGGACTGGTGCTCAAGACCACCGAGGCCTCGGGCGAGTTTTCCGGCGGCACTGTCGCCGCCACCGCCATGCAGGTCGGCGCGCTGAACTTCCCGCTGGAGGCCGACGGCCGCTTCCGCCTCTACTATTCCGGCGTCCAGCCCCAGCGCGTCACCCCCGTCATCCGCCTGCTGGAGGCCGACGGCATCGACCCCGATCTCGTGGCGATCCTGCAAGGCCAGATCGTGCTGGTCGGCTCCTCCGCCCAGGGCCTCTTCGACATCCGCACCACGCCGCTCGACGGGCAGGTCGCGGGCGTGACGCTCCATGCCGAGATCATCGAACAGATCATCGCGGGCGCCTACCTGTCCCGCCCGGACTGGATGCGCGGGCTGGAAATCCTGATCGTCGTGCTCGCGGGCCTGTCGCTGACCGGTCTCATCCGGCTGGAACGCCCCGTTCTGGGCCTTGCCGCCGCCCTGGTCTTCGGCCTCGGATCGGTGGCGGGCGGACTGCTGGGTTTCATGGAATACGGCCTGCTCTATTCGCCCGTCATGGCGGTGATGACGACCGTGCTGGTCTATATCCCCGGCACGACGCTGGGCTACCTCGCCAAGGACCGCGCGCGTCGCGCGATCCGCGAACGCTTCGCGCGCTTCCTGCCCCCCGCGCTGATCGCCGAGATCGAGAAGAACCCCGCCGCTGCCCTGACCCCGGACGGGGCAGAACGCGACCTGACCGTGATGTTCGTGGACATGCGCGGCTTTTCCACCCTCACCGAAGGCATGGCGCCCGACCGCGTGGTGACGCTGGTCAACACCTTCCTCTCCGCCGTGGCCGAGGCGCTGGTGGATCACGGCGCCACCATCGACAAGTTCATGGGCGACGCGGTCATGGCGTTCTGGAACGCGCCCATCATGCGCGACGACCACGCCGCCGCCGCCCTCGGTGCGCTGGAGGCGATCAACACCGCCGCCGAACAGGCGAATTTCGTCCTGACCTCCCAGGGCCTGCCACGCATCAATCTCGGGATCGGGCTCAATACCGGCCCGGCCTCGGTCGGGCTGATGGGTTCGCGCGACCGGCTGTCCTATACCTGCATCGGCGACAGCGTCACGCTGGCCGCGCGGCTGGAGGGGCTGACCCGCATCTACGGCACCCGCAACTGCGTCGGCCCCGCGACCGTCGCGGCCTGCCCGCCCGCGCTGCTGGCCGTGACGCTGGACCTGATCGCCGTCAAGGGCTTCGCCCGCGCGGTCGAGGTCGCGACCGTCCTGCCGCGCCTGTCACCGGGGGTCGAGGCCTTCGACGCCGCCCTGCAAGCCGCCCGCGCCGCCTACGTGGCGCGCGACTGGGCCGGGGCCGAGGCCGCGTTCATGGCCGTGGCCAAGGTCAAGATCCCCTTTTGCAACACCGCCCTTCTGGCGCAGCTCTACCTTGACCGCATCGCCGAGCACAGGAAAACGCCCCCGCCCGAGGACTGGGCCGGGGCGTTCGTTGCCTTGACGAAACGCTAGAGCACGTCGCGCAAAAACGGGTGCCGGTCTTGCGCGCCTCGGAGGTGCGCACTCACAAGGTCAGCGCGGGTCGCGCGATTGCGAACGAAGCCGACACGACCCGGGCCGCCGACCCGGGGTGAAGGGGTCGTGAAGGGGTCGGACAGCGCAGGTATCAGACTAGAATTCGCCGAAATAGAAGTCGCTGGGCAGGAACTCCAACAGGTCGTCGATGACGAAATCGTCATCGAAGATCTCGGGGTCGAATTCCTCGCCGGTGGTGGACACAGGGCCTCGGTCCGACGGGTTCGGATTGTCGATGCCCGATCCCAGTCCAGCGCCGCCGCCGCCGCCGCCGCGCGGTGCACCGTCGATCAAGTTCAGAACCTGCGCCAGGAAGTCCGGATTGACCCGGCCCTGGTAGCCGGCCTCGGTCAGCACCCCGCCCTGACGGCTGGTGCAGACGCGTCGGCCGCCGCTCGATGTCAGGCACAACCGTTCGCCCGCAAGAAACACCGCGATCGACCCGCCATTCTGGTAGAGCACCAGCGCGCTCGATCCGCGGATGCCGATGGTGGCGGTCGGCGTTGTCACCGTCGCCTCCTGCGCGCGCGACAGGGTGCCGCCGATGAAGCGCAGCGCGCCGGTGGTCATCTGCAAACCCATCTGGCCCGAGCCGTCGGGATTGAACACGAACCGGTCCAGCACGATGGTGGTGTTGGGTGCCAGGCTCAGCGTGGTTTCGTCCGCGAACAGGATCTGCCCCCGCCCGCTGGCGGATGACGCGACGGTTTCATCCTGCACCACCCCGGTGCCAAGCCCCAGCGTGCGGGTGGCGGAACCGGGCGGGGTGCCGCGCAGGGTCGGCTCGCTCGACGCGACGGTGCCGATGTTCTGGGCGGCCAGCGGTGTGGCAAGCAGGGCGACGGCGGTGAAAAGTGCGGCGATCTTCATCTCAGAACTCCCACCCAAGCTGCACGGTCATGATGGTCTCTTGCCTCTCGGTCACGAAGCCGAAGCCGAAATCGCTTTCGGACATCAGGCGGGCGGCGGACAACTCAAGGTAGACATCCTCGTAGACAAAGGCCCGCAGCCACGCGCCATAGGTGTCGTCGGTCACGTCGAGCCCGTCCTGCGCCGTCAGGCGGCGGTCGGCGAAGGCCCCCACGATCCAGCGGTTGGGCACGTCGAGGAAATCCTGCTCGAAGGCGTGCTGCCCGGACAAGCGCAGCCCGGTGATGGTCGTTTCGACCGGCGGGCCGAAGAATTCCTCGGTCTCCTCCGCGCGCCACAGGGCCGTCGCCCGCAGGCGCGTGTCCCGCGACGGGCGATAGGTCGCGCCCAGTTCGACCTCCTGGAAATCGAACCCGCGCACGAACAGGAAGTCGCCCAGAAACTCGGTATGGCCCGCGCTGAAATCCCCGTAGACCGTGACCCGCGCATTCAGCGGGTTCTGGTAGGCGACGCCGAATTCCCATGCGCGCGCGTCGCGGCCCGAAAATTCGGCCCCGTCGAACCAGTTCAGCTCCACATAGGGTTGCAGGCGCGGGCCGTAGGCATCGGATTGCAGGCGGAATTCGGGGCCGGTGCGCAGGCGGAACGTCTGCCGCTCGTTGAAGGTGAACTCACCGTCGGGCGCGTAGCCCGCATAGGCCGCTTCGGTCACCCATTGGGTCGCGTTCGCGTCGCCCAGATCGATGCGCCAGTCGATCGCCGCGTTGACGAAGGGGCCGCTTTCCCCCGCCTCGGACGAATAGGCATATCCGACTTCCAGCCGCCCGGAATAGGCCGAGCTGTCGCCGCGCTCCTGTGCCTCCTGCCGGTAGCGCGCCACCTGCGCCGCCTGCGCGGGGCTCAGCGTGCCGGACGCCGCCGCCGCCGCAAGGTGATATTCCGCCACCGCATAGGACCCGAGCGAGAAGTAGGCGATGGCCAGTTCCACCCGCGCCGCCACGTTCGTGGGCTCCAGGTCCAGCAGGCGCTCCAGCGTTGCCGCAGCCGCCTCGAAATCGCGCATCTGCACCGACAGCCGGGCATAATCGCGCATCAACTGGCGGTTGGACGGATCCGACAGAAGCTGCTGGAACACCGCCTGCCGTTGGGCTGCGGCATCGGCGGTCTGGGCCAGGGCGGGCGGGGCGAGCAGGGCGAGACTTGCCGCGGCGGCAAGAAACGAATGGCGAAACATGCAAAAGCCTCACGAATGAAAAGTTTGCGGGACGTTAACCGGCGGCCCCGCCCCGATCAATCCAGCGGCCCGGCCGCATGGAAATGGCGCGGGGATTGCGGCATTGCGGCAACTGCCGGTCGGCGGCTGCACGCCGATCCGGCGGCGCGCGCCGCGCTCTTGCCGGGTGCCCGGTCCCGCAGGCTTTCAGTCCCCCAGCTTGGCGTGCACCTCGTCCAGGTCGATGTCTCCCACCGGCATCTTGTTGGCCGGGTTGTCGAAATCGTATCGGAACAGGTCGAAATCGCGGTGGTAGATTTCCTTCATCAGATGCATCGACAGATCGTCGAAGTAATCCTCCACCGGATGCAGCCGCTTGGGGCCGTGGCCTTCGGATTCGTTGAAGCGCGGCACATCCGCCAGCTTGATGGGATTGACCGCCTCCGTCGCATCCAGAACCCCCTGCATGCCCTCGTTGAACGCCTCGGTCCAGAAGATGCGGTCATAGCGCCCGCCGTTCACGATGAAGGTGGAGACATGGCCCGCCATGGCGGACCAGTGGATGTCCGGCTCCATCGGTTTGCGCCAGCGGATCGTGTCGCGGGTGAACAGCAGGAAACGCCGGAAGCTGGCGATCTGGTCGAAGTCGCCCTTGCCGTCGTCGCCGCCCACCTCGATCCCGTATTTCTGGATCAGCAGCGGCACGAGGTTGCCGCGATAGCGCTTGCCGTTGCGCTGGATGCCGCAGATCTTGTCGAAGAACGACGACAGCACGCGCGTGTAAGGATTGCGCACGCAGGTGAAGGCATAGCTCTTGTGGCCCCTCACATTCTCCTCGATCAACGGCTGGCTGGCATCGAAAGCCCACTTGTGCATGCCATCCCTGGCATCGTGGATGTCGCCGTCGAAGAACGCACCGTTATCGGTGTAATACATGATCTGGCCGATGGTCGAGCAGGCGCATTTGGGCACCACGCGGTAGACCATGCTTTGGCTCGTCGTCATCCACGTGCCCGGAAAACCCATCTGCTCACCCCCCAATACGCCGCCCGATTGTCGAATTTCATCAGGTCTTAAGACATGAATTGCAAACAAATGGTGTCGCTTCAATCTCCGTCGGCTATAAATGGGTTAACAATAAGCCTTATGGACAGGCAATCGTTTCGAGCATGGCAAAAATCGCCTTCATCCTCCTGTGCCACAAGGATGCACCCTCGATCATCGCCCAGGCCAGCCGCCTGACGGCGACGGGCGATTACGTGTCGATCCATTTCGACGCCCGCGCCAAACCGGCGGACTATGCCGCCATCGTCACCGCGCTGGCGGACAATGCGGGCGTGACCTTCGCGAAGCGGCGCATCAAGTGCGGCTGGGGGGAATGGTCGCTGTGCCAGGCGACGCTGCTGGCCGTCGAGGCGGCGGTGGAGGCCTTCCCGAAGGCGACGCATTTCTACATGCTCTCGGGCGACTGCGCGGCGGTGAAATCCGCCCGATACGCCCACCGCTTCCTTGACGCCCGTGACAAGGATTATGTCGAGTCGTTCGATTTCTTCAATTCCGACTGGATCAAGACCGGCTTCAAGGGCGAACGGCTCTACTACCGGCACCTCTTCAACGAACGCAATCACAAGCGCCTGTTCTACGCCTCCTACCACCTGCAACGCCGCCTCGGGCTGTCCCGCAAGATCCCCGAGGACATCCAGGTCATGATCGGCTCGCAATGGTGGTGCCTGCGCCGCAGCACCATCGTGTCGATCCTGCAATTCTGCCGCGACCGGCCCGACGTGATCCGTTTCTTCCGCACCACGTGGATCCCGGACGAGACGTTCTTCCAGACCCTCGTGCGCCACCTCGTGCCGACGCGCGAGATCGAAAACCGCACCCTGACCTTCAAGTTGTTCAGCGATTACGGCATGCCCGTCACCTTCTACAACGACCAGTATGACCTTCTGATCAGCCAGGATTTCCTGTTCGCGCGCAAGATCTCGTCCGAGGCGGCGCTGCTCAAGGACCGGCTCGGCGCGCTGTGGAATTCCGGCCGCCGCGACTTCGCCACCTCGCAGGAAGGACCGAAGCTGCACGCCTTCCTGACCGGGCGCGGGCGCATCGGCAAACGCTTCGGCACGCGGTTCTGGGAACGCGAAAGCACGCTTGGCCCCGACCGCGACCTCTACATGCTGGTGTGCAAGAAATGGCACGTCGCCAAGCGCCTGCTGCGGGCCTCCTCCAGCCTGCTCGACATCAAGGGGATCGAATACCTGTTCGACGAGGCGGGCTGCCGCGTGCCGCATCTGGGCGGGATCGAGCGGACGTTGGAAAAACGCAATCGCCACCGACGCGCGCTGATGCGGATGATGTTCGATTACTACGGGACCGAACAGATGATCATCTGCCTCGATCCGGCCAATCTGGACCTGATGCGCGATTTCATGTCCGACCGCGCCAATACCCGCATCCTCGAGGTTCAGTGCCTGTTCGACGACCAGTATCTGGTCGGCCATGCGCACCGCGTCGGGCTGGCCACCGACGACACGCCGGGCGAGGTCATCGCCCGCATGCTGCCCACCCTGCGCCACGAATTCCTCGACGAACAGACCGCCATCCGCGAGGCCGAGTTTCCGCGCCATTTCCGCTTGCGCGAAGGCCGCTCCCTGGCCGAGAACGGCACCGTCCTGTCCGAATTCTTCGGGATCGACCCCGAACGCGGGCAGGCCCTGGCCGAAACGCAACACCTGTTCGCGGATTGAAGGGACAAGACATGCCGTATGCCTATGACGACCAGAACATCTTCGCCAGGATCCTGCGCGGGGACATTCCCAACAAGACCGTGGCCGAAACCGGGCATACGCTCGCTTTCGCCGACATCTCGCCGCAGGCCCCCGTGCATGTGCTGGTGATCCCGAAGGGCCCCTATGTGTGTTTCGACCATTTCGCGGCCGAGGCCAGCGATGCCGAGATCGCCGATTTTCATCGCGTCGCGGCACGGATCTGCGCCGATCTGGGCGTGGCGCCGGGTGGCGGCGGGGCCGGGTATCGGACGATTTCCAATGCCGGCACGGACGCGGTGCAGGAGGTGCCCCATTACCACATGCATATCCTTGGCGGGCGGCCCCTGGGGCGGATGCTGGACAAGGGCTGAGCGCACCATCGGCGGGCGCAGGCGCGCGGCGCCGAGGTCGGCGTCGAGTTTTCCTGCCAAGATGAATGAGGGCCGCGCGACCAACCGCACCCTTGTCCGGCTTGGGGGGGTCTGGCATATCAGCGCAGGATCATCGCAACCAAGAGGCGCGCCCATGGCATTCGAAGCCCCCGAGACCGAAGTGACGACGCAGTGGCGCGTGGCCTGCGACGGCGGCGGCAGCGCGACGGGCCATCCCCGCGTCTGGTTGCAGATCGCGCCCGATATCGGGTTCGTCGAATGCGGCTATTGCGACAAGCGCTTCGTGCATGAGGAGTTCGCGGACAAGCTGGCGTGATCGGACGCGCGCTGCGCCGGACGGGCCGTTTTGCGGGCAGCCTCGTGGGGGCGGCCCTTGCCGGTGCGGGGCTTTATCTGGCGGCGGCGGCGCTGGGCGGCGCGATCCCGGGACGGGTGGCCGTGCTGCCGCCGGGCGACGCGGTGGAGGTCGGGCTTCTGTTCGGCCCGATCCACGTCGATTTTCTGCTGCCCGCCACGCCCCCGACACGGGCGCTGCTGCGCGACGCCAGCGCGGCGGTGGATGATCCGGGCGTGGCCCACCTGATCGTCGGCTGGGGCGCGCGCGAGTTCTACACCACCGCCGCCACCTTCGCCGACATTACTGCCGGGGCCACGTTGCGCGCGGTGGCGGGCGATGCCTCCGTCCTGCGGGTCGATGTCACCGGCCCGATCTCTCCCGCTGCGGTGTATCCGCGCCTGCACCTGTCGGCGGCGCAATATGACGCGCTGCTGGCCGCGATCGCCGAGACCGGCCTCGGCCCGCGGGTCGCGGGCGCGGGGTTCACCGGGACCGACGGCTTCCTGGAGGCGGAACCGCGCTTCCACGCCTTGCGCACCTGCAACACCTGGGTCGGGCGCGTGTTGCGCGGCGCCGGGGTGCCGGTCGGGGCCTGGACGCCCACCCCCTACAGCCTGCGCCTGTCGCTCTGGCGCGCGGGGCTTGGGTGAAAAACGCGGTCGCAGGCGCGCCCGCCGCGCGCTAGAACGGGGCGAGAACCGGGGAAGGGCACAGCACCATGGCATTCGGAAAAGGGCATCACCTGCATCTGGTGGACGGCTCGGCCTTCATCTTCCGCGCCTACCACGCGCTGCCGCCGCTGACGCGCAAATCCGATGGCTTGCCGATCGGCGCGGTCAGCGGCTTTTGCAACATGCTTCACAAGATGATCGTGGACAATGGCGGCGCCGATGGCCCGACCCATGCCGCCGTGATCTTCGACAAGGGCTCCCACACCTTCCGCAACGACCTCTACGATCAGTACAAGGCCAACCGCGAGGCCATGCCCGAAGACCTGCGCCCGCAGATCCCGCTGACCCGCGAGGCGACGCGCGCCTTCAACCTGCCCTGCATCGAGATGGAAGGGTATGAGGCCGACGACATCATCGCCACCTATGCCCGCATGGCGCGCGAGGCGGGCGGGCGCTGCACCATCATCTCGTCCGACAAGGACATGATGCAGCTCGTCGGCGACGGGGTGGAGATGTTCGACGCCATGAAGAACCTGCGCATCGACCGCGACCAGGTGGAGGCGAAATTCGGCGTCGGCCCGGAACGGGTGGTGGACGTGCAGGCGCTGGCGGGCGATTCGGTCGACAACGTGCCGGGCGCGCCGGGCATCGGCATCAAGACGGCGGCGCTGTTGATCAACGAATTCGGCGATCTCGACAGCTTGCTGGAACGCGCGGGCGAAATCACCCAGCCCAAGCGCCGCCAGACCTTGATCGAGCATGCCGACCAGATCCGCCTGTCGCGCCAGCTTGTCCTGCTCGATGACCGGGTGACGCTGGAGGAAACGCTGGACGATCTGGAGGTTTGCGAGCCCGACGCCGACACCCTGCTGGCCTTCCTCGCGCAGATGGAATTCCGCACCCTGACCAAGCGCATCGCGGATCACCTGGGCACCGAACCGCCCGCCATCGCCGACCCCGCGCCCGAAGCCGCCGCCGAGGCCCCGGATGCGCCGCCCATCGACCCCTCCGCCTACGAGGTCGTGCGCGATCTCGAGGCCCTGCAAGGCTGGATCGCGCAGGCACGCGCGCGCGGCGCGGTCGCCTTCGATACCGAAACCACGTCGCTGGACGAAATGCGGGCCGAACTGGTCGGCGTCTCGCTCTGCGTCGAGCCGGGCCGCGCCTGCTATGTCCCGCTGCAACATCGCGGCGCGGGCGATGGCCTTTTCGCCGATGCCACCCTGGCCGACGGGCAGATCCCCTTCGCGGCCGCGCTGGACGTTCTCAAGCCGATGCTGGAGGATGACAGCATCCTCAAGATCGCCCAGAACGCGAAATACGATGTGAAGGTGCTGGCGAATTACGACATCCATGTCGCCCCCATCGACGACACCATGCTGCTGTCCTATGCGCTGCATGGCGGGCTGCACAATCACGGCATGGACGCCCTGTCGGAACGCTACCTGTCCCATAACCCCATTCCGATCAAGGACTTGATCGGCACCGGCAAGGCGCAGGTGACCTTCGACAAGGTCGCGGTCGACCGCGCCGCGCCCTACGCCGCCGAAGACGCCGACATCACGCTCCGCCTGCACCGCCTGTTCAAGCCGCAACTGCACAGCGCCCGCGTCACCCGCGTCTACGAACGCCTCGAACGCCCGCTTGTGCCCGTGCTGGCGCGGATGGAACGCGCCGGCATCAAGGTGGACCGCGACGTGCTCAGCCGCATGTCCAACGCCTTCGCCCAGAAGATGGCGGGGCTGGAGGCGGAAATCCACGACCTCGCGGGCGAGCGCTTCAATGTCGGCTCCCCCGCGCAACTGGGCGAGATCCTGTTCGACAAGATGGGCCTGCCCGGCGGCAAGACCGGCAAGGCGGGCAAATATTCCACCGGCGCCGATATCCTCGAAGATCTCGCCACCGAACACGACCTGCCGGGCCGGGTGCTGGACTGGCGGCAATTGTCGAAGCTGAAATCGACCTATACCGACGCGCTGCAAGACCACATCAACCCCGATACGGGCCGCGTCCATACCTCCTATGCCATCGCGGGGGCCAATACCGGGCGCCTCGCTTCCACCGATCCGAACCTGCAGAACATCCCCGTCCGAACCGAGGACGGCCGCCGCATCCGCACCGCCTTCGTCGCCCCGCAAGGCCGCGTGCTGGTCTCCCTCGACTATTCCCAGATCGAATTGCGCATCCTCGCCCATATCGCGGGCATCGACGCGCTGAAACAGGCCTTCCGCGACGGGCAGGATATCCACGCCGCCACCGCCTCCGAAATGTTCGGCGTGCCGCTCGACCAGATGACGCCCGACATTCGCCGCCAGGCCAAGGCGATCAATTTCGGGGTGATCTACGGCATTTCCGGCTTCGGCCTCGCGCGCAACCTGCGCATTCCGCGCGCCGATGCGCAGGGCTTCATCGACCGCTATTTCGAGCGTTTCCCCGGCATCCGCGACTACATGGACGCCACCAGGCAATTCGCCAAGGACAACGGCTTCGTCCAGACGCTGTTCGGGCGCAAGATCCACACCCCCGAGATCAACGCCAAGGGCCCCGGTGCCGGTTTCGCCGCCCGCGCCGCGATCAACGCGCCCATCCAGGGGACGGCGGCGGATGTGATCCGTCGCGCCATGATCCGGATGGAGGCGGCGATCGAAGGCGTTCCCGCGACGATGCTGTTGCAGGTGCATGACGAACTGGTCTTCGAGGTGGACGAGGATGCCGCCGAAACCCTCATCGAAAAAGCCCGCGCGGTGATGGAGGGCGCGGCGCTCCCCGCCGTCCACCTCTCGGTCCCGATCACGGTCGATGCGGGGCAGGGGCCGAACTGGGCCGAGGCCCATTGAAGTTGTTGCACTGGACTAGAATAGGACATTAGCATGAAACCGCTGATCTCAATCATGATTGCCCTGTCATTTGCTTCTGCTTCCCCCGCCTTGAGCCAGCAATTTCAAGCTGTTGCGCAGGCGGATGGCCCGGGATTGTGGGTCGTGAATACTATTACAGGCGAAGTAAGGAATTGCGCTCCACGTTCTGATGCTGCGTCACCTAGCGGCTACTCCTTGTTTTGTGTCGATGAACCACAGTGACCCCATCCGTGCCTGGCCGGACCTCCGCGCGCTGGCCCTGTCCCTGAACCTGCCACGCGTCGAGGACGCCGTCAGTTGGGGCCATCCGAACCTCAAGGCCCATGGCAAGATGTGGTGCTGGTGGTCGCCTTATATCGATGCCGCGATCTTCAAGGGCAGCATCGAGGAACGCGAAGCGCTGCGCGACGCCGACCCGCAAACCTTTGTGATGCATGAACATTATCGCAATTCCGGCTGCCTGCTCGTGGCCGCGGGCCGGATCGACCGGGGCTGGGCCGAGGCCCGCCTGCGTCGCACATGGGAGGACATGGCCCCCAAGCGCTGGCTCGCGACATGGAAGGCGGGCCAGCCATGAGCCGCCCCCGGCCACGCGCGAAGCGCCCCAGGACCGGGCCGACCCGCCTGATCGCCTTCAACAAGCCGATGGATGTGCTCAGCCAGTTCACCGATGATGGCAAATGGCCGGGCCTGTCGCACTATCTCGACATGCCGGGGATCTATCCCGCAGGCAGGCTGGACCGCGACAGCGAGGGGCTGCTGCTGCTGACCGATGACGGCATCCTGCAAGCCCGCATCACATCACCCAAGACATTGACGCAAAAGACTTATTTCGCGCTGGTGGAAGGTGTGCCCGATGACGCGGCGCTGGCCGCCCTGCGCGCGGGCGTCACGCTGAACGATGGCCCGACCCGCCCGGCCGAGGCTGCGGCGATCGCCCCGCCCGGCTGGCTCTGGCCCCGCGAGCCGCCCGTGCGCCTGCGCAAGACCGTGACAGATAGCTGGCTCCGCCTGACCATCACCGAGGGTCGCAACCGGCAGGTGCGCCGCATGTGCGCCGCTGTCGGTCTGCCCGTGCTACGGCTGGTGCGCTGGTCCATCGGCCCGCACCAGCTTGGCGATCTCCAACCTGGCCAATGGCGCGACCTTGGCGCGAACCTCCCCGTAACCCCGCGCCCCTGAACGAAAAAATGCTGCACGACCGGCGCGCGTTTCCTTCATCTTGGCGAAAAACTCTGGGGAGTTTGAGGGGCTAGCCCCTCAATCCGTCCCTCAGGCCAGCATCACCACCGGGTTTTCGAGGTTGCCCTTGATCGCCTCCAGAAGCTGCGCCCCCAGCGCCCCGTCGATCACCCTGTGATCGACACTCAACGTCACCGACATCACCGTCGCCACGGCAAGCTCGCCATCCGCGTCGACCACGGGTTTCTTCACCCCCGCGCCGACTGCCAGGATCGCGCCATGGGGCGGGTTGATGACGGCATCGAAATTGTCGATCCCGAACATGCCGAGGTTGGAGATCGCGAAGGATCCCCCAACATATTCATGGGGTTGCAGCTTTCCGTCCCGCGCGCGGGTGGCCAGATCCTTCATCTCCGCCGACAGCGCGGACAGCGATTTCATCTCGCTGTCCTTCAGAACCGGCGTGAACAGCCCGCCCTCGACGGCCACCGCAACGGCGACGTCCGAGGGTTTCAACCGGATGATCCGGTCCCCCGCCCAGACCGCATTCGCGTCCGGCACCGCCTGCAGCGCCAGCGCGCAGGCCTTGATGACGAAGTCGTTGACCGACAGCTTCACGCCGCGGCCTTCGAGCTGCCTGTTCAGTTGACCGCGGAATTTCAGCAGTGAATCCAACTGGATGTCCCGGCGCAGGTAGAAATGCGGGATGGTCTGCTTGGCTTCGGTCAGACGCGCGGCGACGGTCTTGCGCATGCCGTTGAGCTTGACCTCCTCATAGGCGCGGCCCTCATACATCCGCAGGACCTGCTCGGCGCTGGGTCCGGTCGGCATCCCGCCGCCTGCGGGCTTCGCGGGCGCGGCCGCCGCCTCTTTCGGAGCTTCGGCCGGGGCCATCGCCTTGCCCGGTTCGGCCTTTTCGACATCCGCCTTCACGATGCGGCCATGGGGACCGGATCCCTTGATGGACGTCAGGTCCAACCCCTTGTCCTTCGCGATCCGACGCGCCAGCGGCGAGGCGAAGATGCGCGATCCGTCGGCGGCTTCCGGTGCGGCAGGCGCAGGCGTGGCGGTCGTTTCTGCGCTTCCGCCGGCGGTCTTGTCCGCCGGGTCCGCCTGGGCCGCCGGGTCCGCCGGGGCCACATCGGTCGATGCCTCTGCCTTCGGGGCAGGGGACGCGTTGCCGGAGAAGTCTTCACCCTCTTCGCCGATCAGCGCGATCGGTGTGTTCACCTTCACGCCTTCGGTGCCTTCCGCCACGAGGATCTTGCCGATCACGCCTTC
>Ga0100398_1001033_pt1 | contig 24189 bp, 20 predicted proteins | sample CryGeymeta201522_FD_81568 | JGI IMG/M metagenome (GOLD analysis project Ga0100398, IMG submission 81568) | Groundwater microbial communities from Crystal Geyser aquifers in Utah, USA - Crystal Geyser metaG 2015-22 | ecosystem: Environmental > Aquatic > Deep subsurface > Groundwater | place: USA...
AATTGGCCAATACTTTTCATAAGTTTTATGAGAACTGTCGGGTAATTGACGACAGCGACAAGAAAAAAACCGCCAGCCGGTTGTCCTTGGCCAAAGCGGTTCAGATAGTTTTGGCCAGTACTTTAAAATTGATGGGGATTGGCGCCCCAAATAAAATGTGAGTAAAATGCTTTTAGCGGGCAACAACAAAAAACATCAACAAAGAGGAGGGAAAATGTCAAAGAAGAAACGGAATCGTAATAACGGATTGGACTTGAATGGCATGACCCAGCCCATGAGGAACTGGGCCAAAATGATGGAGCGGCTTGAGCCTAAGCCGCAAAAAGCCGTCAAAAATGGCGGTAAAAAAAGAAAGTAAAAAAACGGGGAGGCGTTCAAAAAGAACGCTTCCCCTGTCCACTAAAGGCATTTTAAACTAATAAGATTAAAATGGATTTATCCAAAAACGAACTTAAAATTTTAAAATTTTGGGAAAAATCCAAAATTTTTGAAAAGAGTTTAAAAAGGAACCTGCCTCGCCGGACGAACAGGCAGGCAGACAAAGGCAAAAAGAAATTTGTCTTTTTTGAGGGTCCGCCGACCGCTAACGCTCGGCCGGGCATGCATCATATTGAAGCCAGAGTTTTTAAGGATGTTATCCCGCGATACAAAACCATGCGGGGTTTTTTTGTTGACCGCAAAGCCGGCTGGGATACGCACGGATTGCCGGTGGAAATTCAGGTGGAAAAAGAACTAGGCTTTAAGACCAAGGATGATATTGAGAAATACGGAGTAGGCAAGTTTAATAAAAAATGCCGGCAAACCGTCTGGCGATATAAGGACGAATGGGAGAGATTGACCGAAAGAATCGCTTTTTGGGTGGATATGGCAAATCCGTACATCACTTACGAGAATTATTATATTGAAAGCGTCTGGTATCTTCTAAAAAAGATTTGGGGAAAGGGTTTGCTCTATAAAGGATTTAAAGTTGTTCCTCATTGTCCGAGGTGCGTCACCGGGCTATCCAGCCATGAAGTTTCCCAGGGGTATAAAAAAGTCAAAGAAAATTCGGTTTATTTGAATTTTCGGATTACCAAGGGCAATAATAAAGCCAAAGAAGGCGATTTTATTCTGGCCTGGACAACGACACCTTGGACATTGCCGGGAAATGTCGCTTTGGCCGTCGGCAAGAATATTGTTTATGTTAGAATAAAATATCAGGGCAAAAACTATATCTTGGCCAAAGACCGGCTGGGAATAATCGGCACCGGTTATAAAATAGAAGAAGAATTCAAGGGCAAAGATTTAGTCGGCTTGGAATATCAGCCGTTGTTTGAGATTGAAGCAGTCAGGAAGAGCGGCAAAAAAGCTCACTTTGTCGTTCCAGCCGATTTTGCCAGCGCCAAGGAAGGAACCGGCGTAGTTCATACGGCGGTAATGTACGGCGAAGACGATTATGCCTTGGGGGAAAGAATGGATTTGCCCAAAGTTCATACCGTTGACGAGAAGGGGTATTTCGCCAAGGATTTAGCGCCGTATAATTTGTTTGGCAAATATGTCAAAGACGCCAAAACCGAAAAAGAAATTATTGATTATTTGCAAAATAGCGGGTTTTTATTCAAGGAGGAAGAATATGAACACGATTATCCATTTTGCTGGCGGTGCGGCACGCCTTTACTCTATTACGCCAAGGACTCTTGGTTTATTGCCATGTCAAAGCTGAGGAAAAAATTGGTAGCGAATAACAACAAAATTAATTGGGAACCAAAGCATACAAAAAAGGGAAGATTTGGGGAATTTGTCAAAGAAGCCAAGGATTGGGCTCTGTCGCGAGAAAGATATTGGGGGACGCCCTTGCCGGTCTGGCAATGCCAAAAGTGCGGCGAATATAAATGTATTGGCAGCGCCAAAGAACTGGGAGCAAAGATTAAAGATTTACATCGTCCTTATGTTGATAGGATTAAACTGGGATGTTCTTGCGGCGGAAAAATGATTCGGGAAAAGTCCGTTATTGATGTCTGGTTTGATTCCGGAGCGATGCCTTTTGCCCAATGGGGCTATCCTTACCTGAAAAATAGCCGGAACAATTTTAAAGACCATTATCCGGCCGACTATATTTCCGAAGCGGTTGACCAGACCAGAGGCTGGTTTTACACTCTTTTGTCTATTGCGACTTTAATGGAGTATATCGGAGAGATAAAGGACGGGGCTTGCTACAAGAATGTTATTTGCTTAGGGCATGTTTTGGACAAGAAGGGCAAGAAAATGTCCAAGTCCAAAAACAATGTTGTTGACCCGTGGGAGATGTGCGATAAATTTGGCGCCGATACCCTGCGTTGGTATTTCTACACCATTAACCAAGCCGGCGAGCCGAAAAAATTTGATGTTAAAGATGTCGCCGATAAAAACAGGCGTGTTCTCGGGACACTGTTTAACTCTTTTGTCTTTTGGCAGACATATAAAGATAAAGATTTTAGGGCAAAGAAAACCAAGCCCAAAAATGTTTTGGATAAATGGATAATTTCTCGGCTTAATCTAATTAACGGTCTGGTGGTTGAAAATCTGGAAAAATACGATGTCGTTTTGGCGGCGCGACTGATAGAAGAATTTATTGATGATTTTTCAAATTGGTATATTCGCCGCTCAAGGGACAAATTTCAAAAACCAGAGAGCAAAAAACAGAAAGACGCCGCCTCGCAGATTTTTTATCGGGTTTTATTTGAGTTGTCAAAAATTATGGCTCCTTTTACTCCTTTTATTTCAGAAGACATCTATCAAAGTTTGAAGACCGGAAAAGACCCAGAATCGGTCCATCTGTGCGAGTATCCTGAATCCGAAATTTGTCTGGTTGATTCCGCGCTGGAGAACAAGATGAAAAAAGTCCGGGGGATTGTCGCCGAGGCGCTGGCGCAAAGAGCGAAAAACGGAATTAAAGTCCGCCAACCGCTGGCCAAATTGGCTATAACCGACAAGGCGCTCGCGGGCGATAAAGAACTAGCCGGTTTGATTAGAGATGAAGTCAATATCAAAGAAGTTGTTTATGGCAAAAGCGTCAAATTAGACACTAAAATAACGGCGGAACTGAAATCCGAAGGAATGCTAAGGGATTTAGTTCGCTATATTCAAGACATGAGGAAAGATGGCGGATTAAAGCCGGGGCGATTGATTTATCTTCGCTATCAGACAGAATCATCTCTGAAAAATTTGATTCAGAGTCATGAAGCGGAGATTAGAAAGGATATCTCTGCCAAAAAAATAGAAATCGGACCGAGAAAAAGGGAAGTATTTTTAGTTGAAAGAGAAGTTAATTTTGGCAGTGAAAAAGTCTGGCTGGGGATTAAGAAATAATGCTTTATAAAACCCGGGGGATTATTATCAGGCGGAGCAACGCCAACGACTTTGACCGACTACTGACGGTCTACACCAAAGAATTCGGCAAGGTTCTACTTAAGGCCAAGTCGGTCAGGAAAAACGAGTCCAAGCTGAAAGGACACTTAGAACTTTTTTTGTATTCCCGTTTGATGGTTGCGCCGGCTCGCCGAACTGGCAAACAGACAAGGAGCTTTGATATTGTCGCTGGCGCCGAAACGATCGAAAATTTTTCCAAGCTTCGCCAAAATATTTCTTCTTTGGCCGCCGCTTATTATTTATCCGAGATAACTGACAAACTGGTTGCCGGGCCGGAAAAAGACGGAGATATCTGGAATCTTTTATTGGGAGGATTTAATCAACTTAATAAAGGCGAAGATGCTCAAAAAACAATCGGTAATTTTGAAAATAAAATATTGGAGCATTTAGGCTACGGCCAGCAAAAAAATCCAGCGGACTTTATTGAGGCGATACTTAATGAAAGAATAAAGTCAAAGATGTTTTTATCCGGAATTGTTAATAATTTTTCTTGAAGCCCGGGCTTCCCAATAAGAAGTCATTTTTTGTCTTTTTTGTTTTTTTGTAATATAATGAGAACTGGGAATTTTGACTAAAACAATGTCGGATAACGGTTTAGAGAAGTTAAAAAAGAAAATATATAAGCCAGGAGAACAACTTGGAAAGCGATTAGAGAGGCCAAAGGTTTTTCAACCGGAAGGAAAAAGAGAAAAGGTTTTGACCAAGAAATGGCGAGAAATCAAGAAAGGGAAACTGTCGCCGGAAACGAAGAAGCGGCTGAAAATTGTTGGGATTTGCGCTTTGGCCGGGTTTTTGATTGCGGTTAGTTTTTTTATTTGGCAAAGAATGAACTCTTTTGACAAGAACAAAGTTGTCTTGGAAATCAAGGGGGCGGAAAGGATTGTCAGCGGCGACGAAGTCAAATACGCTGTCGGGGGCAAAAACAACACCAATTTGACTTTGTATAACCTTCAATTGACCTTTCGTTACCCGGAAGACGCTCTTCCCTTGGAAGGCAAGAACTTTATAGAAACGATAGAATTAAGCGATTTGGAACCGGGACAGGAAGTCAGAATAGAATTTACGGCTCGACTTATCGGTTTAAAGGGCGATAAAGAAAAAGCCGAAGCGGAATTGTCTTATAATCCCGGTAACCTTAGTTCGCGTTTTTCAAATAAGGCCGAGTTTGAAACGGAGATTGTTTCAGTTCCTTTAATCCTCAATTTTGATCTGCCGGAAAAATTAGTCAGTGGCCAATCGTTTGATTTCTCCTTGGTCTATTCAAATCAAAGCGATGTTTCATTTAATAATCTCCAGGTTAAAATGGAATATCCAAAGGGCTTTGTTTTTGAGTTGTCTCAGCCAGCGCCATTTGACGGCGATGATGTTTGGTCTTTGGGGAACTTGGTTGCCGGCGAGCAAAGGAAAATATTTATTAAAGGGACGATTAGCGGAGAAGAAAACGAAAACAAGGCCTTTAAAGCCCAAATAGGCGAAAATCGGGAAGAATTTATTACTTACGCTGAAACGGCCGGGACGATTCAAATTTCTCAATCTCCTCTCTCTATTAGCCAAACAGTCAACAACTCAACCGATTATATTGCCGAAGTTGGAGATATTCTAAAATATGATATTAAGTACGAAAACACAACTGATGTCGGGATAAGGAATATTTTTATCAATGTTAAGTTGGATGGCGAAGCGCTGGACTTTTCCACCTTAGACGCCCAACCCGGGTCTTTTAACGGAGGCAATAACACTATCAGTTGGAATGCTTCCAGTTTGCCTGATTTGGAATTCCTTGAGCCGCATCAAGGCGGTAAGATTGATTTTTCAATAAAGATTAAGGATTCTCTGCCAATCAGCAGTTTTGCCGACAAGAATTTTGTGGTGGTAAGCGCCGCGGCGATAGATTCTGAAAACGCTCCCCTGTCTTTGGAAAAAATAGAAATTACTGGCCAGAACAAGTTGACGACAAAAATATTAACCCACTTGACTCTTCAGGCGCAGGCCTTTTATTATGACGATGAAATAGCCAACAGCGGTCCTATCCCGCCCCAGGTCAGCCAAAAAACGACCTATACTGTCAAATGGCGCTTGGTTAACCGAAACAACGATTTAAGCGAGGTCAAAATATCGGCCTACTTGCCGCCGCATGTTGAATGGACTGGAGTCAAAAAACCAAGCGACGCCGATTTGAGTTATAATCCTCAGACCGGCCAAGTCGTCTGGCAAGTCGGCAATCTGTCGGCCGGGACCGGCGTTCTGTCGCCGGTTCAACAGGTTGCTTTCCAAATAGCGATTACGCCGGCAATCACCGATGTCGGCAATCTAATTGAATTGATTGACCAATCAAAGGTTTTCGGCTATGATAATTTTGTCGGTCAGGAGTTGACTGATACGGCGCGGGCGGTTGACAGCGATCTTCCCGACGATTCGCGAGCCAACAGCCAAGGAGCAGTAGTCCAATAATAAGTCAAAAAATTATATCAAAAGTATATCAATTATGGCAACAATGGAAAAAATAGTATCACTGTGCAAAAGGCGGGGCTTTGTTTATCCGGGTTCGGAAATCTATGGCGGCTTGGCCAATACCTATGATTACGGTCCCTTAGGGGCGGAACTGAAAAACAACGTTAAACAGGCCTGGTGGAAATATTTTGTTCAGGGTAGAGACGATATGGTCGGCATAGACGGTGGAATAATTGCTAACTCTAAAATTTGGGAAGCCAGCGGCCATGTCAAGGAGTTTAAGGACCCTTTGGTTGAATGCAAAAAATGCCACAAGAGATTCCGGCCAGATAAACTTAAAGACGCTTCTAAATGTCCTGAATGCGGTGGAGGCATGACTAAAGAAAAATTTTTTAGCGGGATGTTTGAAACAATAATCGGTCCGGTAAAAGAAGAGGGCGCAACCGTTTACCTAAGGCCAGAGACCGCCCAGAATATTTTTATCAACTTCAAAAATGTTTTGGATTCAACGAATATTAAGATTCCTTTCGGCATCGGCCAGATGGGCAAGTCCTTTCGCAACGAGATTACCACTGGTCAGTTTATTTTTCGGACGATAGAATTTGAAATAATGGAATTAGAATATTTTATCGCCCCCGACGCCGAATGGAAAGAAATCTTTGAGGGATGGGTTAAATATATGCGCGGTTTTATGGGTATTATTGGCCTGGATAAGAAGAAAATGCACAACGAAGAAATTCCGGAAAAAGAAAGGGCGCATTATTCCAAAAGAACCATTGATATGCAATACGAATTTCCTTTTGGACAAGATGAATTATGGGCAATTGCTTATCGGACCGATTACGATTTAAAAAACCACCAAAAAATGTCTGGTCAAAACCTGGAATATTTTGACGAAAAGGAAAAGAAAAAATACATTCCTCATGTGATTGAGCCGACTTTTGGCGTTGATAGAACCGTTTTGGCGGTTTTGTCCGAAGCGTACCGGGAAGAAAAACTTGATGATGGCGGGATCAGAACGGTTTTAGGGCTAAACCCAAATATGGCGCCGTACAAAGCGGCGGTTTTCCCGCTTTTGAAAAACAAGCCAGAATTGGTTGTCAAAGCCAAAGAGATTTACGATAATCTCAAAAATCATTTTACCATTGTCTTTGACGATAACGGCAATATCGGCAAAAGATATCGCCGACAGGACGAAATCGGTACGCCTTATACAATCACAGTTGATTTTGAAAGTTTGGAAAAAAATGACGTCACAATCCGCGACCGCGACACTATGAAACAGGAACGGGTAAAAATCGAAAATTTAGTCGAATACTTAGGGAATAAATTAAAATAAAAGGTCTTAACCCCGGATCTGCCTCTGAAGCCAATGTCAAAGTCGCTTATCGCTGGGACAACGAAGTCCATAGAAAATAGTTACAAAAAAACAACTCTGAAAAACGGGCTAAGGATTATCACGGTGCCGTCTAAATCAACCAAGACGGCAACGGTTTTGGTTTTGGTTGGCGCCGGCTCCAAGTATGAGACCAAAGATATCAACGGACTTTCTCATTTTTTGGAGCACATGTTTTTTAAGGGGACCAAAAAACATCCCAGCACGCTAAAACTGATTGAGCCGCTGGACAGAATTGGCGGTCATTACAACGCTTTTACTTCCCAGGAATATACCGGCTATTGGGCGAAGGTTGACGCTTCGCATTTGGATTTGGCGTTGGATTGGGTTTCTGATATTTATTTGAATTCGCTCCTCAAAGAGGAAGAAATAAACAAGGAAAGAGGGACGATTTTACAGGAGATGAATATGTATCTCGATACGCCGACAAGTTATATTTCCGACCTTTGGGGCGAAATTTTATACGGCGATCAACCATCTGGATGGAAAGTAATTGGTCGAGAAGATATTATTAAAAAGGTCAAAAGAAGCAATTTTATCAGATACATCAAAGAACATTATTCTTCAAAAAATACAGTTATTGCCGTAGCCGGAAATATCAGTCAGAGCGATGTTATTAGTAGAATCAAAAAATATTTCAAACCAATCAACGACGAAAAAATTAAAGATAAGTTACCGACGAAAGAAAAACAAAATAGACCTGATTCTCTGGTTTATTACAAAAAAACGGACCAAACGCATCTCTATTTGGGATTTCGTGGATATAACATTTTTAGTCAGGACAAATATACTCTTGGACTTTTAGCAACAATCTTAGGCGGAAATATGAGTTCAAGGATGTGGATTTCCGTCCGAGAAAGGCAAGGTTTGGCATATTATGTCGGCACAGGCACAGATATTGGTACCGATTGCGGTTCTTTCTTTACTCGCGCCGGGGTGGATAACCAAAAGGTTGAACGGGCAATTGAGACGATTACGAAGGAATACCAGAAAATCAAGGAGAAAAAAATCACCAAAAGCGAGCTTCAGAAAGCCAAGGATTATACCAAAGGAACGGCTCTTATTGGAATGGAGGCGTCAGACGAGCAGGCGTCGTTTTACGCCTTTCAGGAATTGTTAATAGGCCAGATTTTGACTTTAGAAGAAAAATTTGATAAAATAAATAAAGCGACGATTGATGATATCTATCGCGTTGCTAACGATATTTTTCAGCCGGAAAAACTAAACCTAGCTTTAATCGGGCCGTTTAAAGAGAAAAATAGATTTGATAAACTTCTGAAAATATAGTTATATTATAATGAATAATAATCATTCGCAGACGGTCAATATTTCAACTTCAACCATTGTCCGGTTTGTTTTGATTCTACTGACGTTGGGTTTTCTTTTTCTTATCAGAGATATCCTTCTGATTGTCGTCGTTTCGGTCATTATTGCGGCAGCGGCAACCGGGCCGGTTAATTGGCTTCACAGCCGGCATGTCCCGCGGCTCCTAGGAGTGGTTTTTGTTTACCTGCTTTTGTTGCTTTTATTGGCTTCGGCCATTGCTTTGGTTTTTCCGCCTTTGGCGGAACAAGTAAGACAATTGTCTTCAAATTTTCCCGGCTTTTTGGATAAAATCAATCTGAATTTAAAAGAATGGTGGGGTGGCTATAAAATTGAGGGTAATCTTCAGTCATTTCTGAATCAAATCGGCAATAGGCTTTCCAAATCAACCGCAAGCGTTTTTTCCACAATTGTCAGTTTATTTGGCGGGATTTTCTCGGCGACGGTAATTTTAGTCATTTCCTTTTACCTGACTGTCCAAGAAAAGGGAATTAAAAGGTTTTTTATTTCGCTAACGCCGCAAGACAGCCAACAGTATATTTCCGATTTGGTTGAAAGGATTGGGGTAAAGATAGGCGGCTGGTTAAGGGGGCAGCTTCTTATAATGTTGATTGTCGGATTACTGGTCTATCTCGGCTTGACCCTATTGGGGGTAAAATACGCTCTAACTTTAGCGTTAATTGCCGGGATTCTTGAGATTGTCCCATATGTTGGACCGATTATCTCGGCGATTCCGGGGATTATTCTGGCGTTTTTACAGGCGCCGGTTTTGGGGTTATTGGTCCTTATTCTGTATATTGTTATTCAACAACTGGAAAATTATGTCATTTTTCCGCAAGTAATGAAAAAAACCGTTGGTCTTAATCCAATCGTCATTATTATTGCTATGCTTATTGGCGCTAAACTGGCCGGAATTTTGGGGATTATCCTTTCTGTGCCCATAACAGCCGCCATTACCGAGTTTGTTAAGGATTTTAAGAAGTAAATTTTTTAAAATCGATTTTTGCGCTTTTTCCTTGCCAAGGAAGGCGTTTTTTGATTTAATTATTGAAATGGCTAAACTATACATTGTTTCAACGCCAATCGGAAATTTAAAAGACATTTCCCAAAGGGCGATAGAAACATTAAAGGAAGTTGATTTGATTTTGTGCGAAGACACCCGAACGACTAAAAAACTCCTCAATTATTATCAAATCTCAAAGCCGACTACCAGCTATCATCAGCACAGCCGATTAAATAAAATTGAATTTATTCTAAAACAATTAAAAGAGGGCAAGAATTTGGCTTTGGCTTCGGATGCCGGCACGCCGACAATCAGCGATCCGGGCGCGAAGTTGGTTGATTATCTAATCGGACAGATACCGGAGGTGAAAATTATTCCTATCCCCGGGCCATCGGCGGTTATCGCCGCTTTGTCGGTTTCTGGGTTTCCGGCCGACAAATTTGTTTTTCTCGGTTTCCCGCCGATTAAAAATAAGAGAAAAAAGTTTTTCCGGGAGATTATCGACGCAAAATACACCGCGGCGTTTTACGAATCTACCCACCGGATTTTAAAAACACTGGGCGAACTGAAAGATATCTTGCCATTGGAAAGAAAAATGGTCGTTTGCCGCGAACTGACCAAAAAATTTGAAACGATTTATCGGGGCAATATCAGGCAGATCATTGAACGAATCAATCCGTCAACCGATAAAAAAGGAGAATTTGTCATTGTTGTTGAAAGAAAAAATGACCAAGAAATTTTATCTTACTACTCCTGTCTACTATACCAATCGGGCGCCTCATGTCGGAACGGCCTACACTAATGTGGCGGCCGATGTTTTAGCCCGATATCACCGGCAGAAAGACGAGAAAGTTTTCTTTTTAACTGGTACTGACGAGCATGGCGAAAAAATTGCTCAGGCTGCCAAAGAAGTCGACAAATTGCCGCGGGAATTCGTTGATAAAATATCGGATGAATTTAAAAAAACCTGGTCGGTTTTAAATATCTCGTACGATAAATTTATCCGAACTACTGATAAAGAACACGAAGAAGGCGTTAGAAAATTCATTTTTCAATTAAAAGAAAAAGGAGTGATTTATCAGGATAAATATCAAGCGCTTTACTGCCCTAATTGCGAGGATTTTGTCCAAAAGAAAGATTTGATAGACGGCAAGTGTCCTTATCATGGCAAAGAACCAGAATTGGTCTCGGAGACGAATTATTTTTTTAAATTAGACAAGTTTTTGGGCCCGGTCAAAGAATTGATTGAAAAAGACGAGATAGAGATAAGGCCAGGAGAGAGAAAAAGGGAAGTTCTTTCAATGATTAATCAGGATTTGGGCAATCTTTCTATTTCTCGAGAAAAAGTCAGCTGGGGTATTTCCTTGCCTTTTGATGAAAAGCAGACGGTCTATGTTTGGGTAGACGCTCTTTTGAACTACATTACCGCTATTGGATACGGTAAAGATGAAAGTAATTTTAATCAGTATTGGCCGGCAGATTTACATTTAATCGGAAAAGATATTTTAAAGTTTCATGCCATCTATTGGCCGGCTTTACTTTTGGCGACCGGATTAAAGCCGCCGAAAAAGATTTTTATTCACGGGTTTTTAACCATCAATGGACAAAAGATATCCAAGTCATTAGGCAATACTATTGACCCGATTGAATTATCGGAAAAATACGGCGTTGACACCGTCAGATATTTTCTTTTAAGAGAAATCTCCTTTGGGCAGGACGGCGATTTTTCTATCAAACGACTGGGAGAGAGGCATAACGCTGATTTGGCCAATGGGTTGGGCAATTTAGTCAGCCGGGTTTTGACTCTTTCAGAAAGAATTAAGCCCGAAGAAAAGACCAGAGGAGAATTGACTCCAAAGATTGATAAAGCTAAAAAAGATTATCAAAAGGCAATAGAAGGAATTAAATTCAGCGAGGCATTAGAAGCGGCCTGGCGCCTGATTGGCGATTGCGACAATTTTGTTGAAAAGAACAAACCTTGGAAACTGGATAAGGATTCGGAGCAATTTAAAGATGTTGTCTCGGAGCTCTTGACCGCCGTCAAAGAAATTGCTTTGCTATTAAAACCGTTTATGCCCGAGACGGCGGAAAAGATTTTAAAACAAATCAAAGAAAACAAGAAAGCCGAGGCGCTGTTTCCCCGGCTGTGACCTTTTGTGGGAATTAAAAAGGCCTTTCGGCTTCAATAAGGAGAAAGGCGCGATAGAAATAGTTTAAACGGTGGTCTATTATTTGACCGCCGTTTTTTTGTGTTCAAAATACGAGTAAACCAAAAGAAAAAGTGAAAAAGCGATAACCGGAATAATGGTGAACCAAAGGGCGTTTTCAGCGAAAAATATTCCCAAAATGGCGATTATGCCGGCAACCTTGAATAATTTGGCGCCTAATTGGTGCGTCTTTTTCCAAACAACATCACTGGACAATGTCCAAGGCGTCCGAATGCCGATAAACCAATTTCTTTCGGCGTGCTTTAGGATAACACCGATGTAAAAAAACAAAAGCCCGATGGCCGGCGTCATGAATAAAGTCATATTAAACCGGTAGCCAAGATTCCAAAATACGGTTAAAGAATAGACATAGAGAAGAAAGACGACTATCAGGATAATAAGCCAGTTAAAGTAATTTCTAAACTTGGCAATGTTTTTTTTGAGCGGGTCTATTCTGGGAATCAGGAGAAAAAGCAGAAATATCGCCAAGGTTATTGCCGGCATCAGGAAAACGCCCCAAATCTTTGGCAGATAGTCGTCAACCTGTCCTTGGCTGTTCCAGTGAGAAGCAACTCTATCCGGCAATTTTGGATAAAGATAGAAAGCGGATAAAAACGAAAGAATGTTGACTGAAATAATAATAAGATTTGTTTTTTTATTATCCATAGTTTCATTATATCAAAGCGTTGGCTTGAAAACAAGCCGCCAATAAGATATTATAAAAGATATGGCTAAGCCGAAGTTAATTGATATTCATACCCATATTAATTTCCGCGACTACAAAAAAGACGGCGACAAGGTTATTCGCCGTGCCCTTGAGGCCGGCGTTTGGATTATTAATTCCGGCTCGCAGTATTCCACCAGCAAAAGGGCAGTGGAATATGCCAGTAAGCACAAGGAGGGGGTCTATGCCATTGTCGGGCTTCACCCAATCCATATTTTAGCCGGCGGCCGGTCAGAAAAAAACCGGAAAGGCGAGATTGAAGAAAGGGAGTATGAAGAATTGGATGAAAGGAAATACCTGAAATTATTAAAAGACCCCAAAGCGGTCGGGGTCGGAGAAATCGGATTGGAATACGACGAAAATACCACCAAGTACAAAAAAGACAAGCAAAAAAAGATCTTAATCCGCCAGATTGAAATGGCCCAGCAAATGAATAAACCGATTGTTTTTCATTGCCGCAAGGCCTACGACGATTTAATTGAACTCTTGACGATGTTTTCCGCCGGCTGCGCTTCTTGTCCGATGGCCTGCGCGCCAAAATTGAGAGGAGTCGTCCATTGCTTTATGGGCAAATTATCGCAGGCGGAAAAATTGGTTGAAATGGGATTTTACCTAAGTTTCAACGGATTGATTACTTATGCCCGGGATTATGACAAAGTCATAAAGAGCATTCCATTGGAAAATATTGTCTTAGAAACCGATGCTCCCTATCTGGCGCCGGAACCCCATCGTGGGGAAAGAAATGAACCGGCCTATGTCCGGTATGTCGCCGAGAAAATCGCCGAGGTAAAGGGAATAGGTTTTGATGAGGTTGCTAAACAAACAACCAAAAACGCCAGAGAATTATTCAATATCTAACTATGCCTAAATACAACCCGCCAAAAATTGAAAAAAAATGGCAGAAATATTGGCAGGAAAAAGAACTACACAAGACCGGTTTCGACCCGAAAGCGGGGAAGAGATATATTTTAGATATGTTCCCTTATCCGTCCGGTTCCGGTCTGCATGTTGGTCATATCGAATCATACACTGCCACCGATATCTACGCGCGCTTTTTGCGCTTTAACGGATATAATGTTTTACATCCGCAGGGCTGGGACGCTTTCGGTCTGCCGGCGGAAAACTACGCCGTCAAAACCGGCGTTCATCCGTCTGAAACGACTAAAAAAGCGATTCAAACCTTTAAACGGCAAATCAATTCAATGGGCTTTTCTTATGATTGGGTGAGAGAACTGAACACTTCCGAGCCCGATTACTATCAATGGACCCAACGGTTCTTTTTATTTTTATACCGAAACGGGCTGGCCTATAAAAAGAAAGCTAAAGTCAACTGGTGTGAAAAGTGTCAGACGGTTTTGGCCAACGAGCAGGCCGAAGGAGGAAAATGCGAACGGTGTGAGAGTCCGGTGATTCAAAAAGATTTGGAGCAGTGGTTTTTCAAAATCACCGATTTTATTGAAGACCAGAATTACCAAGGAAAGAAAATCAAGGGGCTTTTAGGCGGATTGGACGATGTTGATTGGCCGGAGTCAACCAAACTGGCGCAAAGAAATTGGATTGGCCGGTCGGAAGGAGCGATGGTCAAGTTTAAAATTAAAGGCAAATCAGTCGGTGTTGAAAAAGAAATTGAGATTTATACTACCCGGCCTGATACGCTTTTCGGCTGCACTTATTTCGTCTTTTCACCCGAGCATCCGATGATTGATGAATTAAGAGACAGTATTGGCAATTGGGGAAAAGTGGAGGAATATAGAGAAAAGACGAGAAAGAAAACCGATTTAGAGAGAACCGATTTGGCTAAAGACAAAACCGGCGTCAGATTAAACGGACTGGCGGCGATAAATCCGGTCAATGGGGGAGAAATCCCGGTTTTTATCGCTGATTATGTCCTAATGGATTACGGCACTGGCGCCATTATGGCCGTACCGGCGCACGATGAAAGGGACTGGGAATTTGCTCAAAAATACAATCTGCCGATTATTGAAGTGCTCCAGGGCGGCGCCGTTGAAAAGGAACCCTATCTTGAAGACGGCCCTCATATTAATTCTTCCTTTTTAGACGGGCTGAATAAGGAAAAAGCAATGACAAAGATAATTGGCTGGCTGAAAGAAAAGAAACTGGGCCGCCCGGCGATAAATTATAAAATTAGGGATTGGTTGGTTTCCCGCCAAAGGTACTGGGGGGCGCCAATCCCGATTATTTACTGCAAGAAATGCGGCCAGGTGCCGGTGCCGGAAAAAGATTTACCGGTGAAACTACCCAAAGATGTCAACTTTATGCCGACCGGCGAATCTCCCCTGAAGTATTCCAAAAAGTTTCATCAAGTCAGGTGCCCCCAATGCGGCTCTCCGGCGAGAAGGGAATCGGATACAATGGATACTTTTGTTTGCTCTTCTTGGTATTATTTAAGATATGCCGACCCGAAAAACAAAAAAGAGTTTGCCGGCAGAAAAGCGCTCAAAAAATGGTTGCCGGTAGATGTCTATATCGGCGGAGCAGAACATATTGTTTTGCACCTTTTATACTCCAGGTTTTTTACTAAGGTCTTGCAGAAATATGGCTGGGTTGATTTTAACGAGCCGTTTTTAAAGCTGCGCCACCAGGGCGCAATTTTAGCCGAAAATGGCGCAAAAATGAGCAAATCAAAAGGCACTGTGGTCAATCCCGATGATGTTGTGGCTGAGTACGGCGCCGACGCCTTGAGGATGCACGAAATGTTTCTGGGTCCCTTAGAAGATGCCAAGCCCTGGAGCACTAAAGGAATTGTCGGCCTTAGCCGGTTTTTGGAAAAGGTCTGGCGGCTGAGCCAAAAAATTATTGAAAAAAAACCAGACAATAATTTGATCAGAGCGCTTCACGAGACGATTAAAAAAGTGACGCAAGATGTTGAATTGTTTAAATTTAACACCGCTATCAGCCAATTGATGATTTTTATCAATAAATCAGGCAAAGAAAATGTCATTTCCAAGGCAATTTGGGAAAAGTTTTTAATTCTGCTGGCGCCCTTTGCGCCGCATCTGGCCGAAGAACTTTGGAGCGGGCTGGGAAATAAGGTCAGTATTTTCAGGCAGAAATGGCCAAAGTACGACCAGAAGCTTATCCAAAAAGAAACCTGGCTGATGATAATCCAGGTTAACGGCAAGTTTAGGAATAAAATTGAAGTTAAAAAAGGTCTGACGGAAAAAGAGGTCAAAGAGTTGGCGCTGGCAAGCGAAAAAATAAGGAAATGGCTTAATGGTAAAGAGCCGAAGAAAACAATCTATATCCCGGAGCGGCTGATTAACATCGTTGTCTGAATGATCATGGAGATAATACGATTTAACTTAGCGGGGGATTGGAAAGACCTGGATAATTTAATAATTGAAAGAACCGCCGAGGTTATCAGGCGGGGAGGAAGCGTTGTTTTTCCGACCGATACCGTTTACGGACTGGGCGTCAACGCCCTAGACAAAGACGCCGTTAGTCGTCTTTTTAAGATTAAAAAAAGACCGAAAACCAAACCGGTTCCGATAATCGTTCGTGATATTGACATGGCCAAGAAATACGCCTATATCAGTTGCGCCAAAGAGAAAGTTTTAAATTCTATTTGGCCGGGAAGGGTGACGGCGATTTTGCCCAAAAAAGATATTACCCCCGATATTTTAACCGCCGGCAAAAAAACCATTGGAATGAGGATTTCCGCTCATCCTTTTATCCAACTGCTGATGGAGGAGTTGGATTTTCCCATTACGGCGACTTCGGCCAATTTTTCCGGCGAGCCGCCGATGGCGCGGTCGCGCGAAGTGATTAAAAATTTTGAAAAGGCCTATCCCCGGCCAACGCTGATTTTAGACGCGGGCGACCTGCCCGAAAATTCGCCGTCAACCATTCTTGACTTGGCCGGCTTGAAGCCAAAAATCACCCGCCTCGGTCCAGTGAGCAAAAAAGACCTGATGAAGATGTTTAAATAAAACACCGACCAGTACTGGTCGGTGTTTTGACAGATAGGGCTAAAAGTAAGTTTACTATTGACAGAAAATTCCCAACTGATACTATAGACCTATACCTATGGTCGGGGTATTGATGAATCATTAACTATTAATTTCAAAAATATGACTATTCAAAAAGAAAAAGCCCTCATAAATTTTAAAAAGGCCCAAGGCTTAATATCCAAAATCATCAAAATGGTTGAGGCCGATGAATACTGTATTGATATTATGCAGCAAAACTTGGCAACGGTAGGACTTTTGAAGTCAGCTCATCAAATGTTGATGGAAAATCATCTTAATACTTGTTTCAAAACGGCAATGGAAACAAAAAACGAAAAAAGGAAACAGAAAATGACCCAAGAGATTTTAAAACTCACAAAACTATTTAATAAATAACTAAATTATATGAGTGAAAAGATAAAAGAACATACTTATTATGTCAGAGGCATGCATTGCGCTTCTTGCGAAGTTTTGATTGAGAAAAAATTATTAGAATCGGGCAGCATAAAATCAGTTGAAGCTTCAATGGCTAAGGGCGAGGCGCTAATTGAATACGAAGGCAAAAGACCAACTCCCAAAAGGTTAAACGAAATTTTTAAAAGAGAGGGTTATGTTTTTTCTGATTTGCCTCGCCAAAGCGAAACGAAGGCGGGCCAGCCGAGAGAATTTTTTATCATTTTCTGTATAGGATTATTAATTATTATCGGTTTTATCGGATTAAATAAATTAGGGTTATCAGGATTAATAAATGTTGGCTCAAAATCGTCTTTGCTAATGTTTTTTGCGTTTGGGCTTATAGCCGGAATTTCCAGTTGCGCGGCCTTGGTTGGCGGAATAATTCTTTCTATGTCAAAACAATGGGGCGAATTGTATTCGGATGCCGACTCTACTTGGAAGAAAATTCAGCCCCACCTAATTTTTAACGCCGGCCGACTTATTTCTTACGGCGTTTTAGGGGCGGTGCTGGGAGCCGTTGGCAGTAAACTAAATTTTTCCTTAAAATTTGGCCCAATTTTAATTATGGCTGTTTCTGTCATGATGATTTTTTTGGCTTTCCAGATGTTCGGCTTTAAAGCGTTTAGAAAATTTCAGTTTACAATGCCCAAATTTATTACGAGATTTATTGCCAACGAGTCCAATTTCAAAGGCCGCTATATGCCTTTTTTAATGGGTGCGTTTACTTTTTTCCTGCCCTGCGGTTTTACCATAACTGCTCAAGGGTTAGCTTTAATTTCCGGAAACGCAATTCAAGGAGCACTGATTATGACTTTATTTGCCTTAGGAACTCTGCCAATGCTTTTAACTATTAGCTTTTCCAGCTTGAAATTTTCGGGAAATTCCTGCTCGTCCGGAAGATTCTTGAAAGTCGCTGGAATTTTAGTTTTGTTTTTCGCTCTTTATAATATAAATTTCCAGCTAAATGTTTTGGGGATTACCAGTCTTAGCGATTTAGGCATTAATTCTGGCCGATTATCCAGCGCCGCAAAAAATAATTCGCTCCAAAACGAAGAAGGATTGCCCTTAATTGTTAACGGCAAACAAATCTTAAAAATGGACGCTTCTTCTCGCGGCTATTCGCCAAACTATCTCAAAGTAAGAGTCGGAATACCGATAAGGTGGGAAATTACCGATAAAGGCACCAGCGGTTGCACCAACGCCATTATTTCAAAAAGTTTATTTGAGGGAGAAATTCTCTTGACTCCGGGCCAAACCAGTATTAAGGAATTTACTCCCGAAAAGCCGGGTAAGTATAAATTTAGTTGTTGGATGGGAATGGTTTCGGGGACTATAGAAGTGGTGGATCTTGCAGATAGCGAAACTATGCTTCAGCCAGAAAAATTCACTGGCTATCATACTGGGGTAGATGTTGAATACGAGGACATAACAAACAATGTGAATATTTATTCTATTTATGATGTGGAATTTTTCTAACAATCCGATGAGCTGGTTTGGTTTTGGCTTTGGCTGGATTTTTATGATTTTATTCTGGGCGCTGATTGTTTATGGACTGATAGTTTTTATCCGCTGGCTTGATAAACAGGGGAAAAGCGAAAACAATGATAAATCTGCTTTAGATACTCTTAAGGAACGTTATGCCAAGGGCGAAATTGATAAAAAAGAATTTGAAGAAAAAAGGAAAGATTTAATTTAAATCTGTCTAACTTTTATCGCGATGATTCAAAAAACAATCCTGACAATTTCGGGCATGCACTGCGCTTCTTGCGCGGCAAATATTGAAAACGCTTTAAAACAAGAGGCGGGGATTAAATCCGCCAATATTAATTTTGCTTCAGAGAAACTTTATTTAGAATTTGACCCGATTGAGATAAGCATTGCCAGAATCCAAAAAATTATTGAGAAATCAGGATACGGGGCAATAGAAGAAGCTGCCGAGGAAGAAATGTGCGACCATCATAAAGAGGCAAAGATACAAGAAGTCAGGAAATTTAAAAAGCGGTTTATTTCCGCTCTAATCTTCAGTTTCCCCATTATTTATATGGCGATGGGCGAAATGATCGGATTGCCAATGCCAACAATTTTTGAAAATTATGGGACTATTATCCAGTTGACTTTGGCGACGGCTGTTATTGCTTCTTGTTTTAATATCTGGACATCTGGTTCTAAAAAATTACTGCGCCTGTCTCCGAATATGGACACCCTAATCTTTATTGGCACAGCCGTTGCTTATTTTTATAGTTTAACCATTTCTGTTTTAGTGTTTTTGGGAATAAAAATTGAGGCGTATCTCTATTATGAAAGCGCGGCTTTGATTTTGGTCTTTATTTCTTTGGGAAAATATCTGGAAGCGGTAACTAAAGGCAAAACCAGCGAAGCGATTAAAAAACTTATCGGCCTTCAGCCCAAAGAAGCGGCGATTATAAAAGATAACGAGGAAATTAAAATTCCTATTTCTGAAGTAAAAATCGGGGATATTATTTTGGTCAAGCCCGGTGAAAAAATCCCAGTGGATGGAATTGTTATTGATGGCTATTCCGGTGTTGATGAAAAAGCGATTACTGGCGAAAGTATTCCGGTGGAAAAGAAAAAGGGCGATGAAGTGATTGGCGCAACCATTAACAAGACCGGAGTTTTAAAATTTAAAGTAACCCGAGTCGGCAAAGATACGATGTTGGCCCAGATTATAAAAATAGTTGAGGAAGCAATGGGCTCCAAAGCGCCAATCCAGCTTTTGGCCGATAAAGTTTCTTTTTATTTTGTTCCGTCCGTGATTGGCCTTGCTATTTTGTCTTTTGTTATTTGGCTTTTATTGGGCCAGCCCCTTACTTTTGCTTTAACGGTTTTTGTCGCTGTTTTAATTATTGCCTGTCCTTGCGCTTTGGGCCTGGCAACGCCAACCGCCGTAATGATGGGGACAGGTTTGGCGGCAAAAAATGGCATTTTAATTAAAAGCGGCCAGGCCCTGGAAATTGCCAGAGATGTGAATATTATTGTCTTTGACAAGACGGGGACATTAACTCGCGGCGAGCCAAGCGTTACTGATGTTATTCAAGTTAAAGATGAGATTAGCGAAAATTCTATTTTGCAAATTGCCGGGTCAGTGGAAAAAAATTCCGAACACCCTTTGGCTCAGGCGATTATTAATAAGGCGAAAGAAAGAAAAATCAATTTGTCAGAGGTAAAAAATTTCCAAGCCATACCAGGCCATGGTGTTTCAGCTGATTTGGAAAACCTGCCTGCCGACAGACAAGGTAAAAAAATACTTTTCGGAACAAGAAAACTAATGACTAACAATCAAATTAACCCTGGCCTAATAGAAGAAAAAATGATTGTTTTAGAAGAGCAAGGCAAAACAGCAATGATTTTAGCGCAAGACAAAGAGATTATTGGCATTATTGCTGTGGCTGACACTCTTAAAGATTACTCAAAAGAAGCAGTTAAGATGCTTCATAAAATGGGGAAAAAAGTCGCGATAATTACCGGAGATAATAAAAGAGTTGGACAAGCTATTGCTCAACAAGTCGGTATAGACAGAGTTTTAGCCGAGGTATTGCCGCAAGAAAAATCAGCCGAAATTAAAAAATTACAAAACAAAGGGAATATTGTGGCAATGGTTGGCGACGGTATAAATGACGCGCCGGCTTTGGCGCAAGCTGATTTAGGTATTGCTTTGGGTTCTGGCACAGATGTGGCGATGGAAACCGGGGAAATAGTTCTAATTAAAGATGATTTGAGGGATGTGATAATGGCAATTGATTTGAGTAAGTACACTTTAAATAAAATTAAACAAAATCTTTTCTGGGCATTCTTTTATAATATTGTCGGTATTCCTGTTGCCGCCGGTATTTTATATCCTTTGACTGGTTGGCTTTTAAATCCGGCCGTTGCCGCCGCCGCTATGGCTTTTTCATCAGTGAGCGTTGTTTCAAACGCTCTTCTAATGAAAAGATATGAATCAAAATCTTAAAGGGAGTTCCTTGTTGTTGCCCGCACGCGGGAGGGTTGGGGCAAAGGCGACTTCTTCTCTTTCAGAGTTGTATATACCTACCAATAAAACACCCTGATAGTCGGGGTGTTTTAAGTCAGAAGTCAACAGATTTTAGATATTGCTTTATCCTTTCTCTATCTTCGTTTTCTCTGTTCCCCTTAAAATACATTTCAATAAAATCAATTTTCTTTCTCTTTTCAATATAAGCGTAAATAACTCGCAGAGACGATCCTTTTAAATACCTGCAAAAAAGGCGCGCCTTAATTATTTTGACGCTATCGGTTTGGCTGACGATGTTAAAATGTTTGCTGTTGCCGAGCGGCACAACAGAGACCACGCTTCTAAATTCCCGCAAATCGCTTGAAAGAGATTTGTACTTTTTCGCCAGCCGCTTGCATTCTTTTGAGAACTCGGGCAATTCATTAAAGTTCATCATCGTAATTTCTGACGGAATAGCGCTCGTCGCGGTAGAAAACGCTTTCATACGAAAGCGGCTGACCGTCCTTGGCGACTTTCCATGGAATATCTTCGTGCGAATAATTTTCTATTTCTTTGGCGTTTTTATCGGAAAGACGCGCCAAAACATCATCAATATGTTCTATTTCGCGCGCCGAAAACGCGTCAAGATTTGGACGCTTGCGAGGCAGATATTTCTTTTGCTCATACTTAAAATATCCGCTTTTTACCGCTTCAATTTCTCCTTTTTCTTGCATGTTGGCGAGAATAGCTCCCATTTCTTTTGAAGTGGGCCCATGATGATTTTTAATGTAGGTTGCGCCCATTAGATTTTCTTCAAATTTCTCGTAGTAGTCAAAATCAATGAAGTAAAGCAGTTTATGGAGCACAGTTTCGCCAACATTTGGTTTGCTCCCGACTTTTCCGAGCACATACAATAAGACCTGCTTAAATTTTTCCAGGTGTTTTTCCGTAACGCGGATTTGAAGTCCGCCAGAGGGCTTTTTTGTCTCTTTTTCTATAACCACTCTGCGTTCTGGCGCTTTGCCGGCAAGGAAGTCCTCCAACGAGACGCTAAAAATCGCCGCCAGTTTTTTTGCTTCGGTAATGGTCAAGTCCCGTTCGCCCTGTTCAATTTGAATATAGGTCGGTCGGGACATTCCAAGTTCTGACGCCATGTATTCTTGCGAAAAGTTGTTTTCTTTGCGCAACGCCTTGATTTTTCTAAATAGATCCTTATCCATATATAGACATTATATATCTTGTAAATAAATCTTGTCAAGTTGATAAGTAAGAATACTTGACATCAGAGTCGGGCATATTAAAATCACCCGCCTTGGCCCGGTGAGTAAAAAAGACCTGATGAAGATGTTTAAGTAAAACACCCCGCAAGCGGGGTGTTTTAATAGTGCGTTTGTTTGACGAAATCCGAACCTTTTTTCAACGGAACTGACGGCGCGCTTCGCGCGCCAAACTGAATGCTCGGGCGGGCAAAAAGGAAGGGGGTTGGGGGAAGGAATTTTTGCCCGCCCTCGCTTTCCGTCGTCGCTGAATTTCGTGCCAACCAAGTTGGCGCGCCACCCATAAATTTTTACTAATTTTCTAACGGAAATATTTTACAATTTTTATTCGGACACACTAAAATAATTTCGTCAAAAAAATATTGTCCTAAATTTGCTCCTAAAATAAAATTTCTAAAATTATTTTTAAAACACTCCTCGTCGATAAATGGAGGGTTAGAAACACAAAACAACAGGCAAATTATACCCTTAGCCGACTTACCGAATATGTGTTTCCCTAAGGGTTTTATAATTATATCTTTCCAATATTCAACATAGTCTCTCCAAAACTTTTTTCTACCATCTTCTTTTTCCCCTAAGCAAATAAGTTCAAAAATGCCACCCCTTTTATCAATAGTTCTGCGCGGACCTTCTAATTTCCCATCAGCAAAAACCACTTGAATTTTTTTATCTTCCCAAAAGACATCAACGGGATTGTCTTCAACCGGATTTGATTTAATATCTTTTTCTTTAAAATTTAAACCTTCGTTTTGCAGATATCTTTTGACAACATTTATTTCTTCAATTTGTTTTTGAGTAAAAGAATCCATTTTATTTTTTCTTTTATTTTTATCTTTGTTTATTCCTGTTATTTTAATAATCCTGGTTCATCTAAAATCCTTGCCAATGATTCAATTTCTCCAATTTGAGCAAAGGTTGGAATGCCTAAATAACAATTATCCTTTACTAATATAGCTGCCCCACCGGAATTGCCGTGCTCTACTTTTGCAGATGTTACATAATAATTACCGGCATTAACACTATACTCGTAGCTAGAAATTATACCCTCGGTAGCCGTAATATCCGTTTGTGACCCTATGCTAGGATATCCTAAAATTACTATTGATTCTCCTAAAGAAGGTTTACGCTTGCAATAAAATCCTTGTTGTAAGAGAAGATTAGCAATAAAATTATCGGATTCTCTAATAATTAAACGCGCACCATCAGATTCATCACCAGCGGCTTGCATATTAAAAACACCGCTTGTTGTATGATGGTAAACATAATATAACTTACTGTTCCCAAGAAATTTGACAGTACAATAATCCGGCGTAGCCAAACCTCCCGTGAGGGGTAATTGCCTTGAAATAACATGTTTATTAGTTTGGATGCCAACGCCATCAGAAAATCCGAATAGCGTTCCGGAGCCAGCTTCACTAAAAGCATATGTTTCGTCTTTATTGAAAAAATCGCATTTTATATAAGCTACTGATGGCTTCCATTTATCTATAACCGAAGAAATGTCCACAGATTGAGAGGGTTGAGAAGGGATATTTGACGATTGTTGATTCTTTTGATTTTCTGAATTTTTTGATGGAATTTCTTTAATAATCTGGGGTTTCTGATTTTTTAAATTTTCTATTTCTTCCTTAAGTTTTTCCATTTCTTGTTTTTCTTTCCCCTTTTGTTCTATCTCCTCTTCTTGAGCAAGTTTTTCTTTTTCAGTTTTTTGTGTTTGATAATTTTGATATTGCTTTATTCCAAAATATCCTCCAGTGCCGACAATTAAAACACCTATAATAATTGCGATAAGTATTGGAATTTGGATAAAACCTTTTGAATTATTATTCTGTTTTATAAACATAAAATCAATTTATCAAATCATCAACACTCACTTCAAGAGCTTTCGCAATTTTTTTAAGCGTATCAAGCGTTGGATTCTGGTTTTTACCAGCTTCAATTTTGATAATGGTATTATTGGAAACATCAGCCAGCCGAGCTAATTTTTCTTGCGACAGACCGCGTTTCTTCCGCAGAGATTCAATTCT
>Ga0100398_1001040_pt1 | contig 24149 bp, 20 predicted proteins | sample CryGeymeta201522_FD_81568 | JGI IMG/M metagenome (GOLD analysis project Ga0100398, IMG submission 81568) | Groundwater microbial communities from Crystal Geyser aquifers in Utah, USA - Crystal Geyser metaG 2015-22 | ecosystem: Environmental > Aquatic > Deep subsurface > Groundwater | place: USA...
CGCCACCCGCCCCGCCACCCGCCCCGCCACCCGCCCCGGGCCGCGACGCGCCACAGGATCACCTGCGCGCTGTGGCGCGGGCGGGGACAGGTCGGCTGTCTGGTCTGCGTGGGCCTCGGTCATGTCCGTCTTGTCTGCCGTGGGGCCATTGGTCCCCTTCGGCGTTGCGGCGCGTCTGATGTGGCTTTATCTTGCCCTCTCGCGCCCTAAAACAAAACCACTTTCCCGTTTGCCAATCCAGAGGACCAACCAGATGACTTCCGTGACGCTTGCCCCCGGCGATGCCGCCCCCGATTTCACGCTGCCGCGCGATGGCGGCGGCACGCTGTCGCCCGCCGATGTCGCGGGCAAGCCGGTGATCCTCTATTTCTACCCCAAGGACGACACGCCGGGTTGCACCAAAGAGGCGCAGGGCTTTACCGAACAGGCCGAAGCCTTTGCCGCGTCGGGCGCCAGCGTGCTGGGCGTATCAAAGGACAGCGTCAGGAAACATGACAAGTTCCGCGACAAATACGGGCTGCGCATCGCGCTGCTGTCCGACGAGCAGGGTGATGTCTGCGAACGCTACGGCGTCTGGGTCGAGAAGAGCATGTATGGCAAGACCTACATGGGGATCGAACGCGCCACCTTCCTGATCGACAGCGCCGGCCGCATCGCGCGCATCTGGCGGCAGGTCAAGGTGGACGGCCATGTGGACGAGGTGCTCGCGGCGGTGCGGGCGCTCTGAGCGGCGTGCAGACGCTGAGCGACATGGCGGTGGCGGTGCTGGTCACGGCCGATGGGCGGGCCAAGACCGCGCTGTCACGCGCCCATGCCGCCCGCTGGCAGGCCGCGCGCGCGGCGGGTGAGACGATCGCGCTGGGCGACACGCTGCCCCCCGCGCAGCCCGCACGGCCCGCGGCGCCAGTGCTCGTCGATCCGCGCGACGTGCCGCGCCGCAGGCCCGGCACCCCGGCCGGGCGCATCGCGCTCTTGCACGCGGTCGCGCATATCGAGCTCAACGCCGTCGATCTGCACTGGGACATCATCGCGCGGTTTGCGGGCACGCCACTGCCGCTGGGGTTCTTTGACGACTGGGTCAAGGCGGCGGATGAAGAGTCAAAGCATTTCAACCTGATGTGCGACTGCCTCGAGGCGCAGGGCAGCCATTATGGCGCCCTGCCCGCCCATGCCGGCATGTGGCGCGCCGCCGAGGACACGGCGCATGACCTGCACGCGCGGCTCGCGGTGGTGCCGATGGTGCTCGAGGCGCGCGGGCTCGACGTGACGCCGGGGATGATCGAGATCTTCCGCGCGGCGGGCGATGCGCAGGCCATTGCCGCGCTCGAGACGATCTATGCCGAAGAGGTCCACCACGTCGCCTATGGGTCGAAATGGTTCAATTACCTGTGCGGCCGCGATGGACTTGACCCGACGCCGACCTTTCATGATCTGGTGCGGCGGCATTTCCACAGCAGTCTCAAACCGCCCTTCAACGCGGAAAAACGTGCCGAGGCCGGGCTGCCGCCCGATTTCTACTGGCCCCTGGCCACGTCCCACCCGGGCTGAAACCGGCAGGGCATCGTCATTTTATCGGCAATTTCTTGCCGGTTTGGCCGATTTGTCAGGGCGCGAGGTTAACGTCCGTTCATAAATGTTGCGGCTTTGGCCCGCGCTCAGTAACACGGTCGCGACCGCAGGGCGCCGCGATGCTGGCCCCCTCACGAGAGCGCGGTTGCCCGGCCCCATGGCTCGGCCGCGCCACAAGAACAAAGGACCAGACGTTTGCGAAACCGGATCTCCCTTGCCATTCACCAGGCTCTCGAACGCCGCTTTCCCGAAAAACGCCTCTTTCTGCGCTCTGACACCGAGACCCGCTTTATCCGGCTCAAGCCCGAAACGCAGCTTCTCGCCTGGACCGGAGGGGGTCTGCTGGTCGCCTGGACGATCATCGCGACCGCCATCCTGCTGATGGACAGCATCGGCGCGGGCAATTTCCGCGCGCAGGCGCAGCGTGACAAGATGATCTACGAAGACCGGCTGAACGCCATTTCCGCCGAACGCGACCTGCGCGCCAACGAAGCCATCGCCGCGCAGCAGCGCTTCAGCGCCGCGCTGAACCAGATTTCCACGATGCAAAGCGAACTGCTCGCCTCCGAGGACCACCGCCGCGAGGTGGAAACCGGGCTCGACGTCGTGCAGGCCACGCTGCGCCGGGTGATGGTCGAACGCGAGATGGCCCGCAACGAGGCTGAAACCCTGCTCGCCGCGATGGAAAACGGCGAAGGCCCGGCCGGCCTTGCCGCCACGGACGAGCTGTCGGGCACGCTCGACATTCTGGCCGACGCGCTGGCCGATACCGCCGAAGAACGCGACACCATCGCCGCCAATGCGGCATCGGCCATCGAACAGGCGGCGGAACTGCAGCTTGAACTGCGGCTGATGGAAGAGCGCAACGACGAGATCTTTCGCCATCTCGAAGAGGCGATGATGGTCTCGGTCGAACCGCTCGACCGGATGTTCCGCGCAGCGGGGCTGAACACCGACACACTGCTCGCGCAGGTGCGGCGCGGCTATTCGGGCACCGGCGGCCCGCTCACGCCGCTGAGCTTTTCCACCATGGGCGGCGGGCCGAACCCGGACGGGGAACGCGCCAATGCGATCCTCAATTCGATGGACCGCATCAACCTTTACCGTATCGCCGCACAGCGCGCGCCCTTTGCCGTGCCAGTGCGCGATGCCTATCGCTTCACCTCGGGGTTTGGCACCCGCTGGGGCCGCCTGCACGCCGGAACCGACTTTGCCGCGCCGATCGGCACACCGATCTATGCGACCGCCGATGGTGTGGTGACAGAGGCGGGCTGGCATTCGGGCTATGGCCGTCTGATCACCATCCAGCACGAGTTCGGGATCGAAACGCGATACGCGCATTTGAACGCGATGCGGGTTTCGATCGGTCAAAGGGTCTCGCGCGGCGACCGGATCGGTGATATGGGAAACTCAGGACGCTCGACCGGACCCCATCTTCATTATGAGATCCGCGTGGGCGGCACCCCCGTCAACCCCATGACTTACATAAGAGCTGGAACCGATGTTTTCTAAGAGCAAGATCAACGAACCCGGCCCCAAGGCCAACGAAGCCCCCGCGGCACCATCGGCCAGCAGTCCGGTTCCCGGCGCGGCCCCGTCCTATGCGGCCACGGCGCCCAAGCCCAAGCCGCCCGCCTCGATCCTCTCGGCGGACCTGCATATCAAGGGCAACGTCAAGACGACCGGCGATATCCAGATCGAAGGGCAGATCGAAGGCGACATCCGCGCGCATCTGCTCACTGTCGGCGAAGGCGCCACGGTCAAGGGCGAACTGGTCGCCGATGACGTGGTGATCAACGGCCGCATCGTCGGCCGCGTGCGTGGCCTCAAGGTGCGTCTGACCTCGACCGCCCGCGTCGAGGGCGACATCATCCACAAGACCATCGCGATCGAAAGCGGTGCGCATTTCGAAGGCTCGGTCCAGCGGCAGGATGACCCGCTGAACACCACGGGCGCGCAGAAAACCCTGCCCAAGCCGATGCCGCCCGCGGCTGACGGCACGGCCTGACCGCATCCGGACAACCGACCCTGGAACGGGCGCCGCGGCGCCCGTTTGCATGTGTAGCGCGGCTAGAGCGGCTAGAGCGGATCGTAGAGCGCCCGGCGGTAGAGATGCCATGTGGCATGGCCCAGCACCGGCAGGACCACGAACAGACCCAGAAACCAGGGCACCAGCGCCACCAGCGTCAGCACCGCGATCACGACGGCCCAGACCAGCATCACGACGACATTTTCACGGACCACCGCGACGCTGAGAAGCATGGCGGTGACAAAGTCGATCTCCTTGTCCAGCAGCAAGGGCAGGCTCACCACGGTGAGCGCAAAGAGCAGAAAGGCCAGCACCGCGCCCACGGCCAGTTCGACCAGGATCATGCGCAGCCCGTCGCCGGACATGAAGGCGCCCCAGTCCTGCGTCAGGTTGGCCGTGTTCGACAGGCCCATGAAGAGCGCAAAGATCATATGCGCGAGAAAGGTCCAGAACAGGAAATAGATCACGATGATCGCGCCCAGCCAGGGCACCTGCCGGCCACGCTCGGCCCAGACGACGCCCAGGACCCCCGCCCAGTCGAGCGCCTGCCCCGCCTCGAGCCTGCGGCTGACCTCATAAAGCCCCACGGCGGCAAAGGGCGCCACCAGCGGAAACCCGAGCGAAGTGGCCAGTGTCCATGACACCGTCCCCGCGCCCAGCGTCACCAGCGCGAGGCCGCCCAGCACATAGACCGCACTGAAAAACAGGCCGTACTGCGGCGCGGCGCGGAAATCGCGCCAGCCGGCGCGCAGCACGATGCCCAGTTCGGACAGCGTGACCTGCCCGATCTCGGGGACCGGCGACGCCTCTGGCGCAGTCTGCGGGTCTGTCATGGGCGGCCTCCCTTGCGCCGATCATCACGCCGCGGCGCGATCAGTCAAGCGTCTGGCGCGCCTTGCTACTCTTCGGCCATTGCCTCGGCCCGGCTCTTGCCGGCGACATCCTGCGCCAGTGTCGAGGCCATGAAGCCGTCAAGATCGCCATCGAGCACACCAGCGGTGTCCGAGGTCTCGTGCCCGGTGCGCAGATCCTTGACCATCTGATAGGGCTGCAGGACGTAGGACCGGATCTGGTTGCCCCAGCCGGCATCGCCCTTGCTTTCATGCGCGGCGTTGATGGCGGCGTTCCGCTTGTCGAGCTCCATCTGGTAGAGCCGCGATTTCAGCGCCTTCATAGCGATGTCGCGGTTCTGGTGCTGCGACTTTTCCGAACTCGTGGTCACGATCCCGGTCGGCAGGTGGGTGATCCGCACGGCCGAGTCGGTGGTGTTGACGTGCTGCCCGCCCGCACCCGACGACCGGTAGGTGTCGATGCGGATGTCCTTGTCCTGCACTTCGATCTCGATGTTGTCATCGACCACCGGATAGACCCAGACCGAACAAAACGACGTATGCCGCCGCGCCGCACTGTCATAGGGCGAGATGCGCACCAGCCGGTGCACGCCGCTTTCCGATTTCAGCCAGCCATAGGCGTTGTGGCCGCTGATCTTGTAGGCGGCGGATTTGATCCCGGCCTCTTCGCCGGCGCTTTCCGATTGCAACTCGACCGCATAGCCCTTCTTTTCGGCCCAGCGGACATACATCCGCGCAAGCATGCTGGCCCAGTCGCAGCTCTCGGTGCCGCCGGCACCCGAGTTGATCTCGAGAAAGGTGTCGTTGCCATCCGCCTCTCCGTCGAGCAGCGCCTCGATCTCCTTGGCGGCAGAGCGTTCGCGCAGCGCCTTGAGCGCGCTCTCGGCCTCCTCGACGATATCCTCGTCGCCCTCGGCCTCGCCCATCTCGATCAATTCGACATTGTCCCGCAGGTCACGTTCGAGCGCGTCAATGTCGCCGATCTTGTCCAGCAGCACCTGCCGGTCGCGCATCAGCTTTTGCGCGGCCTCGGGATTGTCCCACAGCGTCGGATCCTCGACGCGGGCGTTGAACTCTTCGAGCCGGTAGCGGGCTGTTTCGCGGTCCATCCGCTGGCCGATCAGCCGGATGGATTTCTCGATGGCGGCGATGGTGATCTGCGTCTCGTTGCGCATTGTCTTGTCCCGGCTGGATGTTGCCCGTGGTCATAGCCCGCAGCAACCGCAGGGGCAAGCCGACGACCGGGCGCGGTTGTCAGTAAAGCCCGCCTGACGACAGCGAGCCAAAGGTCGCCTTGGGGCCGACGGTGGCGGTGTCGCCGGTGGCGGTGGTGACGTTGCGCGACGCGGCGCGCACCTCGTCAAAGAGCGGCAGGTCGCCCGCCATGGCAAAGCCGCCGTCAAAGGTGATGCCGAACACCGGCTCTTCGCCATCGCGGAAGCATTCGGCCACGACATTCTCGCCGCTCGCGTCATCCGGCAGGCGGGCGCCGGAAAAGCGGTCGATCCTGATAAAGCGGCAGCCCTCTGGCACGCGGAAGGCCGAGCCGCCATATTCGCGGATCGCCTCGCGCATGAATTCCTGGAACACCGGCGCACAGACACCGCCGCCCGACGCCCCGCCCATCGAGCGCGGCGTGTCATAGCCGATGTAGCAGCCGGCCGCGATATTGGACGAATAGCCGATGAACCACACGTCCTTGGCGTCGTTCGTCGTGCCGGTCTTGCCGGCAATCGGCACCGACAGGTTGACGCCGCGCCCGGTGCCGCGCTGCACCACACCTTCGAGCATCGAGGTGAGCTGATAGGCCGTGACCTCGTTCATGATGCGGTTGCGGTTCGAGTTGACATGCGGCGCCGCGCCGGCGGCGAGGATCATGCTGTCGCAATCGGTGCAGAACCGCTGGTCATGACGATAGACGGTGTTGCCGTAACGGTCCTGCACCCGGTCCACCAGCGTGGGTTCCACCCGTTCGCCGCCATTGGCGAACATCGCATAGGCGGCCACCATCTTGTAGAGCGTCGTTTCCTCGGACCCCAGCGAGGCGGCGAGCACCTGGTTCATCCGGTCATAGACGCCGAACCGTTCGGCATATTCGGCCACGACATCCATGCCGACCTCTTGCGCGAGGCGGATGGTCATCAGGTTGCGCGACTGTTCGATCCCGGTGCGCAGGGGCGTGGGCCCATAGAACTGATTGGACGCGTTCTGCGGCCGCCAGATGCCCTGCGGCGTGTTGATCTCGATCGGCGCGTCCACCACGATCGTGGCGGGCGAATAGCCGCTGTCGAGGGCCGCGGCATAGACAAAGGGCTTGAACGCCGATCCCGGCTGCCGGCGCGCCTGCGTGGCGCGGTTGAACACCGAATGCTGGTAGCTGAAGCCGCCCTGCATGGCCAGCACGCGGCCCGTGTTCACGTCCATCGCCATGAAGCCGCCCTGCACCTCGGGCACCTGCCGCAAGGTCCAGCGGATGAAGGACCCGTCGGCATCGGCCGTCATGCGGCGCACATGGACCACCTGACCGGGAGCAAAGGTTTCGGTGAAACTGCCCCGCGCCCAGTCAAAATCACTTCGCGGCACGACCTGGGGCTCGGCCTCGGTCTCGTCCACGCCCTCGATGCCGAGGCGCAACCGGTTCTCTCCGACCTCAAGCACCACGGCCGGAAACCATTGGCTTTCCAGAGAAATGTCGCGCGCGACACCGACCCCGGCCAGCGCCGCGCGCCAGGCCGCCTCGTCGTCCAGCGTTTCGACCGGGATGGTCAGGCCGGTGCCGCGCCAGCGCCCCAGCCTGCGGTCGAACTGTTCCAGCGCGCGTTGCAGCGCGTGGGCGGCGGTGATCTGCAGATCGCGGTCCACCGTCGCTCGGATCGACAGGCCGCCGGAAAAGAACTCTTCCTCGCCAAAGTTGACGCTCAGTTGCCGCCGGATCTCGTCGGTGAAATAGTCGCGCGGCGGCAGCGCCGAGCGGAACCCTTCGATCTCTCCGCCTTGCACGGTGCGCAGCGGCGCAGCCGTTTCGGACTCAAAGGTGGCGCGGTCGATATAGCCGTTCTCGAACATCTCGCGCAGCGTGTTGTTGCGCCAGAAGATCGCCACATCGCGGTTGCGCACCGGGTGGCGGTTGTTGGGCGATTTGGGCAGCGAGGCGAGATAGGCGGCCTCTCCCGCCGTCAGGTCCGACAGCGGCTTGTTGAAATAGGTCTGCGCCGCGGCGGCCACGCCATAGGAATTCTGCCCGAGAAAGATCTCGTTGAGGTAAAGCTCGAGGATGCGCTCCTTGTCCATCACCTCTTCGATCCGCACGGCGAGCAGGATCTCGCGGATCTTGCGTTCGGCCGAGCGCGACCCGTCAAGCAGGAAATTCTTCATCACCTGCTGCGTGATGGTCGAGGCGCCGCGCAGGTTCTCGCCGCGCGAGAGCACCGCGTCGCGGATGGCAGCGCCCATGCCCATCACGTCAAAGCCGTTGTGTTCGTAGAAATTCTTGTCCTCGGCCGAGATGAAGGCGTGCTTGACCAGTTGCGGGATATCCTCGGCCGGCACGAAGAGGCGCCGTTCGGTGGCGAATTCGTCGATGATCTGGCCTTCGGCCGAATAGATGCGGCTGATGGTGTTGGGCGTGTATTGCGACAGGACCTCATAGCTGGGCAGGTCGCGGCCATACATGTAGATCACACCGCCCACGGTGAGGCCGGCCATCGTGAGGACAAGGGTCAGCATCGAAAAGATGCCGCCAAAGAAGGACATGACAAAGCGTAGCACGGCGGCGCGGGTTCCTCGACAGAGCCTCTATATAGGCATGAACGCGGGCAGGGTCAAAAGCCGATCCGCGCCTTTCGGCACGAAAGCGCCGGGTTCGGCGGACAGGATTACTGGCGCACCAATGCGGCGCGCGCGGCCTCGTCGGCCGCCCAGCGTTGCAGCGCCAGCACGATGCCCGCGACCAGCGGCGCGCGGCCCTCGGGGGTGGCGAGTGCGGCGCGGTCGCGCTCGCTCGACAGGAAACCGACCTCGACCAGCACCGATGGGAAATCGGCGGCATTGAGCACGGCCAGCGGACCTTCGCGGCGCGGCCGGGAGTTGAGCCGCGCGCCGCTGTCGCGCAGGCCCGCCACCAGCGCATCGGCCAACCGCGCGCCCTGCGGGCCGGTCTCGAGCCGGGCCATGTCCATCAGGATCATCGCCACGGTGTCGTCCTGCCCGCTCAGGTCCACGCCCGCCAGAAGATCGCCCCGGTCATGGCGTTCGGCCATCCGCGCGCTGGCCTGATCGACCGCCTCGGCCGAGAGCGTATAGACCGAGGCGCCAGAGGCCTGATCGGCCTCAAGTGCGTCGGCGTGCAGCGAGACCAGCACATCCGCCCCCGCGGCGCGGGCCAGCGTCATGCGGTCGGCCAGCGGCACAAAGATGTCGGCCTGCCGCGTGAGCACCGGGCGGATGTCATCCAGACGCCCCAGCGCCTCGGCCACCTCCTGCGCCAGTTGCAGCATCACCTGCGCCTCGACCATGCCGTCGCGTTCGGCGCCGGGGTCGATGCCGCCATGGCCGGGGTCGATCACCACGACCAGCGGCCCGTCCTCGGCAGGTGGCGGCGCGGGCAGGGTCACGTCGAGCGCGGCCAGCATGTCCCAGCCGGCATCGGGCGGCGCGCCGGCGGCGGCGACATGGGCTTCGGCGGTGGCCGGCCGCAGCACGACATGCAGCGTCGCGGTGCCGGTCACCTTGTCCACCGCCATCCCGGCCGCATCCAGCAGCATCGGCCCGGCCAGATCGACCACCATCCGCGACCAGCCCGGCCGCAGCACGCCAAAGCGCAGGTCGGTCGCGCCATCGGCGTTCAGCATCGCGGCCCGCGTCGCGCCGCGCCAGTCCACCTCGCGGAAATCGATCACCAGCCGGCGCGGATCGTCGAGGGTAAAGGCCCGGTAGGGCACCGGCTGGCTGAGGTAGAGCGTGAGGTCGAGCCTGCCCTGCGGCCCGTCACGCAACTGGCTCTGCGCCACGTCGAGCCGGGCCAACCCGGTAAAGTCCTGCGCCAGCGCCGGCCGCGGCGCGACCAGCAGCAACGCAAGCACAAGCAGCGCGTGGCCGATCACGAATTGGCGAACACCCCGTCGCCCCCCGGCCCTTTGCCTTGCGCCCTGCATCGCCTGCCACCCTCTGTTTTGCAGATGTTTGACCCCGACACGGCGCGCAGGTCAATGCACAGTTGGCGGCCGCATGACACAGGGCCGGTGCGGCATGCCTCTTGGCAGGGGCGGCCGAATATGGTCATTAGCGATTGCATTCGCCCCGTGGAGAGACCCGATGACCCTGCGTTACGCCCTGCCCCTGATGCTCTCGCTCGCCGGTTTCGTGACGGGGCCTGCCGCGGCGCTCGACCTCGCGGCGATGTCCGAGGCGGAACGCGCGGCGTTTCGGGCCGAGGTGCGGGCCTATCTGCTCGACAACCCCGAGGTGCTGATGGAAGCGATTGCCGTGCTCGAGGACCGCCAGCGCGGGGCCGAGGCGGTGGCCGATCAGGCGATGGTGCAGGCGAATGCAGGCGCGCTGTTCGACGATGGGTTCTCCTGGGTCGGCGGCAACCCCGAGGGCGACATCACCATGGTCGAATTCATGGATTACCGCTGCAGCTATTGCAAACGCGCCTTTCCCGAGGTCGAGGACCTGCTGTCCGCTGATGGCAACATCCGCTTTGTCGTCAAGGAGTTGCCAATCCTTGGCCCGCAGTCTGTGATGGCCGCGCAATTTGCCGTCGCGGTGCAGCAGTTGCATGGAGAGCAGGCCTACAAGGGCGTGCATGACGCGCTGATGCAGTTGCAAGGCGAGATCAATGCGCAAAGCCTTGGCCGGATGGCCAACGGCTTTGGCCTCGATGCGGCGCCGATCATGGCGCGGATGGAGGGGCCCGAGGTCGCCGCCGTGCTCGAGGCGAACCGGGCACTGGCACAGATGCTGCAGATCAGCGGCACGCCCACCTTTGTGATCGAGGACCAGATGGTGCGCGGCTATGTGCCGCTCGCGCAGATGGAGCTGATCGTGGCGGACCTGCGGGGGCAATAGCCCCGGCTGCAGCGCGGGATGGCGCTGTCGCATGGATATTTATGGCCAAAAGATGTGAGGTGCCGGCCCTATTCGACGGCGGCGGCGCGCGCGGCAGCCTCGATTTCGGCGGTCTCGATTTCGGCGGCCTCGATTTCGGCGGCCTCGATTTCGGCGGCCTTGCGTTCGACCTGTTCGACGATGTGCTCGATCATCGCGTCATTGTTCAGCTTGTGGCTCTGCTTGCCGGCCAGATAGACCATGCCGGACCCTGCCCCGCCCCCGGTAAAGCCGACATCGGTCATCAGCGCCTCGCCCGGCCCGTTCACCACGCAGCCGATGATCGACAGGCTCATCGGCGTCTTGATATGCTCGAGCCGTTTTTCCAGCGCCGCGACCGTCTTGATCACGTCGAACCCCTGCCGCGCGCAGGACGGGCAAGAGATGATGTTGACGCCACGGTGGCGCAGACCCAGCGACTTGAGGATCTCGAAGCCGACCTTGACCTCTTCGACCGGGTCGGCCGAGAGGCTCACCCGGATCGTGTCGCCGATGCCCATCCACAAAAGCTGGCCCAGCCCGATGGCGGATTTGATCGTGCCCGAGACAAAACCGCCCGCCTCGGTGATACCCAGGTGGATCGGCGCGTCCGTCGCGTCGGCAAGTTGCTGGTAGGCAGCGGCGGCCATGAACACGTCCGACGCCTTTACGCTGATCTTGAAATCGTGGAAGTCGTTGTCCTGCAGGATGCGGATATGGTCGAGCCCGCTTTCCACCATCGCATCGGGGCACGGCTCGCCATATTTGTCGAGCAGGTGCTTTTCCAGCGATCCCGCGTTGACGCCGATGCGGATCGAACAGCCGTGGTCGCGCGCGGCCTTGATGACCTCGCGCACGCGGGCGGCGTCGCCGATATTGCCGGGGTTGATGCGCAGGCAGGCGGCGCCGGCCTCGGCGGCCTCGATGGCGCGTTTGTAATGGAAATGGATGTCGGCCACGATCGGCACCGGGCTTTCGCGCACGATGTCGCGCAGGGCGCGGGTGCTGGCCTCGTCAGGCGTCGAGACGCGGACGATATCGGCCCCCGCATCGGCGGCACGCTGCACCTGCGCCACGGTCGCCGCAACATCGGTGGTCAGCGTGTTGGTCATCGTCTGGACCGAGATCGGCGCATCGCCGCCCACGGGCACAGGCCCCACCATGATCTGGCGCGACTTGCGCCGGTCGATGTTGCGCCAGGGGCGGATCGGGTTGTGCGACATGGAAAGACCTGTTTGACGTTTCCCGCGCAACCTAAGGCCGCAATGTGGTCAGGGCAACCGGCCTGCGGGTTTATTCGGTCGCAACCTGGCCGGTCTGCGCCTGCGCGACATTGACGATCTGCGCCAGATCGGCATCGCGGCCCAGATCGGCAAGCGCATAGTTGGACGTCAGGCTGTCGGCAGAAAGCGCCACGTTCGACGTCACCATGCCGCGTGCGCCGACCGGGCCGTAATGCGTGCCATTGACCGCGAAATAGACGGCCCCGGATTCGCCCGTGCGCAGGGTCGCGGGTTCTTCGGTCACGGGCACGTCAAAGGTGTCGCCGGCGTTCATGATGCCTTCGTAGATCACGCTGCCATCCGACCCGCGCACGCGCACCCAGGCGGGGCGCACCGCGACGATCTGGAGTTCCGGGACCGGCCCGTTCGTCACCTGCACGCCGCCGGGCACATCCTGCACTTCGGCCAGAAGCTGATCGATATCCGAGGCGAGCGCGGCGTTGCCACCGCCATCCGCCATATCGATCGTGCCACCTGCCGACACGAAGGCCCCGCTGCGCGCGGGATTGAGCGTCGCGATCGGGCCATCACGCGCCACAAGCACCGGCACGTCGAGCGCCTGCGGCCGGTAGAGCCGGTCGAGCGCATCGGGCGCGGGCGCCACAAAGGCGGTCAGATCACCGCCAGCGATGCTGCCGGCGCGGGTCGCCCCGGCCAGCCGATCAACATCGGCCAGCACGGTCGGCGCTTGTTCGACCGGGGCGAACTGCACCTTCTGCACCTCTTGCAGAATCGTCCAGCCGCCAAAGCCCAAGCCGCCGATCACCATGAGCAAGACGGCCACCGACCCCAGCGCACGCGGCTCAAGGCCGCTGAAAAAGCGGTCGGACGCGGGAATGAAGGGGGTCGAGGGCGAGGCAAAGATATCCTTGCCCAGACCGCTGCTGGCCAGCCGTTCCTCGCGCGTCGCTTTGACCGACGACGCCTCGGCGGACATGCCATGCGCGGTCACGAACCCGCTTTCGCGGCAGAAGGTCTCGAACGCCCAGTCGGGGTCCATGTTCAGATAGCGCGCATAGGACCGCACATAGCCCGCGATAAAGCCGGGCGTGTCAAAGGCGGTGGGATCGGCGTTTTCGATGGCCGCGATATAGGCGGCCTTGATCTTGAGTTCGCGCTGCACGTCCAGCAGGCTCTTGCCCAGCGTCGCGCGTTCGCCCCGCATCAGGTCGCCCAGCCGCAATTCGAAGGCGTCAAAGCCTTTGGCTTCGCCACCTTCAGCGGGTTTACCGCGCCTGAAGCCTCGCCCGATCATACTGCCGTCCCGCTGTCCCGTCGCCCGCCTGCGCGCCTCGATCCCCTGTCATTGATTCGTGAAAACAGGAGTTGCTAACTTTCGATTAGCATACACGCAGAAGTGCTGCATCCGCAGAAAACGTTAACCGACAAGCTCGGCGCGATTCAGCGCACATCGCGACCACAGGCTGTCGAGCGCGCCAATCAATGCATCCATTTCACGCGGCCCGTGCACCGGCGAGGGCGTGAAACGCAACCGTTCCGTCCCGCGCGGAACGGTCGGAAAGTTGATCGGCTGCACGTAGATGCCGAAATCCTCGAGCAGCCAGTCGGACAGCATCTTGGTATGCACCGGGTCGCCCACGATCAGCGGCACGATATGGCTGCCATGGTCGCTGACCGGCAGGCCGAGCCCGCGCAGCCGCAGCTTGAGAATGCGCGCCTGCGTCTGATGCGCGTCGCGCAGCGCCTGATCGGTCTTGAGATGCGCGACCGACGCCGCGGCGCCGGCGGCAATGGCGGGCGGCAGCGAGGTGGTAAAGATGAACCCCGGCGCATAGGAGCGCACCGCATCGGCCATCCGGGCAGAGGTCGCGATATAGCCACCCATCACGCCATAGGCCTTGCCCAGCGTGCCGTTGATGATGTCGATGCGGCCCATCAGGCCCCGCGCCTCGGCCACGCCGCCACCGCGGGGGCCATACATGCCCACGGCATGCACCTCGTCGATATAGGTCAGCGCGCCGAATTCCTCGGCCAGCGAAACGATCTCTGCGATCGGGCCGAAATCGCCATCCATCGAATAGACGCTTTCAAAGGCGATGAGTTTCGGTGCGGCCGGGTCATCGGCGGCCAGCAATTCGCGCAGATGGGCCACGTCGTTGTGCCGGAAGATCCGCTTTTCCCCGCCATTGCGCCGGATCCCCTCGATCATCGAGGCATGGTTGAGCGCGTCGGAATAGATGATGAGACCCGGAAACAGGCGCGGCAGCGTGCTGAGCGTCGCGTCATTGGCGAGATAGGCCGAGGTAAAGAGCAGCGCGGCCTCCTTGCCGTGCAGATCGGCGAGCTCGGCCTCGAGCCGCTTGTGCCAGACCGTGGTGCCCGAGATGTTGCGCGTGCCGCCCGACCCGGCGCCGGTGGCGTCGAGCGCCTCGTGCATCGCCGCCAGCACCACGGGGTGCTGGCCCATGCCCAGATAGTCATTGCCGCACCAGACCGTGACCGGGCGTTCGGACCCGTCGGGGCGATGCCAGACCGCATGCGGAAACTGCCCCTTGCACCGCGCGATATCGATGAAGGTCCGGTAGCGGCCCTCTGCATGCAGACGTCCGATGGCGGCATCGAGCTGAGTGTTGTAGTCCACGGCGGCAGTCCCTTTTCGCTGGATGGCGTAGATATAGGCCACGGGCTGGCCTGACAACACGCTACATTTTGACGCCCTTTGCGACTTTACCCGGATGCGGACGTCGGCGCCTGTTGGCCTTGTCGCAAGCGGCGCCTATGCTTGCCTTGATCCTGATCAAGAAAGTCCCCTCATGACCGCCCCGACCGCGAACGCCACGCTTGACCCTGTCCTCGCCCGTATCGACGCCGATCTGCCCGCCGCGCTCGACCGGCTGATGGCCCTGTTGCGCATCCCCTCGATCTCGACCGACCCGGCCCATGCCGCCGCCTGCGTCGCGGCCGCAGACTGGCTGGTGGCCGATCTGCAGACCCTCGGCTTTGACGCGAGCCGCCGCGACACCGCCGGCCACCCGATGGTCGTGGCCCATGCCGGCGACAGCGGTCCGCATCTGCTGTTCTACGGCCATTACGACGTGCAGCCCGTCGATCCGCTGCACCTGTGGGCGCGTGACCCCTTTGACCCGGTGGTCGAGAAAACCCCCGCCGGCGAGGTCATCCGCGGCCGCGGCACCTCTGACGACAAGGGCCAGCTGATGACCTTTGTCGAAGCCTGCCGCGCCTGGAAGGCGGTGCATGGCACCCTGCCCGCCCGGATCACGCTCTTCTTCGAGGGAGAAGAGGAATCCGGCTCGCCCTCGCTCATCCCCTTCATGCGCGAGAACGCCGCCGAGCTGACCGCCGACATCGCGCTGATCTGCGACACCGGCCTCTTTGACCACGACACCCCCGCGATCACGACGATGCTGCGCGGCCTGCTGGGCGAAGAGGTCACGATCACGGGCCCGCGCATGGACCTGCATTCGGGCATGTACGGCGGCGCCGCGATCAACCCGGCGCGCGTGCTCGCCCGCATCATCGCCGCCCTGCATGACGACAGCGGCCGGGTGACGGTGCCGGGGTTTTACGACGGCGTGCCCGAACTCAGCAATGCGCTGCGCGCGCAATGGGACGGGCTCGGCTTTGACGCGGAGGCGTTCCTGCACGACGTAGGTCTTTCGGTGCCCGCCGGTGAGGCCGGCCGCTCGGTGCTCGAGATGATCTGGGCGCGCCCCACCTGCGAGGTCAATGGCATCACCGGCGGCTATACCGGCGACGGGTTCAAGACGGTGCTGCCCTCGCAGGCCCGCGCCAAGATCAGCTTCCGCCTGGTGGGCCAACAGGACCCCGTAGCGATCCGCGACAGCTTCCGCGCCATGGTGCGCGCGATGCTGCCCGCCGATTGCAGCGTCAGCTTCCACGGTCACGGCACCTCGCCGGCGAGCACCATGTCCACTGAAAACCCCGCCTTTGACGCCGCACGCGCCGCACTTAGCGCCGAATGGCCCCGCCCCGCGGCCTTTGTCGGCTCTGGCGGTTCGATCCCGATCGCGGGCTATTTCAAGGATATCCTGGCGATGGACGCGATGCTGGTCGGCTTTGCCAAGGACGACGACCTGATCCACTCACCCAACGAGAAATACGACCTGCGGTCGTTCCACAAGGGCATCCGCAGCTGGGCGCGCATCCTGTCGGCCCTCAGCGCCAACTGAGAGAGCGGAGCCTCCGGCGGGAGTATTTTTGGCACAGAGAAGCTGGGCGCACCGCTTTGACTTCTCTGTGCCCAAAATACTCCCGCCGGAGGCAGCAACGGCGCCGCGCGCGATCACGCCTGTCGCAGCAGCGCCATCCGGATCAGCTTGGCCAGCAGCAGCGCAAAGGGTGCCGCGTGCATCAGCAGATCGAAGATGTCGATAGGAGCTCTCAGATTGCCTGCCGAGAGCAGTTTGAGTTTTTCCCACAGATGCGGCTCTGGAAAGAATGGTGCGAGGCCGAGGGTCAGGGCGGCGATCACGAGGAACGACAGGGGCAGTTGGTCGAGGAGGTGCATGGCTTTGGCCTTGTCCAATGTCAGAAAATGTCTACTCCCGACACCACAGACAATCAATTACAAAATCGAAATGTATTTGAAAATGGCGCGGTTGACGGGGCTCGAACCCGCGACCCCCGGCGTGACAGGCCGGTACTCTAACCGACTGAGCTACAACCGCGCATCACGTCCGGCAGAAAGATGGCAAATGGCGCGGTTGACGGGGCTCGAACCCGCGACCCCCGGCGTGACAGGCCGGTACTCTAACCGACTGAGCTACAACCGCGCATCTGCCGTCTGGTCCTGCGACCGAACGTAGAGGGGGTCATAAGCGGCTCGTCCGCGCCCGTCAAGCGCCAAGCGGGCGAAACTTGCGATGATCGGCACAAGGTGGGCAATGGCGGGATGGTGGGTCGTGAGGGACTCGAACCCCCGACATCTTCGGTGTAAACGAAGCGCTCTACCAACTGAGCTAACGACCCGTCAGGTCGCTGCATTAGCCGTTGCGTCGCGCTGTGGCAAGCCGTCGACCGGCAAGATCCGGCTGACCCCGTCGCGGATTTCAAAGACGATTCCCTGCCCGCCCGGCAGATCGCCGATCCGGTCAAGCGCCAGCCCCATGGCAAGGGCGCGCAGGGCGCGCGACGTCATCCCGTGGGTCACGATCACGGTCGGCCGCCTGATCTCGGCCAGCACCGCACCAACGCGCGCCCAGAGCGCGACAAACCCCTCGCCCTCCGGCGCGCGGCTATAGAATGCGACCAGACCTTCATCCGAAGGCCCTGGCCAGCGCGCGGCGATCTCGCTGCGCGCGAGACCGGCCCATTGCCCCATGGCGATCTCGCGCAGCCGGCTGTCCGCCTGCGCCTGCATCCCGAGCGGCCCCAGCGCAAGCGCGGCGGTGTCGCGGGCGCGCCCCTGCGGGCTGCACAGCGCATCATGGGTCTGCGGACCCACGCCCGCCGCAGCCAGTGCGCGCCCCATGGCCAAGGCTTGCGCCCGACCCAGCGGGGTAAGCGGGGAATCGAGCCCGCCCTGCATCCGGTCGGCCCGGTTCCATTCGGTCTCGCCGTGGCGCAGCACATAGAGGGGGGGCAGCATCAGCCTCATTCCAGCCAGGTCAGACAGGAAGGATGGTGGGTGATAAGGGATTCGAACCCCTGACATCTTCGATGTGAACGAAGCGCTCTACCACTGAGCTAATCACCCTTGCGCGCGGTCTCTAACGCGCCTGTCACATCTCTGCAAGAGGGCGCGTGCCGTGTTCGTCATGTGCGGCCGGTTGATGCATCAGCCGCACCATCAACACCTTGCCGCGGGGATTGTCCTTGACCCGCGTGACCTTGAGCTTGCCCAGCGGCGGCAGGTTCAGCTCCTCGCCCGCGACCAGCATTTCAGCCATCAGCGCCAGCGCGGCCTCGATCGCCGTGCGCGTATCGGCCTTGCGCACACCAGAGCGGTCGGCCACCCGATCGACGAAATCCTTTTTGCGGATCTGGACCCGGCCAACAGGGGCGGGCTCGGGCGCCACCGCACTCTCCGGCGCGTCGTCCGCTGCCGCTTCCGATGCGCCTTTGCGCGGTCTGGCTGCCATCACTCCCCTCCCTTGTCCCGGCGCGCGATGCGCCCTGCCACGCGACCATCCCGCACGCGACCATCCCGCCTCGGCGCGTCAAGCGCAAGTGGCGCGGGTTGGTGCCCGCGCCACTGCTTCATCTTGCTACAAATATCCTCGCCGAAGGCATCCGACCTCCCGCAGCGGGTGCATCCGGCCGGCATGGGCGCCTCAATGCGCCGTGGCACCTGCCCCATCCTCGGGCAAGGTCCGCGCCTTGGCGGCAGCGGCGGCTTCCTCGGCCTCCTCGTCCCAGACGATGGGCTCGGGCTGGCGCACCAGCGCGTGGCGCAGCACCTCGGACACATGCTTGACCGGGATGATCGTGAGCCCCTCCTTCACATTGTCCGGGATCTCGGGGAGGTCCTTTTCGTTCTCCTCGGGGATCAGCACCGTCTTGATCCCGCCCCGCAGCGCGGCGAGCAGTTTCTCCTTGAGCCCGCCGATCGGCATCGCATTGCCGCGCAACGACACTTCGCCGGTCATGGCGATGTCGCGGCGCACCGGGATCTGGGTCAGCACCGACACGATGGATGTCACCATGGCAAGGCCCGCGGACGGTCCGTCCTTGGGCGTGGCGCCATCGGGCACGTGGACGTGGATGTCGATCTTGTCAAAGCGGGGCGGCTTCACCCCGATCTGCGGGCTGATGGAGCGGACGTAGGACGAGGCCGCGTCGATGCTTTCCTTCATCACGTCGCCGAGCTTGCCGGTGGTCTTCATCCGGCCCTTGCCCGGCAGGCGCAGCGCCTCGATCGGCAGCAATTCACCGCCGACGCTGGTCCAGGCGAGGCCGGTGACCACGCCGATCTGGTCGTCCTGTTCGGCCAGGCCGTAGCGGTGCTTGGGCACGCCCAGATAATCGGCCAGCGTCGCCGGCGTGACCTCGACCGTCTCGACCTCCTTGCGCACGATCCGTGTGACCGCCTTGCGGGCGATCTTGGCCAGTTCGCGCTCGAGGTTCCGCACGCCCGCTTCGCGGGTATAGACGCGCACCATCTCGGTGAGCGCGGCATCGTCGATCGCGAATTCCTTGGCCCGCAATCCGTGGTTTTTCAGCACCTTGGGCAGCAGGTGATGGCGCGCGATCTCGCGCTTTTCATCCTCGGTATAGCCCGCGAGGCTGATGATCTCCATCCGGTCGAGAAGCGGGCCGGGCATGTTGTAGCTGTTGGCCGTCGTCAGGAACATCACATTCGACAGGTCGTATTCCACCTCGAGGTAATGGTCCACGAAGGTCGCGTTCTGTTCCGGGTCGAGCACCTCGAGCATCGCCGACGCCGGGTCGCCGCGGAAATCCTGGCCCATCTTGTCGATTTCATCGAGCAGGATCAGCGGGTTGGTCGTCTTGGCCTTTTTCAGGGCCTGGATGATCTTGCCCGGCATCGAGCCGATATAGGTCCGTCTGTGACCCCGGATCTCGCTTTCGTCACGCACACCGCCGAGGCTGATGCGGATGAATTCGCGCCCCGTCGCCTTGGCGACCGATTTGCCCAGGCTCGTCTTGCCCACGCCCGGCGGCCCCACGAGGCACATGATCGGCCCCTTGAGTTTGGCCGAGCGCTGCTGCACGGCGAGGTATTCGACGATCCGTTCCTTGACCTTTTCCAGCCCGTAATGGTCGTCGTCGAGCACCTTTTGCGCCAGGCGCAGGTCCTTCTTGGTGCGCGATTTCACGCCCCAGGGCAGGCAGAGGATCCAGTCGAGATAGTTGCGCACGACCGTGGCCTCGGCGCTCATCGGGCTCATCGACTTGAGCTTTTTCAGCTCGCCTTCGGCCTTTTCGCGGGCTTCCTTGCTCAGCTTGGTCGCGGCGATGCGCGCTTCGATCTCGGCCACCTCATTGGCGCCGTCCTCGCCATCGCCCAGCTCGCGCTGGATCGCCTTCATCTGCTCGTTGAGGTAATATTCGCGCTGCGTGCGCTCCATCTGGCTCTTCACGCGGGTCTTGATCTTTTTCTCGACCTGGAGCACCGACATTTCGCCCTGCATCAGGCCATAGACCTTTTCCAGCCGCTCCGCGACCGAGAGCGTCTCGAGCAGGTCCTGCTTCTGCTTGACCTCGATCCCCAGATGGCCGGCGACGAGGTCGGCCAGTTTGGCCGGCTCGGTCGCCTCGATCACGGCGGCGAGCGCCTCTTCGGGGATGTTCTTCTTGATCTTGGAATAGCGCTCGAATTCCTGCGCGACGGTGCGCAGCAGGGCCTCGACGATTTCCGCGTCGCCCGGCATCTCGGTCAGATATTCGGCGCGCGCCTCGAAAAAGCGGTCGTTCTTGAGGAATTCGGTGATGCGCACCCGCGCCTTGCCCTCGACCAGCACCTTGACCGTGCCATCGGGCAGCTTGAGCAGTTGCAGCACATTGGCCAGCACGCCGGCCTTGTAGATGCCGTCGGTGGCGGGGTCATCGACGCCGGGGTCGATCTGGCTGGACAGCAGGATCTGCTTGTCGTCCGCCATCACATCCTCGAGCGCGCGCACGGATTTTTCGCGGCCAACGAACAAGGGCACGATCATGTGCGGAAACACCACGATGTCGCGCAGGGGCAGCACCGGGTAGGAGTGGCTCAGGGGCTCTTGCATGGTCGTATCCTTATGCTTGGCAAGCGGCGCGGTCCCTGCACGAGGCAACCCTAGTTCCGCTTCCGGTTCAGACTGCTAGATATTGGGCGCCTGCGCCAAGGTTTCAAGCGCCCTGTTTTCCGCCGACCATGCCTGCGCGGGCATTGGCCTGCAAGCAACTTATCGCGCCAATTGCCGCGACCCTGCCGCCTGACGGTCATATTCCACACCCATTTGCCTGCAACTCTCTTCAAAATCCGCACAGGTTGCGCCTTTCGAGGACAGTCACGGCCATGCTGAAACGCCTTTATCGCCAACGCCGCCGGATCATCCTGCTCGGGGCGGGCGCGCTCATGGCCGCCCTGGTGATGGAGGGGCTGACGCCGGTGACGCTGATGGCGGGTGCGGGTGGCGTCGTTCTGGCGGCGGTCCTGGTGGGGCTGGTGCCGCACCGCCGCCACTGGGCCGAAAGCCTGGCCCTGGGCGCGATCCCTGCCGCGCTGATGACCCTGCCGCCCATGCAGATGCCCCCGGCCCTGCTGCCCATTGCGGTCTCGGCCTGGGCCGTTCTGGCCCATTACCTGATCCATGGCCGCTGGAGCGATGTCGGCCGCCTGCGCCTGCGGGTGCAGAGCCGCCGTCAGGCCTGCGTGACAGGCACGCCGGCCCAGATCTGGCCGGTGCTGATCCCCGGCGAAGGCCATCCCGACGATCACTGGACCGGCACCCTGACCGATTACGACAGCGACCCCGACGACGCGATGACGGTCTATCTGCGCTTTCGCGGCAGCAACGGTCTGCATGACGAAATGACCATGACCATCCTCGATCAGGATGCGCCGCATCATTGCCGCTACCATCTGGAACGCGCGGAGGGGGCGCTCAGCGATGATGCGGTGATGGAGATCCGCCTCACGCAGGAGGAGGACGGTCAGTGCCGCATCGACAGCCAGCTCACGCAGGACGACCTCGCGCCGCGGCTGGCTCTGGCACATTGGCTCGACGACAGTTTCGGCGATGAATGGGACAGCTTTGCCGCGACCCTCACCGCCCGGCGTGACTGGTCGCTGTCCGGCCTGCGCCACGGCGGCGCCCCCCTGACGACCTGACCGAAACGCAAGACGCCCGCCCCAGGCAAAGGGGCGGGCGCCACTGTCAGCGTGTCAGCGTGTCAGCGTGTCAGCATGTTGGCGCGGCAGGATCAGCCGACCAGTTCGAGACCGGAAAAGAAGAAGGCGATTTCCTGCGCCGCGGTTTCCGGTGCATCCGACCCGTGGACCGAGTTTTCACCGACCGACTCGGCGAATTCGGCGCGGATGGTGCCGGGGGCCGCATCCTTGGGGTTGGTCGCGCCCATGACTTCGCGGTTCTTGACGACCGCATCCTCGCCTTCGAGAACCTGCACCACGACCGGGCCCGAGGCCATGAATTCGGTCAGTTCGCCAAAGAACGGCCGCGCGCGGTGCACGTCGTAGAACATCCCGGCCTGATCGACGGTGAGCTGGATGCGCTTTTGCGCGACGATGCGCAGGCCGGCATCCTCGAACTTGGCATTGATCTTGCCGGTGAGGTTGCGCCGCGTCGCGTCGGGCTTGATGATCGAAAGGGTGCGCTGGAGTGCCATGTTGTGCCTCTTGTGGTCAGGGTTTGATCGGGGGCATCGCGCCCCGGTGATTGCATAGGCGCGCCCCTAGCACGGCGTGTTGACAGAGAAAAGACACCGCCGCGCTGCCGCGGGCGATTGACGCCCCCCGCCCTGGCTGGCAAAGGGCGCCCATGCTGCGCATCACCGACATAAGCTATTCCGTCGAAGGACGTCCCCTGTTCGAGGGCGCGACCGCCGTCATTCCCGCCGGCCACAAGGTGGGCCTCGTGGGGCGCAACGGCACCGGCAAGACCACGCTCTTTCGCCTGATCCGCGGCGAGCTCACGCTCGACACCGGCACGATCGAGCTGCCGCGCCTGTCGCGCATCGGCGGGGTCAGCCAGGAGGTGCCGGGCAACGAGGTGTCGCTGCTCGACACCGTGCTGGTTGCCGATGTGGAGCGCACCGCGCTTCTGGCCGAAGCCGAGACCGCCACCGACGCACATCGCATCGCCGACATCCAGACCCGGCTTGCCGATATCGACGCCTGGTCTGCCGAGGGGCGCGCGAGCGCGATCCTCAAGGGGCTCGGCTTTACCGACGAAGAGCAGCGGATGCCCTGCTCGGCCTTCTCGGGTGGCTGGCGGATGCGCGTGGCGCTGGCGGCGGTGCTGTTCTCGGAGCCCGACCTGTTGCTGCTCGACGAGCCGACGAACTACCTCGACCTCGAGGGCGCGCTCTGGCTCGAGGCCTATCTGGTCAAGTATCCGCATACCGTGGTGATCGTGAGCCACGACCGCGAGCTGCTCAACCGCTCGGTCGGCGGCATCCTGCACCTGGAAAACCGCAAGCTGACCTACTGGTCGGGCAACTACGACGCCTTTGCCCGCGCGCGGGCCGAACAGCGCGCGCTGCTGGTGTCCTCGGCCAAGAAGCAGGACGCGAAACGCGCGCATCTGCAAGCCTTTGTGGACCGGTTCAAGGCCAAGGCGTCAAAGGCCAAGCAGGCGCAGAGCCGGGTCAAGATGCTGGAGAAGATGGAGACGATCCGCGTGCCCGAGGATGCGGCGCGCACGGTCTTTACCTTTCCCTCACCCGAAGAGCTGTCGCCGCCGATCATCGCCACCGAGGATGTGGCGGTGGGCTATGGCAACCAGATCATCCTGCACAGCCTGAACCTGCGCATCGACCAGGACGACCGCATCGCGCTTCTGGGCCGCAACGGCGAGGGCAAATCGACGCTGTCCAAGATGCTCTCGGGCCGGCTCGACGTGGCGCGCGGCAAGATGGTGGCGTCGTCCAAGCTGCGCATCGGCTTTTTCGCGCAGCACCAGGTGGACGAGTTGCGGGTGGAGGAGACGCCGCTGCAACACCTGCTGCGCGAGCGGGCCGAAGAGGGGCAGGCGCGGCTGCGCGCGCGGCTTGCGGGGTTCGGCCTGATGGCGGCGCAGGCCGAAACCGAGGTCGGCCGGCTGTCGGGCGGGCAGAAGGCGCGGCTGTCGCTCCTGCTCGCGACGCTCAACGCGCCGCATCTGCTGATCCTCGACGAGCCCACCAACCACCTCGACATCGAAAGCCGCGAGGCGCTGGTCGAGGCGCTGACCGCCTATACCGGCGCGGTGATCCTGGTGAGCCACGACATGCATCTGCTGTCGATGGTGGCCGACCGGCTCTGGCTGGTCAAAGGCGGGCGGGTCACGCCCTATGAGGACGACCTGGATGCCTACCGGCGGATGCTGGTGACGCCCGACAAACCGGTGGAAAAGGCGAAACCGGTCGAGAAGGTGGTTCGCCCGACGCGCGAAGCGGTGATGGCGCTGCGCGCCGAGGTCCGCAAATGCGAGGAGCGTGTGGCCAAGATCAACGACATGCGCGACAAGCTGGCGAAAAAGCTGTCCGACCCGGCGCTCTATGAGGATGCGCGCAAGGGCGAGCTGGAAACCTGGAACCGCAAATATGCCGAAGTGATGGAGGCGCTGGAGCGCGCCGAGGCGCTCTGGGTCGCGGCGCAGGACAAGCTCGACCAGGCGGTCGCGGCCTGAGTGCTGCCGGATGTCGCGGCCCGAAGACACGGCCTGA
>Ga0100398_1001081_pt1 | contig 23691 bp, 23 predicted proteins | sample CryGeymeta201522_FD_81568 | JGI IMG/M metagenome (GOLD analysis project Ga0100398, IMG submission 81568) | Groundwater microbial communities from Crystal Geyser aquifers in Utah, USA - Crystal Geyser metaG 2015-22 | ecosystem: Environmental > Aquatic > Deep subsurface > Groundwater | place: USA...
ATATTGCCGTGGCACTGTCCGCAAAGCAGGTACGACTCCGTAAACGGAATCGTGTCCCCATTGACAAGCTTCAATTTATCCCTGTTTGCCGGATTGTGACAATCCAGACACCAGCGATCGTTTTCCGCATGGCGCAGTTTGATGTTGGCATGCTCGTCCTTGAGCTCCCTTCTTTTTGCATTGACCTCCATCCCCGCATGACAGTTGCTGCAGGGGAATATACCCTCGGTCAGCGGAGGCGTGGAAACGGGATATTCATCATGGTGCGCCGCGAACGCAGGCACGCCAAAGGCGATGATTGCAAACAAGCATAGGGAAACGATTTTCATGGTCTTTGCCCGTTATCTCTTATTTTCCCTTTTGATATAAGGTATTGAACCGGCCTTGCCCTCAGAAAGAGATTCAGGAGGAAAATATGGAACGGAGCGCTTTTACATTTACGAAAAAATAAGTCAAGAATTATTTTATAAGCCCCAGGACGTCTCCCCGAAAACAGGGCGTTTTCTACCTAATCTCCCGAAGGAATTATAACGATGCCTTGCCGGGGAGTTCGATGTCCAAGGCTTTGAGAATGTCCCGCTGCGCCTTGGTCACCTCTGTGAGGATATGACCGTACTTCCCAGAATATTTAACCTTGGTCAACGTCTTCATCTCCTGCAGCAGTTCGCGCACCGTGTATTTCTCGATGAGTTTCGATGAGCGCATCTCCTTGCGTATCGCGCTGATGAGAATCAGAGCTATGAACTGCACGAAAAGCCTTCCGTCTACGGTCGCCGACGTATGCATCCGCAGCCGTTTCAGGTCGAGCGAGTTCTTCAGATCGTCAAAGCACTTCTCCACCGCGTCCTTGTCGCGGTAGACCCGCATGGCTTCCACCGGATCCTTGATCCCGTTGGAGAGCAGCGCCTGGAAACCAGCGTAGCGGCTGATGTGTTGGCTCACCACCTCCGAGTTGAAAGAAACCTGCAGTCCGCGCTTGGGGGTTGTCTTCTGGATGAGGAAGTCGTCATAGGCCTTCTGGTGGTCGGCCACCGGCTTGCCCGACTCGATCTCGCCCTTGTACTGGAGCAGTTCCTCGTTGAACTTGTCCACATCTTTGGCCCGGTTAGTGGCGTTGTAGTACAGATGCAGGTAGCAGCGGTGCCTCTCCTTCCCCCATGGATACAACCGTGATTGGACATAGAGGACGTCGTCATCGACCTTGCGATACCCCTCGGGACCGTGGATGGTCTCGTGGATGTCGTCTATGGCTTGCAGCAGCCATTTGTTGCTCAACGGCGCCGCCATGGTGAATCGATCGCGGTTCTCCAGCAAAGCGTCCACGTTCTTCTTACTGTAGAAACCCTTGTCCATCACGTAGTGCAATCGTTTGACCTCCAGCGCCTTGAAGGTCAGCACGAGGTTGCGCAGCGTTGAGACGTCGCTTATGTTGCCAGGCGCCCGGTGGTAGTACACCGGCAGCGCGGACTTCTGGCCGAACAGCATCGCAAGGTTCAGTTGGGGGAGTTTCTCATTGTCCCGGTTGTGACCCCATTTGATGAATTCGTTGAGTTCAGAATACGACGACACCGACGTGATGTCGTAGCAGATGTAGTCGTTCTCCAGGACCTTGCCTATCCACTTCGCGAGGAAGGTCTGCTTACCGTCGGTCCCGATGGAGGAGAGTATCTCGCTTATGCGCTGGCTTGCCAAGGACGCCGCGAGGGCGGGCTCATGGCTTTTCGCCCAGGATTCGCAATAGCTGAGCGCTCCGCCCTCTATGGCGAGGTAGTTGGCCATCGCCAGGATCTGCCGGTGGGTGTCGGGAAAGCAGGATTTCAGCAATTTCTCCAAACCGGTGCGCTTGGAGAACTCCTCCAACACCACCGCTGGGCCGACGATCTGCGCCGATGCGGTGACCGCGGGATCCCGGACCGCCGCCTGCTGGGGATCAAGGCGTTTGGAGGGGACGAACTCGCCGGTTACCGGGTCAAGCTTGCCGACACAAACCTGCTTGTTGCGCGACTGCCCGAGTTCTTTATGCCATACGGATACCACATCGTAGACATAGGTAATGCCGTTCTTCTTATTGGTCTGCTGCACACGGTATGCCATAACTTCCTCCTTTATCGTCGTAATTATGACGATAAAAAAGAGAAAAGTCAAGCCTTTTTAGTCTATAAACTGATTTATTTCGAATAAATGCATTGTTACTCGTTATAATTTCTGCGGGAATTTAGGGTATAAGACGATAGCCGACGTCATCAAGGCCGCCAAGGAAAAACCGGGAACCATCAGCGTAGGCGTCTCTTCGGCGCCCGGGGATGACTGGTTTGCGATGCACCTGTTCGAAGGGGCGACGCAGATCAAACTCAATATCGTCCCCTTCTCGGGAGACGGTCCTTCCTGGCAGGCCGCGCTGGCCGGCCATGTCGATGCCACCTCCAATAACCTGGGCATCGTCTTCCCCCAGCTCCGGGCGGGCAAGCTCCGGGCTCTGGCGATCATGACCGACAAACGTTCCCCGATCGTTCCCGATGTCCCCACCTTCAAGGAATTGGGATACAACTTCACCAGCGGCTCGTCGCGGGGATTCGCCATGCCCAAAAACACGCCCAAGGCCGTCATCGACCTCTTTACAGGCGCCGTCAAACAGGTGATGAATACCGAGGAGTTCAGGGCGAACGCCGTGAAGACGGCCTTCCCGTCCGATTACCAGGGACCGGAAGAATACGCCGCCTACATCAAGACGTTGGATACGATCTATAGACCCCTCTATGACAAATACGGGAAATCACCGGACGCCGCTAAGCCAAAAGCAAAATAGCGAGGTAATTGCAAAACTATTTGTCATCCCCGAATGCCTCTATCGGGGATATGGTTTTTCAAGCAGTTAGAACCAGATTCCCGCTCAGAATCGTTGCGGGAATGACAGAATGGGGAGTTTTGCAATTACCTCTAGCTTCTCTTTTTTTTAACAAAAAAGGTGCTCACGTGAAGATCGGTTCGATAGTGTTCGCGGGGTTGATCCTTGCGGTCGGTCTGGTCTATGAGATCATGGCCCTGAACATGCCGCGGGGCCGCCTTTCCTACCCGGGTCCCGGCCTTTTCCCCGTAATCATCGGCGTATTTATTATTGCGACGGCGCTGGGTTGCCTCATCCAGGAAATCCTCCCCCGGAAGAAGACGGGCGAGAGCCCGCCGACTTCGCCCGTCCCGACCCAGGATTCAGCCGCCCCGGGAGGCCGCAACGTAAGAAAAACCTTCCAACTGATGGCGCTGATGATCGGCTACACCCTCGCACTCAAACCGGTCGGCTTTCTGATCTGCATCCTCGCCTTCCTGGTGATCGCGATCCGTATCTTCGGCTACCGCCGGTGGTTTCCCGCCCTGGCCATGGCGGCCGTCATCGCAGGCATCTCTTACGTTTCATTCGTCCTCTGGCTTAAGGTTCCGCTGCCTCTAGGGATTCTTGAAGAGGTTCTCGGATAGGAGGAAAACAGCATGGACCTCTTTAGCGGACTTATTCACGGCTTTTCGGTGGCGCTGACGCCCATGAACCTCCTTTTCGGATTTTCAGGGGCGGTGATCGGAACCATCATCGGCATCCTGCCGGGCCTCGGCCCCCTGGGGACGATGGCGCTGCTGCTGTCGCTGACCTACGGTTTCGACCCGACGGCCGGCATGATCCTCTTTGCCGGCATCTACTTCGGGGCCATGTACGGCGGTTCGACAACCTCCATTCTGCTCAACATCCCCGGGGAGGCGGCTTCCGTCGTCACGTGTATCGAAGGGTACCAGATGGCCCGCCGGGGTCGCGCCGGGGCCGCCCTCGCGGTCGCCGCCGTCGGATCGTTCGTCGCCGGAACAATCAGCCTGATCGGTCTGAGCTTTCTGGCCCCCACGCTGGCCATGGCGGCCCTCAAGTTCGGGCCCGCCGAATATCTGGCCGTCGCCTTGGTCGGGCTCATAATCATGTCGCGGCTGACGGGGGGGAACCTCCTAAAATCGTTGATGATGATCGCCCTGGGGCTCGCCCTTGGGACGGTCGGGATGGAGACCGTGGCCGGGTATATGCGCTACACCTTCAAGCAGCCCCTTCTGGCCCAGGGCATCGATTTTTTGCCCGTCGCCATGGGGCTCTTCGGTATTTCCGAGGTGCTGGTCACCGCCGAAGAACCGGCGGGAAATATGCAACTCCAAAAGGTCCGTTTCTGGGAGCTCTGGCCGACGCTGGTAGAGTGGAAGCGATCGTTTGGACCCATCATCCGGGGGTCTTTCATCGGCTTTTTCGTCGGCCTCGTTCCCGGCCCCTCTCCGGTCATCTCGACCATGGTTTCCTATTCGGTGGAGAGTAGGCTCGACAAGCGCGGAGAGTTCGGCAAGGGCGCGATCGAAGGCGTGGCGGGACCCGAGGCGGCCAACAACGCCTCTGTCGGCGCCGCCTATGTCCCCCTGATGGCGCTGGGGATCCCCTTCACCCCCGCCATGGCGGTCGTGATGGCGGTGTTGCTGATCCACGGGATCAACCCCGGCCCCTTGCTGATGACCGAAAAACCCGACCTCTTCTGGGGCGTCATCGCCAGCATGTACATCGGCAATTTCATGCTTCTCGTCTTCAACCTGCCGCTGGTGGGCGTTTTTGCGAACATCATCCGAACGCCTCTTTATCTGCTCATGCCGATCGTCCTGCTGCTGTGCCTGATCGGGGTTTACTCGGTCAACAATTCGATCCTCGACATCTGGCTCATGACCGGTTTCGGTCTCTTGGGCTATCTCCTGCGGCGGTTGAAGTATGATCTGGCCCCGCTGGTGCTGGCCCTGGTCCTCGGCCCGATGATGGAGAGGAGCTTCCGGGAGGCGATGATGATCAGCCGGGGAGACCTGTCGGTCTTCCTGAGCCGCCCCATTTCAGGGACGATCCTGCTCGTCGGAGCGATCGTCCTGGCGGCCCCCCTGCTGATCGCATGGATCAAGCCGCTCATCCGCCGCAAAGTTTGAGCAGCTTCGTAAAAAGTCCGGATGCTGCGTTGCTATTCCTTCTTTGTTTCCCTGCCTGCCCTTCTGATTTTTTCACGCAGAGACGCGATCATTTCGGCCATATCGTCGGCCATTGTAACGGCCGTCACAACGGCCACCCGCCTCGCCCCCTGAGTGAGCACCCGGTCGATGTTGTCACCGTTGATCCCTCCCATGACGGTGAAGGGAATCTCCAGACCCGCGGCGATCCCGGCGATGGCCTCCGGTCCCAGAAACCGTGTTGCGCCCTCCTTGGTCCGGGTGGGAAAGATCGGGCCGATGTTGACGTAATCCGCGCCTTCGCCCTGCGCCTTCAGGGCCTCCTCCCGGGAATGGGTCGAGATCCCGATCAGCAGGTCAGGCGCGATGGCTCTCGCCGCTGCAAGGGGAAGATCCTCCTGACCCAGATGGACCCCGTCGGCTTCAACGGCGAGCGCGATATCCACATGATCATTGATGATGAGCAGCATCCTGGCGTCAGCGGTGACTTTCCGAAACCGGAGGGCCAGCCGGTAGAGATCTCCGGCAGTGCATTCCTTCTCCCTAAGCTGAATGATCCCAGCCCCGCCGCGAATCGCCGCATCGAGAACTTCCAGATTCGACCTCCCCGCGGAATGGCGTTCGCAGGTGACCGGGTAGAGATCCGTCTGCAGAAACTTTTGTCTCCTGATCTCCCTGTTCATTTACCCTCCCCCCACCATCCGGATGATCTCTATCGTATCCCCTTCGTGAATCATCTCCCGGGCCATTTCCTCCTTAAGAACAATCCGCAGATTTCTCTCCACTGCGACCGTTGCGGGACGAATCCCCAGGGCCTCCAGAAGAGCGAGAACCGTGACGGGCCCGTCCCATTGCCTTTTTTCTCCATTCACCTGAATTTCCATATTCGCCTCCCTTGGAAAACCCGCTTAAAATCTCCTGTTCATCCTCTTGTTCATACTGAAGGGCAGACCGCCTCCATGATCCCTCTTTCTTTCATCACCGAAACTCCCCCGGTGCCTCATACGAAAGCCGAAGCCCCGTCCCACTCCTTCCAGACGGGTTCATACCCCGTGCGGCGGAGCACCTCCGCCACCGCTCCGGGAGACCTTCCATCCGCCACCTCAAACTGGGCGCCCCCCACACCGGGACGGGAATAGCCTCCTGGTTCCGTGTGAGAACCGGCGCTCATGGTGGTAATCCCCAGCGGAATGAGGCAATCACGAAGGGCAGGAAGTTCACGGGTGGAAAGGGTAAAACCCACGTCGGGCAGAAAGAGTCGCAGGGCGCAGATCAACTGGACAAGATGGCAATCGGTAACCGGAAAGCAAGGCTCATACCCACCCGCCGAAGAGCAAAGACGGGGAAAGGAGATCGCAAGCTGAGATTTCCAGCAGGTCCTCAGGAGGTGACTCGCATGGAGGGCGACAAAAAAACCCTCGACCCGCCAATTGTTCAATCCCAGCAGGGCTCCGATCCCGAGGCGGCGGAATCCCGCCGCGCCGCCCCGCTCCGGGGTTTCCAGCCGCCAGCGATAATCGCTCTTCCTTCCCTCGGGATGAAATTCTCCGTAACTCGCCTCATCGTAAGTCTCCTGAAAAACGGTCAAGCCGTCTACCCCCTGGCCGATGAGCTCCCGATACCTCCCCGCCGTCATGGGAAACATCTCGATCCCGATGGAGGAGAAATGGGGCCGCAGCCTTCCCAGCACCCGCTTTAGATATTCTTCGGTGATGATTTGCGGCGCCTCGCCGGAGAGGAGAAGCACCGTGTGGAATCCCATCCGGCGCAAAGACTCCCCTTCCGTCTCGGCATCTTCAAGAGTCAGAGTGAGGCGGGTAATGGCATTCCCGGCATTGAACCCGCAGTAGACGCAGCGATTTGTGCAGACGTTAGACAGGTAAAGGGGGGCGAACATTCCCATCACCAGGCCGAATCTCTGTACGGTAAGTCGATGGGCTCTTTGGGCCATCTCCTCCAGGAAGGGTTCCGCCGCAGGGGATAAGAGACTCAGGAGATCGTCAAACCCCAGGGTTCGGGCGGCAAGCGCCCGTTCCACATCTTCACGGGAGCGGCCGTCGATCTCCTTTTGGATCTCATCCCAATCGTAAGAATGGATGACGTCATAAAAACTCATGGCATTACCTCAAAAAACCGGTAAGGGGACTGGACGCCTCGGCCGCTTTCCGTGGGCTGCCGAGACCGGCAAGGAAGGCTTCACGTCCCGCCTCCACCCCTTTTTTGAACGCCCGGGCCATGGCGATCGGATCCCCGGCCACGGCCACCGCCGTATTGACCAGCACCGCATCGGCGCCCATCTCCATCGCCTCGGCGGCATGCGACGGAGCCCCCAGCCCCGCATCCACCACCACCGGCACATTTGACTTTTCGATGATGATCTCTATCAACTCCCTCGTCTTCACTCCCCTGTTGGATCCGATCGGGGATCCCAGGGGCATGACGGTGGCCGTACCGGCCTCCTCCAGTCGTTTGGCCAGGACCGGATCGGCGTTGATGTACGGCAGAACGGTAAATCCTTCCCTGACCAGGATTTCGGCGGCCTTGAGCGTCTCTATCGGATCGGGCAGGAGATAGTGGGGATCGGGAGTGATCTCCAGTTTGACCCAGGGCTCACAACCGGCGGCCCTGGCCAGCCGTGCCAGTCTGACGGCCTCCTCGGCATTCCTGGCACCGGAGGTGTTGGGAAGGAGGAGATAGCGGCTCGCGTCCACGGCGCTCAGGATGCTGTCTTGGGCATTGTCCAATTCAACCCTCCGCAGGGCCACCGTTACGATCTCCGTTCCCGAGGCTTTGAGAGCGCTTTTCATCACCCCGGGGGAGGAGAATTTGCCGGTGCCCAGCAGGAGGCGCGACCCAAAGGCCCGTCCTGCAATGATCAGCGGGCCATCCGCTTTCATTTTTGTTTTCATTTTCCTATCTCCTTTCCATTATTCCTTGATGGCTGAAGATCAGCCCCCGTCCTGCAGATTCCGCATCGCATATCTTCCGGTAAAGGGGTTTCACGAAAATGCATGGCGAGTGCGTCCCAGGTGAGCAAGCGGCCAACCAGGAGGCACCCGCAGTTCAGCAGGTACTTGATCGCCTCGGCGGCCTGGATGGCTCCTAACACCCCCGGCACTACTCCGAGAACGCCCGCCTCCCGCGTGGTCGGGACCGCACCGGGCGGCGGCGGATCACCGAACACACAGCGGTAGCATGGGCCTTTTCCGGGAACGATCGTCATGGTTTGGCCGTACATTCCCAGGATACCCGCATGGGAAAAGGCCTTTCCGAGCCGGACGCAAACATCGTTGATGAGGAATTTGGACGCGAAATTGTCCGTTGCCTCAATTACGAAATCGTAGGGGGCAATGATCTCCTGGGCATTGGCTTCGGAAATCCGACAGGAATAGGGAATCAGGTGAAGATTCGGCCTGAGCCGGGTGATACTCCGTCCGGCGGAGACCGTTTTTTTTCTGCCCACATCCTTGCGCCCATGGAGGATCTGGCGCTGCAGGTTGGACAGCTCCACCCGGTCTTCGTCTACGATCCCAATCTCCCCGACGCCGCAGGCGGCAAGATAATAGAGGGCGGAACTCCCCAATCCGCCCAGTCCGATGATCAGGACACGGCTGTTGAGCAGTTTGAGCTGTCCTTCTACACCCACTTCCGGAATACGGATATTACGGGAATAGAGCTCTTGTTCTATGTCGGTAAGACAACCATGGATTTCCGGCATAAAAAAAACCGCCTCCCTCGGGGGGGAAACGGTCATCGAATAAAGAGGAAATCGCAAAATGCGAGATGATTCGTATGATATTAACCGTTTCCCTACGCTGGCATTAACCAGATCAGGTAATTAGGGTTTTTTCTCAGCCCGAACGATCGAGCACCCCTAACGATTGCCGCGGAGCAACTGGTTTACAGATATACTCCCCGGATTCAATTTGTCAAGATGTAAATTGCCATAAAAAGTGACCATAATATATTGGGTGCGTTGAGAGCATTTCCGGCAGTGAGGCGAGGGAAATTTCCGGGTGGATGTTTAGAGTGGCGCCAGATATTGTTTTCAGGAAATTTGGCAAGGCCGGGCAGGCATTCTTGAGGGTCATTCGGGTAGGCCGGTCCTTTAGCCCCCATTATAGTATTTGTCTTTACGACTAAAAGTTAAAGGTGTCTTTAATGCCTTTGTCCCAACCGTCCCACAGGTATGCGTCGACCTTTCCGTCGGCGATGACGCGGAAAGCGTACCTCACCTGCTCTTCGTAGAACTCGCAGAATGCTCCCGTCTTATCCATGCCGCCGTTCATTTCATGGGCCTCGGCCGGGCACGGCGATCCGCAGAAGTGACGGATTGCGCAACGCCGGCAGGGTTCGATGTTTTCCACTTTCCGTTCCGTCACCATCCGGAATTGTTCGCTCCCGATCACGGCGGGAACGTCGTCTTTGAACAGATTCCCCGCCCGGAAGCGGTCCAGGCCGATGAATTCGCTGCAGGGGAACATGTCGCCGTTGGAGGCCAGTGCAAAAAAGCACCGCCCGCCGCCGCAGGGAGAGATGTCGCACATCAGCCGCCGGGCCGCCGGTGCAATGATGGCAAGCAGGATATTGGCGAAATTGCCCACCGGCAATCTGCGGCCGGTCTCACGGTACAGTTCGTAGGTCCTGTCGAGGGCCGCCAGGAAGTGCTTGGCCGCTTTCGCGTCGCCGGGCTTTAGGCTGCGCGACGGCGGGAGCGTGCAGCGCAGGATGTTCATCAGGCACATGGGGACTTCCTGATCGTGGAAGAAATCCACCAGCCGCGTAAGGTGCTGAAGATTTGCGTCGGTGACCGTACAAATGACGCTCCATCCGTCGTAGCCGTTCAAGCGTCTCATGGCTGCCAAAACCGGCTTGAAGGTGCCCCGGCCGTCCCAGTTCTTTCGGGTGCGGTTGGCAATCCGTGCGGTGGGAGCATCCAGCGAAATGCCGATGCTCACGTTGCGGCTGGTCAGGAACTCAACGGCCGCATCGTCGAGCAGTGTGGCGTTAGTCTGGATGCCGAAGAGAAAATCGTTCCCGTATTCCTCGATGCCCGCAAAGACCGCATAGCGGTTGAGCAGGGGCTCGGCGCCGTGGAAGATAATCTGCGGCTTCTCACCCTTGGGCATGGTCGTCCGAAAGTATTGCTTGAGAATTTCCAGGGCCTTGAGCAATTTCTTCTCCGGCATATGTTTGCCCTCGCGGCGCATTTCCGCGGGTATGTAGCAGTAGGTGCAGTTCATGTTGCACCGTTCCGTGGGGTTGAAATAGACCGCCGAGGGCGTGAGGCCGAACCGCAGGGAATCCATCTCGCGGGCAAATTGGTCAGCCTTTTTGGCATAGGCCCTGGGCAGATCACCATCGAGCATCACATCGGCGAGTTTCTTGCGGGCAACCAAGGACCAGAAAGCCGTGTCCGGGTCGATCACGGCTGCATAGTCCCGGTGACCGATGTCGATTGCCTGAAAGGTGGGGCCGTTGCCCGTATTGACGAAGCGGCCCCGCGAGGGGGCCGCCGTCTTTGTAACGCGGTTGTTTTTCTTTGACGTCATTATTTTGCTTTCCTGTCCATCAGAATGTAGTGGGAAAGCCCGGTCCCCCTGGCGTTACACCCCTTGCGGTAAGCGATCACCTCTTTTTTCTCTTTTTTCTCTTTCTTTGCCTTCATGCTCTTCCTCCTTTCTTTTTGGCGTTAATAAAAAAGGGTTCTGACGGACGACAGTCGTCCGTCAGAACCCTTTACCATCAGATTCCGGATTGCTTCGGTTGTCGCAGGTCTTCTGGCTCTCGGGTCGTCAGCTCTTCACCGCCTTCCCGCCGGGGTTTACCCCGGCAGTGGCCGGCCATTAGCCATCATGAAGAACCTCTCCGATTACAGCGGCGGGACCGCCACGGATTTACACCGTGTTCCGGTATGCGAAAACCGATTTGTGTGATTATCTATCAGCGATGGGGAATAATGTCAAACTTTTTCTAACGTCAATATTCCATTGACACACAAGAGCCTTCTTCATATACTCCCACCGTGAAAAAGCAATGCCTTAGCAATTTAGACTCCTGCCCGCAAAGAATAATTGGCTCCAATGCCTAAGGGCCTGTAATGAAAGACGGCATCATCGACAAGATAACGAACAAAGACCTGCGTCTGATTGCCGACAAGGTCGTCCGGGGGATCCCCGTCAGCGAGGCCGACGCCTTATTCATGCTCGACACAAACGACATCCTCGAACTGGGGCTGATCGCCGACGCCCTCAGGACAAGTCTGCACGGGGATATCGCCTATTACGAAGTGAACATGAATCTCAATTACACCAACGTGTGCGAACTGCGCTGCCCGTTGTGCGCTTTTTCGCGCGCGGAGGGCGACGCCGGCGCCTTCACCCTTGGCCTCGACGAGATCGAGGACAAGGTCAGGCAGGCCGATTCCTTCGGCATCGACGAGGTCCATATCGTCGGCGGCCTCAATCCAAAGCTGAAGATCGAGTATTTCGAAGAGATGCTCCGGAGGATCAAGAACGTCAATCCCGATATCTTCATCGTTGCCTTCACCGCGGTGGAGTATGATTATTTCGCCCGCCTCAACGGACTCCCCCTGGAGGACGTCTTTGTACGGATGAAGAACGCCGGCCTCGGCGCCCTGCCGGGAGGGGGGGCGGAGGTCTTTTCGCCCAAGTTGCGGGAGATGATTGCGCCGCGAAAGATCCCGGGTAAACGCTGGCTGGAAGTGATGCGGGTAGCCCACTCGCTGGGCTTGAAGACGAACGCGACCCTGCTGTACAACCACATGGAGACCTCCGGGGATGTTGTCGACCATCTCTCGCAGATCAGAGCCCTCCAGGACGAGACGGGAGGATTCAAGACCTTTGTGCCGCTTCCCTACCACGATGCCCGAACGGAAATTCGCGCCAGGCGAACTCAAACCACAGGCTTCGGCGATGTCCGCCTGTTTGCCGCAAGCCGCATCTTCCTCCACAACGTCCCGCACCTGAAGTCATTATGGATGTACCTCGGGGAGAAGATGGCGCAGCTCCTTTTGCGCTTTGGGGTGGATGACCTCGGCGGGACCTACCATTACGAGAAGGTGGTCCATTCCGCCGGCGCGACGACCGCCGATGCGGGAAGCGAATCGCACCTCAGAAGACTCATCGAACACGCGGGGCTAAGGCCGGTCAGGGCGGCGGCGAACTATGAGATGAGGCGCGGGCAATGAACCTCGGCTATATCGATTACCTTAATTGTTATCCCTTTTATTATCATATGTTCGAGATCGAACCGCTTGCCGGAGTCCGGATCGTCCCCGGCTACCCCAGCGAACTCAACCGGATGATGGAAACGAGGGAGCTCGATATGAGCCCGATTTCCGCCGCTACGTATGCGGATCTTGAGGAGGAGGTCGTGCTCCTTCCTGATTTCTGTCTCAGTTCCGTAGGTTATGTTCACTCCGTCATCCTCTCCAGCAATATCCCGATCGAGGAGCTGCACGGGAAAAGGGTAGGGCTCTCCAGCGCCTCAAAGACCTCCGTCATCCTTCTGAAGATGCTCCTGCGCAGGCATTACACCGTCGAACCGGTTTACGTCCCGACCGACCCCAATCCGTCGCTGAAGGGCCAGGGGCTCGAGGCGGCCATGATCATCGGCAATGAGGCCATGATGCAGGAGCTGGCGCCCTATACGTACGATCTGGGAGATTTGTGGCTCAGAAAGACGGGCTATCCCGTAGTTTTCGCCGTTTTTGCCGTCCGGGAGGCCGCGGTCGGCGCGCATTCCTCCCGGATCGCCCAAGTCGTTGACTCCTACCGCAAATCCCTCGCCTGTCTCGACCTTGAACGGGAGAGGCTCATTCGGAAAGCCCGGGAAAGGTATCCGGCGGTCAGATACGATATCGACGCCTATTATAGCGATTTGAAGTATTCTTTCAGTACCGCCCTGAGGGAGGCGTTCGCCTTTTACCTCCGAAGCGCCGGCGAGACGGGGCTGCTCAGGAATATCGGCGCGGCAAGATTTTTCAACGTATGCGGCGGCCCTGCTTACGCTTCCGAGCGCTGATTTCCCGGTTTTGCAAGGGTTTCAAAGAATGGATATCCTGAACGACAAGATATATGCAGGGCGGCGGATAAGCCCTGAGGAGGCGCTGGACCTTTTCCGCTGGCCTATCATCGAACTGGGGATGGCGGCCGATTTCCGCAGGCGGCTCATAGCGCCGGGCGACAAAGTGGGTTTCATTATCGACCGGATCGTGAATTTCACCAATGTCTGCCAGGCGTCATGCGCCTTCTGCGCCTTTCACGCCCGCGCCGGCCGGATCGAACCGTATGAACTCACCCTGGATGAGATCCTGGCGAAGGTGGAAGAGCTTGTCGCGATCGGAGGGACTCAGGTGATGCTCCAGGGCGGTCTGCATCCCCGGCATACCCTGGAAACCTACCTCGCAATGGTCCGGGCCGTCAAGAACCGCTTTCCGGAGATTACCCTCCATTCCTTCTCGCCGGCGGAACTTATGTACATCGCCCGCCGCTCCGGCGTTACCCTCGACGAGGCGGTGGAGAGCCTCAAGGATGCCGGTCTTGATTCCGTTCCCGGGGCTTCGGATCTCCTGGTCGATCGGATACGCAGCCGCGTGAGCCCGAAAAAGATCACCAGAGACGAATGGTGCGGGGTGATGGACACCCTCTGCCGTCACGGCCTCAAATCGAGCGCCACGATGACTTACGGCATGGGTGAAACTCTTGCGGAGCGGATCGCCCACCTGGAGGTTGTCCGCGCCGTCCAGGACCGTACCGGCATTCTGCGCGCCTTCATCCCTTGGTCCTTTTCCCCCGCACATACGCGCCTGGAGGATGTCCCGCCGGCGACGGGAATGGATTATCTGATGACCGTGGCCATTTCCCGCATTTTTCTGGATAATATGACCCATATCCAGGCGGGATGGCTTACCGAAGGGATGAAGCTGGCGCAGATCGCCCTGACGATGGGCGCCGATGACATGGGCGGGGTGCTCACGGAAGAAGTCGTAGTGAAGGCGACAGGCGTCGAAAACAGGACCAATACGGCGGAAATTATCGACGTCATCAGGGACGCGGGCCGCATCCCGGTCCAGCGGGATTCGGATTACCGGGAGATAAGGACATTTGCATGAGCAGTGAAGATGCGCTTGAGCTTGAGACCGGCTTCTCGCCGTGTCCGAACGACACGTTCATCTTCGACGCCCTGATCCATCGGCGGATCGATACCGCCCCCTTCCGCTTCCGGCCCCGGATCGCGGATGTTGAGGAGCTCAACGAATGGGGATTCACCGGGGCCTATCCCATCACCAAGCTCTCTTTTTACGCCTATCTGCTGCTGAAGGATCGCTATTGCCTCCTCGATTCTGGCGCCGCCCTCGGCTACGGGTGCGGTCCGCTCCTCGTCGCCCGGAAAAGCGGGGGACAGGAAATCGGGGGATATAACCCAATTTCGCCAGAAATTGGTATTGTGTCCCCCGATTTCCGCGATTGGATCAGGGACGCGCGGATCGCCGTTCCCGGCCGTTACACGACCGCCTATCTGCTGCTCCAGCTCTGGCAGGGCGGGTGCGGAAACGCGGAGTTCGTGAGATTCGACGAGATCCTCCCCGGCGTTGCCTCCGGCAGGTATGATGCGGGGCTGGTCATCCATGAAGGGCGGTTTGTCTATCAGAACTACGATTGCCGCAAGCTCGTCGACCTCGGCCAGTGGTGGGAAGCGGAAACAGGACTTCCCCTGCCGCTCGGCTGCATCGCGTTGCGCCGGGACATGTCCCGCCATAAGGAGGCCGTCGAAGCGCTGCTCAGGCAATCCGTCGACCATGCGCGGAGAAACCCGCGGGCGGGAATCGAGTTTATCAAACTCCACGTCCAGGAGCTCGACGAGAGGGTGATCTCCGCTCATATCTCACTGTATGTGAACGAATTCACCCTTTCTCTGGGTGAGACGGGGATGCGGGCCGTCGAGGAGCTGGAAGAGAGGGCGCGATGTCTGGGAATCCTGTAATCGGCCTGGTCATGGCGACGCTGCTGGAGGCGGTCCCGTTCATCAGGGATTTATCGCTGCGGGAATGGGGGGCCGAGCCTTTCAGCCTCTATGGCGACGACCGGATCGCCTTGATCATCTCGGGGATCGGCAAGGCCAATGCCGCCATGGCCTGCGCCTATCTGATCCAGACCCGCCGGCCGGCCCTGGTCTGCAATCTCGGGGCCGCCGGGGCCGCCGACAGGCGGTGCGCACTGGGGGAATGCTATCATATTTCCAAGGTCATAGAGCCGGACCGGCCGGGTCTTAAGTCAGGCCTCCCCCATGAACAGCTCCCCGATGTATTGGACGGTTTCGCCGTCGCCGCCCTCGCCACCCAGGACAGGCCGCTGCGCGATCTAGACGAAAGGGGAAAAGTCGCCATACACGCCCAGCTCGCCGATATGGAGGGGGCGGCGGTGGTGCAGACGTGCCGCCGCTTTCATGTAAAGTGCTTCCTCTTCAAGTTTGTCTCCGATACCCCGGACCATCGCCAGAGCGACGAGATCGTCAAGAACATCGAACTCTACCGGGACGCCCATTCCCGGTTCTTCAAAGATTCCGTCCTGCCGCGCCTGCTTTCTCTCGCCGGATAGAACGGGGGAGCCTATTTCCCTAATTTCCGAGCGAGGCAATTCAGTGGGATTCGGTGATCGCGCCGATCGGCAGGGCAAATCGCTCCCTTGCCTATTTCCTCTTGACACGCGGCAAGCCATTTTGATCTTGACACCTCCTCTGTTTGCCGGTATAAATCCTCAACTAATTAAGTAAAAATGGTATATTGTCTATGAAAATCTTGTCCAAGGCCGTTGTCTATTCCCGCATGATCAAGTTTTCGCACACGATCTTTGCATTGCCGTTTGCCCTGTCATCGATCGTCCTGGTGCAGAGGGCAAAGCCGCTGGACTTTGCGACGGTATTCTGGATCATCATCGCGATGGTGGGGGCCCGGTCGGCCGCCATGGGGTTCAACCGCATCGCCGATGCGGCGATCGACGCCAAGAATCCGCGGACGGCCGTCAGAGAGATTCCGAAAGGCGTCATCTCCAGAGGGGAGGCCGCTTTTTTCACCCTCATCGCGAGCGTGGTTTTCATATCGGCCTCCGCCATGCTCTCCCCCTGGTGCTTCTGGCTCTCCTTTCCCGTTCTGGCGCTCCTTTTCACCTACTCCTACCTGAAGCGGGTGACCTGGCTTGCCCACCTCGTTCTCGGATTCGCCATCGGGATGGCCCCGATGGCCGTCTGGGTGGCCGTCACCGGCGCCCTCCCCGGAATGATTTCCGTCTTGAGCCTCGCCTTGATGACCTACATCGCCGGCTTCGACATCCTCTATGCCTGCCAGGACATCGAGTTCGACCGGGCCATGGGCCTCCATTCCATACCGGCCTCCTTCGGGGTGGGCAAGGCGATGGGAATATCGACCTTCCTGCACGTCATCAGCGCCCTGTCCTTGCTGAGCCTCTATTGGCTCTTCCCGTTGAGCCCCGTCTATCTCTTCGTTGTCGGGATCATCGCCTTTCTCTTTTTTGTGGAGCACAAACTGGTGAACCCTGATGACCTCTCGAGGATCGACATGGCCTTCTTCCATGTCAACAGCGTCATCTCGGTCCTCGTTCTGGTCGCCATCCTCTCCGGAAGCATGCTGAAAGGCATCCTGTGAATCGGGGGATCATTGTCGGGATATCGGGGGCATCCGGGGCCGGATATGCAATAAGACTGCTCGAACTCCTTCTCGAGAATCCCATGCCCGTCCACCTGATTGTCTCCGAAATGGGGGCGAAGGTCCTGGCTCATGAACTCAGGATTCCCCGCGAGGAGTTGCAGGGATTATTCGACCAAATGCGTTCCGCAAGGGGTGTCAAGGCAGAGATGGTCGTTCACGACCCCAATGACCTGTTTGCCCCGGTGGCCAGCGGATCGTTTCTCACCCGGGCCATGGTGGTCATTCCCTGTTCCATGAAGACGTTAGCCGCCGTTGCCGCCGGTTACACCTCCAACCTCCTGGAGAGGGCGGCGGATGTGACCCTCAAGGAGAGGCGCCCCCTCATCCTTGTCACCAGAGAAACCCCTTTGAACCGCATCCATCTGCAGAACATGCTCAGGGCCCATGAGGCCGGGGCCACGATCATGCCGGCCTCGCCGGGATTCTACCACCATCCGCAAACGATCGAAGATCTCACGACATTCATCGCCGGCAGGGTTCTGGATCACCTCGGCATTGAAAAGCCCGATAGCCCCCGGTGGGAAGGGCATCCTGACGGGGAAAAACGATGAGTTACAAAAATCTCGGTCAATTCATCGCCCGGCTTGAAACAGAAGGTGAGCTTGTCAGGATCGACGCCCGCGTTTCTCCTGTCCTGGAGATTACCGAGATCACGGACCGCATGTCAAAGGCCCCCGGGGGCGGGAAGGCACTTTTTTTCAAAAATGTGGAAGGTTCGGCTTTTCCGGTCATCACCAATGCCTTCGGCAGTCACCGCCGGATAGCTCTCGCCCTCGGGTCCGACCCGGATGCCCTTGCCGGAAGGCTCGCTGAGATCCTCACACAGACCCCGCCCCGGTCGATGCGTGAGAAAATGAGCTTCATCCCCAAGGCCATCGCCTGGACTAATTTTTTCCCCGGGACGCGAAAAATCAAAGCCCCTCCCTGTCAGGAAGTCATCCTCAAAGGGGATGAGATCGATTTAATGAAAATACCCATCCTCCATTGCTGGCCGAAGGATGGGGGCCGCTTCATCACGCTGCCCGTCGTCTTCACAAAGGGGCTCCACGACGGCAGGAGGAATGTGGGGATGTACCGGATGCAGGTCTACGACGAAAAAACCACGGGGATGCACTGGCACATTCACAAGGATGGATGCCATCATTTCCAAGAGTATCGGAAGGCCGGCAGACGCATGGAGGTTGCGGTGGCCATAGGCACGGACCCCGCCGTGACCTATGCGGCGACGGCGCCTCTGCCCAGAGGGGTGGACGAGATGATCCTCGCCGGCTTCATCCGGCAGAAGCCAGTCGTCATGGTCAAGGGCGTCACGGTCGCGATCGAGGTTCCGGCCGAGGCGGAGTTCGTCCTGGAAGGCTATGTCGACCCGGAAGAGACGAGGATCGAGGGGCCGTTCGGGGATCACACGGGGTACTACTCCCTGGAGGGCGAGTATCCGGTCTTCCATTTGACCGCCGTCACCCACCGGCGGAATCCCGTCTACAGCGCCACGGTTGTCGGACGCCCGCCCATGGAGGACTGCTATCTCGCGCTTGTCACGGAACGCCTCTTCCTGCCGATGATCAAGGCCGTCATGCCCGAGATAATGGACTACTGGCTCCCCTGGGAGGGGGTCTTCCACAATATCGTCGTGGTCGCGATTGACAAGGAGTACCCCCAGCACGCCGCCAAGATCATCAGCGGCCTGTGGGGAATGGGGCAGATGAGCTTCGCCAAGGCGATCGCGGTTGTTGACGATCGGTCTCTCCTGTCCGACGGGGAACGGCTGCTTGCGCATATCTTGAATACGATTGATTTCCATTCCGATATCACGGTGACCAGAGGCATCCTCGACGTCCTCGACCACTCCTCGCCGCAGCCCCTCTACGGCTCGAAGATCGCCATCGATGCGACCGCCCGGATCGCCGGCGAACAGCCCCGCCCGAAGACAAATGCTGCAAAGGTCTCGCGGGGCGACGAAGAGCTGCTTCAACATCTCCGGGGCATCGACAGGGGATTCGTCGCGTTGCGCAGAATCTTTCCCGGGTGTAAAAATCCGCTCCTCTTGATTGCGATCGACAAGGAAAACGGGAAAAACTCCCGCTATTACATGGACAGGATCGACTGGGAGGCGCTTTCTCAGGGCGTCTGCGTCCTCTACGACGCCGGCATCGACTTGGCGGACGACTCCCTTTTGCTGTGGAAGGTCTTCAACAATACGGACTCTTCACGGGACGTAACGATCAGTGGGGCGGGGATCATCATCGATGCAACAAAAAAGGGCCCGGCGGACGGCCACATAAGACCGTGGCCGGATGAGATCGAGATGACGGACGAAATCAAGAAACGCGTAAACGGTTTGCTCGACGAGTTCGTTAAAGATGATCCGGATGCTCTCAACATGGCGGCATTCCGGCTTCCACCTCTTCTGCGGCAACCGCATCTTGCCCGACGATGATACGGCCATGGAGAACCTGGCCCGCTACATCATCCGGACGTGATTCTCCTGGGAAAGGATGCACTACCTGGATCCGAAGGGGAAGGTCGTCTATACATCCAAAGACGGCAGGACAAGCAAGAGCTTCCCCGCCCTGGGATGGCTGGCCAACCTGTGCTCCCACATCCCGAACACTTATAAGGCCTCCTCATGTCAAGGGGAAAAATAATCCCCTTAACGGAGAATGAAAGTGATGTGGTTCCGCTTTACTGGTACCGATGGTGCTGTAACACGGTCAGCGATGCCGGCTTGGTTTCAAAGGATCAGGTTTGCAGAATCAGGGGAGAGCAGCAGAACTGGGCGCGGCTTATTCAAAAGATCTATTTCGAAGAATCAGCGAAGCTGATTTGAGGCTTGCAGGATAGGTCTGCCTGAATGCCGCTAACAATGGCCTTCGTGGCGGGTAAATCAACAAAAAAGCAATGCCTTATCAATCAATTCAATCAATCAATTCAATTAGTTTTCGGCAACCATCCTGTTCGTCGGAGCGATTGTCCTGGCGGCCCCCCTGGTGATTGCATGGATCAAGCCGCTCATCGACCGCAAAGATTAAGCGGCTTCGTAAAAAGTCCGGGGGCTGCGCTAAAGCTTCAGCCTGCCCCTGCTCTCGCAGGGGCAGGCTTTTTGCGGCGTGTTCCGGAGATATGTTCCGATCGCTTTTGAGCTTCCGGAATAAGCCCCTCCCCGATTCCTCACTCCTCAGGACTCGCGCACCTTGCCTTAATGTCAGTTGTCCCCTTTCCGGTCGGCGCCATGGACAACCAAGGGGATGAGATTTCCCCGAACGTCAAAAGACATGGGGCGGGGGCCCTCAAGAATCTCAAGATCCGGCCTGCTGGGGATTTCACCCCCATAAATTTCAGAAACCTCCACCTCATCCAATTGAAGCGTGTTTTTTATGCGGACGATACGGCTTTTCCGGGGAGGGATCAGGCCGACGGACCCCAGGGCAACCTGGATACATTCCCGATCCGTTTCAAAGTGCATGGGGATCGCCGCCTTTTCGAGACTGATGCCGGTGATGCAGTTCATGTAGGTGGATAAACGGTCGATCTTGTCCACCAGCCTTTTTGTGGTTAGATCCGCGAGGCCGATGCCCGTAGCGTTTCCGCCGGAGAAAGGGGTCAGATCCCTCACAAAAAGCCGTCTAACGTTCACGGGGTGGGGGAAGACGCCGAGGATGTCGCGGTTACGCCCGGTGACATTCGGATCGATGCCCGTGCCACTGATGTCCTTTCCCATCTCATCGATGATCAGCAGGTCGATTTCATTGAAGGGGAGACGGGGCATCATCTTTTTCGCCAGAACGAGCAGCTCTTTCTCCCGCTCCTCCAATTCTTCGGGAAGAACCGCGGCGATTGCCGCCGTCTGATCGTATCCGTTCTCCACGAGCCCCAGGCCGCAAAGAATGGGGACTTTTTTCAGGACCTCCCTGCCCACATCGACGATGATCTTGGGAAAGGTGTATTGGATCGCTGCCTTGTGGTAATATTCGGCGCCCTTTTGCTTGCCCATGCCGATGGCCATCATCTTCATCAGGCCGCTCTCGATCGGGGCCTTGAATTTGGTGTGGGGCTTGATCCGATTGACAACGATGATCCCGTCCGCCTCGAAGGCGTTCTTGTCGATAAACACCGGAACCCCGTCTTGTGTTTTGGAGATCTCCACGGTTTCCATGGAGGAGAGAATCGGCGCGTCCGTGAACGCCTCGGTTACGTGATAATGGGCCAGCATGGCCGTCTGCCCCTCCGCCGTTGCCCCGCCATGGCTCCCCATGGCGGGAAAGATAAACGGCCTGGCGCCGAGCGATTTCAAATAGTCTGCAGCGCTCTTCAGAATCAGCGCGATATTGGCGACGCCGCGGCTGCCGCCGGTCAAGGCGATACGCTGCCCCGGTCGGACCCGCTGCCCCAGGGCGAGTTTTTTCAATTCGGCCTGGACCGCGCCGGGGATATCCGTAACCATTGTCCGGTCAAAGGTCTGCCGCAGGCGAATCATGTCTGGAAAATCCATTGTACGAACCTCCTCAAAAATCAAGGGCTTCCGAACGGATGCCCGTGGATGACCCCGTGAAGGATTGCTTCAAAAGCGCCTCGGTGAAATCCTTCCATCTCTCTTCGGCGGCGATCATATGGATCACTCCGGAAAAAGGCAAGGCTTAATTGGGGAGCGAGGGGTATCCCGCACCGCCCATAACTTATCCCTCCTTGGGGAAGTCAATGTTCGGCAACATCGAATGATGAGCCAATGATCCCTTTTTACCCTCCTTGGGCAACAGTTTATTTGAGGCAATTCGCCCCCGGGTTTTGTCGTTGACAAACCCATAGCTCTACTCTATCGTTAGACAGGCATAAGCGGCGTCCGGTCGTTCCGGGCGCGAGGCCGGAGAAAACCCCGCCTCCCCCGATTCCCTCTCCCTGAGGGAGACGGAATTGGGGGACTTTTTACGAAGCCGTCAAACAGAAAGGAGAAAAAAAGATGATCAGCAAGAAGATGTTCGATTCGATGAACGAGCAGATTAAAATGGAACTGGAGTCCTCCTATCTCTATCTCTCCATGGTCGCCTATTTCCATTCCCGAAACTTAGACGGGATGGCCCACTGGATGCGTTGCCAGGTCCATGAGGAGACGATCCACGCGATGAAGTTTTTCGACCATGTCATCAGCCGGGGGGGCGAGGTGGTCCTCCTGGATCTCAAGCAGCTCAAGCTGACATGGAAAAGCCCGTTGGAGGCATGGAAGGGCGCCTATGCCCACGAACAGTTCATCACGGCAAAGATCCACAACCTGATCAGGATCGCCCGCGAGGAAAACGACTACACGGCGGAGCCGATGCTCGCATGGTTTGCCAACGAGCAGATCGAGGAGGAGAGCAACACAGACAAGGCAGCCCGGCAGATCGAAATGGTCGGCGACAGCAAGCAGGGACTCTTCATGCTGGACCGTGAGATGGGGACCCGGATCTTCGTGGCGGGCTCGCCCTTCGATCCTGCGGCCTACAACCTGCTCAAGTAGCCTCTGTCGCCGTCAACGTTTCAATAGCTTGCTGCCATAAAGACCGGTCGGCTTGATCAGTAGAATCAGCAGCATGATCGCAAACGGCGCCATCTGCGCCAGCGGGGCGTAGATGAGGGATCCAAGCGAAACGACCTGACCGACGAGAAAAGCCGATATCAGCGTCCCTTTGATGCTGCCCAGCCCGCCGATGATGACGACCATGAATATGAACGGCATCACCTCGAGCCCCATCTGGGGATCGACCATAATGAGCGGCGCATGCAGCCCCCCGGCCAGCCCGGACAACGTTCCGGCGATGATGAAGGTGGTGGTGAACAAGCGATAGACGTTGATGCCGAGCCCCTCGACATGTTCCACATCCTCGATGCCGGCCCGGATCGCCTTCCCGATGATCGTCCGGTTCAAAAAAAGCCAGATGCCGAGGTAAACGAGCAGCGAGATGGCAATCACAATCAACCGGTAAACGGGGATTTCCGTGCCCATAATACTGATCTGCGTGACCATCGGAACGGGAACCGGACGGGGAACCAGCCCCCAGATGGACTTGATCACGCCCACGCCGCCGATCAGAATCCCGAAAGAGGCGATCATCGTGAAGGCGATATCCCGTTCGTAGATGCGCAAAAATATGAACCGTTCCACGCCGAAACTGACAATGCCGGCAACGACCATCCCCGCCAGCGCGCCCTGCCACATGCTGCCCGTTACGAGGCTGATGGTGTAGGTGATATACGCGCCGATGGAATAGTAGAGCAACTGATCCAGGCTGATGATGCGCATCAAGCCGAAACAGAGAGACAAGCCGATAGCCATCAGGAAAAAGATGCTGCCGATGCTCAACCCGAAGATCACGCCGGAAATCAGCAACTGTGTGTCCATCATCGCCAATCGTCACCCCTATCGTTCTGGTTTGAAAACATTCTTCCGGAAGAGCGCCTTTTTCAGCAGCGGCTCCAATGTGCCCCAGATGCCCTTTTCGCCGGCAAGCATGATAAACACCAGCAGAAAGCCGATAAACAGCTCCCAGTTGCCGATCAGTCCGCTGATCAGGTCCTTCATGCCGGTGTAGGCGATCGCCCCGACGATGGGCCCGTAAAGCGTTCCAACGCCTCCGAGAATCGTGACCACGACCGGATCGGCGGCACGGTGCGCACTGGTCATTTCCGGGCTCACAAAGCCGAGATAAACGGCATACATCGAACCGGCCAGCGCGGTCGTCGTATTGGCGATGACGAAAGCCAGCAGCCGGATTTTGAAATTGCTGTACCCGAGAAATTTGACCTTGTCTTCATTGATCTTCGAGGCCAGACAGCAGGCGCCGAATAGGGTGTCGTTGAGGTATTTGTAGAAAGCCCAGATGGCCAGGGCAACGAGAAAAGCGAAGATATAGAAATGGTTTGGTCTGGAAAGATCCAGTATGGGGGTAGTGGCAATGTTGGTTAAAAACCAA
>Ga0100398_1001094_pt1 | contig 23543 bp, 23 predicted proteins | sample CryGeymeta201522_FD_81568 | JGI IMG/M metagenome (GOLD analysis project Ga0100398, IMG submission 81568) | Groundwater microbial communities from Crystal Geyser aquifers in Utah, USA - Crystal Geyser metaG 2015-22 | ecosystem: Environmental > Aquatic > Deep subsurface > Groundwater | place: USA...
GCTCAATATCGTAAGTTCCAGTGCATGGGACACTTCGCGCGAAGTGTTCCTAACGTACAGGAAGAGGTGTTAGCAAATTTCAAGAGCCGCGGTAGGCAGGCCTGTCCGCCTCCCGCCGAAGGCGAGGCTCACCTCTGGCGGCTGGAGGAGGCACCCTAAGGTGACCGAGGTCCCTATTTTCAAGCGAAGCGAGAAAAGAAGATTGTGGAGCGAAGCGAAACGTCTTATTTTGCCCACTGTTACCTGCAAATCTCCAGATTTTCCTGCACAGAACCATTTTACCTCGTGAGTAGATTGGCGAGGGGCTAGGGATTGGCGTTTATTCAGGTGTGGGAGTTTCCGATGGAGTTGGAGACTCAGATGGCGAAGGGCTTACAGTGGGGAGAGGATTTGGGCTTTTAGGTAGAAGTTCCGTGTTTCTGGCGTCAGAAACTACAAGGGTTCTTGCAGACTTGTTGTATTTTCCTGCTGCAAAAATTCTTCTTCCTACAAATCCCGACAAGTCGATATTGTCTGGCACCTCTAGTGCAATTGCCTCCGATGATGTGGTAACTAGATAATATTTGCCGGTCGTTTGGGAGTATTGGAGAGTTCCAGTAAAAGCTGTTTCCCTCCAAGGGTCTGGTGTCGGAAGGGTAATGTCTTCCGGAATCGGCTTAAAGAAAGGAACACTAAATGGCAGAACAAACTGCCCTACGCCAAAGGCTAAACTGGAAACAACGATAGCAATTGCTAACGCGGTTAGGGGTCTGACCCTAAAACTAAAAGAAATACCTTCGTTGCCAATTATTCGGTTCCACCATCTTTTGATGTAAGTAAGCGGGTTTGTGACCTTAACGTCAATTAAAGGGGGTTCGGTGTCGTTGGCGGGATTAGGCATTAATACCAGTTTAGTAATAATTTAGAAGTGATGCAACAAGTCCTAGTCCCCTCTCTGGCGCATAAAGCGTTGGGTTTATGGTAGTGAGGTTAGAAATTTTGTTTACAAGCTGCCCAACGATCCTAGGATAAAAAGTCCTAGCCAAGCAAAAAACAACAATGACAATATAGAAATAATAATGGAAGTTAATAAGGGGAGTTTTAGTTTCTTTCTTGAAAGTAAAAGTCCGGCAACAAACCCAAAAATTGTCAGTCCCCAAAAAATGATGCTGTTAAATAAAATAGACATATTACCCCCATTATAACGAAACACAAGTTCGGACGAAGGCCTTACGGATTTCAGATATATAAGATTTAAATCTGTCTATCCCGGTAGACGGTGGCTCGCTGGCTGGGACGATTTTCGAACAGCAAATTGGTTGGAGTTGGTTAAACATCCAGAAACGGCAATGGAACAAACAAAACAAATATTAGCCCTATCTGCTGAAGGTTGACTTGATGTTACCAGTGTAGTTCTTTTTGGAAACCAATTTTCCCCATCTATCGAAAATATCCTCCTCAAAGATGTTGCCAATTCTCTCTTCTTGAAAAACATCACCATCATCGACAGGCATAAAAACAGTCCCATCAGGATTAATAAAGAAATAGGCTTTGTTCATTTCTTTTCTTTTATAAACCACGACCTTAAAAAATTTCGAAAAATCTTTTTTAAGTCTTTCAGTCGCCTCATCAAAATCTTCTTGCGCAACTTCCAAAAGATGCCTATTTCTTACTGCATTAAGGTTTTGAGGAATAAACTGGTAGATTTTCCAAATATCAACTGGGTATTTTTTCAACAACTCACCAATTTCGCTTAAAGCCTTAATGTTTTCTTGGGTAGCCACGGTTCCTATACGAATCATCGGGCGTTTATCTCTCTTAAAGTAGTCCAAGGCTCTTAAAACCGCCTTGAGGTTGCCCTGGTTACGATAGCTCCTATCTGGAAAATCCACAGGCATAGCCAGCTCATCGATATTGTCTGAAATCAACCTTTTATATTTGAAGAAAAAATCACCATTAGTTTCCAGGAATATCTTAAAACTATACCTTTTCAATTCGCCAACAATTTCCTTAAAATCTTCTCTTAATAGAGGCTCGCCGCCTGTTAAAAGAACTGCCTTAATGCCTTTCGAATAAAGCAATCTAAAAAGCCTTGTTAATTCAGAAAAACCCATTTCTTCAACATTTTTTGAGGCAAAACACAGTTTGCAATTATTGTTACATCTGGACGTAACCCTGAAGGTGGCTACTTTAAGAAAATCTTTCATTGCTACCTAATAATACCGCGGGACTTCTAACAAAAACTATCAATTTCACAGGTTCACAAAATGAAAAGTCTTTTGTAATCAAAAAAGCCCAATATACAGGGCTTTTTAGGTGCTGGCTCCCCGGGGAGGATTTGAACCCCCGACCTAGCGCTTCACCTTTTTTATACTGTCTCATCCCAGTAGTAAATATCCGAGGCCTAAGAGGTCTCGGCTTTCTTCGGACTTCGGCCTCAGAACCTTTGCTTTCCTCCCGTTTTCACCCGAGGGCTGAGAGCCCTCGGCTCTCAACAGGATTAAAGTAGAACAAGGTTCACTACGGGACAGGTTTGTCTTACTTCGACTTCGCTCAGCATAAACTACTTCGACAGGCTCAGTGCAAGCCATTTAGCCCCGAGGTTATACAATGGACTATAAGGATTGAGTGGGTCCTGACCGGCACGCTCAGCCATTTGACAGCACGTAAGGTGTATGTAATAATCACCTAAACAGCTATGAGGGGGAGAATGGGCCCTCTCAGTGTTATGGAACACTAAGCTGGTAGAGCAAACGCGGTTAGTGTTGCAAGTAGCTCTACCCGGAAGCAGACCGTTATCAAACTGTGGGGTATCACTGCTTTGTCAAGTATCCCTAAGGCCTAATCGGTAACGATTAGGTAAAACAGGGTGGCACCACGGGGTGTCCGAAGGAAACCTCGTCCTTGTTTGTCACTTAAGAGTGGCAGGATAAGTACGGGGTTTTCTTATTTGAGAGTAGATAAACCAATCCAAAAAACTTAAAAACGGGGAGGAGAGAGATGCAAAATAGGTACTCTATTGAGGCTATCCTAAACCCAAGAGAAACTCTAAGTGAGTTGGAACAGCAAACGTTGTTAGAAAGCCTCATTCCTGTAACTAGAGACGGTTTTGGGACACCAGTTGAGACTGACGATATTAAAAACCATGTCCTTGGGGTTGATGCCATCTATGTGGCGAGATTCTCTGGAGGAGCTGTTGGTTTCGGTTCCTTTGATCATCTTTGCATCGCGGGAGAAAGAGTACTCTATTTAAGTGGGACTGTCTTTGAAAGCAGACATCAAAAGAAGGGTTTATTGGGGAAGATCCTAGATCAAGCGATCACAGATGCCAACTGCAGATATATCGCAACCCGAACCCAGAACCCTGTCATATATATCTGCTTGCTGAGAAGGTGTGCCGTTCTTTATCCTGGAGGCATTGTAAAACCTCCTGAGCCTTTCAGAAGTATTGCCCTAGCAATAGCCCAAAGGCTTGGGATGAAGAGTTTTGACCCTGAAACCTTCGTTGAGGTCGGAACCTACGGGGGATGTATGACGGCTACTGAACCTCGCTATGAAGGGGAAGAGAGGAAAGCTACAGAAACCTTTGCCAAAATCGGCCTTAAGCCGGGAAGAGGTGATGCGGCTATCTTTGTTGGTCAATTGCAAAACCCCTTGGTTCTATGATAGGCCAAGGGGTTTTCTTTAAAATTAAAAGTGGAACTAGTTTAGCTTTCAAAAACGATGGTGAATTATGGTTGACAGAAAGAGACTTAAAAGAAATTTTTTGAACCTTACAAAAATCGGAAGTCCCTCAGGAAAAGAAGGGACGGCTTTAGAATTTGTCAAAAAAGAGCTACGCACCCTTGCCATCAATTTCGGACAGGACAAGGTCGAAAATATTATCGCCAGAACAACTGGTGAGGGGAAGCCTATTTTAGTTTGCACCCATCTTGATACAGTTGAACCTTGCTTTGGGGTTAAACCGGTTCTCAAGAATGGTGTATTTAAAAGCGGTGGAAAAACAATCCTCGGAGCCGATAATAAGGCGGTTGTTGCCGCTATTCTAGAATTTCTAAAGATTTTGAAGGAAGACAATCTTAAAACCTGTCCGTTGGAAATTATCTTTACGGTTCAAGAAGAATTTGGTTCCAAAGGTGCTTCGGCTCTTGATTTTTCCAAACTTAGAGCGAAAAGAGGAATCGTTTTCGACCGTCCAGGTCCCTTTGGGACGATAACATCGGCCGCTCCTTTTTATTACACAATCGATATTGAGATTAAAGGAAAATCCGTACATGCTGGTCTTGATCCTCAAAAAGGGGTTAACGCAATCACAATTGCTGCCTCTGCAATCTCCAAACTTAAGCAAGGAAGGATTAACAAAAATACAATCGTGAATATTGGAAAGATTACGGGAGGAGAATCAAGAAATGTAGTTCCAGGTAAAGTTTTTATTCAAGCTGAAGTTAGAAGTTTGAATAATCAAAGAGCGCGGAGTGAAATGAAAAAAGTAGTAGAAGAATTCAGAAAAACTTCTGAAGATGATGGAGGAAAAACAAGTTTTAAAATCCTAAACCCCGCTCAGGGATTTAGGGTTAAAAAAGAGGATGAATTTGTTAAAAAAGTTAAGCATGAGATAAAAACCCTTGGTTTTACACCAAAGTTCTCACCAACTTGCAGCGGGAGTGATGCTAATATTTTGAACAACCGTGGAATTAAGACTCTAAATCTGACCTATGGCGCTCGCGAAACGCACACTACCAGGGAAAGTATTGCTCTAAAGGATTTGGAAAATATCGTTAAACTGCTTCTTAGAATATTTGCAATACAAAAAGAGCGCACTGACTGAAACTCAATCGGTGCGCTCTCCAACAGTACTCAAAACACTACTCCCCAAAGGTAGGTGATGATTGGGGCAAGGGGAATCGCTAACAAGAAGTTTCCCACGTCGATCTTCTTGATTCCGGATACATGTATACCCATCGCCATAATCAAAACCCCACCAACGGCGGTCATTTCTACGATCATCGCCTCGGTTAATATCTGCCCGACCCAGGAAGATGCAAACGTGATTGCACCCTGGAAAAGGAGAACAGAGAATGCAGAAAACAACACTCCCACTCCCATTCCGGCGGCAAATACTACCGTCGCGAAGAAATCAAAGATGCATTTTGTGTATATGAGGTTGCAGTCCCCGGTCACCCCTGCCTGAATAGGTCCCATTATTGCTAATGGGCCAATGAGGGAAACAACGCTTGCCGTTACAAAAGCATTGGTGAAACTATCCCCTTTCCGATGGGGTACCAACCTCTCCAAAAAACGGGTATGTTTTTCGAGCCAGCCACCCACCTTATCGAGGCGGCCTTGAAGGCACCAAAGGCACCCCCAAAGAAACCCTAAGGTGGTTGCGATAAGCACAATTAACGGGTTTTTCGTTCCTAGATAAAGGGAAACTCCAATTGGTATCGCTGCGAGACCAAGAGCCTCCTTAACTGCGTCTCCGTACTTCTCGGATAATCGGCCTCTTAGACAAAGACCAATTACCCCAGCGACGAGAACAACTACCGTGTTAACAATTGTGCATCCCATTGTCTCCCCCCTTCTTCTTAGGAGAAAATCGAAGGATAGTTAAGGTGCATCGCCTTACGCACGGCGGCCATTGTGACTTGTCCAACTTCACGAGCGTACTCTGTGCCTTCACGGAGATATTTCCCCAAAGGCATCTCCTCTGCTTCAGCACGCCTTTTTCTGATGGGATCGAGGAAAGCATTGAGCACTTCAACAAGATTCTGTTTGCACTCAACGCAACCTAACTCACCCAACCGACAGCGCTTTGCACGCTCATCAAGTGTTGCCAAGTTACCAAAGGCTTGGTGGTAGAGGTATACTGGACATCCTTCTGGATGGCCAGGGTCACCTTGCCGAGCCTTTTTGGGATCGGTGAACATCCTCATCACTTGCCGCTGTACCGTTTCTGGGACATCCTTAAGTTGGATTACATTTCTCAAGGACTTACTCATCTTTGCTTGGCCATCAGTCCCTGGTAGACGACCTACCTTCCCCACTTTAGGAGTACACCCAAGAAAGACTTTGCCGTAACGGCGATTAAACCGCCTGGCAATTCGGTTAGTCCCCTCAAGATGGGGTACTTGATCCTCCCCTACCGGCACAAGCAGCTCATCTTCCTTTCCCGGTGGGTAGGGGGTAAAAAGGAGGATATCCGCTGCTTGGCTGACTGGGTAACCCATGAACCCTACTGTCGGTTCAGAACCAAGACGTTTCCTTTCTTCTTTGATGGTAGGGTTTCTTTCTATCTCGGAAAAAGGAACCAACATCGAAAAGTAAGTAGTAAGTTCGGTGAGTTCTGGAACTCCACTTTGAAGAACAAAGTGGACGTTGGGCCGGATGGGATCCAAACCAACAGCGATCCAGTCGAGCATCACCTCTCGAACCGCCTCTTCAATTACCGCTGGCTGATTAATGTGGGTTGTTAAGGCTTGCACGTCAGCGATTAGGAAGAAGCACTCATAGTCGTCCTGAAGAGGTATCCACTGACTGAGCGCTCCAACATAATGTCCCAGATGCAGTGGGCCAGTTGGGCGGATACCAGTAAGAACTCTTTTGGTAGCCATCTCTCTTACCTCCTACTCTATCAGATTTTTAGGGTGCCTAATTTACTCAAGAGCACCGGCGGCGGGATTCGAACCCACGCTTTCCGTTTTGGAGACGGATGCTCTCACCTAGCTAAGCTACGCCGGCTCGTTTTAGGGGCAGATTATCTTAAAAAGGCGCTTTAGGCAGGGGAATTTGGCGGAATTTTCTTCCACTCACTTTCCAGTATGAATGGCCGATAGTCGTTTGTCAAGTGAGGAATCAAAGAACTGAAGCAGCTTTTTCTATCCGCTGAAGGACTTTTTCTCTCTCAAGAACCTCCATACTCTCAAACAAAGGAGGAGAGACCTTCTTTCCCGAGATTGCGACCCGCAGCGTCATAAATAAAACGGGTGCTTTCCAACCACGATTCTTTGCTAACTTCCTCATTTCCCTCTCTAACTTTTCTGCTTTCCAATCTTCCATTCCCTTTAGAAGCTTTGAACTCTCTTCTAACTTCTCCTTAGCAGACACTGTTGTTTCACCTTGCTGCACAAGAAGCTCCGGTGACCAAGCAACATCCTTAAAGAAAAATCCAGCCATCTCTTCGAACTCGGATAGCTTCTTGATCCGCTCCCGGATCAGGGGCACAATCTGCTCGATAAGGTCAGGGTTGACAGCCAAGCCTCTGTAGTTCTTCAGATATTCACAAATTCTTAATTTTAAATTTTTAATTTTTAATTTTCTCATGTATTCCCCGTTCATCCAATCTAGCTTCCCCCGATCAAATACTGGGGCTGAGGTAGAGATCCGGGCCAGATCAAGCTTCTTGATAAATTCACTCAAAGGGAAGATATCTTTCCCTTTAGGATGGGACCAGCCAAGAAGAGCAAGAAAGTTAAGCAGCGCCTCCGGAAGATACCCTTCTTCCTGAAACTCCACCACCCCCACTGCGCCGTGGCGTTTGGAAAGTTTGGCCCGATCACGCTCCCGAAGAAGAGGAAGATGAGCAAAGGTAGGAATCTTCCAGCCCAATGCGCGGTAGAGCAGAATGTGCTTAGGGGTGGAGGAGATCCACTCCTCTGCCCTTATCACATGGGTAACTTTCATCAAGTGGTCATCAACGACAACCGCCAGATGGTAAGTGGGAAAACCGTCAGATTTAAGAAGAACTTGATCATCAATCTCTGCGTTTTTGAAAGTAATCCTCCCCCGAATCAAATCGGTAAAAGAAGTTTCGCCACTTTCGGGAACTTTAAGCCGGATAACATATTTCTCCCTTTTCGCCCTCTCTCCTGCTTTTTTAGGATCCAACCGCCGACACCGCCCGTCGTACTTCGGTGGGAGGTCCTTCTCCTGTTGGCTTTTTCTCATCTTAGCCAACCGCTCCTCCGAGCAAAAACAGTAGTAAGCCTTTCCCTTTTCCACTAACTCCTTAGCGTACCTCTGGTAAAATGGAAGCCTTTCGGACTGGCGAATTGGCCCTTCATCCCAGGTAAGCCCGAGCCAGGCAAGAGCAGCGATGATCTGCTCTTCCGCCCCTTTCACCAAACGGGTTCGATCAGTGTCCTCAATCCTGAGAAGAAACTTACCCTTATTCTGCTTGGCGAAAGCGAAGTTGAAAAGGGCGGTGTACGCCGATCCAACATGGAGCACCCCCGTTGGTGAGGGGGCAAAACGTGTTTTAACCACCTGTGGTGAGCTCTGTCGAACCAACTTGTGGTGAGCCTGTCGAACCATCAGCCCCAATGATACCATCCCCGATCCCTGATCTGCTAAACTTAAAATCATGAGTCTCTACGAAACTGCCGCTTCCGTAAGAAAGATAATCGTTTGGGGAATTCTTGGACTGCTCGCTTTGCTTCTTCTTGTGGTACTCTTCAACTTTCTCCGTGATCTTTACCGCCAGATTAACCCTCCACCGGTTTCACCCCCTACAGCCGGATTTGGGAAACTCCCTGCGCTTCACCTCCCTGCCCTTCCGATAAAGGGGACTCCAAGCTACTTTTTGGAAACAGCAACCGGAGAGCTTCCAACCTTTCCTGACCGTGCCGAGGTGGTGGCGATGCAAGAGATCAAAATCACACCTTTGGGAGAGCAGCGCGCTAAGGAACTCGCTAAGAAGTTTGATTTTGGAGGAGAGGGTGAATTAAGTGCGGATAAAAAAGCAGTCATCTTTAAAGATGTGGTAGACAAACGGACCCTAACAGTCAACCTCACTAGCCAGAATTTCACCCTTACTACCGACATTACCCATATTCAGACAACCATCCCCAAAGGAAGTGCACTAACCGGAGGCGAGGTGATCAAAGAAGCCCAAGAGTTTCTCAACCGGAATGGACTTCTTAAAGGAGGGTTTGGAGAGGGAAGACAAGCCACCCAAGCTCACAAGGTAGAGGGGGGAGGAGTGAAAGATGCAATCTCTGTTTCGGAAGGACAGTTCACCCGAGTAGATTTCTTCCGCAACCTAACAGGCGTTTCTGCTAACAGCTTCTCGATTCTCCCCCCAAAACCCCAGATAGGCCTAATCCAAGTCTGGATAACTTCCGGCCTTAAACCAGAGATCAACAACATTCTTTATCTCTCTTATACAATGTGGGAAATAAATAAAGAGAAAGTAGAAACTTATCCCTTAAGACCTGTTGCTGAGGCGTGGGAAGAGGTCAAAAAAGGAAGGGGAGTCGCTGAAGTTTTACTTCAAGGAACTTCGCCTTTGGATCCCTATACCCCACTGACTCTTAAAACAGTCTCCATCCGAAAAGTGGAGTTAGCTTACTTTGACGACCCCTTATGGCAAAAATACCTTCAACCGATCTATGTTTTTACAGGCAGTGCCAAAACCGATGATGGAAAGGATACCACTTTTGTCACTTATACCTCTGCTATCTCAACGAGTTGGATCCAACCTTAAGCTTAGGGAAAGCGGAAAGAAGAAAGAATCCAAGCAAGAAGATCCTTGGTATCCGAAAAGCGGTCACTGCTTCCCATTACCGCCCCCAAAAATTCCCTTTCCCCACCCTTGAAATAGAAGACGAAGACTTCTTTTGCTTTGCCAGTGTAACCGGTTTTTACTCCCAAAATCCCTGGTATCTTTCCCAAAAGCTCATTCGTCGTCTTAAGATAATGTTGGAACTTCCCATCATTTGAGGAGACGGTAATCTCCTTTGTTTTGACTACCTCACAAAGAAACGGATCCTTGAGAGCCTTTTTGGTTAAAACGGTTAAATCTTGAGCACTGGAATATTGGAGAGAGCTATCTAACCCGGTAGGATTGACAAAATAAGTTTGCTCAAGCTTCAAAGCAGCTGCCAAATGATTCATCGCCGCAACAAATGTTAGCACCCCCTCAGGATGATGGTAGGCCAAGGTACAGGCGGCATCCGAAGCAGAGGCGATCAGTAAACCTCGCAAAAGATCACGGACGGTTATCTTCTCCCGTGGTTGTAGTCCCATGATGCTCTCCCCCGTTCTTAAAACACAGGTTGAAGGAACAACTACTACTTCATCTAGTTTATAGTTATCAAGCGCAACAAGAGCGGTAGCAACCTTGACCGTTGAGGCAGGAGGAAGCTTCCGCAAGGAGTTTTTATCGTAGAGGACAAAACCACTCTGCAAATCAAGAAGGTAAGCTGATCTAGCGGTAATTTTAGGTGGTAAAGACGCGTCCGCAAGAAGGATAGGATGCAGAAGGGAAACTTTTTGGTCTGCAGGAGTAAGTTGGCTGGAACCAAAAGAGAGAAGAAAACCAGCCATAGCCACTACTACTAAAAACCGCAGAACATCTCTCCAGGTAAGTTCTTTCCCAAAGCCAAAACTTTGTTGGATAAGCACCTTTGCCTTTAGAACAATAATTTGGATAGAGGTCTCAACTAGTCTCTTGGTTTTGGGGAGAAGATAAGAGGGGTCAAAATTCACCTTTTGCCTTTGCGCTTTCTGACCACCCGAATTCCAAGCTCCTTAAGTTGTTCTTCTGGAACTTCCGATGGAGCATCCATCACCGACGTTTGCCCCGAGGAGGTCATTGGAAAGGCAATCACTTCTCGCAGAGAAGGTTCATTTTGAACTACCATTAAAAACCGGTCAATTCCCGGGGCAATACCACCATGGGGTGGGACTCCATATTCAAAAGCCTTAAGTAAGTGGCCAAATTTTTTCTGAATTTGCTCCTTCGTATGACCTAGGATCTCAAAAATTTTTTCCTGAAGTTTTGGATCGGTTATTCGGATGCTACCACCGCCAATCTCAAAACCATTAAGAATTAGGTCATGCTGGTAAGAATGGGCTTTGCCTGGATCCCTGTCTAAAAGAGAAATATCTTTCTCTTTTGGAGCAGTAAAAGGATGGTGCATCGAATCCCATCTTTTTTCAGTCTCTTTCCATTCAAAAAGCGGAAAGTCAACAATAAAACAAAAAGCTAAGATGTCTTTGTCTTTTTTATCTTTTCTTATATCTGGTTTGTCCGTCCCATATCTTTCCATCGCCTCTTTGTAAGAAATTCTCGGAAAAGGAAATCGATAAACTTTTTTGCCAAGAACTTTTTCAGTTAAATCCTTAAATAAACTTTCTATTAAAGATAAAATTTCTTCTTGACTGGTAAAAGACATCTCTAAGTCAAGCTGAGTAAATTCTCCATAGGCCCGATCAGCTCTTGGATCTTCATCCCGGAAACAGCGGGCAATTTGGTAATATTTCTCAAAACCGGCAACCATTAAAAGCTGCTTGTACTGTTGGGGTGATTGAGGCAGGGCATAAAATTTTCCTGGCTGAAGACGGGAAGGGACAGTAAAATCCCGGGCACCTTCGGGTGTAGCTTTAGTCAAAATTGGCGTTTCTATCTCAATAAAACCTCGCTTATCCAACCAATCTCGAATAAACTTAATTACCCGCTGGCGAAGTTCCAAATTTTTGACCATCCGTGGTCGGCGAAGATCAAGGTAGCGATACTTGAGCCGCAACCCCTCCTCAATTTCGTATCCTTCGGTGGCGATTGGAAAAGGAAGCTCCTTTGCCTTCGCTAAAACTTCCATCTCCTCTACCTTAATTTCAACTTTACCAGTGGCGATTTTTGGGTTAACCGTTTTTGATGTGCGTTTTACTACCGTCCCAACCACTCGAACCACATCTTCCAACCCTAATTCACCCATCTCCCAACCACCAACCACCTGAACAATTCCTGAGCGATCACGAAGATCAATAAAAACGAGTTTCCCATGGTCACGGCGACGATGAACCCATCCAAAAAGAACTACCTTCTTGCCGATCTTCTTAGGGGTTTCCAAGGTAAACGTTCTTTCCATCAAACGGTTAAATGATACCAGCTCCTTGAGTTATCTGTCATGATTTGAGACTTTTTTGGATTTGAGAGCGCGCAAGCTCTGTTTTGACAAAGGCAAGCCAGTCGGAGGAAGGTTTTCTCCCTCTTCCTGTAATAATCTCTACCACCTCCCCATTCTGAAGTTGATAGTTTAAAGAGATCATCTTCTCGTTTACCTTTGCACCGCTACAATTTTTACCAAGATCGGTGTGGACCGCAAAGGCGAAATCAATAGGGGTAGCTCCTTTAGGCAAAACCTTCACATCCCCTTTGGGGGTGAAAACAAAAACCTCGTTAGGAAAGAGATTGAGCTCCTGCCCTTTCTCCCAAAAGGCCAGACTCTTGATAAGAGCAACTTTTGCCTCAGAAGCGGGAAGGGAACCTTCTCTTTTCTTCTCTCCTTCTAAGGTGGCGTAATGCTGATGTGCTGCCAGCCCGTATTCGGCAAACTCTTCCATTGTTTTAGTTCTAATCTGAATTTCAACCAAGTGACTATCAATCTCAAAGACATCCTGAAGCGATTGGTAACCGTTTGGTTTAGGATGGGCGATATAATCGTCAAACAAACCTGGAACTTCTCGCCAAAGACGGCGGATAATATCTAAAACTCGATAGCACTCCTCAACTGTAGCAACCACCACCCGAAAACCTAAAAGATCGTAAAACATCCCCCCCGCTTTTTCTTGGTAGCGGGGAAGCTTTCGGTAAACCCCGTAAAGATGTTTGGTGCGGCCTTTCATCTCTCCCACGATCCCTTCTTTTTGCAGCGCTTCCGTAAGCTTCTCCTTTACAGTCTCAACCACCCTCTCCATCTCCCCCGCCTGAGCACGGACCTTCTCCTCAATTTCCTTATATTTTTCCGGCTCAAGGATAGAAAAAGCCCGATCCTCCAACTCCGCTTTAAAGCGATAAAGACCCAAAATCGCCGCCAAAGGAGACCAGATATCAAAGACCTTTTGGGCAGAAGTTTTTTGTCTTTCAGGTGGCAAAGCGGAGATAGTTCGCAAGTTGTGGATCTTTTCCGCCAGCCGAATCAACAAAACTCTTGGGTCTTTGATTGAGGCGAGCATCATGTGCCTTAAATTCTCCCAGTCTCGCTCTTCCTCTGCAGTGACGTGACTTCCTGCTTCCTTAACCGCCCGCAAACCCTCAACCAGTGATGTAATCTCCCCCCCAAACTCCTCAGCTAAAGCTTCCTGCTCAAGATTGGTTTTCTCCAAAACATCATGAAGAAGAGCGGCGGCGATGGTAGTTGAGTCTGCCTGAACCTCAGTTAAGATCCCTGCCACTTCGGAAACATGCTCCAGCATCCCCTCCCCGGACAACCGTTTCTGCCCCACATGGGCAGCCTCCGCAAAGTTGTAAGCTTTGGTGATCAACTCTGTGTTCAAGCTTGGCTCGTAACTTTTGTGTTTCTCAAGAAGATCCTTTAGAGTCACCCCAACCCTATTATAAACCATAAATTTGAGGCTTGGTGAGAGAACACTCTAATAGAGATTGAAAGATGGTATGAGTGAGTAGTCAAGAACTGAAAAGGCACTATCATACTGTAGAGTATGATAGTGAACTTATCTCAATCTTTCCCGCATCATCTAACGCTTAAAGGGTTTGGGTTTTTGTTTATAAATCTTCTTCACTGAGAACTTCTATGCCGTTTTTACGGAGTAATTCTGTTGTCACACCCTGCCCTTTAGCTATACGATTCCTGAAATTTTTATCTAACTGCCAGGTTTTAGTTACCCCACACGAGGGACTTTTGTTCTTCAAAATCGCCTTTTTGATCCCAAACATCCTCGCTATCCCAAGCGTTTCTTTAGCACCCTTTAAAAATTGGGCGGTTCTGTCCTCGCCTCTACCACGGCTAGTCAACACCTTTAAGGGCTCTCTGGAGAAGATTCCGCAGGGCGGCCGCGGTGTCGGCAACCCGCCCAGTTGCTCGGGACAAACCAGAATCGCTTTGCCCTTCCTCACCATCCCAACAATACACTCATCCGCCCGATCAGCTTTCCCATCATACTTACACTTCAATCCCGCTAAACACCCGCTTACCAAAACTAGTTCTTTTTTAATCATGGCCGGTTCTCCTCAGATCACGGATCTTAAGGATTACCTTCTCCTTCCCGTTCCAAACTTCGATTTCGGGAGTATAAGCCAGGGAAACCTCCTCTCCCAGGGTAAAGCTACCATTCTCACCATGACCAAACCAGATCGCCTCAAAGCCAGGAGAAACCAAAAGCTTCAGATGCTGCTTTTGCCGCCCGACTTTCCTCTCCTCTAAAACGTTCACTCCCTGAGCGAGAAAAAGTGGCTCGGGGTTGCCAACTCCATGTGGCTTAAATCTCTCTAACTCTGCTATCGACTCATAACCAAGGTTGTAAAGAGGAAACTCAAGATCGATTTTAAGAACTGGTCGGGGGTCAAGCGTTTTTAAAATCTCTTTTGCCTCTTCTCTCAAAGCAGAAACAAACTGCTCCAACTTCTCGTTTAAAACCGTAAAACCCGCCGCCATCTCATGCCCTCCAACATCCTCCAAAAGATCAGCGTGGTTTTGCAACGCCTCAAGGAGGTTAAACCCATTCACTGAGCGTGCTGATCCTTTTGAAAACTCCTCTCCTTTGGCAATCACTACTGCTGGACGGCCATACTCCTCTACCAACTTCCCTGCTACCAAACCAATGATCCCTTCATGCCAGCTATCATGGTAAAGAACGATGAGACCCTCCCCTTGTGGTGAGCCTGTCGAACCATCCACAACCAAACCTTTGGCATGATTGTACATCTCCTCTGTTAAACTCTGCCGCTTTATATTGGCGGCTTCAAGAAGATGTGCCAACTCCCGCGCTTTAATCTCATCCTGGGTACAAAGGAGGCGCAACGCCTCAATCCCCTGTTTCAACCGGCCAATTGCATTGATTCTTGGTCCCAAAATCCAGCCTGCAGCGTAGCTTCCCAAATTTCCGGGCCTGAGGCCCGCCACCTCAAGCAAAGCAGCCAAACCAGGGCGTTTGTTTTGATTTAAGACCTCAAAGCCGTACTTCACTAAACTCCGGTTAGCCCCCAAAAGCGGTTGGAGATCTGCAATGGTAGCGATCGCAACAAGGTCAAGAAATCCAGTGATTAGTGATGAGTGATTAGTGATGAGTTGAGAAGCGAGCAACCACGCTACCCCAGCCCCACAGAGTTTGTTTGTCTGAACGATCGCATAAGCGGGAGGAAGCTTTTTGGGTTTCAAATGGTGGTCGGTAACAATAATTTCTAACCCTAAAGAGTTAGCATACTCCACTTCTTCTTTTGCCGTAATTCCTGAATCAACAGTAATGATTAACCCCGCTCCCTCTTCACTTATCTTTTTAATCCCTTGTTTGTTCAAGCCGTAACCTTCGGTGAATCGATCGGGAATGTAAGGAAGGGCATCAGCACCAAGGCCGCCAGGTCCGCCCAGGGCGGACCAAAGAATCGCGGTTGCGGTTACCCCGTCCACATCAAAATCACCCCAGACGATGATTTTTTCCCCAGAGGAAATTGCTTCTTTGATTCGCTCAACGGCACGCTCAAGTTGGTTTTGATCAAGGTCAGGAAGATAACGACGTAACTGGGTAATTAGCTGATTAGGCCTTGGGGGATCAAAAAACTCCTCTTTATCCTTAATGCCTCTGTTTTTAAGAAGGTTTTCAACTACTGACTCCTTGCTCCCTACTTCCAACACACTGAGGATCTGCCACCTTTTCTCCATACCAAAGGCATAATATCACTCTTAGTGATGCTGGAAGATTTTCTTTAACCCTCCTTGCCGTGAGAAGTTCCGCCAAATCACCAGCAACGGGGCGGCGGTAAAAGTTGAGGAGTAGGTTCCCGAGATTGTCCCTACCAAAAGAGCAAAGACAAACCAATGCAAGCTCTCCCCACCCAAAAGAAACAGTGCCAAAAGCATAAAGACAATCGTCAGGGAGTTGTTGATCGAACGCACTAACGTTTCCCCCACCGCTTGGTTAATCGCTACGTCCAACTCCAAAGAAGGATTGCGCCTCAAGATCTCTCGAATCCGGTCAAAAACAACAATTGTGTCATGGACTGAAAATGAGAGGGTTGATAAAGCCGCGGTGACGAACAGCGTATCTACCTCTACCCCAAAAAATCGGCCAAGGAGAGAGAAAATACCAAGGAGAACAAAGGTATCATGAAACATCGCCAAAATCGCTGCCACCCCATACATTAGGTTCTTGAATCGGTAGGCGACATAGGTGAGGATTGCAAGAGCTGCCAAGGTAACTGCAAAAAACGCTTTAAAAAGAAGCTCCCGCCCCAGTTTTGGACCTAAAGTTTCAAAACGAACTTCCTCAAAATCCCCGAGCTTTTCCTTTAGCGTCGCCACCAACGATTTATGCTGCTCGGTGGTTAAAGGAACAGTGCGAATGATAAACTGCTTCTCACCTGATGCTTGGATCGAAGCTATCTCCAAGCCCTGTCCGGTAAAGATTTCCCGAATGATCTCCACTACTGGCTCCTGACTACTGACTACTGACTCAGCGAAGCGCACCTCCCACAATGTTCCCCCTGTGAAATCGATCGAAGGTTTTAACCAAAAGAGAACCAGAGAGAAAATTCCCGGTACCAGCACCAAAGCGGAGAGCAAGAAGTATATTTTTTTACGACGCATGAAGTTGATCATGATTCGATCCTTCGACCCTGCTCAGGATCGCCCTGAGCTCGCCGAATGGGCGACAAGCTCACCATCCTTATCGGTAGAAAACACGCACCAAGGTTCTTGTGACCACCACCCCTGTAAAAAGCGAGATCAAAACACCAAGACCCAAAGTCAAAGCAAATCCTCTCACCATCCCCGAGGTGACAAGAAACGACCAGCCAAACGGATTAAAAAGGATAAAAACAGTTGTTAGGGTAGCTAAATTCGCGTCGCGGATCGAATCCCACGCCCGACCAAACCCAAGCTCCATCGCCTCATGCAACTCCTTCCCCCAATGTCGCTCTTCCTTAATCCGCTCAAAAATTAGGATATTAGCATCAACCGCCATCCCCACCGAGAGGAGAAAACCAGCCACACCCGAAAGGGTCAAGGTTACTGGAAGAAGTTTATAAATCGCCAAGGTGATAATCCCGTAGATGATTAAAGCCATGGTTGCTAAAATCCCCAACCTCCCATAGTTACCGATCATAAAGAAGACCACCAACGCCAACCCAACCAAACCAGCAACGACACTCCTCTTTAACGCCTCTGCCCCCAAAGTTGCCCCCACCTGCCGTCGTTCCAAAACATGAATCGGCGTTGGCAACGCCCCGGCATTAAGCTGGGCAACAAGCCGCTTTGCTTCAGATAAAGTAAACTGCCCGGTAATTACCGCATTCCCTCCACTAATCTTTCCCTTAACCGTTGGCGCAGTAAGAATTACCTCATCAAGATAGATCGCCAACGACTTTCCCACATTTCTCCCCGTGATCTCCTCAAATTTCTTCGCTCCCCCGGAAGTAAATTGAAGAGCAATCTGCGGCGCACTGGTTGTTTGTTCAAAATCAACCTGAGAACGCGCGAGATCTTTTCCTGTAAGCCCCGTCCTCACAAACTGCTGGTTTTCACCCTCGCCTGTCGCTTCACGAAAATCTAACTGTGCCGTCTGGCCAATCAAAAGAAGGGCTTGTTCTGGATCCTCTACCCCAGGAAGCTCGACAATCACCCGATATGAATTCCCTGATCTTGAAGCTTGGATTGTGGGTTCAGCAACACCTAAAAAATCAACTCGCCGCTCAACAACGGCACGCGCGCTTTCAAGCGCCCGATCTTTTTCTTTCTCAGGAATCCCCGACATATCCGCCTCCAAACTTACCTGCAAACCTCCTTGAAGATCCAAACCGTAATGGAGAGAAAGATCGCGGCGGAGGGGAATCTTGAACCGTGTAAGGTCTACAGTTGCCGGCCAAAGATAACCACTTAAATCAACAAGCGCGGCACCAATGATAAGAAGAATAATGAAAATTAAAACAGATCTTGGTTTTAACATTCGAGCGAAGCGAGAATGCTAGTCCGCCTCGGGCGGACGTCCATTCGAGCGAAGTGAAAATACTAGTCCGCCTCGGGCGGACGACCATCCACTGAAACTATATCATTAGCAGGTCCCTAAGGTTAAGCTTTTGTTCTTTCTCGTTTTGGAGGAGGGGTAAGATGTAGTTGCCGCGCTCCAGGAAAGCGAAAGGTGATCTCCCCTTTAATATAATCAATCTCCACCACAACAGGATCGCCAATCTTTAAATTAAGATCCCGCATAAACTTTGCCGGAAGGGTTACCGCAGCAGAGTTTCCTGTTTTTATGATTTTCTCGGCCATAGCTTAATGAGTGCCCAAAAACTACTTTAACACCCACCCTTAGCTAATCACAAGGTAGCGTTCTGCTCCTGGTGTGAGGATAATTTTGGGCTGAAAAATAGCTGAGAGAAGGAATGGATCTCGCCTCTTTTTGAGCGCTTCAAACTCCCCTTCGGAGAGAATCGTGTAGTTTATCTCCTGACCTCTTCGCTTCTCCTCATCCTTAACCAGTTTGGCAATCTTCTTGGAGGAAACCCGCCCCACGATCAAAAGATCAATCTCGCTGGGTGCTGCTACCCTCCCTTTAAGGTAAGGAATCGAAAGAAACGCGAGTTTCACCTCGCCTAAACCTTTCCCCTTCACTAACGCCTTACCAACTCCCTCCTCTTTAACAACCAGTCCCAAAACCTCGTTAAAAAGTGGAAAATCCTCCTTAATTAAGTAATAGAGGCGGTTTTTTCGGGGGTTTTTCTTAAGCAATCCTAAACTCTCCAAATTCTCAAGCTCTCTTCGAACGGCATTGATCTCTGCACTTACCCGCCGCGTAATCTCTCGCACATGATATTCGGTACCGGGATGAAGGAGAAAAAGCTTGAGGATATCTACCCGCACTTGTGAAACAAAAAGATTTTTGAGTAAACCAGGCACAACAACCCTACCCGTCCTTAAAACTTTTTTAACCTTAAACCGACCCTTTTCCCCTGGTTTAATTAAAGGCACGCATGTTCACCTCCTTCCAACTTGTGGTGAGTTCATCGAACCCATCATTTTGGCAGTACTTCAATCCAGGTTAACCCACGGTTGAAAACAATCTCCTTTTTGGTTCCTTGCTCATAAAAGATCGTTCGATCCGAAAGGGTATTTCTTTTCCATGTCGCTTTAATCTTCTTACCATCGCGGAAGACTTCGGCATCACCGCTTCCTGTGGTTTTAAAAAGAAGATGAGCAGTTCCATCTCCCGCTCTGTATTGCGGTGTGTAAAGAAGGACAACATTTTTTGCGGTGAGCTGCTGCTTTGTTGTTTGGTCAAGGTGTTTCTTTCCTCCTTGGAATCGCAAGTAAGTGTTGGTTGTTCGTTCATACCTCCACTCCACGGCGTAAACTGGGAGATACCAAAAGTTAAAGGAGATTTTTTGCTTTTCAGAGCGCTCAGTATATGGGATATCACTTTTAAACTTCCAAGCCTTAAATTTGGGTAATTTATTTGTTCCTGGATAAAGCCGTTCCCCCGCTTGCCAGAGTTTTTTAGTTGAAGTGTAATTGATATGAGAAAGGATTGTTCTTCCCCCAATCATAATATCTCCGCCGCGCCAATAGGTAGAGGTTCCCAAACGAAACTGATCAAGATCCAAAACACCTTTTTGTCGAATATAAGCAAAAATATTCGCTGGTGATCCTGGTGTCCCCGCTCCGCCTACATGGGAATAATACGCAGGAAATTCTAAAGCCCAATCAATGTAATAAACACGGGCAGAACGGACAGGACCAAGTTTAGCGATATCTTGGCTGTGAAACACAGCTAACAATCTAGGAATCCCTCCTTCAGCCACTGCTTCCCAGATCAGATCAGCTTTTTGAAGACCAAAATGGTAAGGGCGCGCAAGCGCATGATTATCAATCATCACTGCCAAAGGTCGGCGTTTTCCCCAAGTATCTTTTTGCGCTTTGGTATAAAAAACACCGCTAATCGGATGGAGTTGATCCAAAACAGTTGGTGCAGAAAGGACAATCAGCGGCTCGCCAGTTGAAGGTCCAAGTGGATTAAGAAAAGGGAGAGAAAAGCGCTTAGCCAAAACGAAGCAAACTCCACCTCCGATAAACGAGAGCAAAATAAAGAAAATAAAAAGAAGAACCCACCGATGTTGTTTTACCCACCCACCAAAACGTGATCGGCAAGATGGTTTTAACTCCACAACCCCGGTTTTCTCTTTGATCACAATCAAAGATTGGACGTTTTACGCAGCAAAACGATCACAATCTATACTCAGATTAACAAATTTCAATATTCCAAGTCAATCTGGGAAAAGTTTGCCTCAGTATCATACTATATAGGACGAATACAAGCCTGCTTAAGGAGCTAATAGTGGTAAAATCAAGATATGTCCAAGAAAAGGAGAAAAGATAAAGAACTTGCCCACCTCAGGCGCGAGGTTGAGGTTCTGCGGGCACAGATCACTGGTCAAAAACCTACTTTGCCACCAGCACCATCAACACCGCCAAGCATACAGAAACCCGCTGTAGCACCAAAAGAGGTAAAAGAACCGGCGATCCGAAAACCTCAACTACCTCCCCAAATGGTAGACCCAAAGTTTATCAAAGCTGACCTTATCAAAAGTGGGGTCCTCACCGCTATCGCTCTTGGGGTAATTATCGCCTTCAATTTTATCCTTTAGAACTCTGACTCGCGAGGGCGATATTGCAGTGCCTCAGCGATGTGCTCAGGCAGGATTTCCTTTGAACCAGCCAGATCGGCAATCGTTTGCGAAACCTTGATCACTTTGTGGTAGGCTCTTGCCGAAAGCACCATTTGGGAAACCGCTTGGCGAAGAAGCACCTCTGCCTCCGCAGTCATTTTGCAAAATTTGTGAATCTCCTTCGCCGTTAGTTCTGCATTGCTGAAAATCTTCTTTCCTACAAATCTCTTAAGCTGCCGATCACGTGCCTTCTGCACCCGCTCCCGTAATTTTTTACTGCTTTCCGCTTGCGGCTTGGCTTCATCCGCACCTTGCATCAGCTTGTCGGTTTTAACCGCAGGAACCTCAATGTGCATATCGATCCGATCCAAAATTGGACCGGAAACTTTCTGCTTGTAGTGCAAGATCTGATGGGCACTGCAGCGGCAGGACTTGCGTGGATCCCCTAAGTAGCCGCAGGGGCAGGGATTCTCCGCCGTAACCAAAATAAATTTTGCCGGGAAAGTTAACGACCCGGCGGCTCGGGAGATCGTCACAATCCCATCTTCAACCGGCTGCCTCAACGCTTCCAAAACGTGACGGGGAAATTCAGGAAACTCGTCTAAAAAGAGGATTCCTCGGTGAGCCAGAGAGATCTCACCCGGCTTTGGGTGTTGCCCTCCGCCGATCAGCCCAATCCTTGAGGTGGTGTGATGCGGCGCACGAAATGGCCGTGTTTTAACCAGTGCCTGGCCAGGATTCAGATTTCCACTGATCGAGTAGATCTTTGTTACCTCAAGTGCCTCCTCGGCCATCATCCTTGGAAGGATCGAAGGAAGCGCCCGAGCAAGAAGTGTCTTCCCTGCCCCTGGAGGCCCAGACATCCGTAAGTTATGCGCCCCAGCGGCAACGATCTCCAATGCCCGCTTCGCCTGCTCCTGACCCATAATCTCGGCAAAATCTACTTCCGCCTCCTCTTCCTCGATCAGATCGGCGATATCAGTATGGGGAAAGGGTTCAAACGTCTTAGTTCCCATAAGGTGTTTAACCAGATCAAGAAGGTTTTCCACGGCAAAGACTTCAATCCCGGAAACGATTGATGCCTCAGCCGCATTTAAAGCCGGAAGAAAGATTTGCTTAAAACCTTTTTCTTTCCCCAAAAGAGCAGTCGGTAAGACCCCAGGGGTATGACGAAGGCTGCCGTCAAGGGAAAGCTCACCCAAAACAAGGGAGTGAGAAAGATCCGCGCGAAGTTGCTCTGAAGCGATAAGAATTCCAACCGCAATGGGAAGATCATAGTAGGGGCCTTCCTTCTTCAAATCTGCTGGGGCAAGATTGACGGTGATGCGGTACTGGGGAAAATCCGCCCCCGTATTTTTAAGAGCGGCCCGTACCCGCTCTTTGCTCTCCTCAACCGCCTTATCAGGAAGACCAACGATGGTGAAGGCCGGAAATCCACGTTTTTCGATATCAACTTCAACCTCAACCGGAACGGAGTTTAAACCAACGGTGGCGGCGGAGATAACTTTGGCAAGCATCGCCCCCGATGATAACACCGAATTTATGAAAGGACAAGCCCTTGCAATCCTATAGGATTCGTGGTAAACTCCCCTTAGGAGAATCAAAGCTCTAAAAAGAAGGGGAGGTAGCAAATGTGGCGTATATGGCGAGTGCTCCAGCGGTATAACACTCCGTTCGGGCCTAGTGTCCCGCTCGGGATTGTGGGATTGTTATTCACGCTTCCAGCGATTCTCTTTATGACCGCGGGAAGCGTCTCAATCGGAATGCTGTTTCTTCCCGTCGGGGCGGTGTTCGCCGTCCTAAGCTTTGCGACACTTTGGTTTTAATGATGGACGATCACAACCTAAAGCCCGTTCAAGGAAACTTGGACGGGTTATTTTTTGCCTGATGTCGCCACCTGTTAGCACATACTAGTATGTGCATACAAACCGCAATCTTCTCCTCCTTAATTTGAAAGATAGAAAAAGCCCCGCTTTTGGCGGGGATTTTTCTGCACAGGAAGAGGATAAGGCGCTCGCTCCGCTCGCAACCTTGTTCTCTCCTGTTCAAACAGAAAGGCCACCTTACGGTGGCACTTTCTGGCGCAGGAAGAGAATAAGCCTGATTCTGTTTTAGACAACCATCTCTCTCCCGCCAAAAGCTCTCGCATTCAGGCGGGTCCGCCAGTTGGCGGATGCTCCATCTTCGCACCCTGGTCAATGTGGCCAAATCGTCGTCATCAACCATCGGCGAGCAGCCTTAAAGGGTGTGGTCGTGGATTGCTCCAGGTGGGATTGCCCGTTTCACCCGCTCACCATCTCCACCTACTGGCGGATTTAGGTGAGCGCTCGTCTCTGTTGCTCTCAAACCCTGTTGCCCGTTCGACTGCGCTCAGGGCAATCCTGAGCCTGTCGAAGGATTGATTCAGGATCCGTGCCCAATCCCTTTCGGGGTTGGACCACTAGCGGTTACCCGTCGGGGCTTGCACCCCGTTCCTTTGCTCTTACGGAGTCAGGACTTTCCTCCCCTCATAGCTTTACGCGACGTGGGGCGGTTGCCCTTCTTCCTGCACAATCTTAATTATACCACAGAAACCAAAAAGGAGCTCGTACGTTATAAAACGGAATAAATCTGCCCAAGCTGACCATAATAACTTAAAGAAAAAAGATAAAACATATAACCGACAAAAACTCCAAGTAAAACTGCCGATGACAAAAGGAGAAGCTGCAACCGAAGCTCCCAAAACACTCTTATTCTTCCTCCCCAGTGCGGATATCTTTAATTACAATGGTGAGAAAGAGTGTGGTGGGGATTGCCAAAATTAGTCCCCCTACCCCGTACAACTCTGTTCCGATAAAAAGGATAATCAGCGTTGCTAAAGGAGAAAACCCAACCGCCTTTCCCATTACATTGGGGACGATGAAGTTATTTTCGACCTGTTGCACAACCGCATAAAGAACAAGCACCGCAA
>Ga0100398_1001115_pt1 | contig 23403 bp, 18 predicted proteins | sample CryGeymeta201522_FD_81568 | JGI IMG/M metagenome (GOLD analysis project Ga0100398, IMG submission 81568) | Groundwater microbial communities from Crystal Geyser aquifers in Utah, USA - Crystal Geyser metaG 2015-22 | ecosystem: Environmental > Aquatic > Deep subsurface > Groundwater | place: USA...
GCCGCGTGCGCACGCGTGAACCGGGGAAAAACCCGGCCACCCGCACCTTTCAGGCTATACGGATTTATCTCAATCGCGAACTCGAGGAACTCGAGAACGTGTTGCCGCAATGCGTGGGCCATCTGAAAGCGGGCGGGCGCATGGCGGTCATCAGTTTTCACTCGCTGGAGGATCGTATCGTGAAGCGCTTTATGCGTGACATGGCGCAGGGCGACAAGCTGCCAAAGAGCGTGCCAATCCGCGCCGCCGATGTGCCGCAGGGGAGCTTGCGATTGGTCGGCAAGGCGATCCGCGCCTCGGCGGCCGAGGTGGCGGCCAATCCGCGTGCGCGCAGTGCGGTGTTGCGGGTGGCAGAACGCTTGTCATGAAAAATTTCGCACAGCGATTCGTTTGGCCCCTCTCCCTCCGGGGGAGGGTTCCACCCGCAGGGGGTAGGCCGTGGTTGTACGGGGCTGAAGCCCCAACAACACACGCACGGGCGGGGGAGAGCATAGCGATGGGAGGCACCAGTGGCTAGGCTGGATGCGTTGCTTCTGTTCCTGGCAATCGCTTGCGCGTTGGGTGTTGTGACCTCACAACACAAGGCGCGCAAGCTGTTTGTGGCATGGCAAAACGAGAAGGAGCGTGCGCAGCAAATGGAAGTGGAATGGGGCAAATTGCAGTTGGAGCAAAGCACCCTGGTGGCACCGGCACGGGTGGAGAAAATTGCGCGCGAACAATTGCAGATGCAGTGGCCTTCCGATGAGCAGATTCGCCGTGTGCGCGACAATGCCGTGTCCGGGGTGAGACCGTGAATTACGCCTGCCTGCCGCAGACTTCCGCGCAGATTGCGTTGCCCGCCTGGCGCGCCCGCACCCTATTCTTCCTGCTTTTGCTGGGGATGATTGCGCTGATGGCGCGCGCTTTCTTTTTGCAGGGAATGCACACCGACTTTTTGCAGCAAAAAGGTGATGCGCGTTATGCGCGTGTGGTCGAGGTGCCGGCGCATCGCGGTATGATTACCGACCGCAACGGCGAGCCGCTGGCGATCAGCACGCCGGTCGACTCGGTCTGGGCCAGTCCGCCCGATGTGGTCGCCGATATCGCGCAACTGCGCCAATTGGCGCGCCTGCTCGACACGAGTGCGGGCAATCTGAAAGTGCGTTTGGCCGATACCTCGCGCGAATTCGTCTATCTGCAGCGGCAACTGCCGCCCGATCAGGCGCGCCGGGTGATGGCGCTGGGCATTCCGGGCGTGTCGCTGCAGCACGAATATCGCCGTTATTATCCCGGTGGAGAAGTTGCCGCGCATCTGCTCGGGTTTACCGATGTGGACGACAACGGGCGCGAGGGGTTGGAGCTGGCGTTGCATGACGTGCTGCGCGGCAAGCCGGGCAGCCAGCGCGTGATCAAGGATCGGCGCGGGCGCATCGTGGAAGACGTGGCCAGTTTGCGCGCGCCCAAGAAGGGGCGCGATGTGGCGTTGAGCATCGACAGCAAATTGCAGTTCATCGCTTTCCGCGAGATCAAGCGGGCCGTCATCGAACATGCAGCCAAAGCCGGTTCTATCGCGGTGCTCGACGCCAAAAGCGGCGAAGTGCTGGCGCTGGCCAACTGGCCGGCATTTAACCCGAACAACCGCACCCGGCCGGCCAGTGCCGCGATGCGCAACCGCGCGGTGACCGATTTGTTCGAGCCGGGTTCGACTATGAAGCCGTTTGTCGTGGCGACCGTGCTGGAAGAGGGGAAATTCAAGCCGGAGTCGAGGGTTGATACCGGCAACGGGACGCTGGTCCTGAGCAACCGTACCATCCATGACACGCATCCCGCCGCGTTTATGTCGGTGTCCGAAGTGTTGCAGAAATCGAGCAATGTCGGCGCGGCCAGGCTGGCATTGTCGCTGTCGCCGCAAGTGTTCTGGAACCATCTGCGCCAGTCCGGTTTTGGCGGCGAAACCGGCTGCGGCTTTCCCGGTGAAGCGAACGGCAAGCTGCGCAGTTACCAAAGTTGGCGCCCGATCGAGCAGGCCACCATTTCCTACGGCTACGGGATTTCGGTCAATCTGCTGCAGTTGGCGCGCGCTTACACCGTGTTTGCCAACGATGGCGAACTGAAACCGGTCAGTTTGCTCAGGCAGGATGCGCCGCCGGATGGAAGCCGCGTCTATTCCGCAAAAACCGCGCGCGCGGTGCGCGCCATGCTGGAGCTGGTGGTGCAACCGGGCGGCACCGCGCCGCTGGCGCAGATTCCCGGTTATCGCGTGGCGGGCAAGACCGGCACCGCGCACAAACTGATGAACGGCAAATATGTCGATCGCTACATCGCCTCCTTCGTCGGCATGGCGCCGGCCAGCAATCCGCGCCTGATTGTGGCGGTGATGCTGGATGAGCCGGGCGGCAAGGAATACTACGGCGGGCAACTGGCGGCTCCGGTGTTTGCCGGGGTGACGGGAGCCGCGCTGCAAGCGCTGGATGTGCCCTACGATGCGCCGCTGGACAATGTAATGCCGAACCCCGGGCCGGTGGCGGGAGAAGAAATATGAACGCGCGGCGACTCGATGAGTTGATCAGCCTTGGTGTTGAAATCAACCGGCTGGTGGCGGACAGTCGCGACGTGCGGGCGGGCGACACCTTTGTGGCTTATCCGGGAGAGCAGTCCGACGGACGCCGCCACATCGCGCAGGCCATCGCGCGCGGCGCCAATGCGGTGTTGTGCGAGGCGCGCGATCTGCAATGGGATGCGACCTGGCGCGTGCCTCATCTGGCTTTGCACGATCTGCGCCAGCAGGCCGGATTCATCGCCGACCGTATCTATGGCCAACCGTCGCGCCGGCTACGGATGGTCGGCGTGACCGGCACCAACGGCAAGACCTCGATCAGCCACTGGCTGGCAAAATCCGTTTCCGCACTGGATCAGAAATGCGCGCTGATCGGCACCCTCGGCAACGGTTTCCCCGATGCTCTGCAGGCGGGCGCGAACACCACGCCTGATGCGCTGAAGGTGCATGAACTGCTGGCGCAATTCGCCCGACAGGATGCGCAGGCGACGGTGATGGAGGTTTCCTCGCACGCGCTGGCGCAGGGGCGGGTCAACGGGGTGCACTTCGATGTGGCGCTGCTCACCAATCTGACGCGCGACCATCTGGATTACCACGGCGACATGCAGCACTACGCAACCGCGAAGCGGCGGCTGTTCGACTGGGATCAACTCGGCCATGCCGTCCTCAATCTGGATGATCCATTCGGGGCGGAACTCGCCGGGCAGTTGCGCGCGGGCAGTGCGGAAGTGGTTGGCTACGGCCTGCGGCAAGAATCGCTGGAACTGGCGCGGAATCTGGGCCTGCGTGGGGTGCACGGGGAGGTGCGGCGGGCGGATGCGCAAGGGTTGGAAATTTTGTTGCATACCAGCTGGGGCGAAGCTGAACTGGATAGCCGTCTGCTTGGTCGCTTCAACGCCTCCAATCTGCTCGGTGCGCTTGCAGTGTTGCTGGTCAACGAAATACCGATCGACGCTGCCGTGCGTGAACTTGGCCTGCAGAGAGCAGTGGCGGGGCGCATGCAGGCCATGGGCGGCAAGGAAGCGCCGACGGTGGTGGTCGATTACGCCCACACCCCGGATGCGCTGGAGAACGTGCTGGGCACCCTGCGCGAAGTGTGCGCGGCGGACGGGCGTCTGATCTGCGTGTTCGGCTGCGGCGGCGACCGCGATCGCGGCAAGCGTCCGATGATGGGCAAGGTCGCCGACCGTTTTGCCGATGTGCGCATCCTCACCAACGACAATCCGCGCAGCGAAGCGCCCGCTGCCATCATCGACGAGATCGCCGCCGGCATGGCGGGGGAATACCAGGTGATCGAGGATCGCGCCCGGGCTATCAGCGAAGCGATCGCCGGCGCGCGGGCGTGCGACACCGTGCTGATCGCGGGCAAGGGGCACGAGGATTACCAGGAGATCACCGGCGTGCGCCAGCCTTTCTCCGACAGCGAGATCGCGCAGCGCGCCTTGAGCGTCTGGACACCGAAGGAAAGGTGGCCGACATGATGTCGCTCTCGCAAATCGCCCCGATTCTTCAGGGACGCATCGAAGGCGACGATGCGCAGTTCACTGCGGTATCCACCGACACCCGCACGATCGTGCCGGGTGATCTGTTCATTGCGCTCAAGGGCGAGCACTTCGACGGTGCGAAGTTCGTTGCCGAGGCGTTGCGCGCAGGCGCAGTCGCCGCCGTGGTCAGCACGGCGGGCCGCAAGCCGATGCAACCAATCCTGAATCCCCAATCCCCCATCCTGGTTGTGGCAGACACGGGACTCGCCCTCGGTCAGCTTGCCGCGCATTGGCGCGGGCAATTCGATATTCCGCTGGTGGCCATCACCGGCAGCAACGGCAAGACCACGGTGAAGGAGATGCTGGCGGCAATTCTGCGCCAAAAGATTCAAGACGATCTTCACGATGGCTCCCTCGCCCTCCGGGAACGGGTTGGGGAGAGGGAACACCCGGAAGATGTCGGCCAATTCGTATTGGCCACCCGGGGCAATTTCAACAACGACATCGGCCTGCCGCTTACGCTGCTCAAGTTGCGCGACCCGCATCGCTACGCGGTGATCGAGATGGGCATGAACCATCCCGGCGAGATCGACTATCTGACCCGCATCGCGCATCCCGATGTGGCGCTGATCAACAATGCCAGCGGTGCGCATTTGCAGGGATTGGGTTCGGTGGAAGGGGTGGCGCGCGCCAAGGGCGAAATCTTCGCCGGGCTGGCTGCACAGGGCACGGCGGTCATCAACGCCGACGATCCGTATGCGGCATTGTGGCGCACGCTGGCCGGCCAACATGAAGTGCTGGATTTTTCCCTGACACGTGCCGCTGTCGTGCGCGGTTCATGGCGCGCACAGGGTTACGGCGGCGAGCTGCATCTCGACACACCCGCCGGCGAGTTGCACATCGCCTTGCAAGTGCCGGGCGAGCACAACGCGCGCAACGCGCTGGCGGCGGCAACCGCCGCAGTGGCACTGCGGGTTCCGCTGAGCGCCATCGCCAAAGGCCTGGCAGCTTTTGGCGGTGTGGCCGGCCGCCTGCAACACAAAGCGGCGCAGCGCGGCGCAACGCTGATCGATGATACCTACAACGCCAACCCGGCTTCGATGCACGCTGCGCTGGAAGTGCTGGCGCAGACCGCTGGCAAGCGCATCTTTGTGCTCGGTGATATGGGCGAGCTGGGCGACGATGCAGCGCGGTTCCATCGCGAGATCGGCATCACCGCGCGCGAACTGGGAATCGAACGGCTGCTGGCGCTAGGCGCATTGAGTGCGCAGGCGGTGCAGGCGTTCGGTCCGGGGGCGGAGCATTTTGCCGAGATCGAAGCCCTGCAACGACAACTCGCGGCGGAACTGGACGCGCAGACCACGGTGCTGGTGAAGGGGTCGCGCTTCATGAAAATGGAACGGGTCGTGCAGGCCTGCGCGACTGCACAGGAGGAAACATGCTGCTCGCACTAGCTCAATGGCTGGCTGATGATATCCGCACTTTTGCGGTGTTCAACTACATCACGCTGCGTGCGGTGCTGGCGGCGATGACCGCACTGGTCATTTCCTTCCTGCTGGGGCCGTGGACGATCCGCAAACTGGCGGCGATGAAGATCGGCCAGTCGGTGCGCAGCGATGGGCCGCAGACCCATCTGGTGAAAGCGGGCACGCCGACCATGGGCGGCGCGCTGATCCTGATGTCGGTTTCCATCACCACCCTGCTGTGGGGTGATCTGCATAATGCCTATGTCTGGGTGGTGCTGCTGACCACGCTCGGGGTCGGCGCCATCGGCTGGGTGGACGATTACCGCAAAGTCGTGCATCGCAATCCGGACGGGCTGTCGGCGCGCAGCAAGATGTTCTGGCAATCGCTGATCGCGCTGGCGGTCGGTTTCTATCTTTGGCAGCACGCCACACTGCCCGCTCACACCGAGCTCATCGTGCCGTTCTTCAAACATCTGGTCATCCCGCTTGGCATGGCCGGCTTCATCGTGCTGGTGTATCTGGTGATCGTCGGCAGCAGCAATGCGGTCAATCTCACCGACGGTCTCGATGGTCTCGCCATCATGCCGACGGTGATGGTGGCGGCGGCACTGTCGATCTTTGCCTACGTCGCGGGCCATGCCGAGTTCGCCAAATACCTGGGCGAACCGGCGATTCCCGGAGCGGGCGAACTGGCGGTGTTCTGCGCGGCGATTGCCGGCGCGGGGCTGGCCTTTCTTTGGTTCAACGCCTATCCGGCGGAAGTGTTCATGGGCGACGTCGGCGCGCTGGCGCTGGGCGCGGCGCTGGGCGCCGTGGCCGTCATCATCCGCCAGGAACTGGTGCTGTTCATCATGGGCGGCGTGTTCGTGGTCGAGGCGGTGTCGGTGATGCTGCAAGTCTCCTGGTTTAAATACACCAAGCATCGCTACGGCACCGGCCAGCGCATCCTGCTGATGGCGCCGCTGCATCATCACTTCGAACAAAAAGGCTGGAAAGAGACCCAGGTCGTGGTGCGCTTCTGGATCATCACCATGATGCTGGTATTGATCGGGTTGGCAACGTTGAAATTGAGATAACACATGGGCGAACTGCACAGACAATCGGTGCTGGTCCTTGGTCTCGGTGAGACCGGGCTGTCGCTTGCGCGCTGGTTGACCGCGCAGGGCGCACAGGTCTGCGTGGCGGACAGTCGCGCCACACCGCCGGGTATCGAGATCCTGCACAGGGAAATGCCGCAGGTCGATGTGTATTGCGGACCGTTCCGTGACGAAGCGCTGGACGGGATAGACCGCATCGCGATCAGCCCCGGCGTGCCGCTGACGGAGCCGTTCGTGCAACGCGCCATCGCGCGCGGCATTCCGGTCGAGGGCGACATCGAACTGCTGGCGCAACAGCTTGCGACCAACGACTACCGGCGCAATACCCGGGTGATCGCTATCACCGGCGCGAACGGCAAGACCACGGTTACCAGCATGCTTGGCGCTATGTGCGCGGCGGCGGGGCTGGACACGCAGGTGGCGGGCAATATCTCGCCGGCGGTGCTGGATGCCCTGCACGCCCGCACGCAACAGCCGCAGGTGTGGGTGCTGGAACTCTCCAGTTTTCAGCTGGAGACGACTGCCACGCTGGATGCGGATGCGGCGGCGGTGCTCAATGTCACGGAAGATCATCTCGACCGCTATGCCGACATGGACGCATATGCCGCGGCCAAAGCGCGCATTTGTCAGGGCAGCGGGGTGCAAGTACTGAACCGCGACGATGCACGCAGTGCGGCGATGGAACTCGCCGGGCGCAGGCAGTTTAGTTTCGGTCTGAATCCTCCGTCTGGCGCAAACGACTGGGGGATCATCCGCGAGGGTGCGCACATCTGGCTGGTGCAGGGCGCGCGCAAGATCATGCGCGCCGATGAATTGCAGGTGAGCGGATTGCACAATGTGGCGAATGCGCTCGCCGCGCTGGCCCTGTGCCGCGCACTCGAGCTGCCGCTGGCGCCGCTGGTGGGTGCATTGCGCAGCTACAGGGGTTTGCCGCATCGCGTGGAAAAGGTGGCCGAAGTGAATGGCATCACCTATTACGACGACTCCAAGGGTACCAATGTCGGTGCCACCGGGGCTGCACTGCAAGGTCTGGGCAAGCCCGCTGTGGTCATTCTTGGCGGGGAAGGCAAGGGACAGGATTTCACCCCGCTGCGGGCGGCGGTGGCGGATCACGCGCGCGCAGTGGTGCTGATCGGACGCGATGCGGCACTGATCGAACAGGCGCTTTCCGGCTGCGGCAAACCGGTTCTGCATGCGCGTGACATGGAGGATGCCGTGTACCTGGCGACCAGGCAGGCGCAGCGCGGCGATGCGGTGTTGCTTTCTCCGGCGTGCGCCAGTTTCGATATGTATCGCAACTATCTGCAGCGGGCGGAAGGATTCGTCGCGGCGGTGCGTAAACAGCAGGCGGGGGCACCATGCTGAATACCGCGCTGCAAACGCCGCGTCGCAAACCGGCCGAATACGACAGCATCCTGACCTGGATCGTTACCGCACTGTTGTCGATCGGTTTGGTGATGGTGTATTCCGCGTCCATCGCCACCGCCGAAGCCGGCCGCTATACCGGCCATCAGGCCGCCTATTATTTGCTCCGCCACGGACTGTTTATGGTGATCGGTCTGGTGTTCGCGGTGATCGCATTCCAGGTGCCAACCCAAACTTGGCAGAAACACGCGCCGCTGCTGTTTGTGGCCGGCGTGGTGCTGCTGATCCTGGTACTGATTCCCGGCATCGGCAAGTCGGTCAACGGTAGCCGCCGCTGGATTTCGTTCCTGGTGTTCAACTTGCAACCTTCGGAGATGATGAAATTTTTTGCGGTGATCTATGCCGCCGATTACGCGGTGCGCAAGGGGTCAGTGCGCGAAAGTTTCCTCAAATCCTTCGTGCCGATGGCCGCCGTCATGGTATTGGTCGGTATCCTGCTATTGCTGGAGCCGGACATGGGTGCGTTCGTGGTGATCTGTGTCGTCGCCATGGGCACGCTGTGGCTGGGCGGATTCAACCTGAAAGTATTTCTCGGGCTGGCTGCGGTGTTGCCGCTGGCGTTTGCCGCGCTGATCTTTTCTTCCGAGTACCGCACCCAGCGCGTACTGGGTTTCCTCGATCCCTGGGCCGATCCCTACGGCAGGGGCTATCAGTTGAGCCATGCCCTGATCGCCTTCGGGCGCGGCGAATGGCTCGGCGTCGGCCTCGGCGGCAGCGTGGAAAAACTGTTCTATCTGCCGGAAGCGCACACCGATTTTTTGCTCGCGGTGATCGCCGAAGAACTCGGGCTGGTCGGCGTGTGCGCCGTGCTGCTGCTGTTTGCCTGGCTCATCGTGCGCGCCTTCTCCATCGGCCGCCACGCGGCGATGTCCGACCGCCTGTATGCCGCGCTGGTGGCGCAGGGGATCGCAGTCTGGTTGGGGGCGCAGGCGATGATCAATATCGGCGTCAACATGGGGGTGTTGCCGACCAAGGGACTGACGTTGCCCTTCCTGAGTTTCGGCGGCAGCGGACTGGTGGTGAATCTGGTCGCCGTCGCGGTGCTGTTGCGTATCGATTATGAAAACAGACGTGTTGCGCGGGGGCTGCCGATATGAGCCGCACCATCCTCATTATGGCGGGCGGCACCGGCGGACACATCTACCCGGGGCTGGCGGTGGCCGATGCCTTGCGCGCGCAGAACTGGAACATCGTGTGGCTGGGCGCACCGCACAGCATGGAGGCGGAACTGGTGCCGCAACACGGCTATCCGGTGGCGCGGGTCAATTTTTCAGGTGTGCGCGGCAAAGGACTGCGGCGCCTGTTGACGCTGCCGTTCACGTTGCTGCGCGCCTTGTGGCAGAGCGCGGCGGCGATCTTTTCCCATCGTCCCGATGTGGTGCTGGGCATGGGGGGCTATATCACGCTGCCGGGCGGACTGATGGCCGCGTTCCTGCGCCGGCCGCTGCTGATCCATGAACAGAATTCCATCGCCGGACTGAGCAACAAGGTGCTGGCGAAACTGGCGACGCGCGTGTTGAGCGGTTTCCCCGGTGTGTTGCCCAAGGCGCAATGGGTGGGCAATCCGGTGCGCGCCGACATCGCTGCATTACCCGATCCGCAAACGCGTTACACACAACGCAGCTGCAAGTTGAATGTGCTGGTGGTGGGCGGCAGTCTGGGCGCGCAAGCCTTGAATGAGGCATTACCCAAAGCGCTGGCGCTGTTGGGCGAAGCGGAGCGCCCAAACGTGCTGCAACAGACCGGCAAGAAAAATCTCGAGACGGTGCAGGCCATGTATGCGCAGGCGGGCGTACACGCCGACATCCGCGCTTTTCTTGACGACATGGCGCAGCAGTATGCCGACGCGGATGTGGTGATCTGCCGTGCCGGGGCATTGACCATCGCAGAACTGGCGGCGGCGGGCGTGGCGAGCGTGCTGGTGCCGTTCCCGTTCGCGGTGGACGACCACCAGACACAGAACGCGCGCTTTTTGAGCGAGCAGGGTGCGGCGATTTTGCTGCCGCAGACAGAGTTGAGCGCGGAAAGGCTGGCGCAGCTGTTGTGCGAATTGACGCGGGAAAGATTGCTGGCGATGGCGCAAGCGGCGCGCAGCCTGGCGAAAGCGGATGCGACGGCGCAGGTGGCGAAAGTATGCATGGAGTTGGCGCAATGAAAATTCAGAAACAATTAGCCACAGAGAACACAGGGCACACAGAGAAAACCCTCGTTCTTTCTGTGATCTCTGTGTTCTCTGTGTTCTCTGTGGCTGGTTTTGAAGGATTTGCGAATGAAACACAAAATTAAAAATATCCACTTCGTCGGCATCGGCGGCTCCGGCATGAACGGCATCGCCGAGGTGATGCTCAATCTTGGCTTCAAAGTGAGCGGTTCCGATCTGGCGGACAGCACGGTGATCATGCGCTTGCGCGAACTCGGCGCGGAGATTCATCAGGGACACGATGCGCTGAATCTGCGCGAGGCGGATGCGGTGGTGACTTCCACCGCCGTCAAAGCGGACAACCCGGAGGTGCTGGCGGCGCGCGAACGGCACATTCCCGTGGTGCCGCGCGCGGTGATGCTGGCCGAGCTGATGCGCTTGCGCCAGGGCATCGCGGTGGCGGGCACGCACGGCAAGACGACGACGACCTCGCTGGTCACCACGGTGCTGGCCAAGGGCGGCTACGACCCGACCTTCGTCATCGGCGGGCGGCTCAACAGCAGCGGCGCCAATGCGCGGCTCGGCACGGGCGAGTTCATCGTGGCGGAGGCGGACGAGTCGGATGCGTCGTTCCTGTATCTCACGCCGATTCTGGCGGTCGTCACCAATATCGATGCCGACCATATGGAGACCTACGGCCACGACTTCAACAAATTGAAGCTGGCCTTCATTGATTTTATCGAGCGTCTGCCGTTCTACGGTCGCGCCATGTTGTGTGTGGATGATGCCAACGTGCGCGAGATATTGCCGCGCATCAGCAAGCCGGTGACGACTTATGGCATGAACGAAGCCGCGCAGATCCGTGCCGTGAACGTGCGCCACGAGGGCGGCCGGATGCGTTTTACCGCGCAGTGCCGCCACGACGAGAAATGTGTGTACGAGGGAAAACCTTTGGATCTGGACGTCACGCTCAATCTGGCCGGGATGCACAACGTGCTGAATGCGCTGGCCGCCATTGCGGTCGGTCTGGAGGTGGGTGTTGCGCCGGCTGCCATTGTTGACGCGCTGGCCGAATTTGAGGGCGTGGGACGGCGCATGCAGCGCTACGGGGAGATTCCATTGCCCGCAGGTGGCAGCTTCACCTTGATTGACGATTACGGCCATCACCCGGTGGAAATGACGGCGACTCTGGCGGCGGTGCGTGGTGCCTTTCCCGGCAGGCGTTTGCTGCTGGCGTTCCAACCGCACCGCTACACCCGCACCCGCGACCTGTTCGAGGATTTCGTCAAAGTGCTGGGAACGGTGGACGCGCTGGCGCTGGCGGAAGTGTATGCGGCGGGCGAAGCGCCCATCGTCGCGGCGGACGGGCGCGGCCTGATGCACGCCTTGCGCGTGGCCGGACAGAACGAAGTGGTGTTCGTGGAGAGCATCGCCGACATGCCGCAGGCCATCCTGCAGATGGCGCGCGACGGCGACGTGGTGCTGACCATGGGCGCGGGTTCCATCGGCGGCGTGCCCAATCAATTGAAGCAACTGACGCAAAAATGAATATGAGCGAACCGACACAGTTCAGGGCAGAAGGGTTGCGCGGAGAGATGCTTCGCGACGAGCCCATGTCGCGTCACGTCAGCTGGCGTGCCGGCGGTGTTGCACACCGTGTGTATCAACCGGCAGACCTGGCTGATTTGCAAACGTTCCTGCGCCAGGCACCCGCTGACGAGCCCATGCTGGCGGTGGGTCTCGGCAGCAACCTGCTGGTGCGCGACGGCGGATTTCGCGGCACGGTATTGCTGCTGCTCGGGGGGCTGACCGAGTTGCGCGGGGAGGGCGACCTGATCTACGCGCAAGCCGGCGTGGCGGGCGCCAAGCTGGCGCGCTTTGCCGCGACGAACCATCTGTGCGGCGCCGAATTCTTCGTCGGCATCCCCGGCACACTGGGCGGCATGCTGGCGATGAATGCCGGCTGCTACGGCGGCGAGACCTGGCGCAGAGTGGTGCGCGTGCAGGTGCTGACGCGCACTGGCGAATTGCTGGAGCGCGCGCCGCAGGAATATGAAATCGGCTATCGCCATGTGGCATTGCGCAAGGGCAGTCGCGACACTGTGGGGCGGAGCCCTCTGGTGCGGGAGCGACTGCCTTGCACCTCCTCCCGCAATCGGCTGGCTTCGCCAGTAACGTGTCGGAGGTGCAGTCGCGACACGGTGGGGCGGAGCCCTCTGGTGCGGGAGCGACTGCCTTGCACCTCCTCCCGCAATCGGCTGGCTTCGCCAGTAACGTGTCGGAGGTGCAGTGAGGAATTTTTTGTTGGCGCCTGGTTGAAGTTTGAGCAGGGCAATGCCGAGGTCGCGCGGCAGCAGATCAAGGCGCTGATGGAGAAGCGCAGCGCGAGCCAGCCTTTGCAACTGCCGAATTGCGGCTCGGTATTTCGCAATCCGCCGGGCAGCCATGCGGCGAAGCTGATCGAAAGTTGCGGGCTGAAAGGCAAGCGGATCGGCGGCGCCGAGGTGTCGGAGAAGCATGCCAACTTCATCGTCAACATCGGTGGCGCAAGTGCTGCGGACATCGAGGATTTGATCGAAGAAGTGCAGGCAACGGTGCTGCGGCAGACGGGGGTCAAGTTGCACACGGAAGTGAAAATTGTCGGTGAATACCAGTCATGAATACTGAATCCGGAATCCGTAATCCTGAATCCTTCGGCCAGGTCGCGGTGCTGATGGGCGGCCGTTCGGCCGAGCGCGAGGTGTCGCTGAAGAGCGGCGCGGCGGTATTGGCGGCGTTGCAAAAGTCGGGCTTCGATGCGCATCCCTTCGATCCGGCCGAGCGCGATCTGCATGTGCTGCGCGAAGAAAAATTCGACCGTGTGTTCATTGCCTTGCACGGGCGCTACGGCGAGGACGGCACGGTGCAGGGCGCGCTGGAGCTGATGGGCATTCCCTACACCGGCAGTGGCGTGCTGGCCTCCGCCATCGCCATGGATAAATGGCGCAGCAAGATGATCTGGCAGGCCGCCGGGTTGCCGATCCCGGAATACGAGGCGCTGACTGCGCCAACCGACTGGTCTGCGCTGGTCGACCATCTCGATTTGCCGCTGTTCGTGAAGCCGGCCAACGAGGGCTCCAGCGTGGGCATTAGCAAGGTGCGCACGGTGGCGGAGCTGCCGGCCGCCTATGCCGAAGCGGCCCGCCTCGACAAGGTGGTGCTGGCGGAGAGTTTCGTCAGCGGCGGCGAATATACGGTGGCGATTCTCGGCGGGCAGGCGCTGCCGGTGATCAAGATTGAACCGGCCAACGAGTTCTATGACTACGACGCGAAATATCTGAGCGATGCCACGCGCTATCTGTGCCCGTGCGGCCTGAGCGCGGCAGACGAAGCGGCGATGCAGCACTTGGCGTTGCAGGCATTCGCGCTGATCGGTGGAGAGGGTTGGGGGCGGGTGGATTTCCTGCGCGGCGCGGAGGATGGCAAGGCGTATGTGCTGGAGGCAAACACCTCGCCCGGCATGACCGACCACAGCCTGGTGCCGATGGCAGCGCGGCAGGCGGGCATCAGTTTCGAGCAACTGGTGTTGCGGATACTGGAGGCGGTGCATGTGGGGTGACGCGACACGCTTGCGCGCGCTGGCCAACCTGCTGTTCGGGTTGAGTGCGGTATGGCTGTTAGGGCGCGGCTTGAGTTACGCCGTGCATCTGCCCGTCTTCGCCCTGCGCGCGGCGGAGCTGGCGGCTGCGCCGACGCACACCACAGCAGAGCAATTGCGTGCGGTGGTCGTGCAGGTGCAGGGTAACTTTTTCACTACCGATCTGCAGCGCACGCGGCAGGCACTGGAACAATTGCCGTGGGTGCGTAGTGCCAGCGTGCGGCGCAAGTTTCCGTGGGCGTTGCAGGTCGAGCTGGAAGAACAGGTTGCGCTGGCGCGGTGGAATCAGGGTGATCTGGTAAACACCTATGGCGAGGTGTTCCACGCGGAAACGGACGAGCGGCTGCCTGTATTCCTGGGTGAAGCGCACAACGCGCTGCTGGTTGCGCAGACTTACAGCGAGATGAACCGGTTGCTGGTGCCGTTGCAGCGGCATGTTACGCGCATTGTGCTGTCGCCGCGCCTGGCCTGGCAGATCGAGCTGGACGACGGGCTGCAATTGGCGCTGGGGCGCGAGGCGATGGCTGAAAGGCTGGCGCGTTTCGTTCGCGTGTATCCGTCCAGCCTGGTGACCATGCCGGGCGCACACCGGATTGATTTGCGTTATCGCGATGGATTTGCCGTGACCAATGGTTGAGGCGGGGGAAAGAAAATGAGCAAGGAAAGCAAAAATCTGATCGTCGGGCTGGATATCGGCACCTCCAAGATCGCCTGCATTGTGGCCGAAGTGACGGCGGAGGGCACGCTTGAGGTGATTGGCGCCGGCATGCACCAGTCATCGGGCATGAAGAAGGGCATGGTGGTCAACATCGATGCCACCGTCGGCGCCATCCAGCAGGCGCTGCAGGAAGCCGAGCTGATGGCCGACTGCAAAATCCGCGAAGTCTATACCGGTATCGCGGGCGGGCATATCCGCAGCTCTAACGCGCACGGCATGATCAAGATCAAGGACAAGGAGGTGGCACAGACCGATGTGGTGCGCGCGATCGAGACCGCCAGCTCGATCAGTCTGCCGGGCGACCAGCAGATCCTGCATATCCTGGAGCAGGAGTTCAGCATCGACGGGCAGGAAGGGATCAAGAAGCCGCTGGGTATGAGCGGCCTGCGCCTGGAAGTGGAGATACATATTGTCACCGGCGCGGTGTCGGCGGTGCAGAACATCCTGAAGTGCATCCACCGCTGCGGCCTGGAAGTGAACGACATGATTCTGCAGCCGCTGGCGTCGAGCAAAGCGGTACTGGCGGACGATGAAAAGGAATTGGGCGTGTGCCTGGTGGACATCGGCGGCGGCACCACCGATGTGGCGATCTTTACCAACGGCGCGATCCGCCACACGGCGGTAATCCCGATTGCCGGCGACCAGATCACTAACGATATCGCGATGGCGCTACGCACGCCGACGCGCGATGCGGAAGACATCAAGATCAAGTATGGCTGCGCGTTGCGCCAGCTGGCGACCGACGCGCCGATCGAGGTGCCGGGCGTGGGCGAGCGCAGCGCGCGCATGTTGTCGCGCCAGACGCTGGCGGAAGTGATCGAGCCGCGCGTGGAAGAGCTGTATTCGCTGGTGCAGACCGAACTGCGGCGCAGCGGAATGGAAGAACTGCTGTCTTCCGGCATCGTTATCACCGGCGGCAGTGCGGGGTTGCAGGGCATGGTTGAACTGGGTGAAGAAATATTTCACCTGCCGGTGCGCCTCGGTTTGCCGCGCAATATCGGCGGTTTGTCCGCGGTGGTGAAGACACCACGCTATGCGACCGGCGTGGGTTTGCTGCTGTACGGGCTGGAACGGCGGCAGCGCAATGAGGTGGCGCGGGTGGGAGCAGGGTCGTTCAAAGAGGTGCTGGAAAAGATGGCGGCGTGGTTCAGGGGAAATTTTTAGCAGGCATGGCAGGACCGGTTTTTGATTTATTTATTGATATCAACCCAAGGAGAAAAATGATGGCTTTCGAACTGTTGGATACACAACCGCAAGGCGCGGTGATCAAAGTGGTGGGGGTGGGCGGCTGCGGCGGCAATGCCATCGATCACATGATCGAGCAAGGGGTGCAGGGCGTCGAGTTCATCACCATCAATACCGATGCGCAGGCATTGAAACGCAGCAAGGCGAGGGTGCAATTGCAAATCGGCGCCACCCTCACCAAGGGATTGGGGGCGGGCGCCCGGCCGCAGATCGGCCAGGCGGCGGCGGAAGAAGACCGCGAGCGCATCGCCGAGATCATCGCAGGCGCCAACATGGTATTCATCACCGCCGGCATGGGCGGCGGCACCGGCACCGGCGCCGCGCCAATCATCGCGCAGGTGGCCAAGGAGATGGGCATCCTCACCGTGGCGGTGGTGACCAAACCCTTCCTGTTCGAGGGCAAGCGTATGTCGCTGGCACAGCAGGGCATCGAGGAATTAAGCGCGTATGTCGATTCGCTTATCATCGTGCCGAATGCCAAGCTGATGGAAGTGCTGGGCGGCAAGACCACGCTGCCTGATGCGTTCAAGGCCGCCAACGGGGTGTTGCAAGGGGCGGTGGCGGGTATCGCCGAGGTGATCAACGTGCCGGGCATGGTCAACGTGGACTTTGCCGATGTGTGCACCCTGATGTCGGAAAACGGCATGGCGATGATGGGGGCGGCTTCGGCCTCCGGCGAAAACCGGGCGCAGCATGCCGCCGAGCAGGCCATTGCCAGCCCGCTGCTGGAAGATGTCGATCTGTCCGGCGCGCGCGGGGTGCTGGTCAACATCACCTCCAGCAGCAACATCACCCTGGAAGAGTTCCATGAGGTGATGAACTGCTTCCAGTTCGCGGCGGCGGAAGCCACCGTAATCGTCGGCTCGGTGTTCGACGAGAACATGGGCGACGAACTGCGCGTGACCATCGTGGCAACCGGTCTTGGCGCAATCCGCAAACCGCAAGCGAAGCCGGTTTTGGCTTACGAGAAACAGGTGCGCACCGGCACTCATGATGCGCCGCTGGTCGATTTTAACGAGTTGGAGATGCCGGCGGTGTACCGCTCCGGACGCCATCGCGAGGCGGTCGAGGCGATGAAACAGTCTGGTGTGGATACGCTGGATATCCCGTCGTTCCTGCGCAAGCAAGCCGACTGAATGTGGTTTGCCGGCAGTGGTAAACGGTTGGGCATGGGGTTGCCCGTGCTAAACTTCGGCAACGAATTGCAGGGTATGAGCATGGTCAGGCAACGCACATTGAAAACCGCAGTGGAGGCGACGGGGGTCGGACTGCATACCGGGGAGAAGGTCTGTCTGACCTTGCGCCCGGCCGCCGCCGATACGGGCATCGTGTTTCGGCGGGTGGATCTGCCGCAGCCGGTCGATATTCCGGCCGAGGCGACAGCGGTTAGCGACACGCGATTATCCACTTGTCTGGAGGCCAATGGCGCGCGGGTGGCGACGGTGGAGCATTTGATGTCCGCCTTGTCGGGGCTTGGAATCGATAATGCCATCGCCGAGCTGACCAGTCCCGAATTGCCGATCATGGACGGCAGCGCAGGCACGTTCATTTTTCTGCTGCAGTCGGCCGGCATCGTCGAGCAGAATGCGCCGAAGAAATTCATCCGTATCCGCAAGACGGTGGAACTGAAGGAGGGCGACAAGTGGGTGCGCTTCGAGCCGTACAACGGCTATCGTCTGAATTTTACCATCGACTTCGCGCACCCGGTGTTCGCCGACACCAAGCAGCAGGTGACGGTCGATCTGGGCGAACATTCGTATATCAAGGAAGTCAGCCGCGCGCGCACCTTCGGTTTTATGCAGGAAGTGGAATGGATGCGTTCGCAGGGGCTGGCGCTGGGCGGCAACCTGGACAACGCCATCGTGATGGATGAATACCGCGTAATCAATCCGGACGGCCTGCGTTTCGAGGACGAGTTCGTCAAGCACAAGGTGCTGGACGCCATCGGCGATCTTTATCTGCTCGGACATCCGCTGATTGGCGCCTTTTCCGGGCACAAATCGGGGCATGCCCTGAACAACGCATTGTGCCGCGCCTTGCTGGCGGATGAAGAGGCATGGGAATTTGTCACCTTCGACAAAGCGGAAGAAGCGCCGAATTTCCTGCGCCTGCAATTACAGGCGGCCTAGGTTTTATGGTGATCCGGCTGATTCTGTTGTTGTCAGCCCTGTTCATTGCGGCGGCGGTGGGCGCTTATCTTTTCTCGCGCGATGCGCGCTATCTCAAGTGGGCTGTGCAAGTCGCGCGGTTTATCGTGTTCGTATTGCTGGTGTTCGGGGTGGTGTACTTGCTGGAACGCTTCGGCCTGTCTGCCTGGCGCGTTTTTAATTAGACAGAAAACATGTTTGGGTCACAGATAAACGTATTATCGCGACCACAGGGATCATCGCTGTTTGTTCGAATTGCCAGGCTGGTGCATAGGGTGGGCTATTCGCGTGTATCTGTGCCCATCTGTGGCTTGAGGGTTAGCGTGCCCGCGTGATCATTCGCTCGATTGACGATTTTAGCGGGCTGTCACCGGGCAGTTCTTCAGCGAACGCCTCAAGGGCTTGTCTGCCTTGCTGACCAAGTAACCTTGGGCGGGCGGGTACACGGGGTGGCGTGTTGCTTGCTTGCACCCTAATCTGAATTCCAGTAATCTCGCATCCCCTTGTTCGAAATAAGGAAATTAGTTCCGGGGTAAGCTGGCGCAGTTTTCCGGCCACCGCGCCGTTGTCGGCTTCCAGGGTCAGGTGTCCGTTTGCGCAGTGCGCGACACGGCTGTACGGAGCGAGCGAGGGCGGGACAATCGCCAGGTAATGGCGTTGCAATCCTGAAAGTTGCGCCGCCGTCTGTGCCAGCGAGCGCAGGGTCGGGTTTGATCCAATGAAGGTGGTCAGGCGATGAGGCACGATTTCCACAGTCTGTAGTATGGGAGGTATGACATGAATATTATTCTGGTTTCCAACCGTTTTGTAAAAGCGCGCAGTTTGACGTTGACCCGTCTTCATCTGCTGACGGCCGGCGTGCTGGCGGCAACGCTGTTCGTGGCTGCGGTGTTGACGGCGCAGTATGCCATTGTGCGCTTTCAGTCGGGCGTGATCAGCGATGAATTGCGCACTTGGCTGGCCAGCGCGCAAGCGGAGGAGCAACAAAAACAAGCACTTTATCTGCGCCAGAGTCTGGATGCGATGGCCGCCCGGCTGGGACAAATGCAGGCGCAGTTGCAGCGGCTGGACGGTCTGGGGGCAAGACTGGCCAAGATGAGCGGAATGAAACCGGGCGAATTCTCCTTCGATCTGGTCCCGGCACGCGGCGGCCCGTATTTGCCCGCCCCGCCCCAGCAAGAAGTCTCGATGCAGTCGCTGGATCAGCAGCTGGAAATCTTGAATGTTTTGCTGGGCGACCGCAGCGACAAGCTGGTGGCGCTGGAAACCTTGTTGCAGCAGGATCGGCTGGACAAGAGAATGCTGCCTTCAGTGGCGCCGGTCAGAACCAGCTGGTACTCGTCAAATTTCGGCTGGCGGCTGGATCCGTTTACCGGCAAAAACGCGCTCCATGAGGGCGTGGACTACATGGTGCCGGAAGGCACGCCGATATATGCTTCTGCCGGTGGCGTGGTGGTGTTTGCGGGGTTGCATCCCCAATATGGTAATATGGTCGAAATTGATCATGGCAACCAGATTATCACCCGCTACGCGCATGCTTCAAAGGTGCTGGTTCAAGTGGGCGAGGTGGTGCGGCGTGGGCACGAGATCGCCCGTGTCGGTAGTACCGGGCGCTCGACCGGCAATCACCTGCATTTTGAAGTGCGTTACAGAGGAAGCGCGCAAAATCCCGTGCGGTTCCTGCAAAAAGCCGCCAGTTGAGCGCAATAGTTTTGTGTCAGGGTGAGGTGAGCGCCTCACCCTTTTTATTTGTTTGTAACATCAGCCACAGAAAATAACCGCATGATTCCCAGATTGTTAAAATCCGTATTTGGTAGCCGTAATGATCGTCTTCTCAAACAATACAGGCAGACGGTCTCACGTATCAACAGCCTCGAGCCAGAAATTACCGCGCTTTCCGACGAGGCGCTCCAGGCCAAAACGCCGCAATTCAGACAGCGCCTGCAACGGGGCGAGTCGCTCAACGATTTGTTACCGGAGGCTTTCGCCGTGGTGCGCGAGGGCAGCCGCCGCGCGCTGCAGATGCGCCATTTCGATGTGCAGCTGATCGGCGGCATGGTGCTGCATTACGGCAAGATTGCCGAGATGCGCACCGGCGAAGGCAAGACCCTGATGGCGACCCTGCCTGCTTACCTGAACGCGCTGTCCGGCAAGGGGGTACATGTGGTGACGGTGAACGACTATCTGGCGGCGCGCGATGCCGAGTGGATGGGGCGGCTGTACCGCTTTCTCGGCCTGTCGGTCGGGGTCATCCTGACCAACATGCCGCAGGCGGACAAACAGGCCGCGTATGCCGCCGACATAACCTACGGTACAAACAACGAATTCGGCTTTGATTATCTGCGCGACAATATGGCGGCGAGCGCGAACGAGCGATTCCAGCACGGATTGAATTTTGCCATCGTCGACGAAGTGGACTCGATCCTGATCGACGAGGCGCGCACGCCGCTGATCATCTCCGGACAGGCCGAGGACAACGTCGATATTTATGTGAGGGTCGATGTGCTGGCGCCGCAATTGACGCGCCAGGCCGATGAAAACGCGCCCGGCGATTACCACGTGGACGAAAAGAACCACCAGATTCTGTTGAGCGAGAGCGGGCATGAACATGCCGAACAATTGCTGGAAAAAGCGGGATTGCTGCCGACGGGGGGCAGTCTGTACGACCCGGCGAACATCACCCTGATCCATCACCTGTATGCGGCTTTGCGCGCGCACAACCTGTTCCATCGCGATCAGCACTACGTGGTGCAGAACGGCGAAGTGGTGATTGTGGATGAATTCACCGGGCGCCTGATGGCGGGTCGGCGCTGGTCGGACGGGCTGCATCAGGCCGTCGAAGCGAAGGAAGGGGTGACCATCCAGAAAGAGAACCAGACCCTGGCCTCGATCACCTTCCAGAACTATTTCCGCATGTACGAAAAATTGTCCGGCATGACCGGCACGGCGGATACCGAGGCCTTCGAATTCCAGTCCATCTATGGTCTGGAAACCGTGATCGTGCCGCCCAACCGGCCCACCATACGTGCCGATCTGATGGACAAAGTGTTCCTTACCGCGCAGGAAAAATACACGGCGGTGATCGCCGATATTCGCGACTGCCACGAGCGCGGGCAGCCGGTGCTGGTGGGGACGACCTCAATCGAGACGTCCGAGTTGCTGTCCGGAATGCTGGAAAAAGCCAAACTGCCGCACCAGGTGCTGAATGCCAAGCAGCACGCGCGCGAAGCGGAGATCGTGGCGCAGGCAGGCCGTCCCGGGATGGTCACTATTGCCACCAACATGGCGGGGCGCGGGACCGACATCGTGCTCGGCGGCAACGTGGAGAAGCCGATCGAACTGGTGCGCATGGACGAGAGTCTGGACGAGGCTGCGCGCGAGCAGCGCATCGCCGCATTGCGCGCCGAATGGCAGCCGGTGCATGAGCAGGTCATCGCCAGCGGCGGCCTGCATATCATCGGCACCGAGCGCCACGAATCGCGCCGGGTGGACAACCAGTTGCGAGGCCGCTCGGGGCGCCAGGGCGATCCCGGTTCCAGCCGCTTCTATTTGTCGCTGGAAGATCCGCTGTTGCGCATCTTCGCCTCGGACCGCGTGGCCGCGATCATGAACAAATTCAAGCTGCCCGAAGGCGAGGCGATCGAGCACAGCTGGGTAACGCGCGCCATCGAGAACGCGCAGCGCAAGGTCGAGGCGCGCAATTTCGACATGCGCAAACAAATTCTCGAGTATGACGATGTCGCCAACGACCAGCGCAAGGTAATCTATCAGCAGCGCGCCGAGTTGCTCGAAAGCGCCGACATTAGCGATACCATCAGCGCGATGCGCGACAGTGTGCTGCTCGATCTGGTCAACCAGCACCTGCCGCCCGGCAGCATGGAGGAACAGTGGGATGTGGCGGGACTGGAGAAAGTGCTGGCGGCGGAATTCCAGCTGCATCTGCCGGTTACGCAGTGGATGGAGCAGGACAAACAGCTTGATCCGACCGGTTTGTTCCGGCGCATCGCCGACGAAGCGCGGCGGCAGTATCAGGCCAAAACGGAGCAGGTTAGCGCCGAACTGATGCGCGGATACGAGCGCATCGTGATGTTGCAAACCTTGGACCAGCAGTGGCGCGAGCATCTGGCGGCACTCGATCATTTGCGCCAGGGCATTCATTTGCGCGGCTATGCGCAGAAGAACCCGAAGCAGGAATACAAGCGCGAGGCGTTTGAACTGTTCTCCGCCATGCTGGATACAATCAAGCGCGACGTGGTGCAGACCCTGCTCAATGTGCAGATACGCAGCGAGGAGGCGGTGCAGGAAGCGGAAGCGCCCCATGCGCCGGAGAATGTGCAGTATCATCACGCCGATTATGACGAGGCGCTGGGTCAGAATGAGTCTGCCGACGCGGAGCACAAGCCGTTTGTGCGCAGCGGGCAGAAGGTTGGCCGCAACGATCCGTGTCCGTGCGGATCGGGCAAGAAATACAAGCAGTGCCACGGTAAACTGAATTAAATTCATCAACCTGACGGGAGTAAACCATGCCAACCGATGACCTGATTTTGCAAACCCTGCACAACTCGACACTGACTGAAGAGTTGCGCGATGCCGAGATTGAATCGCTTGGGCAGCTCTTCGAGGTCATGGAGTTCAAAGCAGGGCAAAGTCTGTTGCGTCCAGGGGAGGAGCGCCTGAAAAATTCCCTGATCGTGCTGGCCAGCGGCGAAGTCGAGGCGACCGCAACCATCGGTGGCGAACAGGCCACGCTGCATCTGCTGCAGCCGGGCGACCTGGCCGGCATCATCACCTTCGTTGGCGGCAATGTTTCGCAGATCAGCGCGACCGTGACGGCCAAAACCGATTGCAGAGTGCTGGTTCTTGATCGCTGCAAATTCGAATCGCTGCTGAATTATCAACCGGCCATTGTGTATTACGTGATGCGCGGTATCGTGCGCCATGTGCATGGCATCGTGCGTCGCATGAATGCGCAATCGGTTGAGATGACCAATTACCTGTACAAGACCGGCGGACGTTTCTGAAATCATGCCGGTAAATCTGTCAACGCCCGTTGCGGCACAATTGTTGCCCGTTGCGGGCGTTTTTTTGGGGGCTGCGGAAGCGGGCATCAAGTCCATCGGGCGCAAGGATTTGCTGCTTATCCGGCTGGAAGAGCGTGCGACTTTGGCGGGGGTATTTACCACCAACCGTTTTTGCGCCGCGCCAGTCACCGTGGCGAAGTCACACCTGGGCGCAGGCAAAGGCATCCGCGCGCTGGTGGTTAACACCGGCAATGCCAATGCCGGCACCGGCGAAGCCGGCATACAGGCAGCGCGCACGACGTGCGCCGAACTGGCCAAACTGCTGGGCTGCGAACCGGAGCAGGTGTTGCCGTACTCCACCGGCGTCATCATGGAGCCGCTGCCCGTGGACAAGATCGTCGCCGCTTTGCCGCAAGCCATCGCGAATCTGAAAGCCGACAACTGGTTTGATGCCGCGCACGCCATCATGACCACCGACGTCGTGGCC
>Ga0100398_1001116_pt1 | contig 23403 bp, 9 predicted proteins | sample CryGeymeta201522_FD_81568 | JGI IMG/M metagenome (GOLD analysis project Ga0100398, IMG submission 81568) | Groundwater microbial communities from Crystal Geyser aquifers in Utah, USA - Crystal Geyser metaG 2015-22 | ecosystem: Environmental > Aquatic > Deep subsurface > Groundwater | place: USA...
GCCCCTTGGTTGTAGCGCGGTGTTTGCCTGAAGCGGTCTTCGCTTGTCGGCAGCTGGAGTTTGGTGACACGCATCTTGCTGACGCCCTCGCCGGCCAAGGCATAGGTTGGTCGATCTCTGCGAGCTGTTTCTGTCGCCTTTTACCGAAGCCTACCAGCGACCAAGACTGCGTATCCCCAACCGCGGCGGGCAACACTTTCGCCTATAGCATCTTGGTTTCGCTCGTCAGCAGGATAACGGACGACGGCACTAACCCTCAAATCTGATCCACGGTTTCCAGCCCCAAACTTCTTGGCGATGCAGCCAATCTGTCGCCCTTCTCCCGTCTGGCCGCTATGGATCAACGTCATGTTGGTGCGCGCTCCAACGCCAGCAAGAGCTATACGATCGCCGACCCTCACGTTCTGTTCGATATATGACTGGCAGTCGTCGGGCTCCATGTTGAACGAACTGCGCCGCATGGCCCAACCAAGGTCAATCTGATCGTGAGCCCCGGTCAGAACTTTTCCACCTCCTGCCGCACCGGGTTCTAGGCGCGGTGGAGCGCTTCCCCAAGCAAACTCGCGCTTGCCTACGAAATAAACCAGCCGAGATTTCGCGCGCGTCAAAGCTACATAGAGTAGCCGAGCCTCCTCAGCGGCGTCATTTTCCAGAACATGTATCGGCGATGTCAGATCTCCGAAAGTGGATCGAGAGGGCGCCACAACAACATTGTCGTATTCAAGTCCCTTAACCTTGTGGATTGTGGAAACGACGATCTCAGGCCCCCCCCTGTGCCCGCCGATGAGTCGCTGAAGCTCGTCGCGTTGTAAGGTTCGGATGAAGCGCAGCAGAGTTGAAAGGTGTGGAAATACGCTTTCCTCGCAGCAAAGCTCCCAAAGAGTCGCCAGATCAACCACGGATCCGGCAGCAGGTTTTGCCTCGGGGATACGGATCGATGCCCAAAATGCTCCGGAAAGCTCGTTCAGGAGGGAACTGGTTAGGGCGCGATCCCCCTTTGCGACCTCGACCTCGAGGAAGTCGCGCCAAAGGGCAACATGCCGAAGGTCAGCGATCCGCATGTTTTCACTGCTCTGTACGGCGATATCTGGGAAGTGAACAGCCAGATGCCGGTGGAGTTCAGCAACCTCATCATTGGTACGGCAAAGTACTGCCGTTGACCCGGGATTGTCGGTGTGAAGGCGCAAGCATGTGTCGGCTATCTGGTTGACCGTATCACCCCAGTTCCAGTTCCGGGCATCGATACGCTCGCACTGGCTTTTGCACGCACTTGAGGATTGACGCAACAATGTCTTTTTCAACCTTTGTGATCGCGTGCTTCTATCGAAAAAGCCAGAGATCATTCTCTGACTCATTTCCACGATCTCTGCCCCCGATCGGAAATTCACTCGAAGCTCAAGAGATTGAAATGCTTCACCACCAAAATCGTTTTCGAACCTATCGAAGTAGGCCTCGGCGAATTCGCTTAGCCGAGATGCTCCAGATTTGCGTTGCCACCGAAGGATGTCCTGATCGTCGTCACCAATAACCATGATACCGGCTCTTTCACCGCTCCCGCGGTGCAAGCTTCGAATGATCGAGTAGACGTCGTCGGTGACATCCTGGAATTCATCGACCAGGATGCTACGACACCCGCCTGCCACTTGCTCGCGAAACGTCTTATCCGAAGCGAGCTTTGCGGCGAAAGCTCCCAACAAGTTTTCCATGTCTGCGCCGCCGCCGGTTTCAGCAAGGCTTCGGCGAGCGAGGCCATGGAAAGTGTGAACCCGAACCTGCGAGGCATAGGCCGCATATCCAAGTGTCCTGAAAAGTTCGCGAATTCTTTTCCTTATTTCGAATACAACAGCCCGGTTAAATGCCAGCACCACGATTTCGGCAGGCTTGATATGCTGCTCACGGATGAGATAAGCAATTCGACCAACCAGAACTGATGTCTTCCCTGCGCCCGGGCCAGCGTTCACGAGCAGATGCTGATCGAATCGGTGACAAATGGCCTGCCACTGTGCTGGCTCTTCGGAGTTCCGATATCGATCAAAGAACTCGGTGGCTTTCGTGGCGCGCAACTGGTCGCGCTTCGACGCGATGAAGCCCCTAGACTCGTCCCCGTCTTCTTCGATTTCGCCAAGTTGGGTTTCAAGGAATTCTTTGAGCTCTGCCCCGCTGGCTTGGGAAAAATACCCGCCAATAAAGGCTTCTCGCGCTAGTTTCGGCAGGTTAGCGAAAACTTCCATCGCAAATGTTCGAGTCTCGGCGAGGCCATTAACGTCGTTCAATTCTTCTACAAGTTCGGGATGCTGATCGAGACCCACTGCGGCGTTGGAGAGGACCAGGACGTAAGACAGAGGCACGAGTTCGGGCTGCGCGCTGATCAGGTTCATCGACGAAAGGAACCGCAGCAGAGCCTCAAGATCGTCGAGGCGGAACTGCTTCCTGGGATGGGCCGTTTCTATCCGCCGGATCAGTTGATGGACCTCCACCGCCTTAAGATCTGCGTCGCGCGCTTCGGCAAAGAGCGAAAGCAACGACGGAGTCAAGCCAAGAAGATCTTTACATCTCTCAGTCGCATTCCTTTGGTTCGCCGCCGGGAGCTGAGACAGCCACAGAACACCCTCGTCAGATCCACGCACAATCTGTTTCATTCGTATACCGCATGCCCGAGCCAAGGATCGGAATCCGTGCAAGTATGCGCGTTGGTAGCGCCGCAGCAGAGCCTGACGTTCCGCCTGCTCTTTTCGCGACAACGGTTCAGCATCATCTAACCCGGCGAAACCGAAATCCGACTCGTCTAAGTAATCCATCGGATTGAATTCTATGCGTTCCTTCGACTTCAGATGGCGAATTAGTTGGCGTACGGCATTGCCGACGCTTGAAGTCAGTCCGGCGATCCGCTCTGGTGGCTCCGACAAGAGGGGGCGCTTGGCGAACTCGAGTGTCCACCGGAGTTGCAACGCATGTCGGTGCTGCAGATCAACCAAACAAGCCATCGTTTCGTCTGTGCTCTTGATCTGGCACTGACGTCGGATCTGAGAGATGTTTATCATCGCGTCGGTACGGGAAGGCGCAATGGAACGTTGCGCTGGATCATTCTGTGGTTTCTGGACCCGCAAGCCGACCAGATCGGATAGCCAATTCAGAATGCCACCGAAAAGACCGCTACTTTGCGCAGTCGGCAGCCTCGCAAGATGGTCGTCATCTCCAATGGGGTCGAGGGCGACTGATCGAATAGCATTCGCTACTCTTCCTACTTGAGATTGCTCCGTCGCAATCTCGGCAAGTTTTTTTGGGAACAGTTCGACTGATAACAAGTCGGGGACCATGCCAAGTTGCGTGAGGTGCCCGGCCTTTTCAAGCCAGTAGAGCGCCATACGCAACCGTGTCGCATTCGCCCGCATCTGTGCAGCACTCTTATATGGTTCGAAGCCATGCTGAGGCACAAAAGCAATCTTCTGTCCCTCGACAATTTCGGCCACCTCGATAATCTTGCCTTCGGTTTCGTCAATCTGAGGGGACCGGAGTTCGTTCATCGCACGAAGGCCGCGCATATTCTCGAAGTCAGTAGGCGAGGCCAGCATGACGGCTTTCAACTGATCGAGGCCAGCCCGTTTCCTTTCCGCGACACCCCGGCCGATACGGCCGACCTCCTGCAGATAGTCCTCAAGATAGGCAGGCGGGGAAAGATGAACGACCCAATGGATATCGGGAATGTCCATTCCCATGCCGAAGGCTTTGGTCGCGACCAAGACATCGAGGTCACCGTCTCGGAAGCGCGTATAGATGTCATCCCGTGTCGCCGCGTCCAGTCCTGCATGGTAGCTCTCGACGTCACATCCGGCGGCCTCGGTCAAACGTCTTGCAAGGTCGTCCGCGTGGGCTCGGCGTGTCACAAAGATGATGACGGCACTTCGCTGTCCAGTTTCACTTCCATTTTTTTGCGCTTTTCGGATGACATCGACAATGTGGGGCAGCCGTTCTGTGAGTGCCGTTTCAAAGTCCTGGCTATCCAGGATGTTTCCTTGCACTGGCAGCGGTTCGACTTCGATATGAGAACGAAGGGGGTTGGTCGATGTGGCGGGATCTGGACAAATGTTCAAGGGCAGGCTTGCAACGCCGCAAGCGCCGCGATCAAGCAGGTTCCGAATGCTGCGCCTATCCGAAGCCGTCAGGGTTGCCGAGAGCAGAAGAAAAGGTGTGGTATCCGTGCGGTCTCCACTGCGCAGACTGCTCAGAAGCAAACTGAAGGCATGAAAGTAGTCGGGACGGAACTCGTATCCCCACTGGTTCACACAATGGGCTTCATCGAAGACCACATACTCAAGCCCGTCGTCTGCCTCCATACGCCTGCGTAGGACATCAAGGAAAGTGGCGTTGCGGAGTCGTTCCGGCGCAACGTAAAGCAATACTATCCGATGATCGAGAACACCTTGCAGGACCTCTGCCAACTCGAACCGAGGCCTGTCGCTGCTAAGATAATCGACTGAATCTGCGAAGCCCTGCTCGTGGAGCCTTGCGACTTGGTCTCTCATGAGGGCCTTGAGTGGCGAGAGCACAAGGGTTAGCCGACGGTTGCGCAGCCCGCGACAAAGGGCTGGAACTTGAAAGAGCACGGATTTGCCCTCTCCAGTGGGTAACGGTACCATGACGTCTCTGGCCCGGGTCCGTATAGACTCCATCGCGAGCGTTTGAGTGGGTTTGAAGCCACTTATCGTATTTCCGCTGGATTTGCCCTTTGGTTGCCAATTGGTGATAAGAAATTGTTCCATGGTGGCGAAGTCAGACGGCGCTTCCTCTCGCCGGATCTGAAGGGGCTCAAAAACCAGTTGTAGTCGTTTGCGGTCCTTATCCAACCAGGGGGCGCCGAGCAGAGGCTGCTTATCCACGAAAGCGCGCAGTTGATAATTTATGGCGTCCGCGCGGGCGTCTAATATGATTGCAGCGTTTTCCGCAGTCCCCAACCCGGTCTGCTCAAGCCAAGCCACTAGGAACTGCCCGACCAGTTTCGGCAGCTCTTCGAGAATCTTCCCTTCCAGAATGGAAACCGTTGCAAGCTGCGTTTCAGTGTTCCCTTCCTGAGAGCCAGCGAAACTGTCACGCGTTGCGGTGTCAGCCAAGGCGAACCACTCATCGACTGGAAGCGCTTCCACCACTGGTTGAAGGCTTAGTCCTGTTTCTTCGGCGAGAGACTGCCAATCCCGCCAGCGGTCGACAGTATCAATAACAGCAAAGCCGCGATCTGCTGCCCGAAGCAGATGCTCGCGACGGCTCCGGTGGGATGGCCGGACCTCACCGATGCCCACCTCGGCACATGCGGTACCCAGCATTTGAATTAGCGAAGGACTCGCCGTGCTTCCAATCAGAAGAACTGGAATTTCTCCGTCACGCTTCATTTCGCGAAACGCTTCAAGCATTCCGGTCCAATAGGACGCTTGATCACTGGAGCCTGGGAACAGTGCAGGATATTGTCGCGCGGCCAGGACCGGTCGCTTCGTTGTCGTCATATTGGGCCGTTTAACGACCGTGATCGAGGTTGGCACCCTGACAGTCCGGAAACTCCGCCAGCCACCTCGGACGTCGAGAGTATGTGCTGCAGTATCCCGAGAAAACCACCTATCCGAACAAGGCTCCGAAGTTCGGGCCAATGATGTGTGCCGCTGCACCTCGGGAGGAATGGCGCGATCTTGATGCGAAGTTTCTCGGTCCACGACAACGATGGGGCCTTCGGGGAGCACCGCGCGGACATTCGACCCATCAGCCTGAGCCCACCACGCCGACGATCTCGGCATAGGCGCAACGCACTGGTTTCCATTCTGCGAAGGTGCAAAACAGGCTTTGTCGACAGCTTCCGATAGTCCATGCCGTCCATCGAGCAGCCAGAGAGGCAGCATACTGCGTCGGACCGCAACGTCCTGTTTTTGTGCCCGCCGGCAAGTCGTCAAGAGTACTTGCGCAAACGGATTTTTTTCCAACTCTCCCGCAAGCTCGCGATGCAGAAGATCCACGTCGATCTGCCAATGCGATCTCGAAAGCCTCTCCTCTGGATTGGCCTGAATCAAAGAAATGCCCGGCACCCAATCAAAAGCCTCTATCTCGTATTCGGGAAGTAACAGGAGGCTGCCTGGCTCTGGGTGTGTACTTCCCAGAAAATTGGGGTTCGGTCGCACCAGCGATTCTGACTCTGGAATTGACGCGGTGATCGCCTGCATCATGGCTGCGGTGCTGTCAAACTGACCCGCAAGCAATTTTGCCGTCAGCCCTACAGTGACCTTACGCAGTTGCTCGGCGAAGAGCGTCAGTGTTGCTTCGGCATCGGCCTCCGCGTGATGTGTTCCCCCGAGCGCATGTGACCGCGCCTGAGGTTCGAGCAGATACTGCACAATCATCGTGTCCCAGATTAGCGGTTCATGCTGCGAAGGCAAACGGGCGGCGAGGATCGGCCAGTCCCATGCGAGGATATTGTGCCCTACGATAAGAGACGCGTTTTGGATGCGCGCATCGAGATCCGCCAGCGCCGTGTGGATATCCGTCCCTTGCGCCGCGTCATGCAAGCGCAGCGCAGCGCCCTTTCCTGTACAGCCGATTTCCCAGATCCGCTCGCCATCTGTCTCGAGATCTACAGCGAGCACACAGCACGTTACTATGCTGTCGGTCAATTCTGGGTGTTCCTCCAGTGCAGCGACAAGATGGGAGGCATCGTGTTTCCAGTCAGCTCGAACCCCGCGCTGTCCTTCATCCGAAAGTCTTCCGAAGAGCCTTACCGCAGCTGCTGGATCCCGGGTCGCCATTTGGTCGACGTAGGGTTGGTCAATCAGATCGTTTTCTGCCAAAGCGACAATCCATTCCCAAACAGCTACCGGGAGTGGAATACAGCGATCCAAAATACGTCGGGCCGTGGCGGCTTCATAACCATTTCGACCTTCTAGCCATTCGCTGTGACCCTGATCAAAGTCAGAGTAGAAATGACGAAGAATGAACCATTCCAGAATGGTTGATTTTTCATCCTCACCGATTTCCCTAGATGCATTTTCAGCCGATGGCGGGTACCCGGCTGCCTGACGGTGTTGCGACCATGTTGGAGCGAACCATTTCCTCTGGGGCTCCCCAAGTACGGCCAACTGGTCAGGAGTGAAATTCGCAAGCAAGTCCTTGACCGAGCATCGCGAGCTTGCCGGATCAATCATCTCACGGAAATCAAAACGGCAGGTCTGCAGCTGTTCACCGATCCGCTCTGCTCTTAGTGTCTCCACATCAAGTCTAGAGAGATGTCCGAGCCATGTGGCGCCTAGCAAGGGGTCGCGTAGGTCTGCAGGCGCCTCGTCTCCACCCCATTGTTTTGCATACCACTTCGCTTCCATCTGTTGATGCAGTTGTTTGAGTGAGCGCTCGCCGAGGGCGTCAAGCCGACGTACATCAAGATCACCTTGGCATTGGGGCGGCCCTTCACCATCCCAATCGACATCCGCCACACGCAGCCAATGCACGATACACTGTCGACTCGGCTCTTTAGTCCGAGTGCCCAACTGGCACAGGAGCAAATCTCCAGCACCCACCCCTGCGAAGTCACGCCTCCCTGTGATATTGGACGTTACATGAAAGAAGAATTCGCTTTCGCCGAACTCGCACTTCGCAAATCCAAATCCTCGTTCTTCTACCAGTCGTTCGACAGTTGCCAAAAATGGCAAGCGGAGCAGGCACGACTGCAGTTGAGGGTGTCTTGCTGGCTCTGAGCGAGACGGCAGCGGATGAGACTTCTGCAAATTCAATTCATTACCGGGAGCTAAGTTAGGTGCAAGAACATTTGAAGCATGCGCAGGGTGCGGAAACAAGGCAACAAGTCGACTCTCGTGCGGAGAAGGGTCGACGCTAGGCCTGTTCTCTTCTGCGGGCGGCATTTCTGGGATTGGACCCAGCTGCTAGAAAGGGCACGAACGAGCGCTCTTCGCCCATCGCAGACACAAGCCCACTGTCCAAGCGTCGGTGCCACGCGTCAGCGATGCTCGGACTGTGACCGCTCAAGATCCCGCCGACATGCCTGCGGCAACGCAGTTCTTGTCGCCTTAGCCCTACATGAAAAACGGCGCAACAGCAGCGGCGGTCGCTTGCGACTGCTTGAGTGTCTACGTGGAGAAGGAGTTCTGATCCAACCCCCATCCGCAATCCGCTGGCCCGATTGTGCGCAAGGCAGTAGGCTTTGACAATGAACAAGGAATCCGAGAAGCGCATCGCGGCCAAGCTCGCCAAGACAATGGCGATGCTCTGCGTGCGCAACACGCACCTCGAGACTATCCATGCAGGCAAGACACCGGTTACCAGGACCGGCGACTGGAGCGATGTGACCGTGCTCGACGCCGATGGCAACCGCATACCCTGGACCGATGTCTCACATATCAGCGACGATCAGATGCGCCACCTGATGCGGACTATCGTCAACCGGCTCTACACGTTTCATTTGTGCGCTGACGATCCGGGGCTGCAGGCTGAAGTCGAACGGTGGATGGCTGTTGCGGGGAAGTGGGACGAGCCCGAACTCGACCATCGAATGATTGCCAGCAGAAATGCTGATGGTCCCTGAGACTTCGTGCCAACTCTAACGTCTCTTGAGCGAACGCGACTACGCGACAACCGGATAGAAGGGTTTGCCCCAGTCCTTGCCCGGATCGTCCATCATCAGGTCGACAAAAACCGGCATCAAGAAGGTGAGGATCGCAGCACCATCGCGGACTTGCGCGCGGTTCACACCACTGTTCCAGGTCGAGCCACCGTGGACCAACTGATTGCGCAGAACGTATAGCCGGTCGAATACAAAACTCAGCACCTTGGCTGTATCACCTGACTGGAACGCCTGAGCAAAGCCGCGTGCCGAGATTTTGAAGCGACCTTCCCAGTCAGCGAACCCGTCGATCCCATTGTGATGCTGCCAAAACGGGTTGAAGACGTACCGGTTCTCCATGAGCATCCGCACGGGTCCGGAGAACCGCTGCCACAACGCTTTATAGATGCGTCGGCTGTCATCCAAAGCCACCAGTTTGCCGAAGTAATCGACGAAAGCGGCACGCTCACCGGGGGTTATCGTCTGGAACTCACGCTCGTCTGCGTAAGCCGCATTGAAGGCAATCCAGAGGAAGATGAAACGGGCGTCATCATCGTCGCCGCAAGCTTCGGCGCGGCCGATCCAACTGATGGCGCGATGGGCCCGCAATCCCATCGTTTCGGGAAAACCCGCACGGATGGCGCGTTGCTTCGTCTTCAGGGCAGCATGGTCGAGAGCATCCTTCATCGTTCAATTCCTTTTCTGAAAGCCGATCACGGCAGCCCGTCAAAATCTGATCGCTGGTAGCCTTCCACCAAAGATCGTAGCCCTTCCGGGGCAACAACCTCGACCTTGTTGCCCCATTGATAGAGATGCCATGCCATCTCGAGCCACCCCGCCGCGTGGAACCTCACTGTCAGGCTGCCATCATCCTGCAGTTCCAGAGATTGCGTGGGATGAAAGCGGAACTCGGCCGCACGCACAGCGACCTCAGGCGCAAAGCGCCAGATCACCTCGCCGTACTGCGCGGGGTCCTGGTACACGCCAAAGGCCTGCGCCGCATAGTCCCTCAGAGAAAATCCGGGCGTGAAGGCGAAACTTTCGTCCAAGGCTTCGGCAGTATGGATGCGGTCCATGCGGAAGTTCAGGATTGTCTCACCCCGCGACGGCTGCCGCGCGACAAGATAGCTGCGGTGCCCCAAAAGCAGGCCGTGCGGCTCGATGACCCGCTCTGGGGCGTCGGGGTCGCCGTAGCGCAGTTGCAAACGGAAGGGGCCGCGCAAGGCCTCGATCACCGCATCAAGAACTTTCGGGGCGAGGTTGACCCTCGGGCCTGGTCTGGTCACGGACCCCATTGCGGTCAGAACGGCTTCGGCATCAGCCTCGGTGCGCGCGGCATCCTTTGGTGCAAGACGGGCAAGCAGACCGTCACGTAAATCGGCAAGGGCAGAGGCGTGGCGCAAGCGGCCATCGGCCTGCGCTACTCGGCCCGCGATCTCCAACGCTTCGATAGCAGTCTCTTGCCGGGGTTGCAGCCGGTCAAGCATCGGGTCCGCCACCCGCCATCGGCGGCGACGGTCATCGCCATCTTCCGCTTCTACGTTCATGAAGGTGGTTTCCAGCGCATCGGTCATGCGCTGCGCGGTCCGGTGCGAAATGCCGAACTCTTGGCAAATCTCATCGAGGCTGATGCCACTGCGCCGAGATGCCGCCAGCCTTGCGAGCCTGATCAAGTCCTGCGCTTTGGAAAACGACATGAACTTACCTTGATGCTAAAGCGTGTCAGAGATTGACACCCATGCAAGCTATTGGTGCTGATGCGGCCTGTCGAGGCGATTCCCGAGTGTAGTCAGTAACAAGAGATTCGAGTTGCTCCGGGGCTTCGACAGGCCCACAGGATGATCAATCGTAGGCCGGCTAACCAAGTCGTCCGAAGTAATGCAAGGGAGACTTCAGTTGTCGGGAAAAGTCACAAGCATCCAGCGGGTTTCACCAAGAGATGGCACCGTAGAAGAACCGGATCTCACGGCGAAAGGCTATTGCCTCGGGGACCCGAAGTTTGGAGGGGAAAAGCACCACGCGAAGAACGCGGTCTATGTAAAAACGCTCGATGAAGTGGCAGAGTTCATCGCCCGTGGTTTTTCGGTAAGGATGGTTGGGCCTGGGAAACGGGCGTCGCTCGTCTCGCCGAAAAGTCTGCAGATCATTCGCGGCTAATTCTTAGGGCGTTCTTCTTTTGACATGTCGTAAGCCTGTCAGAGATTGACACCCATGTAAGCTATTGATGATCCTGCAATCTGTCGAGGCGATTCCCTTGCGGGTTGCGTTCGGATCATTCGGAGCAACCATGCGGGACGTTGGCGGCCAAATCCTCTTCTCGGCGACCGACCTGATGCGGTTCATGGGCTGTGCCCATGCGACCACACTGGATCTGTCTCGTTTGCGGGGAGAGGGGCCGGACCCTCGCGAGGATAGTGAGGATGCCGCCCTGCTACAAAAGCAGGGCGATGCCCACGAGGCGGCGCACCTGGCACGGCTGGGCAACGCCGGTCGCGGTATTGTTAAGATCGCGCGTGGCGACCTCACGCACAACGCCGCCACAACCTGTGCAGCACTTGCCGCTGGACCGGAGGTCGTGTTTCAGGGGGCGTTCCTGTCGGGAAACTGGGGCGGCTGGTCAGACTTCTTGGAACGCGTGGAGCGCCCCTCGGCGCTTGGCGCTTTCAGCTATGAGGTCGCGGACACCAAGCTGAAGCGTCGACCGCATCCGAAACATATCCTGCAACTGGTGCTCTATTCCGACCTGCTCACCGAGATTCAGGGTGTCGCGCCCGAGTTCGCCCATGTTGAACTTGGTGATGGTACCCGGGCGACGCTGCGGCTTGCTGACTATTCGGCCTACGCAAGGCTGGCGCGCGCACGGCTGGAAGGGTTCGTGGCCAACCCGGCGCCAACAAGGCCCATTCCCTGTGCCGACTGCGGCCTGTGCCGCTGGGCCGATCATTGTGAAAGCGTCTGGCAGGCTGAGGACAGCTTGTTTAACGTGGCCAACATCAGCCGTGGACAGGTCAAGAAGCTGGAAGCGGCGGGCATCGCCACGATGGAAGCTCTGGCCAACCTCGATCATCCGGTTCGCGGCATGGCTGAAAACACCCGGCTGCGTCTGATGACGCAAGCCCGGTTGCAGCACGCCCGCAAGACCGGCGAACCGGCGTTTGAACTTCGGCCGCCCGAACCAGGCAAGGGATTTGATTTGCTGCCTCAGCCGCAGCCTAGCGACATCTTCTATGACATCGAAGGTGACCCGCATTTCGAGGGTGGCCTCGAATACCTGCACGGCGTCTGGTTCGACGGTGAGTTTCGGGCGTTCTGGGGACACGACCATGCCGCCGAGGCACAGGCTCTGTCTAAGTTGCTGGCTTTCTTTCGTGACCGTCTCGCTGCCAATCCAGCCGCGCGCATCTACCATTATGCCGCTTACGAAATTACAGCGCTGCGGCGGCTGACCACGAAATACGGGATTGGCGAGGCTTTTCTTGACCGGTTGCTGCGCGAGCGTCGGTTTGTCGATCTTTTCGCCGTGGTGCGCGGTGGGCTGGTCGGTTCCGAACGGAGCTATTCCATCAAGTCGATGGAAGCCTTCTACGGACGCGTACGCGAAGGCGAGGTCAAGACAGCGGGTGGTTCAGTCGTGGCTTACGAGCGCTGGCGCGAGACGGGCGAGCAGCAGATCCTTGATGAGATCGAGGATTACAACCGGATCGACTGCATCTCGACCGAGGAACTGCGCGACTGGCTGGTGAGCATCCGGCCTGCGGCACCGTGGCCTTCCGTTGCTCCCGATGCCGGGCCGAAAGAAGCCGAAGAGGATGCCGACGCGCAAGCCTTGCGCGCCACGCTGGCCGCATCGGGCTTGCCCGAGGACAGGCAGGCGATGCTTTTCAACCTTGGGCTATTTCACAAGCGAGAAGCGAAACCCGCGCAATGGGCGGTATTCGACTCCGCGTCCAAGGATGAGGATGAGCTGATCGACAATCTGGATGCCCTTGCGGGGTTGGAGGCTATTGGCCCGGTCGAACCGGTCAAGCGGTCATACTCCCGCAGCTACAGCTTTCCCCTGCAAGAGACGAAGCTTCGCCCGGGCAAGGGCGCGACGGTGCCGGTGTTCGATGGCCCGCCCATCTCGGTCAGCATCACGGACATGGACCGCAGGGCGCGGCAGATCACTGTGAAGGCTGGGCCGGGAAAGGACCATCTCCTTAGCGACCGGGTGAACCTGCATCCCGATTGGCCGCTGGACCCCAAGCCCATCCCCGGTGCCTTGCGTGACGTGATCGCGGACCAATGCGGGCCGCGCGCCTACAGGGCGGTCGACGATCTGCTGTCGCGTTCGGCTCCCGGTCTGAAGATCGGTCCGCTGATGCCGGCAGCCGACCCTGTCGTGGGCACCATCACGGCCGTATGCGCAATGGACGAAACCATCTTGCCCATCCAGGGGCCGCCAGGCACGGGCAAGACTTATGTCACCGCACGTGCGATCCTTGCCCTTGTAAAGAAAGGCGCGCGTGTGGGCGTGACATCGAACAGCCACGAAGCGATCCGCAACGTCCTGATGGGCTGTCTGAGCGCGCTGGAGTTGGACGACCCCGACCTGACGCTGGATCTGGTCCATAAGACCGGCAGCGAGGATGATGGCTACCCCGACAATTGCCAGGTCCGCCGCACCACCAGCAACGACGAGGCGGCAGGCGGCCTGCACGTCGTCGGCGCGACTGCCTGGTTCTTCTCCCGCGACGACAATGTGCAGGCCTTCGACTGGCTCTTCGTCGACGAGGCGGGACAGGTTGGCCTCGCCAATATGGTTGCCATGGGACGGGCCGCGCGCAACATTGTGCTGGTAGGTGACCCCCGACAGTTGCCGCAGGTCATCCAAGGCGCGCACCCTGAACCGGCGAACCTTTCCTGCCTTGACTGGATGCTGGGGGAACATGCAACCGTGCCGCCAGATCGCGGAATCTTCCTCCCGAAATCACGACGCATGCACCCGGATGTCTGCCGCTTCATTTCGGACCAAGTCTATGAGGGAAGGCTTACTAGCCACCCCGACACCGCCCGTCAAAGCGTCACCAGCACACCATTTCCCGAGGCCGGAGCATTCTGGGTGCCGGTGTGTCATGAAGGCAATGCGCAGATTTCCATGGAAGAAGTGGCCGCCATTCAAGCCGCTACAGGGGAACTGCTGCGGGGCAACTGGACGGAGAAGGACGGCTCAACTCGTCCGATGCGGCAGACGGACATCATCGTCGTAGCCCCGTACAATGCTCAGGTGAATGCCCTCCGCGATGCGCTGCCTGATGGCATCCGCGTCGGCACGGTAGACAAGTTCCAGGGGCAGGAGGCGCCGGGATGCCTCGTCTCGATGACCGCGTCATCGGCCGAGGAAACATCGCGAGGGATGGAGTTCCTATTTTCGCTCAATCGCATCAACGTGGCCGTGTCCCGAGCCAAGGGGCTAGCGCTCGTCTTCGGCGCGCCGCGTCTGCGTGAGGCGAAGTGCGAGACGGTGGATCAGATGCAGCTTGTGAATACGCTGTGTGCCTTACCTCTTTGGTCGGGGCCTGCAGCATGATCCGCAGGTTTCTTGATCGTCTTGCTGCGCGCACGTCAGGGGGGCTACATCCTGATCTGACCTTCGAAGACGTGGAAGTTCCTCCGCCAGAAATGCCCGCGAACCGTCCCGTGCCCCAGCGCGCGTCGCAAGATGCGAACGCCTTGCACCCTGATTTTGACTTCGACCCGGATTTTGCCGGATTGTCCAATGACGACGCCCATTTGCAGCCTATTCCCCCTGCAACTATTCAGCAGACTGGGGAACACAGCGTCCTTGTTCCCACTTTTGTGCCGGAGGAGGACACAGACTACTTCGACTCATCACACGCCGTCGATGACCATGACAGCATCTTCGAACCAGCGTCCGACCCCCTCGATTTCGCCATCTCTTTGGAAGACCTCGCAGTAGAAGAAGAGGATCCACTCCCCGACGTCGATTGGGACGATTATTCGGTCGAGGCTATAAATGGCGTCACAGTTCAAGAGATTGAGCCGCTCGAAATATTCGACTTCGATATCTCCGATCTTGAAGCAGGGTTCGAGGCGGGACCTGTGGTTCCGGAGACGCACTCAGCGCGAGACCAGAGGCTCGATGGGGTCGCGGCAGATCTTGTCCTTGGTCTTGGAGCGTTCCCAACCTCAGAGCGACGGGCGCTCCATCGGCGGTTTCGTACAGTTCTCGAAGAGTTCCCGCACCATTCTAGCCATCTCGCTTTACATCGCCTTCTCAGGGCTGGCGCGTCACTGGAGGAAATAGAGGAAGCGGCAAGTTTGCGGCGCCTTTGGCTGGATCAGCCGTGGCTCTGGGGACAAAAACGTCGGGTTCTGCGAGCATGGGAAGTCTGGCGCAATCCCGGCCAGCGGCTTGCGTTCGGCTGGCCTACGGCCCTGCGCCTTGTACGAGTATTCGGTATCGTCGAAGCCGAGCAGGCGCTAGGCGAAGACTGGTTGCAAACTTGGATTGAATTGCAGCGCCATCAGGCGTCAAACTTGGCCGAAGAGATGGCATTTTTCACCTATTCCGAATTCCTCAGGCAAGTGTCCCACCCGTTTCTTCTTTCTATTTCTGAAGGTGTCCACGAAGAGCATGCCGACCGAGAAGGTCGAATGGAGATCCGGGACGGTCAGGGGCTGCCGATATGGAGTTTCGAACGCAAACTTCCCCAGCGGGACGGAGAACTCTCACTAGAACCGGCTCGGATTCGAAATCATCGTAACTTCGATGCGGCGGCGCGCGAGGATAACTTCGGGTTGGGCGGGCTCCAGGCCGCTACCGAAGTTGAGCACGTCACAACAGGTTATCAGCGCACCTATCTTTTCCCTGAGCAAGACTGTGGTCTGACCCGGCACGCAAAGGTGAAGTTGTCCGCCGAAACTGGACTTGGGGGTGCCAGAATCGTGGAGCTCGACGCCAAGCGTTCTTGCGTCGTCATTGAGGTGCCACACGACTACAGGCGCCTGCTTGCCAATTGCATCGCACTAATTCGCAGCGCACCCACTGCCAAACCGACCAATGCGAAGCCCGAGACGCGCCGAGCGACAGCCAAGACGAAGACCAAGGAAAGAAAAGCATGATCACGTCTCTCGTTCCATCCAAAGGCGCTATAGTCCGGCTGACGGCCGAGGGTGGCCGTGGCATCCTGCTTGATCTGCGTCCAACCCGCGTGCCTTTCGAAGGTCAGGTAAAGCTGGGCGGGACGAGTGAATGGTACCGGCTTGAAGCACTCAAGCCCGGGTTCCTGCCGGGTGATCTCGTTCAGCATGTCGCACAGCGCGGTGAGACCCTTGGGACGGGAAAAGTCCTAGCCTGTCGTCATTTGGCGGGTTTCGATCAAGTTCTCGTGCAATTCGCGGATACGGGCGAGAGCCGTTGGGTCGACTGGCGACTGCTTTCCAACGCTAAATCGGTCGAACAGCGCGCTGCTCAGCACCAGACGGGCCAGCATCTTGATCACGCAGAGCGCGCGCGGCTGCGCATCCTTGCGAATGCTCTGCGCATCTGGAATTCCAACACCGGTGCGTTTGGGCGGCTCGACATCGACCCATTGCCCCATCAGCTGGACGTGGCGCGCAAGGTCGTCACCTCGCCTCAGCCACGTTGGCTGATTGCCGATGATGTCGGTCTGGGCAAGACGATCGAGGTCGGCCTGATCCTGCACGCACTTACCCAACGAAACCGCTGCCGCCGGGTTCTGGTCATTTGTCCCTCCTCTCTAACCCGGCAATGGAAAGACGAGATGCGGGGCCGCTTTGGGCGTTTCTTCGAGATCTACAACCGTGACTTCTTTCCAGAACATGTCGAAGAGATGAAGCTGCGCGACAATGTCATCATCTCACTGGATCTTGCGAAGCGGCCCGAACATCTTGCGATGCTCGACGCCGCAGGAGGTTGGGATGCGATCATCTTCGATGAAGCCCATCGTCTTGGGAAATCTGAAACGGGCGAACAGACTGAGCGCTATGCTCTCGCACGTGCCCTCCGCGACAGCGCCCATGCCTTTCTCCTCCTGACGGCTACGCCCCACCAGGGCAAGACCAAGCGCTTCGCCGCACTTCTAGAGCTTGTGCGCCCAGATTTGGCCGCAGAGATCGCCAGTCTGTCTATGAACCCCGAAATCGTGAGCGAAATCATTATTCGCAACCGCAAGAGCGCGGTGACTGATGCCGAGGGGCGACTCATCTTTCGCGGACATGATACGCGGCGCTTCAGTATAACCCCTTCGCCCGAAATGCAGCGCGCCAATGCCGCGCTAGTGCGCTATCTTCAAGAAGGTTACCGCGCTGGCGACGCCTCCAAGAACAAGATGCTTGGTCGAGCGATTGGCTTCGTCATGACGACTTACCGCAAGCTCGCCTCTTCCTCACTAGCTGCCATTGAACGTGCCTTGGAGCGGAGGCTCAATCGGCTTGATGGTGAAGACCGCACCTTCGACCCGAGCCTCCCCCCCGATGAAGAGTTGGAAGACCGCGACGATCTTTCAGAGATCGGAACTATCCGAAGCATTGGCGCCTTCTTTGACGACGAGCGCGAGCAGGTGCGTGGTGTACTCGCCCAAATCCGCGCTGCCCGCGTCGCCGATACCAAGCGCGAGCTCTTCGTTGAACAGGTCTTGCGCCCCCTCCTGCTTCAAGGCGAGAGCCTCCTCGTTTTCACAGAATACCGCGCTACTCAGGACTATTTGCACAATGCCATCGCAGCGGCCTTCCCAGAGATCGTCTGCGTCGGCATCAACGGCTCAAAGAGCCTAGACGATAAGACGGAAGCTGTGCGCGCATTCAATTCCGGCCAAGCGCGAGTTCTAATCTCGACCGAGGCTGGTGGCGAGGGTCTGAATTTGCAGGAAGCGTGCCACGTGATGGTCAACTATGACCTGCCGTGGAATCCATCTCGCCTCGTTCAGCGCATCGGTCGTCTATATCGATATGGGCAGAAAAAACGTGTGCAGGTCCTAAACCTGCAATCGGACGACGGATTCGACAATGCAGCCTTGGGTCTCATGCTGGATCGGGTGACCACGATTGCTGCGGATATGGCTGTAGTGGCGGGCGACGGCAAGGAAGCACTGGCCGCCGACATTCTTGGAGAGCTTCTTTCAAACATCGACATGGGCGAGATCCTTGAGCGCGCCCAGTCGATGAAATTCGACCAGACTCAAGAGGATATTGAAGCTGCGATCGCGAAGGCGCGCGAAGCGCGAGCAGCTGAGGCCGACATTCTTCAGTACGCCAGTGCAAGCCAAACTCAGGTCAATGGCGGTTTCGAGGGTCGGCACATGGTCAGTTTCTTGCGCGCGATGGCACCGTATGCGGGCTTCGAACTGCGCCAAGAGCTGCACGAAGGTAAGACCTTGGAAATCCAGCTCTCCGAAGGTGCGATCCGTCAATGGCCTGAATTCGGGCGCCGTTCAGTAGTACGCCTGACCGTCGATCACATTAGGGCCCGGCGCGACGCTTCTCTTTACTTGATGGATTTTGAAAGCAACTTCGTCCGACATCTTGCGGAGCTAGCCTCTGAACGTCGTGTTTTTGATGGGCTCTACGGAGAGGCTGAAACTGCTGAGGGCCAAGGAGCTGGTCTGATGACAGTTCATCGCCTGCGTTGGCAAGATCTTTCGGGCCAACTCCTCGAGGAAGACCTGTTGCCAGTTATCTCAGTGGGCGACAAGATCCGCGAGATGGATCGCAAGGCTTTCGCGGATCTACTGGCCAAACCCCTGCGAAGCCTTCCGTCGGGGATTGTCGGAGATGACCCGGCACCGGACGAAAAGCGACTCGACGCACTATTGATGGTGCGCGCTCGTCCCGAAGTCATGCCAGGCTCCGTAATGACATTGGCTGGCATAAGAATTTCTGCGTCCTCAGGCTCGCTTGTTGAGGCGAATAGCTGACATTGGAAAGCGCTCACGGCGTCGATAGCCTTGGACCACGAAACAGAAAGAACCCGAAGAAAATGACGAAAGAAGCAGTATCCAAAGCGTGCATACCATTGCGACATCTGTCCGTCAGGGTCCCTTGGCATGACGCAGGTTGGGACGGCACTGTCTGCCGCGCGCCGCGTGAGAATGCGAGTTGCCTAGCGTTGAACCGCATCGGCGCCAGCAAAGACGCCGATCTGGAAGACAAGTACGCGGGTGAGTTTCTCGACGATATTCCTGTCAAAGATGTTCCACCCTGCTTTGCCGAACGCGTAAATTTCCTGTCAAAACGGCCGCAGCGCCGGATTGCGCGCCATGCCTATGCGAGCACAAGCGAATACCATTCCCACATTGCCGATACTGCCTTCATCCACCCCGCCTATTCTGCAGCGGCAACACCATTCGGCTGGCTCCTAAAAGAACGCGCTTGGGGTAAGGATTGGAGGAAAGGCCAGCTCGATAACTACGCACTTGTCGAACGCTACGGGATCGAGTCTGCGCCCGAGCACGAGCCTGATGAACCGGGGTGGCTCGCCGGACGGCCATGGATACAGGGCGAGAAAAATCAGGCTGCCTTGCTCGATGCCTTCTTCGGCGCACTCAAGCCCAAGCAAAGCCTGATCTTTACTTACACGAAACGTACCCCGCTGATCGATGATGACAAGTGGTTGCTAATCGGGGTAGGCCGCATCACATCTGTCGGAGAACTGCAGGAGTGGGACTACAATCCCCCCAAACATGACGGACTGCGCTCGTACTTGTGGGAGCGCTCGATCGGCCATACGATCCGGCCTGATGGCAAAGACAGTGTCCTGCTTCCTTATCACGACCTTCTTAAGCGCTGCGACAATGACCCAGCGCTCGATCCATCGCCTTACATGGCATTCATTCCCGATGCCTTTCGCGAGGAGTTCCTGTTCGCGAGTGAGCACGTCTCGCCGGGTACTGCGATCGCTGCTTTGCTTAGTATCAAGTCAGCGGTGGCAAACTATGCCGAACATTTCGGGGGCGACTGGAGCCATCAGCAGAAATGGATTGACCAGCAACTGGGAGAGCTCTGGGCTATGCGCGGCCCCTATCCGGGGATGGGGGCAGTACTGTGTGCGATGGGCGTCGAACACGGCTATCAGCTTGCCTATCATTGCTGGGAAGGGGCCGGCGAAAACGGTGATCCGTGGGCAGTGCTTGGGGCGCTAGTAGACGACAGGAAAAATTTGCCCGGTGACCTGAAGGACCAGGTCGAGGGCTTCGCTGATACTTGGGCCTATCTAGCCAGCAAGCGCGGTAGTGGCCGGCTGGCCTATAGCAAGCTGCTCGCCCGTTTTGACATCACCCTGCCGCAGGCAATGCGCTGGTGGGATGAATCTTCGCGCAACAATGCTGGCATCAATCTGTCTGGCGCGGAGCTGAGCGATGCGGCCATCGTGGAGAATCCCTACCTGCTGTATGAGTGCGACCGGGACCAGCCGGAATCAATCGCCTTCGAAACCATCGATCAGGGCGCGTTTCCAGAAAGGGCAATCGCCGTTAAACACCCGCTGACACCGCCCACGAAAATTACGGGACCTGTCGATGGCAGGCGCTTGCGCGCTGCAACTGCAGCTGTTCTGGAAGAGGCTGCGATCGAGGGGCACACTTTGATGTCACGGGCAGACATCATTGCGGTGTTGCGCAAGAAACCCCTAAGCCCATCGCTCCCGGCGTCGGACGATCAGTTCGAAATCCATACCGCCAAGCTCGATCCACTCATCAAAGAGTATCAGCTCGAAGACGGCAAGCCCGCCTATCAACTCGACCGGCTTGTGGTCTCGCGCGAGCTAATTGCAAGCACGGTTAAAAAGCGCGTCAATCAAGGAAAACGGCACACAGTCGAGATTGATTGGTTGGGCGAGCTCGATGAGACCTTTCCTGGTGACAAGGGGGCGACGAGAGGTTCAAGCGAGTATCTGCGTCGCCAAGAAAAGGCTGCCGCACTAGCAGAGCTTTCGGCCTCGCGCTTTTCGGTGCTGATTGGCCCAGCCGGTACGGGCAAGACGACGCTCCTGAAATTTTTGTGTGAAGCCAAGCCGATCGCTAATCGCGGTATTCTTCTGCTCGCCCCTACCGGCAAGGCCCGCGTGCGCCTGCAGCTCTCAACCGGGCTGGAAGCAAAGACCCTGGCTCAGTTCCTGCGGCCGCAGCGCTATCACGAAGCAACTCAAAGCTATCATGTCATTGGGGACGCCGAACGTTACTCTGCCTGTAAGACGGTCATCGTCGACGAGGCATCAATGCTCACAGAGGAGCAGTTGGCCGCCCTTCTCGATGGCTTGGGCGGCGTCGAGAGGATCATTCTGGTCGGCGACCCGAGCCAGCTTCCGCCGATTGGACCAGGACGGCCCTTTGTCGATATCGTTAACCTACTTGAGCCTGAGTGTTTTGCAGTCAATGAGCCGCGCATCGGCAAGGGCTACGCCGAACTGACCGTTGGCAGCCGCCAGAAAGGCAAGGAACGCCGTGATCTGGAGTTTGCAGAGCTTTTCAGCGGTCGCGCCGCAGGGCCGGCACAGGACGAGATCATCGCCTGTGTCACCGATGGTGAAGTCGGACCGCACTTGAGAATCTGTTCGTGGTCATCACCGTCCGCTCTTGCAACGATGTTGCCCAAAGTCATCGGTGAAGAGCTCGGCGTAGACCTAGACAATCTTGAACAGTCATTCGCCGTGCAGGCGCTTGGTGGCAATGCGAGCGGCGCATCGGTCTATTTCAACTTCTGGAGCTCTGGACCAGCAGCAGACCAATGGCAAATCCTCTCGCCCGTCAAGGGAGAGGCAGCGGGTACCATCGCGCTAAATCGTCTGATCCAGCAAGGCTTCCGCGGCGAGACAAAACGAAAAGCTGCACTTGCAGATCGGCGGTTCGCCAAGGTGCCAACGCCGATGGGTGGAGATGGAATTATCTACGGCGACAAGGTCATCAATCTCGGCAACCATCGCAGGCGATGGGTATTCCCGGAAGAATTCGAGGACGGTACGGAACCGCTGCTCTATGTAGCCAACGGTGAAATCGGCATTGTAACTGGTCCCTTTAAAAAGAAGGGCCAGAAGACGAAGCTCAACAATCTTAAGGTCACGCTCTCTTCGCAGCCGGGCTATGAATACACCTACTGGCAGAGCGATCTCGGCGAAGAAAAGAACTTGCTGGAACTCGCTTATGCTCTGACGGTGCATAAATCCCAAGGCAGCGAGTTTGATACTGTGTTTGTGGTCTTGCCAAATCCTTGCCGAATTCTCTCGCGCGAGCTGCTGTATACCGCGCTGACCCGACAAAACAACCGGCTTGTCCTTTTCTGTCAGGGCGAGCCACACAAGCTCCTTGAGTATAGGCACCTTTCAGATGCCGCGCGCCGCCTTACCAATTTGTTCGAGGCCCCCAAGCCGGTTCAGGTCGGCCAACATGTCTATGATGGCAAGCATATTCATATGTCGCGGCGCAAAGAGCTGATGATCTCGAAATCGGAAGTCATCATCGCCAATGAGTTGAACGCATCCGGCATCGAGTATTCTTATGAGCTGCCGTTTGTCGGCAAGGATGGGAGCCGTCGTTACCCTGACTTCACGATCGAGGATCCAGCTACTGGAGTCACCTGGCTATGGGAGCATCTCGGCATGCTCGGCAATCCGGAGTACGACGAGAAATGGGGCTATAAACGGGAGTGGTATCGCAAGAATGGGGTGAAGCCCGCCGAAGACGGCGGCGGTGAGGTTGCCACACTAATCACCACGACAGAGAAGAACGGCATCGATCACGATCAAATTGCCAGACTGATCAGAATGATCAAGGAGGGCAGCTGACGCTGATCATCGCGGCGCTATCGTCATTATCATTGGAGTATAGAGCTGGACTGGATACCGCTCTAGCCTGACGGCATTGGGATGTACTAGCTCATGATGTCGGAGCACAAGCTGCACAAGAGGGCAGCCAGTGACGCTCTTCCGGGCATCTAGCAGAAAACAAACAGGAATACCACGTTGACAGTGTGCCCCTCTTGACGCACCTTCTCACCATGGAACTCGAGCGCCCGATGAAATGATCATCGGGCGCTTTTGCTTTTGCAACACGTGGGCTCATATCTCCCGCGCGAACCAGCGGATGCGGCCGGTGATGCGGATCTCTTCGGCGGTGCGTTCATACTCGGGATAGAGCTTGTTGTCCGATATCACCCGCACCGCAGGCGGGTCGCTGTTCGGGATATGCTCGAGGCGCTTGGCCACGAGGCCCATGCCATCGTCGAGCACGAAGATGCCGGGCGGGTTGGGCAGTTGGCGCGTCATGTCGACCAGCACCGCATCGCCGCTCAGCAGGGTCGGTGCCATGCTGTCGCCTTCCACGTGCATGATCCTGAGCTGCGAGGGGCTGGCCTTCAGCTTTTGGCGGATCCACGACTGGCGGAAGTGGTAGGCACGGCCGGGCGTATCGCCATCCTCGGACACCACTGCGCCGCCGCCCATGGCGGGGCGAGGCGTGGCATGTGCAATCGCCACGAAGGCATCGTCGGGGTTCTCGACGAAGGGCGAGGGGCCCTCGACCTCGCCGATGCCGTGGATCAGCCAGTCGCGGTCAACCTTCAGCACCCGGGCAATATCAGCAAGCCGGTCGATGCCGGGGCGCGAGGACCGCCCGCGCAGGATGTCATAGACGAAGGAGCGGTTGACCCCCGCCATTTCTGCGACATGGGCCGGTGCCAGGCCCAGCTGATCGGAGCGGGCCCGCAGGCGGTCGGCCAAGGTGTGGTTCTCTCTCATGTTGTCCCCAGCGCCATGTGGATAAGATAGGATAAGACAGGATTGAATTGGGATCGTCAAGCGGCTAGAA
>Ga0100398_1001124_pt1 | contig 23284 bp, 28 predicted proteins | sample CryGeymeta201522_FD_81568 | JGI IMG/M metagenome (GOLD analysis project Ga0100398, IMG submission 81568) | Groundwater microbial communities from Crystal Geyser aquifers in Utah, USA - Crystal Geyser metaG 2015-22 | ecosystem: Environmental > Aquatic > Deep subsurface > Groundwater | place: USA...
AAATTAATCACAAATTCTCCTTTACTTAATTTATCTACAAATAAAAGTAATGCCATAGATATACCAACCAAAATTCCTACACTTGCATCAAATATTATAACTATTAAAGCCACAACAACTGCAACTACAAAATTCTTCTTATCATTTTTCCAATAAAGCTCAAATTTTTCAAATTCAATCAAACCAAGAGCTATGTAAACTAAGATAGCAGATAAAACTGATATTGATATATACTGAAAATTATTAAATAAAATTACACTAATAATAAGTGTGCTTATAGAATCTATAATTTGAGACATTCTATGATTTGCACCAGTTTTTATATTAAGTCCAGTCTCCATATATCCAGCAGCTACAGGAAATCCTCCAAAAATACCTGAACCTATATTGGCAAGTCCTAAAGCAAACATTTCTTTTCTAGAATTAAATCTTGTCTTAGTCATTTTATCTGCAATCTTTGCTGTTATTAATGTCTCCAAAGTTGCGATAAATGCTATAATAATTCCAGTTAAAACTATAGCTTTTATTAAATCATAATCTTGTAGACTTTCAATTATAAGATCTAGATTAAAACCACTTATTAATTTAATTGATTCACTCGAAGATAATTTTTCTTGCAAACTTGTGGTCATATATTCAATTGAATCATTAGATTCCATTATATAACCTAATAAAACTCCTATCAATGTTACCGGTATTATACTTGGCACACTAGGCTTTATTTTTTTTATCAGAAATAGTAAAAATAAAAACAATGAGAATAATAACAAAGAAATATAATTTATATCATTTACAAATCTAAAAGTTTCTATTAAATTATGAAAAATGCTTTCTTCTACTGGCAAAAGTAATCCTAAAATATCGTTTATCTGACTAAAAACAATCTGAATAGCAACCCCAGCTGAAAATCCATACATTACACTTGAAGGGATATAAACAAGATATTTTTCTAATTTAAATAAATATATTAAATAAATAAACAACCCAGCTACAATAGAAATTAGAGGGAAATAAACTGCACCGAATTGAATCGAAAATGTTAATAATACTATTGTAATTGAACCAGTAACCCCTATTATGTTATAATTACTACCACCAAAGATACTAGCAATAGTACTTGCAACTATCCCAGTTATAACTCCCTGAATAGGGCTTGTTCCTGATGCCACCGCTATTGCTATACTTAGGGGGAACGAAAACATAGCAACTGTAAGACCTGATTTCCAATTAGATTTAAATTTGGAAGATATTTTAGAAATAATTTTATTAAGATTCATATAGAAAATTTGTCAGTTATTAAAAACAATTTTACTATTATATCACATTTATTTAACTTTAACAAGCAAATCTACACTTCTTTTTTATCTAATTTTACTCCTATCTCTTCATCTGTAAAACCTAAATATTTTAAAGCTAATTCTGTTTTCTCAAAAATTAAATTATCTTTTTGCTTTTGCCTAAAAATTTTACTTTTGATCATTACATTAAAAACTTTTTGACACGGTTTTGTAAATAAAACTGTTATTCCTTTAGCATGTAACATTTGTACAGATTCATCTAAAATATCTAATCCATCTAAATCCATATAAAAAGTATCTCTCATTCGAATAATTACATTTTTTAAATTAGGCATCTCAACCATTTTTTGGAAATTATGTAAATGAGCTTCACTATCTAAATAAACCATAATTCCTTCTATAGAGTAAACTATATTATCTATATTGTCATTAGGAATAACAAAACAACTTCCGTGCTCACATTCTATAATTTTTTTATTTTCATTAAAAATAGCTTCAAATTCCCCTTTACTTAATTTATCTACAAATACAAGTAAGGCAACTGATATTCCAATAATTATCCCAAAACTAGCATCTCTAAAAACAACAATAATTAAAACCAGAATTGCTACAAATAAGCTAGTTTTATCATCTTTCCAATATCTTTGAAATTTATCTATCTCAATAAGACCAAGAGCTGTATTAAAAAGAATTCCAGCTATAATAGCAACTGGAACATATTTAAAATATCCTAAAAACAGAATTGATAATACTATAGTTATTAAAGATACTAAAAATTGAGACATCTTACTATTAGCACCACTTTTAACATTAAGACCTGTTCTAATAAAAGCTCCCGTAGCTGGTAAACCTCCAAATAATCCAGAAAATATATTTGCTAAACTTAATCCTAGCATTTCTTTTCTTGAATTAAATCTAGTATTAGTAATTTTATCTGCTATTTTTGCTGTGATTAGAGTTTCTAAGATAGAAATTATTGCAACAATAATACTTATAGAAAATATAGCCCCAAACAAATCAGAGTTTGAGATAACTTCTCCTATATTATTAGGATTCACGAAATCAATTAGCTTAAAATCTATATTTGATTTTAATTTTTATTCCAAACTAATCACGACTTTATTTAGATCTTCTGAAATATTAGCATATATACCAAATAATATTCCAAAAATTGACACAGGAATCACTCCTGGAATTGGTGACTTTATTTTCTTTAAAATAAATAAAGTTGAGAATGTTATTAAAAATATTAAAAGAGACAATAAGTTTACTTTATCTAAATTACTAAATGTTTGTTCTAAACTATGAAGAATAGATTCAGTTTTAGGCAAAGAAAGACCAAGAGCATCATTAATTTGTGTTATTGCAATTTGAATCGCAACACCTCCAGCAAAACCATACATTACACTAGATGGAACATAAACCAAATATTTTTCAAATTTTAATAGATATATTAACAATACAATTATCCCAGAAAAAATAGCTATTATAGGTAAGAATTCAAATCCGTACTCCAAGCTAAAAGATAGCAAAATAGTAGTAAGAGCACCTGCCACTCCTAAAATATTATAATGACTTCCCCCAAAAATACCTGCCATAAATGTTGCCCAAATACTAGTAATAACACCTTGTGTAGGAGTTCCTCCAGAGGCAACACTAATAGCAATACTCAAAGGTAAAGTTACCATAGCAACTGTAAGCGCAGATTTCCAATTAAATTTAATTTTATCTAAAAAAATATCTCTTTTCATAATATAAATAAATAATCTGTAATAAATCAAAAACAATTTAAAGATTATAACACTTTTAATCTTTAAAAACAATGATTTTGATTTATTATTTTAAATTTATTATTACTTTTAATATTGCCATTTCCATAAAAAAATAATATAATAATATTATAACATATATTTTATAAAATAAATTAAACTTACAATGGATAGTCAGAGCTTAATTAGATTAGATTCAGTCAGTAAATTTTTTGATATTCATATTCAAAGAAAACTTCCATCAAAAAGAACATCTAGCACAATGGATGGATTTGATAGTTTAAAAAAATATACTTATCCTGCTCTAAATAATATATCTCTTGATATCAAAAAAGGTGATTGGATTGGAGTAATAGGAAAAAATGGTAGTGGTAAAAGTACTTTGATGAAAGTTCTATCTGGAATTCATACTCCTGAAAAAGGAACTGTAGATATAAATGGATCTGTACTACCGTTCTTCGGAGCAGATGAAATTCTACATCCAGAAGGAACAGTAAAAGATTCTATTTTAGTAAAAGCGATTCAAGTAGGCTTACCCAAAAATGAAGCCCTAAAAATTTATAATAATATTATTTTATTTTCTGAGCTAGAAGATTTTACATCACAAAAAATTAAATTTCTCTCATCTGGTATGAAAACAAGACTTATGTTAGGTCTAATGCTAAATATAAATGCAGATATATATTTATTTGATGAGATACCAGCAACAACCGATATGCTTTTTCAAGAAAAAGTAATGAACAGAATTTTAAAATTAAAACAACTGCAAAAAACTGCACTAATAATAAGTCATAATATGGAAGAAATAAAAAAATACTGTGAAAAATCTATTCTACTTAATGATGGAGAAATAGTATCATTTGATAGAACTGACAATATTTTAAAGTTATATGCTGAAAACTAAGATTTAATAAATTTCTCTATCTCTCTTTTAAATCCATTTATAGTCTTAAAATCCTTATATATAGATGCAAATCTAATATAAGCCACTTCGTCCATATCTTTTAGAAATAATAGAACTGTATCCCCTATTTTATTACTTGAAACTTCTTTTTCATTATTTTTAGTAAGCTCATTTTCAATTTTTAAACACAGAGAGTTTATCTTTTCTTTATTAACTGGTCTTTTTTGTAGGGAAGTCTCTATTCCTTTCATTAATTTTTCTTTAGAATATCTTTCTTTAATTCCATTCTTTTTAATTACCATCAAATCCAATATCTCCCTAATTTCTGTAGTAGTAAATCTATATCCACATAACTCACAAATTCTCCTTCGACGGACATACATATTATCATTAGAAACTCTTGTATCTAATATTTTAGTATCTTTATTTGAACAATTTAAACATTTCATATTATTATCTTTTTAACTTTTTATTTGTCATAAAAGCAATTCCTAACAAAGGTAATATATACCATATTATCGAAAAATTACTTGTAACAAATATATTATTTTTTAAAAAAGTATATACTAAATAATTATCTAAAGATATTGTCTTCATCAAAGTAACCATAACTAACCCAAGAAATGATATTGTAAAAAAAATATTAATTAATAATTTTTGAGAATATATCATTAAATTTTTTCTAAGTTGTGAAAAGAAAAAGATTAAAAATATAATTACAAAATAAAGCAATAAACTAGCTAAATTATCATTTATAATACCTAAACCTAAACTACGAATCACCAAAATTGATATAAAAAAATTTACAATATATAAGTTTAAAGTTAAAAGAATAATATCTTTCAATCCTTTTTTATAGATCCAAAAATAAATCACCAAAAAGAGTGATATAATTATTACTAAATCTAAATAAATAAAGTTCGACAAGATATTTTCTATATTCATATTTTATAATCCTTCTTTTTTTAATTCTTGCAATAATTGCTTTTGTTTACTATTTAAACTATTTGGTATAACTGACTTCACAGTAATATATAAATCACCAATTCCTCTATTATAGAGCTTATTCATACCTTTTGACCTTAATTTAAAGACTTCTCCAGATTTAGTAAATTTAGGAACAGTCAGAATTATTTCTGAATCAAAAGTCTCTATATTTATTTTATCACCAAATACAAGACTAGTAAATGGAATTTCTTTTGTAAGGTATAAATCATCTCCATTTCTTCTAAAATATTTATCTTCCAAAACTCTAACAGATATATAAATACTTCCTGATCTACCTCCATACGAACCAGCATTTCCTTTCTCTGGTATTTCTAATGTCTGACCTGATTGAATACCAGCAGGAATAGAAATATCTACATCTACCTTATTCTTTGTGATGCCAAGACCATTACATTTTGAACATTTTTTTTCTGGGATTTTACCTGATCCATTACAAGTAGGACAGGTTTGTTTTTGAGCAAAAGTTCCTAACATAGTTCTGATTTGTTGAGAAATTGCTCCTGATCCGTCACAAGTAGAACAAATCTTCATTCCATAAGAAGGTTCTGCTCCACTACCAGAGCAATGGTTACAAGATTCATCTTTATTTAATTTAATTGTTTTAGAAACTCCTTTATGAGCTTCTCTCAAAGTTATCTCCACTTCAATTTGAATATCAGACCCTCTTTTTGCACTAGAATTACTTCTTCTGCCTCCTCCAAATATATCTGAAAAAATATCTTCAAATCCTCCACCTTGGCTTCCTCCAAATGAGAATCCTGACTGACCAAATATATCATCAAAAGAGAAATCTTGACTACCAGAAAATCCTCCTCCAGACTGGTTGAAAGTAGATCCAAACTGATCATACTGAGACCTTTTTTGCTGATCACCTAAAACTTGATATGCTTCATTAACTTCTTTAAATTTAGATTCATCACCACCTTTTTTATCTGGATGATATTGATGAGCTAATTTACGATAAGCTTTCTTAATTTCAGTATCAGATGCATTTTTATTAACACCTAATATATCATAATAGTTTTTTGACATATATCTTATTAAATTTAATAGTATTTTCTATATAATACATCATTAGCATATAATTGTGAAGAGTGCTAATAAGTAATTGTTTCTTTTTGTTTCATTTCAGATTTAATTTTAATAAAACCTAATTCTAAAAATATTTTTTCTAATAATAAAACCATATATTTTACAAAAAATCCATATATTGGAATTAAAATTGAAAATATTGAGAAAAATAGTCCAGACAAAATCAATGCAAACTTATTTGAATCTAAAACATTACTTAGAAAATTTTGTATTAAATTATTCAATATTTGACTTAATCCTTTTACAACATTAGTATCATATTTTATTTTCTCTTCTAAACCTAATTGAGTATTTATATCAGATATTTGACTTTCTATAGTTAAAGATTTATCCAAAGAAAGATTATCTAAATTTAAGTTTTTTAAATCTGGGTTTTTCTCTAGGTTCGTTTTTATATTTTCAGAAACTATTTTATTCTGATCATCTAAATTTTTCTTAACATTTTCCTCAATAATTTCTCCTATTGTAGATTCTTCTGTAAAATTTGGAATACCTCTTTTGATTAATGGCTCTAATAAACTTATTTGTGTCTTTATAAATGTATCTGAAATTTTAATTTCTGATTTACTCTCATCATAAAAATCATACATTTTAAAATAAAAGAAAACTGTTGCTATTATAATAAAGCTCATTATAATTTTTTTAACATGTGGAAAAATTATTCTACTAGAATTATATGTCAATCTTTCTTTGATTTCAATTTCAATTTGTCTTAAAAAAGATCCAAAAAATGTAGTTATAAAAAATCCTGTTATAATTATTATTAATATATTTAATAAATTCACATTATACAAAAAAACAAATAAAAATATTATAATAAAATGTATTAAAACAAATACAAAAGTATTATTTCTAGATGATTTTATAGAAGCATAAAAACCTAAAAGAGATATATTTATAATCAAGACAAAACTAATGCTAGCAAATGAAATCCAAAAATTACTAAAAAAATTTATTCCTCTATACAAAACTAAATTTGATATTAAAAAAATAAAATATAAAACTATTTCTAATCCTATTTGTTTTTTAATATTCATATATTTTACTTTTTAAATTTGTGTTTATATCTTTTATTCACTTGTTATTCCATCAAAGTCTTCTTCATTAGACTCAGCTTCTAACTTTGTAGCTCTTATTATTCCATCTTTATGGTGAGGTAATGCATAAATTGTATAAAATTTCAAATCTTCAGTATCAGATAGATTAATAATATTGTGCTTAGCCCCTGCAGGAACAATTATAGAAATCCCATCTTCTAACTTATATTCATTATCATCTATAATACATTTTCCTATTCCAGATTCAAATCTAAAGAATTGATCATTATCTTTATGAATCTCCAAACCAATTTCTTCTTTTGGCTTCAGAACCATTAAAACCAGCTGAATATAATTACCTGTGTATAAAACTTCTCTAAAATTATTGTTTTCTAATGTTTTTAATTCTATATTTGAGTGGAATCCTTTCATATATTTAACAAACTTTACTAATCTAATATATTTTTATTATATTACAAAACAAAGATATTGTAAAACAATGTGAACACACATTATATACAATATCTAACATTTCATCTCTTGATATTATAAAAATAAAATGTTAAAATATAACTGTTATACAATAATAAACATAATTTGTGTTTATAAGATAATGACTTTAAATAATTTTTGTCTCAGACAGTACATTTATATTGATATTATAAATGTAAATGGTTACTTTTTTGGTTATGTCTATGTTCAGCTACCAGGAACTCACCTCAGAAAACATAGATTATTACTAAATATATCAGATTCCATTTATAGAATGAGTTTCAATAATGAGAAAGATTTAAAAATTAAGTTAAATGAAATAATAGATACTTATCTCAATGATATATTTCAAAATAGCACTTAAAATTTATCTCTTAATTCAAAATTTTTTTAAATACAATTTTAAAATACAAGTCTCTATAAATTTATAGAGGCTTTCTTTATGTTTTCATATTGACATTTGATATAGATGTTCTATAATCAATAATGTACCTTAGTTTATAGAAAAAATGATTGAAGAGTTAAAATTATTGAATTTGAATAATTTAGAAAGTTTAGAATCAACTTTTGTGGAAAAGGTAAAAATTTTTAGAGAAGATTGTAAAGACTTTCTAATACTATGTGAGGAGCTAGATGTTCATTACACGAGTATTTTTGATCAAATCAAAGTACTTGAAGAACATATTACTCAAATGATTAACATGTCTCAGGAACTATTTATTTTCTGTATAGAAGAAAATATTTATACAAAAAGTAATATCAATTATCTTTTGTATAAATTTACACAACTAAAAAATCAAAAAATTGGAGGTATATCTTATAACGAAGACTTCATAGGATATGAAATCTCTTTTGATACAGTGAATAATTGGGAAAAATTAATTGCTCACTATTCTGAAACAGAGTTTTCGTTAAAAATACTTAATAAATTAAACCATTATCTTGAAGAAAGAATAAGATTATCTTTTACATGTGTTAATGAAATTAATCTCTGTCTAAATAAATTATCTTAAAATATCTTTCTGATAGATTTAATTCCTATATCTGCAATGCTCTACTATATTTAAATAGTGGAGATTTTTTTACTTAAAAACTACCAATTTTTATGTAGATATTTATTGACATTTACACATATTTACTGTACTATATATTAGTTATATAGTTAGGTACATTATGTCCATCAGTCATAAAAACTCAAAAAATATGATAAAAGTTGATTCAGAAATACATTGTTATATAACTAGCTTAAAGAATATACTTAATATTTACAAAAATTTAAACTATTCTACTTTTATATTTGATATAGTTAAAAAGATAAATTCAATAGATAAGTTTTTACTAGTTGAAATTGAAAGTCTATTTAATTATCTTATAAGAAATAATATTTTTACTAAAGAAAATTTAAATCTTAAATTATTAAATATAATATCCGATTTAAGAAGTCAAGATAATTATATATTGTATAAGCACAATAATATACCCCTAACATTGAATGAGTTAATAGAAGATGAATCTCGTTGGCAAGCTTTGATTAAAGCAAAAAATAAAGATTCCGATTTAAATAAAATAATCTTAAAAAACTTGACATCTTATATAAAGTTAAGAAAAACCTTTATCAATTCACATCTTCCTGATATAATGAATATATTAGAAAATCTAATATAACCATCACAGGAAATCTTTCCTACTTCGATTTGAAGTAGGATTTTATTTTATCGAACTTGACAAAACTCTAGTTTGTCTTTAAATTTCAAAATTAAATTTTCTAACTCTAATTTGGAATAAGAACTAAATTTATTAAATTCAGAATTATTTGGATCAGTATTTCTAAACATTTGTAAATAATATTTTTTTGCTCCTATGATTTGATCAACTATTTCAAATATATCGTTTTCTGTTAACATAGACTTTTCTATTGTAGTTCTAAATTCATAATCTATTCCTGAATTCATAATTATATCAATACTTTTTTTTATATTATCTGTATTTAGACTATAATTAACAACATCTCTATATTTAGAAAAAGGAGCCTTTATATCCATCGCAAAATAATCTACCAAGTTTTCTTGTATCAAATTCTCCAAAACTTCTGGTCTAGTTCCATTACTATCTAATTTCACCAAAAAACCCATTTTCTTTATATTACGAATAAATTCTGTCAAATCATTATGTAAGGTTGGCTCACCTCCTGTAATACAAATAGCATCTAATTTACCTTTCCTACTTTCTAAAAAATCATATATTTCATCTATGGGGATATCTTTTCTAAATTTACTAGGAATCACCAAATCTTGATTATAACAATAACTACAACGAAAATTACAACCTATTGTAAATATAATAGCAGATATTTTCCCAGGATAATCTATCAAAGAGAATTTTTGCAAACCTCCTATCATCATATATTTTTATACATTTTTCTAATACCAAACTCTGCTTGCTTTCCATCATTCCACTGACTCACTGGTCGCAAATATCCTACCGTTCTAGAATAAATTTCACACCTATTGTGACATACACTACATTCTTCCACTTCTCCGTCAATATATCCATGCTCCGGGCAAACACTGAAAGTTGGAGCCAAAGTAAAATATGGTAATTTATAATTTTCACAAATTTTCTTAACCAAATTTTTTATACTACTAGCATCTGTTATTTGCTCACCTAAAAAGAAATGTAAGACCGTTCCTCCAGTATATTTGGTCTGAAGTTCATCTTGTAAATCCAAAGCCTCAAAGATATCTTCTGTATAATTAACCGGTAAATGACTAGAATTAGTATAAAAAGGAGATTTAACTTCCATTCCAACACCATTAGCAAAAATTGCTTTTGGATATTTTTTTTGATCTAGCAATGCCAATCTATAAGTTGTACCTTCTGCTGGAGTCGCTTCTAGATTATACAGATTACCAGTTTCAATTTGAAATTCTGTAATTCTTTTTTTCATATAATCCATAATTTCCAAAGCAAATTTCTGACCTTTTTTAGTTGTAACATTTTCTTCTTGATATAAATTAGCAATAGCTTCATTCATTCCAATAAGACCAATTGTAGAAAAATGATTTTTCCAATAAGATCCATATTCATCTTTAATTTTCCTTAAATAAAAACTAGTATAAGGATATAATCCAGTTTCTGTAAGATTTTCTAATAATTTTCTTTTAATCTCTAGACTATCTTTAGCTTTCTGTATCAAATCTTCTAATCTTTTGATAAAATCTTTTTTATTCTTAGATTCAAGACCAATTCTTGGCAAATTAATTGTAACCACCCCAACCGAACCAGTAAGAGGATTTGCCCCAAAAAGACCTCCTCCTCTTCTTTCTAATTGTTTATTATCTATTCTAAGACGACAACACATAGAGCGAGCATCTTCTGGATTCATATCTGAATTAATAAAATTAGAGAAATAAGGCAACCCATATCTACCCGTAGCTGTCCATAAATTAGCGATTACAGGGTTATTCCAATCAAAGTCTTTAGTTATATTGTAAGTTGGAATCGGAAAGGTAAAAACTCTACCTCTAGCATCTCCTTCTGACATGACTTCCAAAAATGCTTTATTCAAAATATTAAGCTCTTCTTGAAAATCTCCATAAACCTTATCTTGCGGTTTCCCTCCAACAATAACTGATTGCTTACTATAATATTTTGGAACTGTCAAATCTAGGGTAATATTGGTAAAAGGAGTTTGAAATCCTACTCTAGTCGGAACATTAACATTAAAAACAAATTCTTGCATAGCTTGTTTTACCTCAGCATAAGATAATTTATCATAATAGATAAAAGGAGCTAGCAATGTATCAAAATTACTAAAAGCTTGAGCTCCAGCTGCTTCACCCTGCAAAGTATAAAAGAAATTCACAATTTGTCCTAAAGCCGAACGAAAATGTTTAGCTGGTTTACTCTCTATCTTACCTTCAACTCCAGTAAATCCCTGCATCAATAAATCCATCAAATCCCAACCAACACAATATACAGAAAGTAAATTCATATCATGAATATGAAAATCTCCTTCAATATGAGCTTCTCTTATCTTTCCTGAATAAATTTTATTTAACCAATAACTTTTACTCACTTCACTTGCAATATAATTATTCAATCCTTGCAAAGAATATGCCATATTACTATTTTCTTTGACTTGCCAATCTTTTTTGTGAAGATATTGTTCAATTAATCCATTATGAATAGATTTTGTTATTTCTCTTAATTGTTTATGTTGATCTCTATAAAGTATATATGCTTTGGCTGTTTTTTTAAATTTTGAGTCAAGAAATACATTTTCTACTATATCCTGAATTTCTTCTACTTTGGGAATATCTGATTTTATTTCTAATTCTGCTCTTTTGATAACTTGTTCAGCTAATTTTTCTGCTTGTCTCTTATTTAATTCTTTAGTTTCTTTTCCTGCTTTATATATAGCATTTGTAATTTTATTTAGATCAAAAGCTACTATCTGATTATTTCTTTTAATGATTTTATTATACATAAATATATAAATTATTATTACAAGGTATATTATCACATACAAAGATATTATAGCACCAATCTAGATTTTATACTATATATAGTATGTTGATAACTATTTTCACCACAAGAAAATCTTTTATATATGCTAAGTTTATCAAAATCTAAATATAGTTTTTGATAAATATTGATTTTTATGACAATTAATACTGACATAATAGATTTTTTATATTATCCTAATTATTGTCTTTCATTAGTGATTAAATCACAATATAAATATGAGCATAAGTACCTTATCGTCAATAAAATCATATAAAACTTATATTATTAGGGGGTATGGATCTAACGAGAAATGTTTATTATGTAAAATTAACTCAGAAAAAGTAGTTTTTCTTGATCCATGGGAACCAATTTGTGAAAAATGTTTATCTGATAATTTTAAAAAATTAACCTATAATATTTTACATTTAAAAGACTAAATCTTAATATCATTAAAAGCTAGCTATAAATTAAGCTAGCTTTTTAATTTTTAAAATTAAAATCCAAAGGTTGTACTTATCCACAACAAAAATACAAGTTATTTTATATTTTGGCTTAAAGAAAAGAAAAACAAAGAAAAACTTGACAAAATATCGTCTAAATAGTATATTATTATTGTAATTTAAAAATGTTTAGGATATTTGTTTATGATATAAGATAATGATTGTTTATGTCCTTCTTATATCCTATGAGTATTTATCTTTTAATTAAAAATTTTATTAACAACCATATAAATCCCTTTAAAAATTTTCATATAAATACTAAATGGATTATAAAAAAATTAATATACCCTGCAAAATCTAAAGTCAGTTGGATATATCTAACAATACTAGTTCTAACAGTTTTGTTTAGTAATATAGTCTATGCTGGAAAATACCCTTTTAATCCATCTTTAGTATATGAAAAAAGTCTAGGTGGACCTATAGAGGCATCCCTAGAGTCCATAGGTATGATACAAGGAGTTCTTGGGAACCCATCCGATGAAAGTTCTTTTGATAATTTACAAGAGAATAACTTAAGTGAAAATTACAATTTTATACAAACTGCAAATTCACCACAAGTGAGTAATAGTGATTCTAAAAAAGTTGTGAGAACTTATATAGTTCAACAAGGAGATACTCTTCAATCTATTTCAGAAAGATTTGGTATATCTAAAGAAACAATTGCTCTTAATAATAATCTTAAAAATTTAGATACAGTTGAGGTTAAAACTTCTTTAACTATACTTCCAGTAAATGGATTGCAAATCACTATAAATAGTAATGAAGATCTAAATAGTTCTGCTCAAAAATATTCTGTGAAAACTGAAGATATTATAACATTCAATAATATCAATACAGAAACAATAAATAATAATACTAAAATTATTATACCTGAAGCAAAAATTCCTGATAATGAAAATCCATTTTATAAAGCTCCCCCAAAAGTTAATATTGCATCAAAACAGATTTCTCCTAAAATAGTATCTGTTCCAGAGACTGATGGATACTTTGGTTATCCTACAACTGGTAGAAATTATGGGGTTATTCACTCTACTAATGGAGTAGATATTTCTAACTCTTGTGGTACAGCAATATATGCATCTGCAAGTGGAGTAGTAGAATCATCTCAAGACGGATGGAACGGTGGATATGGTAGCTATATAAAAGTTAAACATCCAAATGGTGTTGTAACATTATATGCTCATTTAAGCAGTAGAATTTCTCAGACAGGAGATTCAGTTGAAAAAGGTCAGTTAATTGGACTTATGGGAACTACAGGAAGATCTACAGGTTGTCACCTTCACTTTGAAGTAAGAGGAGCAAAAAATCCTTTAGCAAGATAAATTTTAAGTAAAAACAGGGTATAAAAAGTATACTCTGTTTTTATTTTATGATATGATATATAATAATAACTAATTTAAAGAAATATTTTTATGAAAACTTATACTTATAAAATCATTGCCACTTTATTAATTTTTATGCTTGGAATTAATATAACTTATGCTTCTTTTTTCAAAGCTGACGAAGAATTTAAGATAAATGATGATATAGAAGGAAATACTTATTTGGCAGGAGAAAAAATAGATTTTGATACAAAAGTTAATGGAGATTTATTTATAGCTGGACAATATATTGATGTCAAGGGAGAAATTACAAAAGACATAAATTTAGCTGGACAATTTATAGAGACCAATGCCAATATTGGTGAAGATTTAAGAATTGCAGGGCAAGATATAAAAATCTCAAGTAAAATCAATGGAGAAACCATAATATTTGGAGAAACAATCACAATAGAAAATGATGCAGAAATTACTGGAGATACATTAATCTATGCTAAAAATATAAATATAGATGGGACAATTTTAGGGAATACAAATCTAAAAGCTGAGAATATAATTGTAAATGGAAATTTAAATGGAGAAAACAACCAACTTGTATCAGCTAACTTGGAAATATCTGATAATGCTAATATAAATAAAGGAACAAAATATTGGGCAGAAAATTCTCAAATACCTACTAATTTAGAATCTAACTTAACACTAGATAATAGTTTAAAAATAAAAGAACTTGAACCTGAAAAAAATAATTTACTAAATATCTCAGGATTGTTAGTATTAAGAATTATTTGGGCTTCTACAATAATAATAGTATTACACTTATTGTTTACTAAAAAAATTGAAAAGAATCTAGAATCTCTAAATTCAAATACAAAATATATAGAAAATTTCTTTTTAGGATTCTTTTTGATAATATTAATTCCTGTTGTTTCTATATCTTTGATGGTAACAATTTTAGGATTCCCTCTAGGAGCAATAATTTTAGCTTTATATCTAATAATCTTATTTATATCTCAGAGTATAACCTCACTATATTTATCTAACTTATTAAATATAAAACTAAAGCTAGGAGTAGCTAAGATCCAAATCTATTTGATGGCACTTGGAATATATACTTTATTCTTATTAATGGAAACAGTCCCTTACCTAGATATTATAGGTGGTATTTTATCTGGAATGTTCTTCTTTATTTTTATGGGTAATTTAGTGACAAATTTGAGAATAAAAAAATAAAGGAGATATTATTACCTCCTTATTGAAATTTGTTATCTTAGCACCATGTAGTAAATTTCATAAAATTTCCCTCAAATGTTTACTTTTATATTATATTTAAGAATATATTGATTGTCAACTTTGTTCTAGATGTTTCTCATCTTTTTCAGGTTATTTCTAACTATTTTTTTAAAAACAAAATAACTTCCTTTTATACCAGATTTATTATAACTGAGTGAGATAATTCAGGTCACCATTTAGAACAATTGGTTTTAACCCTTCAATCTCAACTGTATTGGATTGCTCAGGAATATTATTCAGAATAAAAATTGGTTTTCTTAATATATAAGCAAATGCCATTTCTAAAAAAGTATTTGCTCCTATATAATTTTGCACATTGTTCTTTGGATAATTAGCTAACAAAATAGCATCTGACTTTTTAATTTTATCAATATGTTGATCAATAAAATTTTGTTTTAGATCTGATTGCTCTGCTTTAGTTAGCTTTGTATAATCAATTTCAGTACCTTCTTCGGAGGGAATTAGTACTTCAAATCCTAAACTTTCCAAATGCATCTTTAGTTATTTGATTTCATTGAAAAACTTCATTGAACCACAGATTGTAATTGTTTTTAGCATATACTTAGTCTCTTTATTCCATTATAAATATTATTTTTTCCATCGCTCAAGTTTTGGAATGGAACGGGTTAATACCCATGCCAAAATACCGTTCATACCATCTTTTTTCATCTCTTGTATACAAAATTTCTGCATCTTCTCAGCAGTATCAACTTCTGATGGACTTAAGAACTCTCCATTTAGATAACACATAGAACAGTATTTTTTACTTTTAGAACCATCTTTTTCTGTTCCTCCCCCCTTTTTATCTTGATCTAGAGGGTAGCCACAACTTTGGCAAAATTTATATTCTTTCATAGTGATAAATTTTATTATTGCTTATAATTAGAATTAACACTATAAGATGTGATATTCCAATATCTTTCACAAGTTATATATATAATGTTATCACCTTTAAATAAAAAGTTCTATTGCAAGATTTAATAGTTTGATATTAAGAGATTAATATATTTTTGTAGAATAGGGGTTATTGGTGATTAAAAAAGCATCTAAAACCCTTATTCTTTTGTTATTAGTTCATATTCTTTCTTAAAGTATCTGTTGTTGTTTTTATTGAAGAATGGTAAACCCTTTTGTAATATACTCTTTTAGAATTTGGATTGCCTATTTACGGAGTTTTGTACCTTTTAGAGAACTTATTCTATATCCAACAGAAATAAGCATATCAAGATTATAATAATCTACTTGTCTTTTTATGATTCTTCCTGATTCATTTTGAACTAGTTCCATTTTGGAATAAGTTCTAATACTCCGTTTTTTACCTGGAAAATTGCTAATTGTTGAGTATTTTTTCATAGGTTCTTGTTCCATAAGTTGGGTTTTCATAATATTTGATAGTTGATATAATTACTCATTCTTAAATATTTCTAAAATAGATTCAATCCTTTTGAAAAGTTCGTCAAAAGTAATAATATCAATATTCTTTTGATTTTTTCTAAATAATTCAAAACATGAATTTTGATCTTCATTCATTTCTTCTTTATTTCCTATAATTAAAATACATTTTGGATCAAGTACTATATAATCTTTTCCATTATTATCATATTTAAAATCCTTCTGTATTTGGTCTTTTTGATTTAATACCTGAGAAATTGCACCTATTAAATCCTTATGCATTGAATAAATACCTTTTCTTTTATCATATTCAATCTTTGATACCAATTGCTTTTTAGGAGTTTTTATTTCAATAATAGAAATGTTTTTTGATATTATATCTCTTACTACAAAATCAACAAATTTACCACCTTTTCTATTCCCTTGAGATAACCCACCAACATAAAACTCATTATCGTATAAATTTACAGGAGAAGAAAAAATCTGTTGAATTATCCAAAAATATTTTTTTAAAAATGGTTGCCAAAATTCAATTTCTTGATTGTTTTCTTTATTTTATATGAACTCATTAAGTACATTTTTTAGTTTTGTTATATTTACTAAATTATCAATATTATCTAAATTTTCTTTAGTCAATTTTTTAAGATTAGTTAAAACAAGCTCTTTATTACTTAAACTTGATATTTGGGGCAAAATATCAGCTAAACTTTTTTCTGTTATAGCAAAAAAATCGTCGAATTCACCTAAATCAATCGTTTCTTTCCATTTGTAAAGAAAGGAGATCATCTTCCAAAATTCTCTATATCCATTTTGTCCTATATCAAAGGGTATTCTTACAAAATCACTACCTTTACTAACATTTCTATCTTTAAAGTTTTTATCAGTTTTGCGAAAAACTAATCTTGCCTGATACTTTTGATCTGTTGTTGATTGTTTAAAGCTTATATCACAAACTGTAAAATTATTCCCTTGTTCGCTTTTAGCTAATTTAAACCCTTCGTAAACTAAACCTTGTTTATCAATTATATTGCAATCAAAATTATCTTTTTGTCTTATTAAAAGATCAAGAATATTGTTTTCTGGATTAGTTAAATCAAAATATGTTTTATTTATCATATATTTACTCTTTCAATCAGTTGTTTTATAATTTTATTATCCATATTTCCCTTCTTTAAAAACTAACTTTACATTATATCCATCATACCACTTTTAATAAGGTTTTTCTAGTATTTATCAAGTATCCAAAAACATCTAGTCCTTTTCCAACCACCCTCTTTTTTTTACAAAAAACTAAAATTATGATAAAATACTTATAAAATTAAGTTTAAATATATGTTATCAGTCGTACAGTCTGCAACAATTTATGGACTAGAAGGGCAACTAATTCAGATAGAAGTAGATACTAGTCAGGGTCTTCCTGGAATAACTATTGTTGGACTGCCTGATACTGCTGTTAATGAATCCAAAGAAAGAATCCGTATTGGGCTTAAGAATTCTGGTATATCTCTTCCCCAAAAAAGGTTTATTCTAAATCTAGCACCAGCCGAAGTAAAAAAAATTGGAACAGGTTATGATTTACCGATGGCAATGGCTATTATGAAAGCTCTTAATGAGATTGAATTTGATCATCAGGACTATATCATCTTAGGTGAAATTGGACTAAATGGTGATATTAGAGCTATACAAGGTGTATTACCTATCACAATTTATGCTAAAAATATAGGCATACCCAAAATAATTATCCCTATTGATAATGATAATGAAGCTTCATTGGTAGATGGGATAGAAATTTTAGGAGTAAGAAATATTCAAGAAATTATTGATCATTTTAATCCAAATAAAAAATTTATTATATCTCCTACCAAACCTTTTGAAATAAAATCATCATATCTTCCAAATGATATAGATATGTCAAATATCAAAGGCCAGAAATTAGCAAAAAGAGCTCTAGAGATAGCTGCATCCGGTGGACATAATGTTTTGATGACAGGGCCACCTGGAGCAGGGAAAACTCTTTTATCAAGAACTCTCACAACTATTTTACCTGCAATGGACAGAGAAGAAATTCTTGATGTTTCTAAAATCTACAGTATTTCAGGCAAATTGAATGCTGAAAATCCACTTATTACCACTCGCCCATTCCGCTCACCTCATCATACAGCCTCTTCAACTTCTCTTATTGGTGGAGGTTCTTACCCCAAACCAGGAGAAATTAGTTTGGCTCATAGAGGTGTTTTATTTTTGGATGAATTCCCAGAATTCCCTAGATTTGTTTTAGAAAGTTTAAGACAACCATTAGAAGACCGGATTGTAACTGTGTCAAGAGCTCAAGGTTCTATCACATTCCCAGCTGACTTTATGCTTATTGCAAGCCAAAATCCTTGCCCATGTGGATATGCAACAGACCCAGACAAAGAGTGTACTTGTTCCCAAAATCAGATAATCAAATATCAGCAAAAAATTTCTGGTCCTCTACTTGATAGAATTGATATGATTATTCAAATAGAAAAGGTTAAAACAGAAGAATTAATGTCTAAAGAAATAAATGAAGAACCTTCAATTCAAATCAGAAATCGTGTAGAAAAAGCCAGAGAAATTCAGAGAGAAAGATTCAAAAATTATAAAATCAAGACCAACAGTGAAATGAATGTAAAACAAATTCAAAAGATTTGTATCCTAGACGAACCTTCTGAGAAATTAATCAAAAATGCTATTACTAAAATGAATTTATCTGCAAGAGCCTATAATAGAATTCTAAAATTAGCTCGTACAATAGCAGATTTAGAAGAAAATCCTGATATCAAAGTAAATCATATAGCTGAAGCTTTGCAATATAGAGAAAAGAGTTAAAAACAGTATATTTAATTAAGGTAATATTATATTTCCTTTAATTTTATCTCTATAGCTACAACACCAAATTTATTTTCTTGCTCGGGAGTATAAAACTTATAATAAACTTGTGTGGCTTCTTCTAAATCATTCTTGTCTGGAATAATATTTTTTATATTTTCTTTAATTAACATTTCTGAAAAAGAGGAATATGACCTTTTACCTATAACAATAAATTCCATTTTAGAACCATCTGAAAGAATTAGTATATCTCCTATTTGTATGTCCTTGAATTTTCCTTTATTTAATCTCCCTTCAATTGTCTTCTTTCCTAATTTAATGAAATTTAAATATGGTTCCTTTACATTAAATTCAATTTTTTTCATATATTATTTAATATTTAAATAAAAATAGAGATTTGATTCAATCTCTACAGCTATTATAACAAATTTTTAAATCCTAAACAAGTTCAAATACAATCATTCCTCCATTTTTCTTAACTTTCATTTCTGAATATATTGAACTATAAATTTTTAAAGCATCTATAAGGGAGTTAACACCTGGTAAAAGACTTGTTATATTCTCTTTATTTAACATATCTTCAATTGAATGATAGATACGGATATCTTTTATAATTTTTACACAAACTTCTTGTTGGTATTGAAATTCAATTTCATCACCAACATTAAGCCTGGATAAACTAGAATAATTACATCTTGCCTCTAATTTCTTTAGATTGTTCTTTATATCAAAGAAGTATTTCTTTTTAATACCTAATATCTTTTTCATTAATAATCTCCTTATATAAGATAAATTCAGTTTTATTATGTTTATACTTACCATCTATTTTGTCCGTTAAAACAAAATTATTTTTCTGAAAAAATGCTAATGATTCAGGGTTATCTTCCGATATAGTAACTTTTAGATATTTATATTTACCTAAATCTACTACATATTTAAAGACAAACTCAAGTAATCTCTTACCTATACCATTTCCTCGAAAATTTGGTAGGACAAAGAAGGTTGAAATTTTAACATAATCTTTTAAAGGATTAATTTTTAGACTTATAAATCCTTGATATTCTCCCTCTCCAGATTTAGAAAGAAAAGCATATTTAAAACCTTCACCAGAAACCCATTCATACAGAGATTTAGATTGATCACCATATAAAGGTTCTAGTATATCAAAAGCAATGTGTTCAAGTATAGCCAAATCTTTATCAGATACAGACTTTATTAACATTCAACATAGTCTCCATAATATTTAAAGAACAAATTGTACAAAATTAATATATATTAATAAACTAGTTTTGTCAATAGTTATTTTATAGAAACGGTTCAAACATAAGAAGTATTATATAAAAAAACACTTCTTATAATTAATATATAGAAGTGTTTTTAGTAAAAGAATAATATAAATTTAGTTATACTACAGATACTGTCTTAACAGTTTTTTGTTTACCTGTAAATAAAGTAACTTTTTTCTTACCAAATTCAATTATTCCATCAGATAGAGCAAATATTGTGTCATCTTTTCCAAGAGCTACATTTTTTCCTAATCTGAATTTTAGACCTCTTTGTCTAATAATAATATTTCCTTTTTTAACTACTTGTCCTCCGTAGAGTTTCACTCCAAGGTATTGTGGATTTGAATCTCTACCTAATCTGGTAGAACCACCTGCTTTTCTATGTGCCATAATTTTATATAATCTTATTATCAAATAAAGTATAATATGTTATTATATTATCAATGAAACACTTTTTTGTCAATAACACATCTGGTATTCTTTATCTAATCTCGTTTCTACTAATTGGGATCATTTCTTATAGAATTGGATTAAATCAACAAACAAGTAATTTAGCGTCTAATATTTCAATTGTCTATCCTAATGAGTCTGCTATAATAAACGAAGAAAAAGAATCTAGTGAAAAGCCTCCAGCTAATGAACCAACAATTCCTTCAAAATCAATAATTGCAAGTAAATCTGGAAAAGTGTATTATACAGCTGGTTGTTCTGGTTCAAATAGAATAAAAGATGAAAATAAAGTTTATTTCCAAACTGAAGAAGAAGCTCAATCTCTAGGACTAACTTTATCTAAAACCTGTCAATAATTATGAATCAATATAGAAGAAGACTTTATAGACCTACAATCAAAGTAGATAAAAAGGTTATAAAAAAAAATAATAAGATAAAATTTTTAAGAAGAGTATTAAACTTTTTGTTAATATTACTATTATCATTAATTATTTTAGCGTTTTATCTCATAAATAAAGAACCTTCCCTAACTATTAAGGAATTTGTATTTGAACAAACACCAGTTTATAAACAAAATTTTGATATCAATTCTTTTAATCTAATCTTAAGAGAAAGTTTAAAAAAAGATTCTAAGATTTTGAATCAAGAAAATATTTTATTTTTATCAGAAAAAAAACTTGCGGACTTAATTTATAAAAACTTACCTTCGGTATCTAATGTCGAAATCTCAAAAAACATTTTAGATAAAACCATTTCCATCAATATTCAAGAAAAAAATCCAACACTTTATCTTTGCAACAATGATAATCTATGTGGAATTATAGCTGATGATGGTTCTGTGATTCAAAATATTGATCCTTCAGAATTAGCAGAATTACCTTTAATCAAAGAAAATCGGGTAATCAACCCAAGAGAAGCTATATTTAGTCAAAAAGAAATGTTATGGATAAAAAGTTTATATAAAATTTATAAAGATAATTTATCACTAAAAATAAAATATTTAGAAATAAAAAATAGATATTCAAACCAAATATTTAATGTGAATTTATACTTAGAACCCGATTATTATTTGAAAATTGACTCAGAAACTGATATTATATATCAAGCAGAGTCTTTGAAGATAGCTTTTGCTCAAATTATTAAGCCTGAGATTATAAATTCTTTAGAGTATATAGATATTAGGATAAAAAATAGAGTTTATTATAAATTAAAAGAGATTCAAAATGAACAACCTAGCACAGAACCTGTACAATAAATTAAAAAAAATCAATTTATTCATCTACTATTTAGCTATAATTTTACTAATCACTCCTTTAATGATCTGGAGTATGTTAGGAGATTCAGTAACAGTTGACGAAGTTTCTCATATTGCATCTGGATACTCTTATGTAGAAACTCAAGATTATAGATTAAATCCAGAACATCCCCCACTCTTAAAAGTTCTGTCAGGTTTATCTATGAAGGCTCTTGATTCTAAAATAAACTTGAATTTTGATACTAATTCTCCAAATTGGGAAGTAAATCCTAATCAACAGTGGTTTATGGGGCAAGAATTTCTGTTTAAATCAGGTAATCCAACTGACTTAATGGTTTTCTTTGCGAGAATCCCTAATGTAATTATCTTTTTGATTTTGGTATGGTATGTGATCTATTCAGTCTATCACCACACAAAAAGCAAGAAGATCGCCCTATTATCAGGAATATTTACAGCTTTTTCACCCAATATTATTGCTCATAGTAGATTAGTTACAACAGATACAATTTCTACTTTATCATTCATTATGATTGCCGATTGGTTTTCTAGGTATTTAAAAAATTCATCAACCAAAAATATACTTATACTATCTTTAGTTTTAGTATTTGGAATGCTATCCAAATTTTCTATTGTTATGCTATTTCCTTTATTCATACTAATCTGGCTAATTTATAACTATCTTTATTATAAAAAAATGTTTTTACAAAGATTTATTTTAGCCATAAAACATAGTTTAATCTTTGTAGTAATTATGTTTTTTGGAATAAGTTTGGTATATCAACCTATAAATTATAAAATAACAACTGAAACTCAAATATCTTTAATAGAAAAAT
>Ga0100398_1001132_pt1 | contig 23243 bp, 16 predicted proteins | sample CryGeymeta201522_FD_81568 | JGI IMG/M metagenome (GOLD analysis project Ga0100398, IMG submission 81568) | Groundwater microbial communities from Crystal Geyser aquifers in Utah, USA - Crystal Geyser metaG 2015-22 | ecosystem: Environmental > Aquatic > Deep subsurface > Groundwater | place: USA...
CAGTTCCGTTACGATCTGGACATAGTCGTTATGAGCCTCGCGAACCCGGTTTCCCAGTCCGGCCGGACGCACCGTCGGAAACGCCCAGGGAAAGGCGCCCAAGCCGCTGCCATGCAGGGGATGTTCGGCGATCAGCCGGGTCGAGGCTTGCCAGATGACCAGTCGCCCACCAAGCGACGGATCGTCCGGATTGCGCATGGACTGGAGGCGCTCGATCATCGGGTTGGAGGCGAGTATCGTGAGCCCGGCCACCAGCACCAAAGCCGCGGCGCTCAACCAGATCCCGGCACTGCTCGTCCGCCTCCTAATCAAGAATAGGACCCACATGAAGTCGAGGGCCGCGACCCCGCCGACCCAACCGCCCCGGGACAGGCTCAGCAGCAGCGCCACCAGGATGAGCCCCAGCAAGAGCGGCCACAGGAATCGCAGCGCTCCGGGTTTGTGGAAAAAGACCCCGAGGCCCAGGCACAAGACCATTTCCATGTACCCGGCCAGGTGGTCGTAATTTACAAAGGTGGAATTGAACGCGACCGCTTCGCCGCCGTGGTATTTCACGAAACCAATGAAGGCCACGCAAACCCCCGCGCCGATCACGGTCCCGATCAACAACCGGGCGCCACGGCGGGACCCCGCGAGATCTAGGGCGACATGGAAGACAGCCAGGTAAAGCAGAACCCGCAGGAACGCCCAAACGGTCGCCGTCCGATAGATGGAAAACACCGAGGATATGAGGGCTAAAACGATGAACACCACCAGGGGCGGACCCAGCGGCGACCGGGGCAGCAGCCGTTGGCCCGCCCAGAGGCGTTTGATGACGAGGGCCGAAAACGCCAGCAGCCCCAGCCACAGGGCGCCGCAGAAAGCCCAGCGGGGGGTCGAGGCCCGGGCCAGCGGGCTGGCGAACAAGAGCAGCAGGAGACTCGCCGCCTGCACCACCCCGGCGGACCTCGTCACCTTAACCACATGGGGCATCACAATTGTTGCATCACAGCCGTGGGTCACGGTGCGCTCGGCGCTTCCCGACTTGGGTGAAGAGGCACGGCGGTAAGATCGGCAAAGTGCTCTCGATGGTCGCACCCTGCCCTATCACGCCGCGGGCGTCACCGTGTCCTTGGCGCGTAACCGGTCCGTTTAGTTTATATACCTGTTTAGCTTGAGAAGTTACGTTTTGTGTTCCCGCGGAGGCGCGGAGAGCGCGGAGAAGAACCCTGAAATCAACCTCCGCGTCTCCGCGCGGAAATGAAACTTTATGGCCTTCACAAGTACATAAAAATTAGACACGATGCGCATCATTTCAGATGGTTGTGCGTAACCAAATGGAGCAACAAATTCGTAGGTCGGGTTGCGACCAGAGGGAGCTACCCGACGATTCGGCAGCGAGCCCAGGTCCGCGCATCTCCACCCGATCGTCAGGGAGTGCCGCGCACACCCTGACCTGCCATACTCGGAGCGGTATACCGGTTTAGGATCAGATGTTTCATTACCCAAAGCGGGCAAGATGCCCGCGCTCCCGGGAAAGAGCGCACGCGAAACGAAACTTTTTACCCTTAACCGGTATAACAACCTGAGCTTTTTGGGGTCATCGCGGATTAACGTGAAAGTGAACGAGTGGGGAGCCCCCCTCTCGCCCGTTTCTGGGGAGAGGGGACTCTCACCGGGTCTCCTTCACGCTAATCCGCGAAGAACCGGAATTTCTCGGGGCGATCCATGGGTCCCATGGGCCCGATCGCGGGTACGGCTCCGCCAACTCGGTTACATGAACCGGACCCGGCGGACCTTCCCAATCGTGTTCGGAGTTCCCTGCAAAAAGTACCCAATCAGCCGCGCTTATGCTCGTCCTGTTTGCCGTAGTAGCTCGCGTACTTGTAGTAGTAGCGGCCGTAATAGTAGGGGTCTTTCTTGAAATCGAGCATGTTGAGCACGATCCCGGCAATCGGGGCTTGCACCGCTTCCAGTTGTTGGCGGGCGCGGCTGATTTCCCGGAACTGGGTATCCGCCGCGCGCACCAGCAGCAGGGTCCCGTCGCACATGGGCGCGAGCACCGAGGCATCGCTCACCGCCCCGATTGGTGGGGAATCGATGAGGATGAAGTCGAATTGAGGACGGAGTAGTTCCAACAGCGCCCGCATCCGCGCATTCCCTAGAAGTTCCATCGGGTTTGGAGGAATCGGGCCACCCGGCAGCACCCACAGATTGCGGTCGGGGACCTGATAGAGGTGTTGGCGAACCTGGTGCAGTACAATGGGAGTGTCATTTTGCGCTTCGGTTGCCGGCGGTCCCATGGCCTCGATCAGGGCCCGTTCCCCGGGATCGGACTGGGCATGAACCAGGCCGGGTCCTTCCCGGAAGGAAAAACGAGCGTGCCGACAGCGATAGAGTTCATTGAGATTTTCCTGGATCTGCAGTTTCAAGGGCCCGGCCAGCCCTTCGACTCTCACGAATCCCAACTGGAGCAGCACCAGGCCCAGTCGCTGGGAGGTGGCCTGCTGCTTTGCGAGGGCGATCTGGGCCTGCTCCCGGGTGATCTTTCCGCTCTGAACGAGCACGCTGGCAAAACGCTTTTCCGGAGGACGCGTGGGCCAATCCACATCGACGATGCGGCCTTTTAAGAAAGCGACGTCGAACCTGTTGTTTTCATTCTCGTAGTGTAAGATTCCAGTTTTCTCCTGGATTTCCATGAATTTGTGGAGATCGGCCACGGTCCACTCACTGAGGCTCCCAGCGCTGAGATCGGTGCTGAAGACGTCCACCAAAATAGTGGAAAGTCCTTCATCGCTCGGGATATCGAGCACCTTTTTCATACCGGGGCGACGCAGGTCGGCTTCCACCAGCAGCGTGGTCCTGCCCATCCGTGCCAGGGTGAGGGCCAGATTGAGCGAGATGGTGGACTTGCCCTCCCCGGGCGTGCTGCTGGTGATGAGATAGATCCCGTTGGGTCGGTTCAGGTTGGAAAACCGCAGATTGGTGGCGATCTGCCGGAAGGATTCCGCGAAATGACCGCTGTCGGAGATTTCCAGCATGGTCGGCATGCGGCCATGGGAGCCGCTCTTGGCCTTGCCCGTCGGGTTTTCCAGCAGCGGCACCTCGGCCAGGACCGGCAGCTCGAAGTACCTTTCCACCTCTTCCTTGTTGTGGATGGTCTGATCCAGGTATTCCAGCAAATAGGCCAGCGCGGCCCCGCCCAGTAGTCCCAGCACGACGCTCAGAAGCATGTTACGGGCCTTCCGGGGCCGCACCGGCACGGTGGGGAGAGCGGCCGATTCCACCAGCCGCAGGTTGGTTTTGGTGATGCCGTCGGTGATATTGGCTTCCTTGATCTTGGTCAGAAGCGTGTCGTAGAGCTGCTTGTTGGTGTCCACCTCGCGTTCCAGAATGCTGTATTGGAGTTCTTTCCGGTTGGTGTGAATGGCCTGGGTTTCATAACCCTTGGATGCCTCATCGAGGGCGTTTTCCCGCGCCACCAGGACGGCCCGTTCCGCTTCGGCATTATTGAGGGCCTTCTGCAATTGTTGATGGATCTTGCTACGCAACTCGCCGATCTTCGAGGTCACCTTGACCATCTCCGGGTGCTTGTGCTGGTACACCCCGGAGATCCTTCGGTATTCCACTTCGGCGTTCAATAGCTCGGAAAAGAGACTATCCAGCAACTGGTTGTTGATAAAGGTGGGGACACTGCGGATGTTGCTTTCGTTGCTGATGGCAATAAACTTTTGCAATTGCTCGATTTTCGCTTCCACCTCGAGGCGCTGGCTACGCACCTTGATGGCATCGCTGTTCATGTCGCTGATCTTTTCCGTATTGATCTTCTGCTTGCTGTCGATGGTGAAGATGTTTTCCTGTTCCTTGAAGCTCAGAAACTCCTTTTCCGCGTCTTCCACCTTCTTCTTGATCTTGTAAAGCTCGTTGGAAAGCCAGGTCATGATGGTGCGGGAACTCTGCAACCGGGTGTCCGTATCATACAGGATGGCCGTTTCCGCAATGGCGTTGGCAAGGTCTCGGGCGGTCCGGGGATCCTGGTCCTGAATATGGATCCGGAGCAGGCGGGTGTCGAGGACCTCTTCGATGTTCACCTTATCCATGAGCTGTCCGACCCCGCCCGCGATCGCCGCTTCCTCGGGAGAGACCATCCGGTTCGTCTCGGGTGGAGAATAGATAAGGGATAACAACCGCTTGAGGTTCGCCTTGACGGTGACGGCAAACCGTTCGAGGGGAGAGCTGTCCACCGCCGGTTCGGGCAGTTCGATCTTGGCCAGGACCTTTTCCAGAATCGGTCGGGAAGTGATGACCTTGAACTCGGTTCGATAGGTCAATTGCTGTGATACGTAGTTTTCCGCATCGACCGCCTCGCCCGTTAGTGGCGACCGCGAGCTTTCCTTATCGATCAGAATGGTGGCGGTGGCTTGATAAATCGGTTTCATGGTGAAGGTGATGAGGGCGGTGCCGAGCACGCTGACGATCAAGAGGGAAAAGATCAACCCCATGCGCTTGCGGAACAGGTAGTAGTAGTCGCTCAGGTGCGGTTTCTTGATTTGCTTCTGCTGTTTTACTTGCTGCATGGCCATGGCGAAAACACCTTGAGGGTGAGGATCATTGTATCGATTATAAGCGAACCGCCACGAACGCCGAGGATCGAAATGGGTGAAGGCTTTTGCGCCTTGCCTTGAGGTCCTGGTCGCGCCAGCGGCGGGATGGGCGTGAATTGATACTCATGAAGGCTCGAGGATTTCATTTCCACCCGGACACTCGGAGATTGATCCCAGGGGTCTTCTCCGCGATCTCCGCGCCTCCGGGGTTTCTTCTTTCAGAACCAGGATTCCGGGACGTAGATCCGATCTCCCGGCTTGAGCGGAACATCCTTGTCGCTGCCCTTGCGGACGTTGTCCAGATTGACGGCAATGCTTTCCTGGTCCTGCCCGGGCTGGCGGCGAGTGATGACGGTCCGGTTGGGCGCCGCGTATTTGGCGAAACCGCCCGCCAAGATGCACGCATCCAGCGCGGTGAGGCCTTGCTGAAAGTCGTACACCCCGGGCTTTTCCACCTTGCCCATGACGTACACCTTGTATTCGGTGAGATCGGAAAAGTTGGTGGGAGAAAAATAGACCACATCCCCGGGAGTCAGGCGGATGTTTTCCGAGGTATCCCCCTGTTCCAGCAGTCGCTGCAGGTCCACCCGAACGGACTCGCCTTCGTTCACCAGTTTGGCGATGTCCTGGCCCTGGAGCTTGTCGATGGAACCCCGAATCACGTGGGCATAGCGACCGCGCTCCTTGGTGACCCCGCCGGCCATGGCGATCACGGCAAGGACCGTGGGGTCCTTTTCGAGATTGTACAGCCCCGGCTTCTGGATCGCTCCGGTCACGTAAACCTGTTTGCTTTTGTAATCCTTGATGTTGACGATCACCTGCGGGCTGACGAAATAGTCGCGACTGAGCGGGGCCGTGACCGCCTGCGTGAAATCCACCAGCGAAAGGCCCGCGGCTTTCACCTTGCCGAGGAACGGAAAATTGACGGTGCCGTCGGAGGCCACCGTGACATCCAGGGATTGCTGGCTGGTGCCGCCCGCGAAGATGATCACGCTGAGAACGTCGCCGGTCCCGATGATATAAGGCTGTTCAGCAGCAGCCCACAAGAGCGGGGGCCGGCAGATGAGCATAACGAAGACCAGGGAACAGGCCCGAATGAGCGTTTTCATCCTCGGATCAGCACCTCAGCGTTCGGTTTCGCGATTGAGTTCGAAAGCGAGATTGAGACGGCCGAGCAGCCGGTTATCGGTGTAATCGAAGCCGGACTCGTTGGAATTGCGATCGCTATGGCCGTATTCAACACCCAGTTCCAGCCGTTCGTGGAAAAACCGGTAGCCAAGCCCGATGGAAGCGTCCCAGACATCGTCCCGGCGCGGCGTGAATTCATAGTCGCTGTACTGATAATAGCCCCCCAGATAGAACCGGAACCGTTCCAGGAATAGGCGCTGAAAGAAGAGGTCCGCTCGGATCGCCTTGAAGTATTCGTTGCCCTGGGCGAAGTCGTTGACGTTGTATGCGAGGGTGCCTTCCAACCGGGTGCGATCGGATTTCCCTTGCGCGCCGATATGGAACACCGGCGAACCGATGCTGTCGATGTCGCCCTCGTCGAATTCACGGGATTGGTAACCGCCGCCGACTTCGCCGCTGAAATAGGTGTTGAATTCATGGCGATAGATGAGTTCGGTCTGAAGCGAGGTGTAATCGCTCTGGGTTGAGAGACCGGAATAGGTGCGTTCCCAGTACTGGGTGGCGAGGTCCAGGTGATTGGTGTCGTTCAAATGGTGGGTGAGGGTTAGAAGGCCCCGGTTCTCGTCCGAATCCGCCTTCGGCAGCTTGGGATCCAGGTATCTCAGGGCTTCGTTGCGATACCCCAATCGGACCTGACCTTTTTCCGAAATATCGTAGAGCAAGAAGGGCCCCATCCGGTTACGCCAGTACTTTTCAGGATCCACCGCGTTGCTGAAGGCGTCCGCGGAACTCGGTTCGCGCGTGAGGAAAAAAGTGTCTTCCAAACCGAAGACCAGCCGGGAAAATTGCTTGGTTTCCGCCGCCAGGTTGAGATTGTGGCCAGTGTAATCCAACTTGTTCGAATCGAAATCCTTTTCGCTGTCCTGGTAGAAGTAGTGACCGATATCATAACTGAAATTCAGCTTGCTGCGATCGGTCACGGCTTCCAGGCCGAGACCCGCGCCCGCCTGGGTGTACCAAACTGGAATCTCGTCCTTGGCCGACCGGAAAAAATTGTCGGTATATTGGCTATCGACCAGGACCCTCGGGGTGACATTCACGTGGACCTGCGCGGCCACCCGGTCGACCGTGCAAAAGGACAACATCAGGGCGGCGAGGAACACCCTTGCGATCTCGGTACCAGCCGAGTGGCCCGTAAACCATCTTATTCGACACATTGCGGATTACCCTCCCTGGTTCGGAGTGCCCAATGCGGGTACCGCGCGACTACTGCGATGGACTGACGGTCGGATCGTAGAAGTCACTGACTTGCGTCGGGGGCCGCGCCGGCGCCGCCGGCGCCGTCGGGGGCGCCGTGTAGGTTTCGGCGACCTCGGCGGCAAAAGCGGCGGGAATGAGGGCCGCCAGTTGCGCGGCCAGTTCGTCGCTCAAGCCGAGTCCCGCCACGCGCTGCTCAATCGCCGCCTGGAGCGCGGCCTGATCCAACCCGGCACGAGCGGCCGCGGCCCGCAGCCCCAGAATGCCGCTCGACATGGCCCGCAACACTTCCTCGGGAGGGACCTCCGCGGCCAGCAAGGCCGCCAGCAGACCCTCGGCGATTTCCGCTCCCAGGGCGACCCCGTCCCGGCCGGACTCGATGCCCGCCCGCAGCAAGGTTTCCGCCAGCGCTCCGCTGGTCCCCTCGACCGAAAGACCACTCGCCCGCATCGCCTGCACCGCATCCATGCACACCGGTCCGACGCCCGCGCCCGATTGCAACGACGCCCTGGCCTGCGATAGGACCTCCGCTTCCGAGGCGGCATATACCGCCGCGCCCGGGATCAGCACCACAGCCGCAAGCCACACCCAAAGCCGCATTCCGAGAACCTTGCCTCTGCTCATGAGACGCCTCCCCGAATTGGAACGGAATTGATAAAACCGAGCGGCAAAGGGAAACCGCCGGACCGTGACCTCATATATACCGGTTAAGGGTAAAAGGTTTCATTTCGTGTGCGCTCTTTCCCGGGAGCGCGGGCATCTTGCCCGCTTTTGAAAATGAAACATCTGATCCTAAACCAGTATAACCGCTTGCGCGCATGTTGCTGTCTTGTGGAAGCTTCCCTCTACAATGCCGCGGCGGGCATCATCTCGCCTGAAGCCGAAAATGCCGCGCCAACGTGTCCGTGGATTTAGGCACAAGCGAGATTCTACATGCCGGAGCTTGGTCTTGTCCATAAGAAAAATCCGCAATTTATCGGGTGGAAAATACCCCCTACGCCCGGGGGAAAAACCGACCAAAGCGTCAACACTCCGGGGACCCCGGTGAAGATTCGGGGCTTGCCCAGGGGGCCTGTCTCACCATCCATCCGGGTTGATCAGACCGGCCTTCAAGGCATACCGAACCAACTCGACCACGTTGTGCGGGTTCATTTTTTTCATGATATTACAGTGGTGCTTGTCGACCGTTTTCGGACTCAAGCACGGCAACCCAGCGATTTCCTTTCAGCTCTGCCCCTTGACCAGCATCTGGAATACTTCCCGCTCCCGTTTTGACAACTGCTCGTAACCTTGTTCCCGCACGGATTCCCCGCGCTTGTTCAGGTACGATTCGATGATCGCGGAATGAAGCGCTGGGTCCAAATAATACTGTCCGCCGCTCACCAGGCGGATGGCCTCGATCAACCCGGTTGTCCGCGAACTCCTCAATACGTAGGCACGAGCCCCCTCCTCGAGCGCCCGATGCACGCAAGTTTCATCCCCATGTTGCGAGAATATGATGATCTCGGTTTGCGGGTTTGCCTCCTTGATCCCGCGCGGGAGGGTGGCACAAGGCAGGTCCGCGAACATATAGGGGAGGATGACCAGGTCGGGTTTCAGTGCCAGGGTCTAGCTTATCAGATTGCGTCCGTCGCCGGTATCACCCAATACTTCCAAGCCGTCTTGCCGGGAAAGCACTTCCCTAAGCCCGATCCGGACGACTTCGGAGCCATCCCCCAAAAGAATGCGTATCTTGCGCACGCTCATTCTCGCATCCAATTTAGACCGGTTAAGGGTAAAAAGTTTCGTTTCGTGTGCGTTCTTTCCCGGGAGCGCGGGCATCTTGCCCGCTTTTGATAATGAAACATCTGCTCCTAAACCAGTATAGACCGGAAAATCGTGGGCGAGGATCATCGCTTCGGCCACTTTATGGGAATGATTCACCACGGAGACCACGGAGGTCACGGAGAAGGCTTCGAAAGTAAACGCTTTTATTAGTATTCTCCTTGAATTCCCTGGTTAATCCTCATTCAAATTGCCGAAACAATGATAAGGGCCAAATCGCATCTCCCTCGACCGCGCCCGGATCTTTCCCCCTTCGGGTTCGGAACGCCCGCGCGACCGCCGGCGGATTTTCCAAGAATCGCCGCGCGGTGTATCATGTCCGCCGTGCAACCCTCGACCCAACGACTCCTGGCAGAGACCCATCGAATTCCCCTAGCGTTTCAGTCGGTGATTGCATATTGAATGATTTTGTTATCATTATACTATCATCCAGGATGATGCAATGAGTTATTTGCCCATTCGGATGCGTTAATTTCGAATCATAGCCTACTTGCTTTTCTTCGTGTCGGCCTGGTCCGCGGAACAGGCTCCGAAGATTAGGCAGATTGGCTATCGGAAAGAACTGGGTGCTCACCCGCCCTTACCAAACCTTAAGGTCAACATACAAGGTCGGGGTGCGCGTGGCGGCCCCGGGCTTGCGTGGAGAGTCCAGGGCGGTAAGATCGCCGGGTATACCGGTTTAGGATGAGGGTTTTCGCTACCAAGTGCGGGCAAGATGCCCGCGCTCCCAGGAAAGGACCCGCCAATAATGAAGGATTCCAACCTCGGCGGGCATAGCTCCCGTGGGTCGCAACTCGACCTACCGCGGCGAGATGCTCTGTTGCTGCCCAGCAACTGGTCGGGCTTATGCTGGTTACACCTGTTTAGCTTGAGAAGTGACGTTGTGTGTTCCCGCGGAGGCGCTGAGAGCGCGGAGAAGAGCCCTGGAATCAACCTCCGCGTCTCCGCGTCTCCGCGTGGAAATGAAGCTTTTATGCCGTCACGAGTATCTGTCGAGTATCGACCAGGATCATCCAAGGATGTGGCCTTCATGGACTGGCGCCATTACCCTTCGACCCGAGCTACTCGCCCGTTCGGGATGTCCGGCCGTGCCGCCGGGACCGCCGCGCCCCAGCACGGGCGGCGCAAAGGCGCCGCGGGGATGATAATCGGGCCGGCATCGGGAAACCCGGTCGAGAAACCGGGCCACCTTATCGAGGTCTTTCCGGCCCGGCGCCGCTTCGACGCCGGAACTGAGATCCAGCGCGTCCGGCCGGGCCGCGCTCAGGGCTTCGGCCACGGTTTCCGCATTGATCCCACCCGCCAGCACCAGCGGCCGATTGCCGGTAATTCCGCGGGCCACGCTCCAGTCCCAGGCCAGAGCGTTGCCGCCGGGGAGCCGGCCGCCGGCACATTCGGCGAGAAACGCTCGGGCGGCCGGAAATTGGCCCACCTGATCGAACCGGGGGTCCCGGTTAATAAACACGGCCTTGATCACACCGACCCCGGCCCGTTCGAGGAGCGCCGCCAGTTCGGGTGATTCCCGCCCGTGCAGTTGGGCCATGCGGATGCCGCAACGTTCAACGCGGCGCATCACGGTGTCGAAATCCTCATCCACAAATACCCCCACCGGCACCACCCACTCCGGCAGGGCGGAACAGATGGCGCGGGCCTGCTCATCGCTCACGAACCGGGGGCTGGGCGGGTAGAACACACAACCGATGGCAGCGGCCCCGAGTTCGGCGCAGGCGAGCGCTTCGGACACCCGGGTGAGCCCACAGATCTTGACCTGGATTCGGTTGCTGCCTGATTCGGCCGTGCTCCCGGACTCGGCTTCCGAATTTGCATCGCGTGCTTTCAGCATGTCGGCTCATCTCCTGGGTTCCCCGATGGTCCCCTTATACTGTTTTAGGATCGGATGCTTCATTAGAAGAGGCGGGCAAGATGCCCGCGCTCCCGGGAAAGAACCTACACGAAATGAAATTTTTCCCCGCAACCGGTATATCTTCACCCCGCGGTCCCCATGTCCGCACCCGGCGGCCGGCCGAGCAGGTCCCGAAGCGCCGCTTCCGGATCCGGTGACCGGACCAGGTTTTCGCCGATCAGAAAATTATGCACCCCCGCGTTCAGCAGCCGGAGAATATCCGCCCTCCCGCCGATCCCGCTTTCCGCCACCGCCACCGCTCTATCTCCCAGAAGCCCGCGCAGGCGCGCAACGGTGTCGAGATCGGTCTGGAACGTGGCCAGATCGCGGCTGTTGATCCCGATCAGGCGCGCCCCGCAGTGGAGCGCCGTTTCCAGTTCCGGTTCCGAATGGACTTCCACCAGGGCGTCCAGACCGAGTTCCCGGCTGAGCGCCAGGGCGTCGCGGAGAAATTCGGCGCTGAGAGCGCGCACGATGAAAAGCAGCGCATCGGCGCCCAGCACCGCGGTTTCATAGATCTGGTAGGCGGAAAGGATAAAATCCTTGCGCAGCACCGGAAGCCGGACCGCCGCGCGGGCGGCTTCGAGATCCGCCGGGCTGCCGGAAAAAAAGCGCGCGTCGGTCAGCACCGAAAGGGCGGCGGCGCCGCCGGCTTCATAGCTTCGAGCCAGCAGCGCGGGGTCCAGATCGGGGCGAATCGGCCCCTTGGATGGCGAGGCCCGTTTCACTTCAGCGATGACATTGGCGCCGTAGCGCCCGGGCTGGTCCAGAACGCGGCCGAAGCCGCGGTCGGGTCGGCGTGCCTCGGCCCGGCGGCGCAGTTCCGTTTCCGGGACCCGCTGCCTCGCCCGGGTCAGCTCGGCCCGTTTGGCCGCCAGGATGGTTTCCAGAAAGTCGTTTCGGGGCTGTACCTTCGCCTGCATCCGCGCGTCCTTCTCGGGTTATGGGCCCGGGGCTTGGGCAAACTGGGGGGTCAGGGGGGCGGTGGCCCGAGTGCACGGCATCGGTTCAGCGGCCGTTTTCCTGAGTGAATCGCGCCAGGGCTTGCAGTTTTTCCAACGCGGCGCCGGAATCGATCGCCCGCTCCGCCAGGGCGATTCCGTCCTTGAAGTCGGAAGCCAGACCAGCGGCCACCAGCGCGGCACCGGCATTGACCAGGATCACATCGCGCCGGGGGCCCGGTTCGCCCTTCAGCACCGCGGTGGTGATCGCCGCATTGGTCCCAGGGTCGCCGCCCAGGAGATCTTGAGCGGAGGCGGTGCGGCCGATGAGTTGCTCGGGGGTGACATCGTAGGTGCGGATCAGGCCGTTTTTCAATTCCGAAACCCGGGTCGGCGCGCACATGGAAATTTCGTCCAGACCGTCGTGGCCGTGCACCACGAAGGCACTGCGAGCGCCCAGCAGGCGCAGCGCCTGGGCAAACATTTCGGTCAGTTCCGGCGCATAGACGCCGAGCAGTTGGCAGTTGGCTCCGGCCGGGTTGGTGAGCGGGCCGAGCATATTGAAAATCGACCGGATCCCCACTTCCTTGCGCGGCTTGGCGGCGTGTCTCATGGCCCCGTGATAGAGCGGCGCGAACAGAAAGCCGATACCCAGTTCGGCGATCCCTTCCTCGACGATTTCCGGCGCCACATCGAGGCGCACGCCGAGGGCTTCCAGCACATCGGCACTGCCGCATTTGCTGGAAATCGACCGGTTGCCGTGCTTGGCCACGACGGCGCCACAGCCGGCCACCACAAACGCCGCGGTGGTGGATATATTGAAGGTCTGAGCCCCGTCGCCCCCGGTGCCGCAGGTGTCCACCACCGTGGTGCTGGCGGCATGGATGCGAACCGCCTTACGCCGCATCGATCGGGCCGCTCCCGCCAGTTCGGTGAAGGTTTCGCCCTTGGTGGCCAGCGCCCCCATCAGGGCCCCAATCTGGGCTTCGCTCAACTCGCCGGCCATCAGCCGATCCATGAGCCGGGTCATTTCTTCTTCTTCCAGGTCCTGACGCATCACGATCTTTTTCACCAGGGTTTGGTACATGCTCTGATCTCCTTCGTCGTGGATTTCGATTTTTTTGAACCGGACGTATTAGCCGCCGCGTTGCCGGCGGGCGGGCCATACACATGAGGAAATTTCCCGGGCGCCGGCAGTTCGGGGCGGCCACGCGAGTGAGACGATTTGGCGCCCGGGAAGACGCCCTTACGGGACGCACTACGAACACCGCGGGCGGATCGAAAAATCGGCTTCATGAAGCGGTCTCAAGCTCCGTCCTGCTCGATGAAATTGCGCAGCAGGCGTTTGCCGACCGGGGTCATGATCGATTCCGGATGAAACTGGATGCCTTCGGTGCGGTAGCGACGATGGCGCACTCCCATCACTTCGCCGTCTTCCGCCTGAGCCGTGATTTCCAGGCAGTCCGGCAGGCTATCCCTAACGATTGCCAGGGAATGGTAGCGCATCGCCTGAAACGGTCCCTTGATGCCGCGGTAGATGGTCCGGCCGTCTCCGGTAACGGTGGAAGTTTTGCCGTGCATCAGGCGGCCGGCTTTGCCCACGGTGGCCCCGAAGGCCAGACCGATGGCCTGGTGGCCGAGGCAGACCCCGAGGATCGGGATGTTGGGCGCGCATTCCTTGATCAGCGCCACCGAAATGCCAGCATCCTCGGGCCGCCCGGGCCCGGGGGAAATGACGATGGCTTCCGGCTGCCAGGAAACCACCGTGGCCACGTCCACGGCATCGTTGCGCACCACCCGCACCTCACTCCCCAACATACGCAGATACTGAACCAGATTGTAGGTGAATGAATCGTAGTTATCGATCATGACGATCATGCTCGTCTCCTTCTCCCGTCTGGAATCCCGCTGCCATACTGGTTTAGGATCAAATGTTTCATTACCAAAAGCGGGCAAGATGCCCGCGCTCCCGGGAAAGAGCACACACGAAATGAAACTTTTTCCCTTAACCGGTATAGCTTCCCGCTTCACCCCCGGGCCAGTTCGATGGCCCGTTCCATGGCCATGGCCTTGTTGACCGTTTCCCGCCGTTCCCGTTCCGGGTCGGAATCGGCGACGATGCCGGCGCCGGCCTGGACCGTGAGTTTACCGTCCTCGATGGAGGCGGTGCGGATGGTGATGGCCAGATCCATGTTGCCGGTAAACGATACGTAGCCGATCGCTCCGCCGTAGGCGCCGCGCGGCCGCTGTTCCAGTTCGGCGATGAGTTCCATCGCCCGCACCTTGGGCGCGCCGCTCAAGGTGCCGGCCGGGAAGGTGGCCCGGAGCAGGTCCCAGGCGTCGCGGTCGCGCATCAGATCGCAGGTGATGTTGGAAACCAGGTGCATCACATGGGAGTAGCGTTCCACCACCATGAGATCGGTCACCTGCACCGTGCCGACTTCCGCCACCCGGCCGAGATCGTTGCGACCGAGGTCCACCAGCATCAGGTGTTCGGCCCTTTCCTTCGGGTCCTGCAACAGTTCGTCGGCCAGCCGTCGGTCTTCCTGTTCGGTGGCGCCGCGCGGCCGGGTGCCGGCGATGGGGCGCAGGGTGGCGACCCCGTTTTCCAGACGCACCATGGTTTCAGGCGATGAGCCGACGAGCACCATCTCCCCCAGCTTGAGGTAATAGAGATAGGGCGATGGATTGACGTAGCGCTGGGCGCGATAGAGGTTCCAGCTATCGGGCGGGGCATCCAGGGTGAAGGGTTGGGAAATGACCGTCTGGATCACATCGCCTTGCTGAATGTGGGCCTTGATCCGGGCCACCTGGTCGCGAAACGCCTGGGGCGCCAGTTCCGCCTGGAGACTCCCGCCGCTCGGGCATCCGGCGGCGGCCGCGGCCGGCGCCGCAAGCGGCCGCCGCAGTTCCCGATAGAGCGCCTGCAAGCGTTGGCGGGCCTGATCGTAAATCGCTTCCGGGTCCGCGCCTTGATCCAGGAAGGCGTGCACCACCAGGGTCAGGCTGTGCCGCAGGTTATCGAAGATCAAGAGTTCATCGGTGATCAGAAAATGAGCCAGGGGTTTTTGCGGCGGCAGATGGTTGGGAATGCGCTCGAAAAAGGACACCATTTCATAGGTGAGGTAGCCCACCATCCCGCCCCAGAAGCGCGGCAGTTGCGGCAGGGTCACCGGCCGGAATTCGGCCATGACTTGGCGCAGCACCGCCAGGGGATCACCTCCATGAGGATATTCGGTGCGGCTGGAACCGTTTTCCACCAGCACCGTTTCCGGAAACACCCGCACCTGGCGGCGACTGGAACTGCCGAGAAAACTGTAGCGCCCCCAGCGCTCGCCGCCTTCCACGCTTTCCAGCAGGAACACCGGGTTGCCGTTGCGGCTCATCTTGGCCAGGGCCGACACCGGGGTTTCCGTATCCGCCAGAACCTCGAGGCACACCGGCACCAGATTGCCGTGCCCGGCCAGTTCCAGGAACGCGGCCTTATCGGGAAACAACCGTAGCTTCATGTGAGCGGCCTTTCCGATGAGAATGGGTTGGGTCGAGCGAGGCTTCTCGTCATCGCTCGAAAACGGTCAGCGTCTGAGCAGTTCGAAGATCGGTCGGATCTCCCGACACAACGCTTCGAACTGGTCCGGATACAACGACTGAGCGCCGTCGCTCATGGCCTGATCCGGAGCATGATGGACTTCCACCATGATCCCGTCGGCCCCCACCGCCACCGCCGCCCGGCTGAGCGGCCCCACCTGCCGCCGGCGCCCGGCCGCGTGGCTGGGATCGATCAGGATCGGCAGATGGCTTTCCTGGCGCACCACCGGCACCGCCGATAGATCGAGCGTGTTGCGGCTGTGGTGAGCGAAGGTGCGGACCCCGCGTTCGCACAGGATCACCTTGGGATTGCCGCCTTCCAGGATGTATTCGGCCGCCATCAGCCATTCCTCGATGGTGGCCGCCATCCCGCGCTTGAGTAGAATGGGCTTGCGCGAACGGCCGGCGCGCCGGAGCAGACTGAAGTTCTGCATGTTGCGGGTGCCGATCTGAACGATATCGGCGTAGGCTTCCACCAGATCGAAGACCTCGTGATCCATCGCTTCGGTGACCACCGGCAGCCCGGTTTCTTCGCGCACCCGGGCCAGCACCTTGAGGCCTTCTTCGCCCAGCCCCTGGAACGAATAGGGAGAGGTGCGCGGTTTGAAGGCGCCGCCGCGGAACAGATCGGCCCCGGCCTGCTTCACCAGGCGGGCGATGGTGAGCGCCTGGGCTTCGCTTTCCACCGCGCAGGGGCCGGCGATCACGGTCAGATGCCCGTTGCCGATTACCGTGTTGCCGACCCGCACCAGGGTGTCTTCCGGCTGGCATTCGCGGCTCACCAGCTTGTACGGGCGAGTCACCGCAATGGCGTCCTTCACCCCCGGCAGATCGTGGAACCAGCCGGCTTCCACCGACCCGTCGTTGTGCAGCACCCCGATGGCGACCCGATGCCCGCCCGGAATCGGACGCGCCACCAGGCCCTTGGATTCGATCGCGGTCACCACCGCGGCCACCTGTTCCGGGGTGGCGTCCTGATGCATAACGATCAACATGGCTTCGACTCCTTTGCCGTGCGGCCGAATGGGCCGGGCGATCGGCGCCCGCCGGCCCGCCGCGGGAATAAAAAATGACCGTGCGCGGTTCGCCCCGGTCTCGAAAAGCAAAAGGACCGCAGGCTGGGTGCCCACGGTCCTCCAAGTCGTTTCAACGCTACGCTGTCAACGTCACGGTCCCGCCGGTGCACCCCTCGAGGAGCTTCGCCAGCCCCAGGGCCGGCAGCAAACGTTCAGATTTTGGCCAAGTTTTTGGTTCACGCTCACGCTCATCGCCTGTTCACTTGCAATCGCCTGTCCGCCCTGCCACCCTGCCACCCCGAAGCATTATGATTGCGCGAACGTAGCGGAGCAGGCGAAGATTTGTCAAGTGGTTTTTACCAATTCCCTCCCGACTTAGGGATCATGCCGGAACATCCATCGTCGGACCGGCGATGATCATCGTTTCGGCCACTTTATGGGAATGATTCACCACGGAGAGCACGGAGGTCACGGAGAAGGCTTCAAAAAGAAAGGGTTTTCTCAGTGTTCTCCATGAACTCCGTGGTTATACCGGTTAAGGGTAAAAAGTTTCGTTTCGTGTGCGTTCTTTCCCGGGAGCGCGGGCATCTTGCCCGCTTTTGGTAATGAAACATCTGATCCTAAACCATTATATTCTTTGTTCAAATTGGCCGAAACGATGATAATGGCCGTCGGACCGAATCGGTTCGGTGTGGCGCGGTCAGGCGCCGACAGCGCATCCGCAAGCTCGGTCCAGGGCAGGCCGATAGGCGTTGAACGCCCTTGCGGGCGCACTACGAACGCATCGAGCTCAAGGCATCAACTTCAGCGCCAAGGCATCACCGTCCCGGCAACGGTAACGCTTCCTCCCAACAGTTTGAATTGTACCCCTCCAACGCCTGGATATTCGACATGCGGCTGGGCCAACTGGTGAATATGAAGGCGGCATCTCCACACGGCAGGTCAGGCCGCGACCAAGGGGAGCACCCTGACGATCTTGCCCACGGAGCCTCTCCACGGAAGTCAGGGAGCGCCGCGCGCGCCCTGACCCACGGTTGTGATGCTTCCTCTGGTGACCATTGGGCCGCTGCCGCGATCCCGTGGGCACCCGCATGGCAAGGTCGCCATGTCGAATATCCAGATCCAACGTCGTTGGGGTTGACAAGCGCGGCGGCATTCGATATATGCGAGCAACGTGAAATTTGTCCCATGCTGCGGAGCGGAACGACGACATCCGGATCTGGCTTCGGAAAGCAGATGCCGGTCGATCGCCCAGGGTATCGGCCGCCGCGGTCTCTCGTCTTGAACAATCCGGCGACCTTGGATTCCTCTTGCAGTTTTGCAGTTTCCGAATGCTCATGTGGGGGCGCGCCAATGGAAGCTTTTGAACCGCGGATCGTGGCTTATTGTTGCATGTATTGAGCTTATACCGCTGCGGACCTGGCAGGTTCGATGCGGCTGAATTACCCGCCCAACGTGCGCATTGTCGCGGTCCCGTGCACCGGCAGGGTGGACATGATCCATCTGCTGAGGGCGATCGAACAGGGTGCCGACGGCGTTTACGTGGCCGGGTGCATGGAGGGGGAATGCCACTTTGTGAGCGGCAATTTGAAGGCCAGGCGGCGGGTTGAGGCGGTGAAAAAGCTGTTGCGGGAAATCGGTATCGAGCCGGAGCGGGTGGAGATGTTCAATGTGTCTGCTTCCGATGGTCCCCGGTTCGCCGCGGTGGCCAGGGAAATGACCGAACGGGTGCGTGGCCTGGGGCCTTCGCCGCTGGCCAAGGACCACCCACTGGATTTGCACTTGCAAGCGGTCGGTTGACCCGGCACGGCCGCCCTCAACCGACAGCTTGGCCGGTCGGTGGCGGAAAGCGCCGTTTTGAGCTTCAAGAACCATTGCAGTGATTCATTTTTCTGGTGCACACCCAGGGTGTGCTGGGGAGGAAAGGATCCATGGTTATTGCAGAACGAAAGCCCATCGAGGAAATCCTTGCGATGGTCGCCGACTTTAAAAAGATCCTCCTGGTCGGCTGCAAGGGTTGTGTGACGGTCTGCTGTGCCGGCGGCACCAAGGAAGTCGGGATTCTGGGTTCAGCCCTGAGGATCGCGCGGAAAAAGGCGGGCAACCCCCTGGCGCTGGTGGAACATACGCTGGAACGGCAGTGTGATCCGGAGTACATCGAACAACTGGCACCGATGCTGGAAAACGGCGAATTCGATGCGGTGCTGTCCATGGCCTGCAGCGTGGGCCCTCAATTTATCGCCAAGCGTTACTTGAAACAGGTGTTCCCGGCGCTCAACACCACCTTTATCGGCGGCTCCCTGGAACATGGCGTATGGGCCGAATTCTGCCAGTCCTGCGGCAACTGCATCATTCACAACTTCGGCGGCTTGTGTCCGATTTCACGCTGTTCCAAGAGCCTCATGAACGGTCCCTGCGGCGGGTCGTCCGGCGGCAAGTGCGAAGTGAGCAATGAAATCGATTGTGTCTGGCAGCTTATCTACGATCGTATGACCGCGCTCGGCCAGGTCGATCGGATGCGCAAAATTTTCCCGATCAAGGACTGGTCGACGAGTCGAGATGGTGGGCCGCGCAAGATCACCAGGGAGGATTTGAAGCTATGAAAGCCGGAAGCAATCTTGAAAAGGTGTTGACCAGTGGTCACTTTGCCATTACTGGCGAGCTTGGTCCTCCGCGCGGCGCGAACGCGGATGTGGTGCGGAAGAAAGCTGAATTTCTGCGGGACAAGGTCGATTCCATCAACATCACCGACAATCAGACCTCGGTGGTGCGGATGTCGAGCATTGCGGTGAGCAGGATCGTGATCGAAATGGGGCTGGAACCCAATGCCCAGATGACCTGCCGCGACCGCAATCGGATCGCGATTCAGAGCGATCTCCTGGGCGCCTCGGCGCTGGGCATCAAGAATGTGCTCTGCCTTTCCGGAGACCACAACAAGTTCGGTGATCATCCTCAATGCAAGAACGTGTTCGATCTCGATTCGATGCAACTGATCATGACCCTGAAGCACATGCGCGACGAGGGCAAGGTCCTGGGTGGGCAGGAATTGGACGGGGTGCCCAAATTCTTCATTGGCGCCGCCGCCAATCCGTTTGGCGACCCATTCGATTTTCGAGTCACCCGCCTGGCGAAGAAAGTGGAAGCGGGAGTCGATTTCGTTCAGACCCAGTGCATCTACAACATGGACAAGTTCCGCACGTTCATGAAGCAGGCGGTGGATCAGGGGCTGACCGAAAAGTTCCACATGCTGGCCGGCATCACCCCCTTGAAATCGCTTGGCATGGCCCGCTACATGGCGAAATTCGTGCCGGGCCTGGAAGTGCCCGATTACTACCTGAAGCGTCTTCAGGGCGTGGAAAAGAAAAAACAGGCCGATGAGGGCATCAAGATCGCCGTGGAACAGATCCAGGAGATGAAGGAAACTCCAGGGGTGGCCGGGGTTCACCTGATGGCCATCGAATGGGAACACAGGTCTCCGGAAATCATCGAGGCAGCCGGTTTGCTGCCGCGGCCGAAGTTGGACTAGGAAACGGCCGGGGCCCCCCTGCCCTGCCCATCGATCGCGCCGGAGCGGGCGGGGCGGAGGCTGGGGACCTTGCCGTCATAAGGTGCGTAACAGCCGGCGGTAGGCGGCTTCCCGACGGCGGGTGTTGGCACATGTGGCAGCGAAGGGTGGGCTTGGCCCACCCTTTTTGCTTCACCAATAACGGTTCGCATCAACCCCTTTCCCCCCGCGCGGACTGAACCGGAATCGGAGCTGAGAGCGCGGAGAAGAGCCCTGAAGTCAACCTCCGCGCCTCCGCGTGGAAATGAAACTTTTAAGCCTTCACAAGTATATACCCGTGAACCAGCCCATCGCCGCCATTTGCCATGGCGCTCGGGTGCCGGGCGCCGCCGGAATTGTTGCAGGCAAAGCCTGCTCCGCCTATCCGGCGGTGGGACCGGATATCGCCGTGAGTTCACCCTTGTTGTGCACTCGAGGCTCTGAAGTGATCATTAACGGAGTGCGCGAGGGGGGCCGTGAGCGAACGGAGTTCAGCGTGGCAAGCCGAGGCGACAGGCGCTGCCGCAGATCATTCGGCAGTAGCGTTCGATGCTCACGGCGGCGTTCGGAAAGCGGCTGAACACGGCCCTGGCCTCGGCGAATCCGGTAAGGTTCACCGCCAGTTTGAGGCTCTTTCGGTGGCGCGGGGTGGTGGTGATCTCGGCCCACTCGAGGTCGATATCGCCCGGCAGATGCGCCAGGATTTCCAGCAGATCCGCCGAGCTTTCGGAAGTTGCCTGGATCTGGAACTGGAGCGGCGGGTCCCACGGCGTTTCATCCCGCCAGCTCACCTCGAGCAGGCTCTGTTCCGGTAAATCGTGGCGTTTATGCAGGTCGTGACAATGGCTCTGATGGAAGGTCACCCCCCGCTCACTGAGGATCGCCACCACATCGGACTGGCCCGGATAGGGCTTGCAGCATTGGGCGAATTTGTGGACCGCCCAGTCCAGTTCGTTCAAGGCCAGGATATTGTGTTCCTGGGCGGTGGTCTCGGGGGGGGCGTTTCCCTTCGTCGCTTCCGCCGTTGATCCGCAGCCCTGCAGGTCATAGAGCAACATTTTGGGAGATACCAGGTCTTGGCCGATCCGCGCGTAGAGGTCCTGTATTTCCTTGAGATTGTAGACCTCAAGCACCAGTTGCGAAAGGTCTCCGTCGAGCAGGGCCAGGTCCAGGCCGTGGCGCCTCATTTCCTGAACCAGGACCTGCCGGCCGATAGCGCGCGCGTGATGGAGCCGGCGCCGCTGCAGGGTCTTGTTGATGGCGGTTCGGGCCTTCGGGGTTTTGCATTGGAATTCAAGGTCCGGGTCCAGGTCCTGGGCCTTATCGCTCATGATGATTTCGACCGTGTCCCCGTCACTCAGAACCTGCGTACAGGGCGCCCAGGCCCCGTTGAGCAGAGCTCCTTCACAGTGGTTGCCCAGGTCCGAATGGATCTGGTAGGCGAAGTCCAGCACCAGACTGCCGCGCGGAAACGCCAGCACCTCGCCTTTCGGGGTATACGCGGCGATTTCTTCCGCTTCCGAGAGCCGTAGCAGGTCGCGCCGCCGCGGTCCGGCGCCGCCGTATTCGCCCAGGTTGCGCAGGAATTCGCTCACTTCCTGGAGGTGCGCGTCGGTGATCCGATCCTCGCGTCCCCATTCGCCGAGCAGGCCGCTGAGCGCCCATTCATCCATGAGCGGCGTGCGGATCTTGACCAGGTAGTTTTCCCCGCGATAGTGGATCCGGGTGTGCAGACTGACGTAGCCGGTGTTTTTGGGATTGGCGATGAAGTCCCGGATGCTCCTGGCGATCGCCGTGAAATGAGAATTTACCACCCCCAGTGTCAGGTAGCAGTCGAGGGGGTTTTCCTCGGCCGTCACCAGGACCAGGTCCACCCGGTTTTCCGCGTTACCGATCTTTAGCGAGCGCTGGATCGGATTGTAATAGTTGCCGAGGCCCTTGACCCGGGTGCGGCAGGTGACCTGGATCGGAGCGTGGGCGAAACAGTCCCGGATTTCCGCTTCCAGGGCCAGGACGTCCGGGTGGGAAACCAGGGCCTTCATGGAATTAAGGATTTTCTTGCTCTGCTTGGGGAACAGGTTGGTGAGCGCCTGATGGTAGAGTTCCCGTTTGAGCCGGAATATATTCAGCTTGGCCGCGAGCGGCGCGTAGACTTCCGCGGTTTCCTGAGCGATCCGCTGGCGTTTCGACTTTGGCAGATAATGGAGCGTCCTCAGATTGTGCAGCCGGTCGGCCAGCTTGATCACCAGCACCCCGAGACGGCGGCTGGCGGTGAGAAAGATCTTGCTGTGGGTGAGGTCCTTGAGGGAAGCGCGGTCCCGGCTCGAGCGCGCCAGTTTGGTGCAGCCGTCCACCAGTTCGGCCACCGTGGAGCCGAACCGGCGGTCGATATCGGCGTTGGTGATGTGCTCGATGTCTTCCACCACGTCATGGAGCAGCGCCGCGGCCAGCAGTCGTGGGTCCTTGACCGCCAGTTCCGCCGCGAGGATTTCCGCGACCGCGCAGGGGTGGCTGATGTAGGGAGCGCCGGATTTGCGGGTCTGGCCGAGATGCAGTTCCCGCGCAAAATCCAGGGCATCGAAAAAGATGCGGTTATCCGCCGCATCTTCCGCCAGGTAGGAAGCCATGCGCAGGCGGTAGGCCTCGAGATCGAAGTCGGCACCGTCCCGCAGCAGGGCCGGCTGAAAGAGTGTCGTACGCGCCAAGGCCATTCACTTTCCCCATGACGGTTATCAAATTTACGTCATTATAGCGGATGGCGCCGGTGCGGACCATCAAATTCGCGACCCCTTCGGGGGTCCCCGCCGCCACCGGCTGCCCGAGTCCGGCACGGCGGTCGGCCGCTTGCAACGGGATCAGGGGTTGCCGGATCGGTGCCGTGACCGGATTGTTGCGTGCCGGCCCCAGTCCCTTGCGCCGGCCGGCTCCGAATTTTGGCTTGACAGCCCAGGCAGATTTGATTACCTTCGCCGCGACGCTGCTGGGGGATCGTCTAGCGGCAGGACAGCGGACTCTGGATCCGCCAGCCTAGGTTCGAATCCTAGTCCCCCAGCCATTTTTTTTGGTCCCATCGTCTAGTGGCCCAGGACACCGGCCTCTCACGCCGGAGACACGGGTTCGAACCCCGTTGGGACTACCAAGGAAATCAACCATACTTGTGAAGGTTTAAAAGTTTCATTTCCACGCGTAGACGCGGAGGTTGATTTCAGGGCTCTTCTCCGCGCTCTCGGCGCCTCCGCGGGAACACAAAACGTAATTTCCCAAGCTAAACAAGCATAGGTAGGAGCAACGCATGTTCGACCCCGGCGCTTACGTGTAAATTCACCGGTAAATCGGGGGTGAGCCCGGCACTTGGTAAGGGTTTCCAACCTATACCGGTTACGGGTAAAAAGTTTCATTTCGTGTGCGCTCTTTCCCGGGAGCGCGGGCATCTTGCCCGCTTTTGAAAATGAAACATCC
>Ga0100398_1001140_pt1 | contig 23173 bp, 18 predicted proteins | sample CryGeymeta201522_FD_81568 | JGI IMG/M metagenome (GOLD analysis project Ga0100398, IMG submission 81568) | Groundwater microbial communities from Crystal Geyser aquifers in Utah, USA - Crystal Geyser metaG 2015-22 | ecosystem: Environmental > Aquatic > Deep subsurface > Groundwater | place: USA...
CTCCCCCGACCCCCCTGTCACCCCCCCTGCCCCGCAAGATCGCGCCACAAGGCTGGACAACAGCCCACGTTGCGACTATGAGCGCGCATTCCTTGTCGAAAGACCTTGATCGGCGTGATCCCTCGTGGCCGGGGGACAAGGAACTCACTGCCCGGCCTTTGAAATGCGCCCGTATGAATGAACTGGAGCAGACATGGCTCTCTACGAGCATGTGATCATTGCGCGTCAGGACTTGTCCAACACGCAGGCCGAAGCCCTGAACGAGCATTTCGGCGCCATCCTTACCGACAATGGCGGCAGCGTGGTCGACACCGAATACTGGGGTGTCAAGACCATGGCCTACAAGATCAACAAGAACCGCAAGGGGCATTACTCCTTCCTGCGCACCGACGCGCCCTCGGCCGCCGTGCAGGAAATGGAACGCCTGATGCGCCTGCACGACGACGTCATGCGCGTCCTGACCATCAAGGTCGACGCCCATGAAGAGGGCCCCTCGGTCCAGATGCAGAAGCGCGACGAGCGTGAACCCCGCCGCGAGCGGCGTTGATCTTACCGGGCTGACCCCCACGAAAGGATATCCAGATGGCCACCAAACCGTTTTTCCGTCGCCGCAAGTCCGACCCCTTCGAAGGGGAAGGCGCATCGACGATCGACTACAAGGACACGCGCACCCTTCAACGCTACGTGTCCGAGCGGGGCAAGATCGTCCCCTCCCGCATCACCGCAGTCGGTGCCAAGAACCAGCGCGCGCTCGCCAAGGCGATCAAGCGTGCCCGGTTCCTCGCCCTGCTGCCCTACGCCGTGAAATAAGGAGACGACACCATGGACGTTATCCTTCTTCAACGTGTGGCAAAGCTCGGACAGATGGGCGAAGTGGTCTCCGTAAAGGACGGCTACGCGCGCAACTTCCTCTTGCCGCAGAAAAAGGCGCTCCGCGCCAATGACGTGAACCTCAAGACGTTCGAAAACCAGAAGGCGCAGCTTGAAGCGACCAATCTGGAAACGAAGGCCGAGGCCGAGAAAATGGGCGAGAAGCTGGCAGGCCAGCAATTCATCATCATCCGCTCCGCCTCCGATGCCGGTGCGCTTTACGGCTCCGTCACGATCCGCGACGCGGCCGAGGCGGCCACCGCCGAAGGCTTCACCGTCGATCGCAAGCAGGTCGCCCTGCTGGCGCCGATCAAGGATCTGGGCATCCATGCCGTCAAGGTCATCCTGCATCCCGAGGTCGAGGTCGAGATCCGGCTGAACATCGCCCGCTCGCCCGAAGAGGCCGAGTTGCAGGCGGCTGGCAAATCGATCCAGGAGCTTGCCGCCGAGGAAGAGGCGCAGGCCGAATTCGAGATCTCCGAACTCTTCGACGATCTGGGTGCCGCCGGCATGGACGACATGGACGACGACCGCCCGATGCACGCGGGCGAAGGCGACAAGCCGGACATCGTGGACGAGGATTGATTGCGCCCGGATCGCCCGCCGCACCCCCGCCGCACCCCCCGCCGCACCCCCCGGCGCCGATCCGACCGCCCGAACCAGAACCCGAACGGCCATGTGCACCCGCACATGGCCGTTTCGCGTTTCCGGCGGAACTCCCCCCGGAACCGCGCGTTGATCCTGCAACGATGACTGCGCGACCAACCGCGCGACCACAGGAGTCCCGACCGAATGACCTATCGCCATTTCTCCCGCACGACCGCGATCCTCTCCCTCCTCTCCGCCACCGCCGCCACGGCCCAGCCCGCGCCTTGGCCGGACGGGGCCGCGAACCTGCCCGAAGCCGAGCCCGCCTTTGCCGAGCAGACCGAGGCTCCGGCGCAATTGTCCGATTTCGTGATCATGCGCGAGGATATCGGCGGCGGCCTCGTCCATCCCTGGGCCATCACCGCCCTGCCCGACGGGGGCGGCTATCTCGTGACCGAACGTGGCGGCGACCTGCACCACATGGGCACCGACGGCACCTTGTCCGATCCGATTTCCGGCGTGCCCGAAGTGTTTGCCGAACGTCAGGGTGGCCTGCTCGACATCGCGCTGGCCCCCGATTTCGCAGATAGCCGCGTGCTCTACCTCACCTATGCCAAGCCGATGGGCGACGGCCTGTCGTCCACTGCGGCGGCCCGCGCGGTGCTGTCCGACGACATGACCGGCCTGTCGGAGGTGGAGGATATCTTCGTGCAAAGCCCGCCCTCGGCCACGCCGATGCATTACGGCAGCCGCGTCGTGCCCACCGAGGATCATATCTACATCACCACCGGCGAGCATTCCTCCGAAGCCGAGCGCTTCATGGCGCAGGTGCTCGCGGGCCATTACGGCAAGGTGATCCGCCTCATGCCCGACGGCTCCGTGCCCGCCGACAATCCCTTCCTCGAAACCCAGGCCGCTTTGCCCGAGATCTTCTCGACCGGCCACCGCAACGTGCAGGGCGCGGCCGTCAATGCGCAAACCGGCGATCTGTGGGTGATCGAACACGGCCCCGCCGGCGGGGACGAAGTGAACCTCGTGGCGGCGGGCGCGAATTACGGCTGGCCCGTCGTCACCTACGGCATCAACTACAGCGGCACACCGGTCGGCAGCGGCTTCCAGCGCCACGCGCCGCTCTTCACCGAACCGCGCTATTACTGGGATCCGGTCATCGCACCGGGCGGGATGGAATTCTATGACGGCGCGATGTTCCCCGAGTGGCAGGGCGACATCCTCGTCAGCGGGCTGGTCGCCTCGGCGCTCGTGCGTCTCGACATTGACGGCGATATCGTCACCGGAGAGGAGCGTCTGCTCGAAGGCATCGGCCGGGTGCGCGACGTGGCGGTGGACGATGACGGCGCGGTGTTGCTGGTTCTCGACACCGAGGATTCGCCGGTCGTCCGCCTGACCCGGGGCGAGTGATCGCGGTTTCGGGCGTGATGGCCAATTGATCTACCATTGATCTACCCGAGACGAACGAAAACGGCCCGCCATCGCTGGCGGGCCGTGTGCCGTTCCGGGCTCTGCCGGATCAGTTGTACCAGGTCTCCATCTGCAGCTGCGCACCGCACGTGCCGCCGCCGAACGTGCCGACCCAGATGTCATAAGTGCCGGACCGCGCGCCATAGAGGTTGATCGCCGGGTTCGGGTAACCATAGCTGTCATCGTCGAAATACCAGGTGCCCGAGGCATCGTTGACCAACAGAACCGTGTCGCAGCCCGGGTTGCCGATGGCGCGGATCTCGAGGCGGCCATACTGCTCCAACCCGTCGATCCGGAACTCGAAATCGGGGCGCGAAATGACCCAGCCGGTATGGTTCCAGCCACAGTTGCGCAGCGACTGGTTGCCGCCTGCGGTCACGTTGTAGCTGTTGGGCGAATAAAGGTCCTGCCCGGTCGTGTAGCCGGACTGAACGCCCGCGTTTTCCCATGCGGGGCAAGCGGCCGCGATACCGGCGGTGGCCATCAGAGCGAATGCGGCGACGATGATCTTGTTCATGACGTGTTCTCCGTAAATTCTTGTTCTTGGAAGGGGGGTGTTGGTGTTTGGGTTGGTCTAAGTCGTTGTCTTCGTTTGATCTTGCCCGCATCAATCGGGCTGTGAGGACAAGATCGCCTTTTTTTGCCGGGACAGAAAGAGCGGGATTCCTTACCGGTGTCGGGGGGTGGGTCACGGACCGGTTACCCTGTTGCAACCCCGCCCCCCGGTCTGTTCGGCTGGTCCCGGATCAGAAGTTCCAGGTCTCCATTTCGATTTCTGCCTGGCAGGCGATGTCCGCCCCGAAGGTGCCGACCCAGACATCCACCCGGCCGTTGAGGGCAGCGGTGTCCGTCAGGTTCAGCTCCGGCTGCAAGGCGCCGCCGCTGTCGTCGTCGAAGTGCCAGTTGCCCTGGGCATCGCTGACCAGAAGCGTCGTGTCGCACGAGCTTTCAACCTGAAGCTCCAGCCGGCCATAGGTCTCCATTCCCGACAGGAAGAAGGTATAGGACGGGGCCGCGTTGATCACGCCCGTGCCGGGAATGCCCGAGCAACTGCCAAGCGCCGTCACGCCGCCTGCCTGCACGATATAGGTGTCGGGGCTGTAAAGCTCCTGTCCCGTGGTCGTGATCGGCGTGCCCTGAAGCGTTGTCGTCGGGCAACCGCCCGTCGGCGTCACAACCGGCCCGCCAGGCGTCGGCGCAGGTGCCGGAGCCGGTGCGGGAGCAGGCGCAGGCGCCGGAACCGGGACAGGTTGGGGCACAGGTTGGGGCACAGGCTGCGGCACAGGCGGCGGCGCCACCACGACAACCGGAATTGCCTGCAAGGTGAACGTCCCCGAGCAGGACGGCGCGCTGAATGTGCCGACCCAGACATCGACCCGGCCGTTCAAAGCGGCCTGATCGGTGATGTTCAACTCGGGCTGCAGGTTTCCCTGGCCGTCGTCGTTGTAATACCAGGTGGTATCCGCGCCATTGACCAGCAGGGTGGAATCACACTCCGTATTGGCGCGCAGCAGAAGGTTGTGGCCTTCCATGCCCGACAGCGTGATCGAGAACTGCGGCACCTGGCTTGCCCGGCCACCGCCATCGACGCCGGGACAGGTGGAAACCTGCGTGGTTCCATCGGCCTGCGCCACGTAGCTCAGCGGTTGCAGGATCTCGCTTGCGTCAAAGGACAGGGCCGGACCGGCGACCTCCCAGGTCGGGCAACCCGCGACAGCCTGCGGGGCCGGAACCGGAACCGGCTGCGGCACCGGCACAGGCTGCGGCACGGGCTGCGGCACGGGGGTCGGGCCACCTCCAAGCGCCTGAACGGTCAGAACCGCCGGGCAACCGCCACCCGAGAACGTGCCGACCCAGATGTCGACGCGGCCATCGGCAGCACCCGCCGGAAGGGTCAGACCGGGCTGAAGCCCATTGCGGTCGTCGTTGAAATGCCACTGACCGGAGGCGTCGTTGACCAGAAGCGCGGGATCGCAACTGGAGTTGGTGAACAGATCCAGCGGACGTCCCGCCATTCCCGTCAGGTTCAGGGTGATGTCGGGGGCCGACCGGAACTGGCCATAGCCCAGAACGCCAAGGCCGCACTGATCCAGCGTGAAGTCGCCGCCCGCCTGCACGTTCAGGTTCTGCCCGGCATTCAACTGGAAACCGTCGAAGTTGAAGCCGGATTGCGACAGTGCATAATTCGGGCAGGCCATGGCGGCCCCGCCCATTGCAAAAAGTGCAACAGTGCTTGCTGTCATAAGACGCATTTTGGAATTTTCCTTCCTGTTTGAGCGCAGGAGAAGGGCTCCCTGCGCACCCGTAAAGACGCGTTCGGTCACGGTATCGAAAAACCGACCTCCGCCTAGTGCGGAAACCCTGACCCTTGAATTTCACCTCCGACGTTACCGAAGTCGGGGCGTTCCTCCAAAGCTCTTTTTTCAGGTCGACTTTCCATTTCGGTGAACCTCGAATGGCCCCAAAGCCGAACTTTGGGGCCATTCCAAGGCGATCACAGGCCGAAGATGCGCTGCCACAGGGTGAGGCGCGGACTGTCACCTTGCAAGACCGTGGCGGAGGTCGCGCCCGACGACCGGATGATCGCGGTATCCGCGCCCGAGATCACGGCGGTATTGGCACCGGTCACGACCGCCGTATTGCCGCCAAGGGGGCCGGCGACGACCATCTCGTCGATGAGGCCCGCCGCATCGGCGCCAACATGGGGCAGCGCGGACAGATCGTGCAGGCGCGGACGCATCACCGGGCGCGGCGAGACGGCGATATATGTGGCCGTTTCGATCACACCCTGCGGCTGTCCGGCGGTCATGGTGCGCAGGATCGCGGAGGCCTCCGCTCCACGCGCGATCTGCCGCGGGGAATGGGCGCCTGCGGGTGGCACGGACAGCCCGAACTGGGCCGCCATGGCACGGGGGTTGAGGAAAGACGACATGTCCTGCGCCAGCAGGGGTGTGGTCATGGTTGCGGCCAATACGGCCAGGAGGGGGAGAGAATGTTTCATGATATGACTACTCGAATTGATGGGAGGGGAAATGCGCCCCGCCCCGCCGGGGTGGCGGGACAGGACAGGGGCGGGGTCAAAGGGAAGGCCAGGGGAACACGGGGTTGTTCCGGATCGTGCCATGGGCCAGCGGAGCGTAGGGGAAGCGATGGCCGGGCAGCACCCGGATACCGGGCACCACGGGCGCGCGGTGGCCGAAACCGAAGATCCCGCCATGGGCGTAAGGCGTGACGCGGGGGGCGCCGTAGCCGTAGATACCATGGGGGTTCGGCCAGGCCGGCGTGTGCAGGGAATGGGCCGGCGCGATGCTGTCTTCCGCCAGTTCGGCCCATTGCTCGGCGTAAAGCGCCATGCGCTTTTCCGCGTCGGCCCGGGCCGCCTCGGACAGGCCGTGCAGATCGAACAGGGCGCTCGGGCGGTCCTCTGCCGGGGCGGCACAATCGAAGCCCATGCGGGCGCACATCTCGACCAGCCGACCGAACGACGGGCTGTCATAGGTCGAGGTGCCGAAGCCGCCGATAGCGGGGCCATGGGCAGAGATCGCGGGAACATGGAGCGGGGCGGGAAGCAGGATCTGATCGGCGGAAGCGGTCGAGATCGCCGCCGTCAGTCCGATCGCTGCTGCGATGGGGAGTTTGAACATGGGAATGGGCCTTTGGGTTGAAATCGGTGGGTCAAAAGTAAGCTTTCGTAAAAGCGGGGTTGCAAAAATGCGTGGTGCGTTGGTCATGCCGAAAACCGGCGATGAACGGACTATGCGGGGCCTCGACCCTGTTATTCAAACGCGGGGCCGCGTTATCCGATAACAAATACTGGTTGGGCCAATGAAAAAAGGCGGCCCCGGAGGACCGCCTTGATACCTTGAAAGCGTTTGAGAGGGGCGATTCCCGCTCGCCTATTCCTCGTCGAGCTTGTCGACGGCGGCCTTCAGTTCGTCCTTGGAGACCTCTTTCTCGGTCACCTTGGCCATCTCGCCGATGAAGTCCACGACCTTGTCCTCGAACAGGGGCGCGCGCAGTTGTTGCTGCGCCTGCTGATTCTTCTGAATGAACTCGAAGAAGGCGCGTTCCTGGCCCGGATACTGGCGGGCCTGGGTCATGATCGCCTGCGTCATCTCGGCATCCGAGACCTGCACATCGTTCTTCTGCCCAAGCTCTGCCAGCAGCAGACCCAGCTTTACCCGGCGCACCGCCAGCTTCATATGTTCGTCCGTCGTGTCGATCTTCGGATGGTCATGGCCCTGGACGTCGGGGTTTTCCTCGTGCCACAACTGATGCGCGATCTGGTCGGCTTCGGCCTGCACCAGCGATGGCGGCAGGTCGAATTCGACGACCTTGTCGAGTTGATCCAGCAGGCTGCGCTTCATCACCGCGCGCGCGGCGCCGGAATACTCGGACTTCAGCCGCTCGGTGATCTGGCCCTTCAGGGCGTCCAGATCCTCGGCGCCGAATTTCTTCGCCAACTCGTCGTCGATCTCGGCGGGGACGGGCTTTTTCACGTCCTTGATGGTGCACGCGAAGACGGCGGACTTCCCGGCCAGATGCTCGGCCTGGTAATCCTCGGGGAACGTCACCTCCACGTCCTTGGTGTCCTTGGCCTTCACGCCCACCATCTGCTCCTCGAAGCCGGGGATGAACTGGCCCGAGCCCAGGACCAGCGGGAAATCCTCGGCCGAGCCGCCTTCGAAGGCTTCACCGTCCACGGTGCCGACGAAATCGAACACGACCTGGTCGCCATCGGCGGCCTTGCCCTTCTTGGTGTCGAAGTTCTGCGCGTTGGCAGCCAGGTTCTTCAGTGCCTCGTCGATCTCGGCATCGGCGGGCTTGACCACCAGCTTCTCCAGCGTGATCGACTTGTAATCGACATCCGGGATCGCCGGCAGTTTCTCGTAGGACATCGAGACGACGACGTCATCGCCTTCCTTCCAGTCCTCGTTGGTCATCTTGACGTCAGGCTGCATCGCGGGGCGGTCGCCGGTTTCGTCCAGATGACCCTGCATCGCCTGATCGACCGATTCCTGCATCGCCTCGCCCATGATCCGGGGACCGAACTGCTTCTTCAGCAGCGCCATCGGGACCTTGCCCTTGCGGAACCCCTTCATCTCGACTTCCGGCTGCGCTTCCAGCAGCTTGGCGCTGACGCGGGATTCAAGGTCGGACGCGGTGATGGTGATCTGGTATTCGCGCTTCAGGCCCTCGGCCAAGGTCTCGGTGATCTGCATGGTTTCCTCGTTTCGGATAGGCTTGCGGCACGGATGCCGCCCGTTGGGCGCTGGGCTCAAGCGGCATTGAAAATCGTGGCCCTTCTATGGTCGGCGGGGCAGCGGCGCAAGGGGGGACAGGCCGGGACGGGGCGGGATGGGTCCCTGCCCGCGGATCGACCGGCCGCCCGGCCCGGCTTGCGCCCGATCCCGCGCCGGATTGCGGACCCGTTCCCGCATCCGATCACGGGTCGGAGAGGGACGGACAGCATTTGCGTAAGGGAAACCGGACGTTTACAATTTGCTCCAAGTTTCTGCATATTCGACGCAAAGCGAGACATCTTCCCCTTGACCGCCCCGCCATCCGGGGCCCTGCACCAAAAGGCCTCACGCCCCATGAGTGACGATCCCGGCAAGACGAAGCTGTTGCCCGACGGTCCCGCCGGGGAATTGCCGATCGGGGCAAGCCTGTCGTCGGGCATGTATCGCGTGACGGCGCGGATTGCGGCAGGCGGTTTCGGCATCACATACGAGGCGCGCGACAACCTCGACCGCAAGGTGGCAATCAAGGAATGTTTCCCGGCGGGTCTGGCCCTGCGTGCGGGCGATTTCACCGTATCGGCCGCCAGCGCCTCCACCTCCGAGCCGTTCGAGACGGCGCGCAACCTCTTCCTGCGCGAGGCGCGGACGCTTGCCGCGTTGCGCCATCCCAACATCGTCCATGTCCAGACCCTGTTCGAGGAGAACGGCACCGCCTACATGGCGATGGACTATATCGAGGGGCGCGACCTGCAGGACGTGATCGACCACGCCCCCGAAACGCTGACGCCCGCCTATATCATGGAGCTGACCCGCAGCCTCCTGGGCGCGCTCGACTACCTGCACCGCGATGCCCCTGATCGCGGCAAGGAACGTCTGCTGCACCGCGACATCAAGCCCGCGAACATCCGCATCGACCCGCTCGGCACGCCCGTCATCATCGATTTCGGCGCCGCGCGGCAGGAGACGAAGAACCGCTCCCGCGCGGCGGGCACCTTCCGCGTGGTCTCGGACGGCTACAGCCCGAACGAATTCTATGTTGCGGGCACCGAGCAAGGCCCGGCTTCGGATCTCTATTCGCTCGCGGCGTCGCTCTACCACTGCATCACCGGCGCGGCCCCGGTGCCCGCGGACGAACGGGCGCAGAAGGTCTCCAACGGCGAGGATGATCCCTATGCGCCGATCGCAGGCCGCTTCCCCGGCCACGATCCACGTCTTCTGGGGCTGATCGACCGCGCCATGGCGCGCCCGCTGAAGGATCGCCCGAAGGACGCGGCCGCATGGCTTGCGGCGATCCCCGATGCCGCCACCCGGATCGTGGACCCCGCAGTGGCACCTGCCGCCGCCGCCGCTGCCGTGCCGCCCCCGGCCCCGGCCACCGTCGCCGCGCCGTCGCGCGCCGGGTTCTGGAAAGGCGCCGCCGCCGGTGGCCTTGTCCTCGCCCTTCTCGGTGGTGGGGCCGTCGCCTTCGCACCCGGCTTTCTGGGCGGAGGAACCGCTGACACCGAAGCCGAGATCCGTCGCCAGTTGCAGGAGGCGGAAGCCTCCATGCGCGCGATGGAGGCCGATCTGGCCGAATTGTCAGGCACCGCCGCCGACTTGGAAACGCAGGTCGGCTCCGTCACCGCCGCCCGCGATCTGGCGCAGGCCCGCGTGCGTGAACTGGGTGCCACCGTCACCGATCTGCGCGCGCAGCTGCGCGAGGCAGGGGGCGCAGATGGCGAAGCGACCACCGTGCTGCGCAACCAGTTGAACCAGGCGCTGACCGATCAGGACGGCGCTCTGGAGGCTCAACGGCAACTGGAGGCTCGCGTCACAGAACTGGAAGCCGCGCTGGAAGAGGCCAACGCAGCCGCAGCCGCAGCCGCAGCCGCCATTCCGGCGGGCGCAGACCCCGAGATCGAGACCCTGGTCTCGGCCCGTGGCGAAGCCGAAGCGGCCCGCGACGACGCGATCGCCAGGGCGGACGCGCTGGAGGCCGAATTGCAGGCTCTGGAGACCCGGATCGCCGAAATCGCCGCCGCCGAGGCAGGCTCGGATAGTGGCGCCCTGGCGTTGGAACGCGATGCCGCGCTGGCCGCCCGCGACGCCGCCCTCTCGGCCCGCGATGCCGCGCGGCGCGACGCGGAGCGCGCCCAGTCGGACCTGCAACGCATGGCCGCCAACCTGGCCGCGGCCGAGGCAGAAGCCGATCGACTGGCACTCGAACTGCGCGCCGCCCGCGCCCAGATCGAGGTGATGCTCGCGGCCAATACCGTGCCCAATCCCGGCCCGAACACACCCGCCGTCGCGGGCAACTGCCCGACCTGGACCGTCGCGGGCCCCGAGGTCGCCTATACCGGAACCGACATCTATAGCCCGCAAACCCTGACCACGACGGCGGGCGGCACCACCGCGCTTTCCGGCTGCACTGATCTGCCTGCGGGCACGATCGGCTTCGCCAACGCCGTCCCGAACTATTCGCTGTTGCTCAGCGAGATGGCGCAATTCCGGCGGCTGGAACTGGAAGTGGTCGCGGCGGATTGCGACACCACGCTGCTGGTCAACACCCATGACACGGCGTGGCATTTCGACAATGACGGCAACGGCGACACCTTCCCGATCCTGAACCTGACCGGCCCCCGGGCCATCGAGGGGCGCATCGATGTCTGGATCGGCACTGTCGACGGTTCGTCCTGCACGGCCTCGCTTGAAGTCGAGACCTGGCTGAACTGACACCCCCTCCCCCGCGCCGGATGGCGCGAACCAAGGCACCCCGCGCCGGATGGCGCGAACCAAGGCACACCGCGCCGGATGGCGCGAACCAAGGCACACCGCGCCGGATGGTGCGGGCTACAGCAACGCCGCGCTGTCGTATTCGGTGGCGATCCAGTCCCGGATCGCGATCGGTCCTTGCGCCTCGATCCGGTCTTCGTAGAGATCCAGAACCCGGTCCAGCACTCCGGTCTTGGACCATTTCAAGTGCAAATGACGCAGGCTCAATGCACGCCGCGCCTCCTGCACGGACTTGCCTTCCACATGAATCGCCCAGATCGCCGCCGCAAGGCCGGTCCGGTCCGCTCCGGACTTGCAATGGATCAGCGCCGGGCGGCGCAACGCGTCGAACTGGTCGATCAGTCTCAACAGCGATCTGGCCTGCGGCGGCACACGCGTCGGCAAGGGCGCGTTGAGCAGGCGCAGGCCAAGGGCGTCACAGGCCTCCGTCTCGAAGGCCTGCACGATGCCACGGGCGGGACGCAGGCTGAGGACATCGACGATGCCGCGCGCCTTCCACTCGGCCAGACGCGTCGCATCGGGCTGGTTCGCGCGATACAAGCCCTCGGCGATCCGCCCCTCGTTGCGCCAGGCGCGGCGCAGCCATCCATGGTCGTAAAGCGTCAGGAACAGCCGCCCCTGCCAGCGTTCCAGATCGGTGTCGATCCGGTGATCGTAGCGACCGGTGACAAGCGCCCAGGCTCCAGCGGCCTTCTGGGAAAAGCTCAGCGACATGGAACGTGACCTGTCCGACGGCGCGCCCGAATGCAAGCGGATTCACACGATCCCGCACATTCCGGGTGCACCGGGCGCCACAAGGCGCACCTACGGGAAAACAGCCGTTTACAGGTCATCACTCCCGCGCAAGGATGCAGTCGACATGGCCAATGACACGCCCAATCCGCGCGGCCCCGATGCCGTCACCCACCAATTGCCCGCCGGGGAACTGCCCGCCGGCTGGATGCTTCTGGGCGGCCAGTATGAAATCGTCCGCCTGATCGCCTCTGGCGGGTTCGGCATCACCTATCTCGCACGCGATACGCTGGGGCGCGACGTGGCGGTCAAGGAATGCTTTCCCCTCGGCCTCGCGCAGCGGCAGGCGGCGACGCACGCCGTGTCGGCCACGTCCGCCGGCACCTCCGAACATTTTGAAACCGCACGCGCCCAATTCCTGCGCGAGGCGCGAATGCTGGCCGCGCTGCGCCATCCCAACGTGGTCCATGTCCAGACCCTCTTCGAGGAAAACGGCACCGCCTACATGGCGATGGATTTCATCCATGGCCGCGACCTGCATGAAGAGATCGTGGCCGCCGAGGGCGGCATCTCCCCGCCGCGCGTGCTGGAACTGGCGCGCGACATTCTGGGCGCGCTCGACTACGTCCACGGCCAGGGCGTGTTGCACCGCGATATCAAGCCCCAGAACATCCGCATCGACCGCTTCGGCGTGCCGATGCTGATCGATTTCGGCGCGGCCCGGGCGGAGACGCAGGCGAGATCGCGCATGGCGGGCACCTTCCGTGTCGTGACAGATGGCTACAGCCCCCACGAATTCTACGTTTCGGGCGCGGCGCAGGGGCCGCATTCGGACCTCTACGCACTGGCCGCGACGCTGCACCATGTCATTACCGGCAAGGCCCCGGTTCCCGCCGATGAACGCGCCAGCGCGCTTGCGACGGGCAAGCCCGACCCCTACCAGCCCATTGCCGAGGCCTGTCCCGACCACGACACCCGCCTGCTGCACCTGATCGACCGCGCCCTGCGCATGGCGCCCGAGCAACGCCCCGCCAAGGCAAGCGTCTGGCTTGCGGCGCTGGCCGATGCGCCCACGACGTTGGTGGCGCCTGCCGCGGCTGCGCCCGTCACGAGCCCATCGGTCCCCACCCGGCCCGCGCGCAGCCGCTTCGTGCCCGGCGCTCCCATTGGCGCGGCCCTTGGCGTGGCCCTCATGGGCGGGGTCGCCGCCGCCGTCTGGGCCATGCAGCCCGCGTGGCTGTCGCCCGGGATGGATACCATGATGGAACGCATGGGCCAGTTGGAGGACAGCCTGGCAATGGCCGAAGCCGCCCGCGCCGCCGCCGAGGCAGAGCTTGGCACCCTGCGCGGGACGCTGGCCGAGGCCGAGACCACCCTCGCCGCGCTGCGGGCCGCCGATGGCGACATGGCCGCCACCATGGCAGAGCTTGAAGCCGCGCAAAGCGCGCGCGACGCCGCCGCCGCGCAGGTCGCCGCGCTGGAGGCCGATCTGGCCGATCTCGCCGCGACCCAGGCGGCACTGGAAGAAGCACGCGCCGACCGCGACGCCGCCGAAGCGCGCGCGCGCCTGCTGACCCGCGACGGCGTCGCCGCCGCGGCCCGGATCGCCGAGTTGGAGGCCGCAGCGACCGAGGCAGGTGCCCGCACCACCGCGCTGGAGGCGCAACTGGCCGAGGCGACCGCCGCCCTGGAAACCGCCAGCGCCCGTGCCGACATGCTGATGCAGGTGGAAAGCGACCTGACCGAAGCGGAAGCCGCGCTTTATGCCGTCACGACGCGCGCCAGCGCATTGGAACGGCAATTGCAACAGGCGTTGGAGGGCAACAGCGATCTTGCCGCCCTGCAAGCCGAGTTGCAGACGCTGGAAGACGCGCTGATCGCGTCCGAGGCCGAACGCACCCGCCTGCAAGCCCAGATCGCCACCGCGCTCACCCTCCCAAGCCGCGACGCCAATGCCGGAGAGATCGAACGCCTGCGCGACCGCATCGCCGAGCTGGAGGCCGAGAATTCAACCCTGCGCGCAGCCCTCGCCCGGGCCGAGGCCGCGATCGTCCAAGGCACGCCCCAAGCCCCGATCGATGGCGCGACCGGTGGCACCCTCTGGACACCGTCCGCCACCCTGCAAGCACCCAATGGCACCCTGTCCCTTCTGCCGCGATTCTCGTGGGACAATCGCAGCCTTGCACTGGTCGACAGCAGCGGTGGGATTGCGCTGTTCGACCGCGACACCGGCGCCTATCGTGCGCATCTGGCGCGCGGCATCCCGGACCCGGTGATCCGGATGGATTTTTCCACTGGCGGCGGCTTTCTCATCGCGACCACGGCCGACGGCACGGCGGATCGGCTCTACGATATTGCCGCCCAACGCGAGATCCTGCGGTTCAACCCGACCACCGTCACAACCGCCAACCGCGCGATTTCGTCGGACGAGCAGTTCTTCGTCTACACTCGCGAAGGCCCATCGGGCGAGACCAACGCGGTTCTCGTGCCGCTGCGCGAAGCGGTTTCCGGTGCCGCAACCGGCGCAGCACCCGAGCGGATCCTTACCTCCGTCCCGGCGGGCGAGACGATCCGCGTGGCCTTCGCCGAGACCTCGAACGAGATCACGGTCGTGACGTCCAATCTCGTCCGCCTGTACCTGCCCGACGGCACCCTCCAGCGCACCGTCGGCAACCGGCTTGGCGTCATGGCCGCCATGTCGCCGGTGGGCGGTGACCAAGGCATTTTGGTGCTGCGTGGCAACGGCGATATCGTGCTCTTCGACACGATCTTGGACCAGACCGTGACCGCGACGATCCCCGCGCGCGCCACCTATACCCGCTTCCGGTTGTCGGGGGACCTGCTCAGCTTCCTGCGCGCGAATGCGCAGACGTGGGACGTGGTGGACCTGTTGAGCGGCCGGATCACCGGCTCCGGCCCGGTTGGACAGGGCTACGAGGCGGCGGATGTGTCGATCTCGGCCGATGGTGCCACGATCTTCATCGGCGCGGTCGGTGCCATGCCCGCGCGCCTGCTGGACGTGGCGACGGGCGCGGAGCTGCAACAGTTCGGCGACGCGACCGAGGGCTATTTCAGCTTCGACAACCGCTACCTCGCCACCGGACAGGCCGAGACGTCAGAGGCGCAGATCTGGACCATGGACGCGACGGCGTCGCGCACCACCGACGCGCTTCTGCCCGGCTGCCCGTTGCTGGATGCCTTGCCCGGCTCAACCTTCACCGGGCGCGATGTCTGGCTCGGCGAAGTCTCCGCGACCATCCGTGTCGGTGGACCGCATCTGTTCGTCTGCGACGGCATCCCCGGCGGCGGAGTCTACCCGTCCCTCAGCCCCACATTCGGCGCCGATTTCACCGCGATCAGCAGCTACCGCAACCTCACCTTCACCGTGGAGGCCGAGTGCGATTTCGTCGTGTTCGGCGTGGCGCCGGACGGGTTTCAGGCCTATCTCGACGACGCGGTCGAGGACGCGGACGGCACGGGCTACACCCGCGAGCTCCTGTCGCGAGACCTGCCGGGCATCTATCGCTTCTGGGTCGGATCGCCTGATCCGAACGTCGCCTGCGCTGGAACCTTCAGCGCCAGCATCACTCCGGATTGAGTTCTTCGCTGAACGGCCTCGGGCACGGGTGCGGCATCGGACCCGCCTGCGCGCTCAACCAAGGAGCAGGAACAGGCTCGACGCGATGATCCAGACCGAGGCCAGCGTCATCAGCCAATGCGTCCCCACCACCGAGACGATGGCTTTCGCCGCCACCGCTCCAACGACCGCCCCCGGCACCGCGATCAGCACGATTTCCAAACGGACCAATCCGCCGAAATAGCCGTCCCAGACGCCCGCGATGACGCAGACCGTGCTGACCCAGACCGCGACCGCGATCGCGACCTTGGTCGGGAAGCGGCGCAGGATCAGGTAGATGGCCAGAAACGCGCCCATGCCGACCGAGAACAGCGCCGTCGCGATCCCGCCAACGATCCCGAGGCCGAGCAGACCCCAGATCTCGCCGGGCGAGATCCAGAGCTTGCGGTCCTTCGCCGCCTGTCCCCGTTGCACCCATGTGAAGACCATCAGAGCCGCTCCAAGGGTCAGCGCGAAGATCTTGTACCAGTCCAGAAGCCGTGCGCCCTCGACCGGAACATAGGCCTGCGTCACCAGCAGCGCGGGCAGGCCCGTGGCAAGCGGTGCGAAGACCAACGCGGCAAGGGTCTGGGACGATACCTTTTCGTCCCACGCGAGGCCATCCTTGACGAAGAACGCATGGGCCCAGGCCAGCGCCCCCGCCGACATCCCGAAACACTGGATGGCGAACGAAACGGCGACGCCTTCTTCGGTCTTCAGGGTCACCATCCGGACCAGTTCGGGCGGAACCGAAACGCCACCCTCCTGGATCGCCGCGAAGACCGGCACGAAGACCATGCCGCCGCCGGTTCCCGTCACATTGCCGATGAAGGCGCCCAGAAGGCCGACCGGAAAGAAGAACCAAAGCCCCGCCAGCACTGCCAGGTCCATCTCGCTTGCGCGCAACAAGACCGCATAGGCGATCGCCAGAAGGGCCAGGTGGATCGGGATCCACGCCTTGACCACAGGCGTCATGGTGGAGGGCGCGGCCATTCTCACATCTTGCCCAACTGGCCGCCCTTGAAGCGCCAACGGATGAAGATCGTTTGCAGCGGCCCCAGCAGTGCAAGGAAGGACGGGATGAAGACCAGCGCGAAATGCAGGCTGGCGATGCCAAGGCCTCGCATGCCCTGGAAGGCGAATTCCGGCAGGTAGGGGATCAGGCCCGCACGGGCGATGAAGAAGACGATGCCGAATTCAACCCAGGAGAAGAAGAACTGGTAGGCGAACGGCCAATCCCGGTCCCAGCGCGTCGTCTGGATGAAGATGTAGACCGGGTCCAGCAACAACCCAAGCCCGGTAATCGTGCACAGGAACCACACGAAGATCTGGATCTCGCGCCATCCCCAGTGGAAATCGAGCAGCGCCCAGGCATACAGCAGCGTGATCGGGATCCCGATGAACAGGAACAACAGCAGGCGCGTCTGCAGGCGTCCGGCAAGGGTCGGGATCATGTCGGAAACCTCCGTGACATCAACAGGGTCATGGTCTTGCCCCCACCATCCAGCGGCACCAGCCCCCGAAGGACCGCAGCGGCCCGAGGTCGCGCACCTTGTGGTGGCGTTCCGTCACCAGGTGGTCGACGGAGCGGAGGGCGGAATATTGCAGCCCGAGGAAACTGTCGACCGCCAGGTATGGCCCGCCGGTGGTGATGGTGCCTGCCGCATAGACGCGGCCATTGCCATTGCGCAGCCCCTCGATCTCGAAATCGTTGCTGGCCCGCAATCCGCTCGGCGCGCCCCGCACGGCGCGGCCATCCTGCATCCGCCACGCATGGTTGCGCGGCAGGTGATACGTGTCGAGAAGGTCGGCCAGCAGGGGCGCGCGGCGGATATCCGCGATCAGTCCGGTGCAATCGATCAGGTAATCGGCGTTGAGCCGCTCCACATTGCCCTCAACCGTGTCGATGGAGATCTGCACCCCGTCCGGCTGGTCCGGCCCCGGCGACGGGATCGGCTGGAACGCCGAGATGTTGCCGTAAACGGCCCGATACCATCCCTCCTCCGCGCCGCGGTCCATGATGGCGATCCAGTCGGATCGCTCGGCGGTCGTCGTGCCGCCCAACTGGCCCAGCATGATGCCGCGATCTTCCTCTCCGGCGCGCTCGTATTCCACGCGCAGGTCGCCGCCCCAGCAGGATTTCGGCCAGTTGAAGGGCTGGATCTCCACATTGTTGCGCACCAGCCTGCGCGCCTTGCGGAAAATCGCACCGTCTCGCGGCCCAAGCGGCGAGCGCATGGAATGCAGGATGCGGATGCCGGGGTTCTTCTTGCGCGCCTCGTGGAGGCGCTGGATGATGCGGGACGCCACGATGCCGCGCCCGCGCACGACCACCTGCACCGGACCGCCGCGCCGCTCGGCCTCGACATAGATCTGGTCATGGGGCTCGTAGGCGTTGGCGACCTGGGCGCGGTTGTCGGGATGATTGGTGATGAAGGTCTGGAAATCCTCCACGAAGCGCGTCGCGGGATAGCCGGTGGACAGGTGCACCACATCCGCGATCAGGTAGCGGTTGCGCGCCATGCCCGACGCCTCCCCGCCCCACAACTTGAACGCCACCGCATAGCGCCCGTCCGAGGTCTTGCGCAGGCCAAGGACCTGCGCCTTGATGAACATCTCGGACCAGCCGATACGTTTCGCCTCGATATCGAGGCTCTCGAACACGTCGCCCGCGCGCGGCGTGTAGGATTCCGCCAGCGTCGGCTCTCCGAAGACCTGGAAGATGCCCTTCACGCCGATACCTTTCCCGACCTCGCGCATGGCGTATCCCGGGAAACCCCAGATGTTGTCCGGGCGGCTGAGCGAGTTGGAGCGCAGACGCTCGTGGTCCGGGATCTGGCTGTTCTTGCAGTAACGCTTGTAGGTCTGATAGCAGACCTCCTCGGTCCCGATGGCGCGGATGTCGCTGGCGGGCACGCCGTAGCAGCGCAGGTGATCGACCCAGACGAAGCTGCCCAGCCCGCCCCCCACGGCGCAGAACCGCGTCTCCTCCACCGGGTGACCGGAAGCGCGCAACGCCTCGATGCTGACCATCTCCTTGCCGTCGAATTCAGCGTCCGGAAACGTGCGGCGCGGCGGCGGGGGCGTGTCGTCATCGGTCATGATGAGGCGGCTGACGAGGCTTTCATCCACCGCCACACCGGCGATACGCGTGACAGTCGCGGGGCTGTCGGCAGGGGCCAGCAATTCCAGCAACCAGCCGGGAATGGAGATCTGGTCGCCGACGGCCAGCACCACTTCATCCACCCGCGTGCCGTTCACATAGGTGCCGTTGGTGGAGGATTCGTCACGCACACGCACATCGTGCGTGTCCAGAAGAAGGCTCAGATGCCGGCGGCTGACCGCGTCGCCGGTCAGCGGCACATCCGCCTCCTCGGACTTGCCGATCAGGAAGCGTCCCGGCTCTTCGCAGAGCAGGATGCGCGACGGGCCCATTGTGTTGCCGTCGATGCCGATCTGGCGGACGCGGAAACGGACAGGGAACTGGATCATCGGGTCGTCTCCGTCATGGCCTTACGAATGCACCCAATAGGAAATGCCATCGCCCAGGCGCTGCCCGCAATAGCGGCAATTCTCGCCCGGAAGGTAGGGGTTCAACTGGCGGCATCGGGTGTTGGTGCAGCTCAGCCCCTTGCCCTCTTCCGCCGACATGATCCGCAGCAGTTGCCCCCGGATCTCGACCGTGTCGAGGTGGTCCATCGCGGCGACCTCGTCGGCCTCCATCATCCGGCGATTGTGGGCGACCTCACCGCCCTGCCCGCAGATGGCGGTGATACCGCCCGCGCCGTCGGGGCCGATCATCAGCAGGCACGCCGCGCCCTCGGCCCGCGCGGCCTCCAGCGCAGCCATGGCCGTGCCCTTGCGTCGGCGCATCAGCACCTCGGCACCGTTCTCGACCAGCGCGATCGACACTCCGTCGAAGTCCAGCGCCTTGAGCCGCCCGGTGCTGGAGCTGTCATAGACAAGGTGAAGCGGCTGCCCGATGGCGTCCACCTGCGCCTCCTTCGGGGCGCAGACCGTCACCTGAAGGCCCACCGTCTCGAAGATCCGCATCGCACCGGGCGACATCCGCACCGTGCCGCCATGCCCGAGCGGCACCGCAGCGCCTGCCTGCCCGACCTGCGACACCCCGTTCGAGGACATGTCCGTCACAACGATCCCGCTGCCCGGCCCCGCCGCGATCGTCAGGTGCTGCCGCGACAATGTCCCGAAGCCCTCGCCGAAATGCACGATCCGCCCGTCGCCGGCGCTGATCCGCCCGACATTGGCGGCACCGAAACGCCCGATCTCGATCGGCAGGCGCAGGGTCTGGGCCGCAAGCAGGACCGCGCCGGATCCGGCATTTCGGATCGAAAGCTCAACCTCTTCGCTCATGAATTCTGTCCCCGTCGTCGTCTGGTCATTCTGGTTCGATTGAGGCGCGGCTGTCACCAGTATTTCGCAACCGCAACCGGTTCAGCGTCGCCGTATGATCGTGATGCATCGCGTGCGGGTGCAGACCTGCCGGACGCTCCCCATGAACGGCGGCAGAACCGATGTGGCTTCGGGAAGCACCGGCGCGGACATGGACGTCTCCTGCTCGGGGTCGGCCTGATTCGGGCGGACTTCCTCGATCGTCGGACGCCCGGCGCCGGATTCCTGCGGCGCTGGATCGACGAAGAGGGGCCGTCGCGGAAGGGGCGGCAGCGGTCTGGGCAACCGCGAGGGCGCGGGGGTCGGCGTGAGGGTCGGCACGGGTAGCGGCACGGGCACGGCCCCGGGCACGGCCCCGGGCAGGGTGTCCGTCGGCGCGCTCTGATCTTCCTGCAAAGGACCAACGCCGGGGATCAGAGGGATCGACGGCCCCGTGCCGGACTGCGACGCGCCGTCCGGGTTCGCCGCCGGCGCGTCCGTCGGATCCGGAACAGCAGCGGGCGTCTGGGGGACGGACGGGGCGGGCACCGGCCCCGGCTGCGGCGCGGGGACAGGGGTCGGTGCAGGGGGCGGTGCAGGGGTGGGGGCAGGGGTCGGTGCAACGGGAACAGGCGTCGCAATCGGTTCAGTTGCAGGTGCAGGGCCGGACCCCGAAACCTCGGGCAAGGGCGCCGGCACACCCAGCGGGGCCGTGATCACCGTCCCCTGTCCCGCCGCACCCGATCCGATGGGGCCAATCCCGATAGCCGTTCCTCCCGACACCTCACCGGGCACCTCACCGGGCACCTCACCGGCCACGTCACCGGCCACGTCACCGGCAACGGCCGCTGGCCCGGCGGCGGGGACAGCGTCCGGCTCGGACCCGGCGGCGTCGGCGACGTCGTTCTCACCCTCTCGCGCATCTTCGGGCGTATCCTCGGGCAAGACGTCCGCCGTGGCTTCGGGCACGGCGTCCGGCCCGGGTCCAATGGCGCCGCCAAGTCCCGCATCCTGCTCCTGCGTCGCCGGGTCGGCAAGCTTGTCCGGCAGCGGTCCGGCCGGGGCCTCCGGGGCGGCTTCTTCAGGGGCGACGGTTGGCGCGGTGTCCCCGTCCGCGCTTGCTTCCGCGGCCTCCGCGGCGGGCTCAGCGTCGGGAACCGCTTCGGGCAGGTCATCGACGGGGGCAGCATCGGGCGCAGCATCAGGGGCAGCATCAGGGGCAGCATCGGGCACAGCATCAGGGGCAGTGTCGGCGGGGGCCGCATCAAGGGCCTCGGCCGCGACGGGCGCGTCGTCCGCTCCCGCCGGGGCATCCATGGGATCGGCAGGGGCAGCATCCGGCGCGGCATCCGCGGCCTCTGCCACGGCGGATCCGTCGTCCTGGGTCACAGCACCATCGTGCGGGTCATCTGCTGGCGCGACCTCGGGGGCCGGGTCCGGTTCGGCGGCAAGCACATCCTCGGTGGCAATCGTGTTCTCGTCGGCAGCCACAGGGACTTCCCCCCCGGCCAGATCGCTTTCTGCGGGTGCGTCCACCTCCACATCCGCCACCGGGTCAGCCGGTTGATCGCGCCCAAGCAATCCCGGCGTCTCCAGAGGTGGCTCCCCCAAGGCGAGATCGGTCGCGTCATTCCTGCTCGGCAGGCCGAAATACAGCCCCGCTACCACCGCCGCCCCGCCGAAAAGGGCCGCCGGTGCGATCCATCGTCGCCCGCCGGTTGGTTGTCGGTCCACGCCCGCAGGTGCGCGCGCCGCGGGTCCGGCACCGGCCGCGTCCGCAACCCCGGCTGACGCGTCGCTGGCCGCAGGGGCGGGCGACCCGCCCTCCATCGCGCGCTCTCCGGCGGCGGCGGACCCGGCGGCGGACCCGGCGGTGGCAGCGGCAGCGGCCCCGGTGGCCATGGCGGCACCACCCCCGCCCGCACCTTCGACCAGTTGCAGCACGAGGATCGCGGTGTTGTCCTGCGCCGGATCGTCCAGCTCATGCAGCGCCGCCATCAGCCGATCCGCGATCTCGCGGCTGCCCGCACCGGGGCCGACATCCTCCAGCACCGCCGCGATCGCGGCTTCGTCAAGATATTGCAACCCGTCCGACGCCTGGATCAGCACATCGCCGGGGTCCAGCACCGTGGCCGTCTTCGGCACATCCATCGACTTGACCCTGCGCCCCATCAGGACCGAGGTCAGCGCATTGCGATCCGGGTGATTGGCCGCCTCTTCCGCCGTGATCTCGCCCGATTTGGCCATCTGGTCGATGATCGGTGCCATGGAGTGATCTTCGTTGAGTTGCCGCAAGGCGCCCTCGCGCCAGAGGAAAAGCGGGCTGTCCCCGACCGAGGCCCAGTAAAGCCTGTCCTCGAACATCACCGTTGCCAGAAAGGTCGCCCCCATGCCTGCAAGGCGGCTGTCTTCGGCGGCGCGGTCGCGCAGCACGTCATTGGCGGTGTCGATGGCCGATTTCAGTTCGGCCTGAAGGTTCTTCTCCAGCGCGGCGCCATCGTGGATCAGGAATTTGAAGTGGCTGACCGCGTCGATCACGACCAGCCGCGAGGCCAGATCGCCCGCCGCATGGCCACCCATCCCGTCGGCCAGGACCGCGAAGCCGCGGTTCACGCCACCGTGGAAATCGGCCAGCAGGGTGTCTTCCTGGTAAGGCCGCTTGCCCTGCCACAAGGCGGTGGCGACATCATAGCCGCCACCGATGCCGGACAAGGTCCCGGCCGCCGCGCTCATGCGTCGGCCCAATCGAAATCGGGGCCGCACAAGGCCACGAAACGCAGCGTTGTGGCCCCGATGCGGATCATGTCGCCGCTGCCAAGGGTTTCGGTCGTCAGCACAGGCGAGTTGTTCAGCCGAACGAGGTTGGTCTTGCCCCCATGGCTCAGGTGGAACACCCGCGTCTCGTCGTCATAGATGACGAAGGCATGGGGATCGCGGCTGATGGTGTCGTCCCCGAAATCGAGCACCAGGGCATTCTCGTCCCCCCGCCCGAGGGAATTCATCCCCGCAACCAGCGGCAGCGACGCCCCCCGCCCTGGCCCGGCGGTCACGACCAGCCAGCCGACACAAGGTGCCACGGGCGGCGCCGCCTCGGCTGCAGCGCCATCGGCCTCGTCTCGCGCGGGGCCGCCATAACCGTGGATGCGCGTCTTGGGCCGGGCATGTCCCGACGCATCGCGCCCCGAGGTTTCCGGCGCGGCAGTTGGCGCGGCCTCGGAGGCATCAAGCGGTCGCGTCACGCTGGCCGGGGGCGTCGGCGGCGCCGGCGGCGGTGGCGGTGGCGGGGTCGCGTCCAGCGGACGTGTCGCGCTTCCGCCCGCCGATGGCGGCAAGGGGGGCGGCACAGGAGCAGCGCCTGGAGCAGCCCCCGGAGCAGCCCCCGGGGTGGCACCCGGCGAAGTGGCGGGCAGCCCGCCGTCCAGTTCGTCATCGGTCAGGATGGGTTTCTTGGCCATGGTCAACCTCTTGTTCGTGCCGCAGC
>Ga0100398_1001144_pt1 | contig 23146 bp, 31 predicted proteins | sample CryGeymeta201522_FD_81568 | JGI IMG/M metagenome (GOLD analysis project Ga0100398, IMG submission 81568) | Groundwater microbial communities from Crystal Geyser aquifers in Utah, USA - Crystal Geyser metaG 2015-22 | ecosystem: Environmental > Aquatic > Deep subsurface > Groundwater | place: USA...
CTCCATCAGCTTCGACACCTGAAATTCTTACAACCCGATCATCTATTTTCAATTTTTCATAACCGAATGCATGGGCCGACGAGGCGAATACAGAGGCAAGAATCATTGCAACCAGATACATTTTTTTCATTTTTATTTCCTTATTGATTATTTCGCCTTCGCGAAGGTTTAGCCCTTTCGGGCTTTGAGTAGAACAGCGGTCAAGACCGCATTATTGTTGAAAACTTCACCAAAATTTCAAGATAAGCATTATACCTCTATTGCGCTTATTTGTAAAGTTGAATTGTGTTGATTAATTTTTATGTTTATGGAAAAACAATCTTCACTATGAATTAGATGCAATCCTGTGTCTGATAAAAACGAAGGAGAAAATATGTGCGACAAACCTAAAGGTGTAAGGCTTGATATGGAGCCGGCTGCAGAGCCGTTCGAATACACGTTCTTTGATTGCTGGAGCCCGTCCGGGGATGAAGACACGGCCCAATATGAGGTGGGCACCAGGGAGGCGCTGGCAACGGCCAAGAAAGTCTTGTCCGACTGGGCAAAGAGTCTATCCTTGTCAGACCTCCACCCAAGCCGCATCGCATTGCCGGAATCATTCCGCGATGCGTACATCGGCAATCATGACGAGATTTTCGAAAAGGCCTGCGGCGTGATCGTGGCTGCTGGATACGGGGTTTATGCCTCTGATGATCGTATCGAGATCTACCGTATGTCCGACATCGAAGAAAGCGAGCTGCCTGAAAAAGAAGAGGGCGGTTGTTGTGGTCAATGCACTGGCAGTACCACTGATCAAGCATCCGCATAATCAAAACCGTCATCTCAATTCGAGGTGACGGTTTTTTATCATCCCAACATTCTTCTCTTCGTGATGGAAACTACGCCCGGCTATTGGAAGTCGGGAGAGTTCTCTCTCAGGAGAAGAAAAATGGAAAAAAACAAATCCGGAATTCGGTCCTTCCACTTTCAGTACGAGCATGAGCGCGCGCTGAAGAAGATGCACCAGTCCCAGGATGGCATGTGGACGGCGAATATGCCGACCGCAGTCGTTGGAACAAAGACAGCCGTTATCGAGACGACTGTTGCCATGGTTGTGGCTTTGGCCGCAGCCATGGGAACGTACTACCTGTTCGGCCTCGACGAGCAGGTGTTGGCGAGCATCCGCAACGCGATGTTCTGATCGATCTGCATCACTAACCGTCACCTTTTTAAGGTGGCGGGTTTTTATGGACCCGATTTTCTTATCTTCTATCCAGACATGGACTACCCATGTTTTTTCAAGGAGAAAAAAATGAGTCAAAACTCTGCGGCAGATGCCGTAAAAAGCGTGATCGGCAAGATTGTCCTGATGCATTTGGATATATCGTCGTTTCACGGCACCACCCGCACCCCGTTCGAGGGTGTCGGCGAGAAGAACGAGTTGTACACGCCGGGCGCCTTGCGTCTTTTGGATCCCAAGAAGTTGAAGTGGGCTCCCACCCGACGCGCCCAAGCTGTTCGTGCTTGCCTGTCGGTCGGAACGCGATTCCTGGGTGGCTATGCCATTCCGGAAGAGAAGTTCAAGACCTTGCAGGCTGAACTAAAGGTAGTTTCGGATGGCTACTACAAGGAGCGCCAGGAATTCCTGGATAATCTCGGCACTTCCGTGACGGACTGGGCGAATGCCCATGAAGACAAGAAGGAAGAGATCCTTAGAAAGCGTCCGGATCATGCGTATGTGTCCCGTCAGCTCCGCTGCAACGTTTCCGCATTTCGGGTTTCCCCTGAAGAGCTGGAGCACGGTCTGGTCGATGGTATCGAGAGCGAAGTCGGTTCTATGTCATGGAACATCGCCTGTGAAGTCGCTCAAGAGGTCAAAGATGGCTGGCGTCCGACTGGTGATGCGTCTTCACAGCGTATTCGTACCGGTCTGCTGCGTCGTATTGCAGTCAAAGCTGAAGGCTTGTCGTTTATCAGCCCAAAGATCGAGCGCATCTGCACTCTGATCAAGCAGATCGACGACACGTTGCCAAAGGAAGGCCCGATCATCGGCCGTGATTTCCTGGCGCTTGAAGGTCTGATGCGTTTGTTGGGAGATCCTCGTAAGTTGCTGGCAGATGTTCGGCTGCAAGTAATCGTCGACGATACGCCTCAACTGGTTTCGCAAAAGGCTCTCGAGATTATCAGCGAGCCAGCCCCTGAAGCTACTGCTACAGTGGCATCGCCAGCACCTCAGCAAGCCCCCGAAGAGCCTGCCGAGGCAGTTACTGAAGGTTCCGGCGGCGCTTACTCTTGGTAATGGATATGAAAATTCAGAACCTTGAGCAATTTCAGCAGCAGTTGTGCCCCATGAAGACTGGCAATTCGCCATTCTTCGGTGGCACTTTGATCGAGCATGACAACGCTCCGATCATGAAGCTGGCTGCGGCAAACTACGACAAGCGATGCTTCACCTTGACGTACGACAAGAAAAGCAAGGAGCTCGTTGTGAAGTCTGGTTTGAACTTCTCTGGATGGGGTTATTTCATCACTGAAAAACCTGCGACTGAACAAGTCACTTTCATGTTGTAACTACCGAATACCACTCGCTTCTGCGGGTGGTATTTTTTTTGTGGTATCTATTGTGAATACTTGCAATAGTAAGTAAAATTAAAAGGTTGGAAGTGAGCATTTTTTGGGCTATGCAAAATGAAAAACAAACATATCGAACAATATCGGCACAAGTACAAGATAGAAAAATGTGCAAAAACAGGTGATTACAAGATTATTGATCCGCAATCTGGCGTAGAGATGTACCCACCTTGCGGGCAGGATGCCGCGAGTCTTCATGCTTACTGGGTGGGGAAGGGTAAGCCTCAAGTTGCCGATGACATGCTGGAAGACATTCTTATGGGGAAGATGCCTGTTTCAATGATGAAACGAAGTATTGAAGAAATGGTGGTTCGCGCATGAAAAACCAAAAAGGATTCTCCATCATTGAAAACATGGTCGCCATGTCTGTCATGGGGATTGCTTCGTTTGGTTTTATCGCAACTTCGGTGACTGCCATCTCAATGAAGAAGGCTGGTATCGAGAGAAGTGCGGCGGCACGCGCTGCAGATACCGCCGTGAATCCTTTGTTCTATCTTCGCGGTGACAAGGTTTCTTTGGTGAATGAGATTTCCTCCTTCCCAAAGACGGTGAATGAAAAGGAAACTGGCAGGAATTACGAGATCACTATTGCTTCCATGCAGGATCATGCGGGCTCCGCGGTAAGCGCCGCATCTCTTGGTGATCATGGCGTTGTTCTTCTGACGCTCAATGTTCCGTATTCAGATCGTATCGGGACTGGAGTAGGGGTTGCGAATAAGTTCATCTCGCCCACTTACACATTGAAGTTTTGATCGTCATGAGCAAACGATTTGGGCAATCTGGCGTGACTTTGATGGACTTGCTGATCGGTATGGCGATGACCTCCATCCTTTCGTTGAGCGCACTTCAGCTATTGACCGCAAATGTGAAAATGACGACGCAGCAAACAGGCCATTCTTCAGCTTTGTCTGATGCGCAGCAGCTTTACCGGATGATTTCAGAATTTGTGAAGCAGTCTGAAATTTGCTCATCCTGTACGCCGGCAAAAAGCCTTGGAGTTACTTATGCCTTGGCATCGAATCCAAACCCGGTTGGATCACTTTCCCAGGTCGGCGATAATTTTCAAATGGATTTCCTGTTGCCTGCTGGCTACAAGATATGGCCGAACGATGTCGATCCTTACGATAAGCCGGCAGTTAGGCTTTCTTGGTCTAATTCCACTGGTGAAGTGACTGTTGTAAATGCGATTGATGTTGATTCACTTGGCGTGGGAACGCCGCAAAGCTTGGTTTCCACTGCATCCAGAGCGAGTCGTGTTGTGAATGTAGATCTCTGGCCATTGGGTGCTGGCGGAGCAAGGCAGGGAAGTATTTCGTCAACGCCTGATGGTGGTTTTGAATTATGCGTAACTACGCGACCGCCAACAATGGATCGGGATTACACAAATCCTGAAGATTCTGGTGACATGGTGCATTACAGAACCGCCCGAGTTTGTGGCGTTATTTTTCCAAGGAACTGGTAATGGCAACAAATAAAACATCGAGCATCGTGAATTGGGATGAGCTTAAAAAGGCTTCTGCTCATTTACTTTCTTGCCCTGACAAGGTGAAGAGATCAAGCATCTTTTCCAGATTGGACAGGATTACATCCACCGTCACGGAGAAGTGATGTTTCGGGTTGGTTTTTTTGCTGGTGCGATAACGACAACAGCAATCATAGCCATTTTTGAATATGATTTTGGTCGATTGAATATGAGACGTGAATCTGGTTTTTCTCTTATTTTGGTGATGGTTGTGATCATCATTTTGAGCCTCGGTGCCACCATGTTCATGGGGCGCTCTGGCGATGATATGAGCGCTGGCGCATCCAGGAGAGATTCTGATCTTTCGCAGGGGCTCGCTGAGGCCGCAGCAAGTCTTCTCTTATCCAGATTCATTTCGGAGGATGTGGCTATTGCGGACATAGATGGTGACGACATAGCAGACAGGTTGGCTGGTTACGCAGACCTTGCGGCAGCACCTTCTGTTTTGGCGCTCGGATATTCCTTCTATCCGGAGTCTGGTGATACAACAAGCCCAATTCAGCGAATCGCAACAGGTGAATCAACAGGTGCAACAAGTCCGCTGGCTTCATCTGTGGTTCCGGCCGCTTCTTCGCAGATTTCTGTCAATGATCTGTTTGTAAGTGAAACCATTCGTCCATTGTTATTCACTCAAGGGGCTACTGGTTTTTCAACTTCAAATCAAACATGGAGCGCCGAACAATCCCCCAACAAGGCGGCTGTCTGGTTCGAGTATGAATTGAATGCCGAACATGAAAAATGGGCGGATGTTTATGTGGCTTCAATGGGGCAGGTTGGCAGAGCCAAAAGCTATGTTCGCCGTTATGTCGGTTCTTATACAGACCAGCTTGGCGGCATGATCTCGCCGATCACTGAGTCTGCAATGCATGCAGGCGGCGATACGTCGCTTGATACATGCACTACGTGTTAAGGGAAAAGAAATGAATTCATTGCTGGTTGATCAGAGATTCGAAGCGACGACAGAGCGAGGTTTGAACTCTGTCGTAGATGCGGTGGTGGTTGTTTCAAGAAAAAGTTTAGCTTTGGTGGTTGGTGCCCTGGCTTTGTTGTCGGCTTTGACTATGGTTTTTGCAATTTTGTCGGCAGGGTTTGCTGTAGCAGTTGGCGCGATCTCATTTATTGCTCTTGTTTTCCTTTCTTTTTTTGCTGTGAATTTATGGGTCGGTCGTGAATAGGCGCAGGGAAGATCACGAACATCCAAAGTTCGATCCGATTATTCCTGGACATCAATCGCCGCTGATGACAACGGATGTCGCTAGGACAAAGTATTGCCCGGTAGCAAGAGAGAAATGTGTTGCTGATGTTTGTATGTTTTGGAAGTTTTCGACCCTTCCGACGCATGGTGGCAAAAAAGGTCGTTGTGGTTCTGTGTTGAACGGTATAGACCGAAAGGAGTAATCAATGAATTTGAAGCATATGCTATTGCTGCTTGTTGCGGCAGCGCCGGGGGTTGCCCTTGGTGCGACGCCCAACTGTCCAAGCGGGACAGTTTTGCCAACCCTGACTTTTTCGCCGTCGCCATTGGTGGTGGTGCCAAAGGTCAAAACTCCTGTCCAGATCATCGCCAATCCGGCGAGTCAGGGTGGGGTGACGTATAAATTCACCATCAAAGAACCGGCTGTCAAGGGCTTGAATTCTTCGATCCATACAACATCCGGACTGACTTCTTATAAGTCTGATAGCGGTATGTTGGGCGATGACAAGTTCACTGTTCGCCTTTCAATCCAGAAAAATGGTGAAACCTGCAAGATCGGCGGAGATAAGGCAATGGCCTACCTGACCGTTCCGGTTGTGATTGATGTCCCAACGCCTCATGGCCCTCCGGAAGTTACTGGCGGCACTGCTTCCAGGGGAAATAGTGTGGGCAATGTTGCGGCTGAAGGTGCTGTTGTCATTGATAACACGCCGAACCCTGGGACGCCGGGCATCATGTCCAATTTGGAAACAAAAGTGGGTGGAGCTCGTTATCTGAACAATACGAACCACATCAGCTTTAATGGTTTGCAGATCATGCAGCGTCAAGGTGATAACGACCTTTGGGATGAGATCGGCACTGAGAACTCGGCTTCTGTTGCCGACTCTCAGTTCGGCACGGCGAAGCAGTCGAAATACTTCGTTGATGGCCAGTCGGTTATCGACCTGAATCGTCTGCGTACTGCGGCCGATTGGCTGCGTGCGAATGTTGCGCCTACGGCGGCTCGTCCGGCTGGTACTTACGGCACCATCTCATGGATGGAGTTCGTTCGTAATGCTGCGCTTGATATCCCGATGTATGGCGTGGTCCGTGTCATGGTCCCATTGAAGCTGAAATCAGGTAAAAAGTCTGATGGCTCATACCATAGCGGCGATAGCAATAACGACGGCTGGAAGGATGACGACGAGAACCATGACGGTTATTCGGATGGCGATCATGACCGTAACGGACATGATGACCACGACAATGATGGCGACGGGCATGATGACAATGAAATCGATGATGAGTTGAATGCTCTGAAGGTCAACACGCCGTCCAATCGCATCTATGCATTCTGTACGCAGGATGAGCATGATGATGATCACGGCGACTCGGATGGCGATGGACACGATGACTCTGAAGAGTCAGATCACCACAGTTCTCATGATGGCGATGGACACGACAGCGAAGGCCACGACTCCACCCCAGCGCCGCTGACAGGCTGTTCCAATGCACCGATCGCTGGTATCGAGTTCGAGTATCCGGAGCCGCCAAAAGTCTATACGGCAAACGGCTACACCTTTACAAACAGCTCTCGCATCCGTGTATATGGCACGTTGTTCATGGACTTCGTGAGTGCCGAACCTGATGCGGTCAATCCGGTTGCTGGCACGCCGTTGCTGCCCGAGAACCTGCCATTCCATCCGCGTGACATTTTGATTGAAACGGCCATCCCGTTCTTGATCAATCCTGCCTTGGATGCGAATGCTGATGACATCATGGATAACCTCGAATATATCGACGGCATCTCCAAGAACGTCTCTTGCACGGCGACACCTTGCACGTACAAGTATCCGAACCCGCAAAGCTGGGACTTCGCTCGCGTCGACCAGTCGATGAAGGATCGATTCCATTTCCAAACGGGTGTGACGCTGACGCAGACTTTCTATGACAATCTGAATACAGCATCTAAATATCACTTGCTGATGCCGACTGGTTACGAAGCTGGCTGGAACCATGCGTTCACAACGCTTGGCGTGAATGCGACGCAATGGAAAGACCTTGGTTTTGGTGTTCCGGCAGAAGCAGCGACTGCAGGGCGAATTCTGACTAAGGGCGACATTCTTTCTTCATATTGGGAAGATGTCCCGGCATATATCAGCACGGGCGGTCTGTTCTCGATGCGCGGTCATGTCAACATGTCTGGTTTGCTATACATCCCGCAAGCTATCGAGTTAATGCAAACGTACTTCAACAGCGCCCGGCAGTACATCATGGGCGGTGTGATTGTGCGTGACGGCTTCTACATCGAAGGTATCCATGCTGATCCAACTTTGCGCGGTATTTCGGTCATCACATCAGACCCGAATGCTTTTGCTCAAGTGAAGATCAACCCTGCATCGGTCCAGACATCGAACACGTTCAAAACTGCGAACACGACCATTGCACTTGGAGATCCAAGTCCGGTGACTGCAAGCGGAGCCAATACTGGCGGTGCTGATACTTGTGCTGGATGCTCTGGCACTACAGGCGCTGTTATCCCTCAAACAAAGGGCAATACGTTCGTGATCGTTCGCCCGTAAATACGTTCTCGGCGGCTCGTGTGAGTCGCCGAGATTTCGTTTAACAAAAAGAGCCAATGAAAAAGTCTTTTGGATATACACTTGCTGAACTCTTAATAACAATCGCAATTGTAGGTATTCTTGCATCTATTGCATTACCAAGTTTTGTGCAGATTATTGCTGAAAATAGACTGAAGCAATCTGCAGAATCGACCGCTTCGCTGCTGAGAAGATCTCAGGCGAAAGCACTTGAATTATCGACATTGGTGACTGTGACTGTCACGTCATCAATGATGTATGCGAACGCAAACAATATGGGGCCATTCAATACAATATTCCCTGATGGCGTGCAGGCTTCCGGCGCAAGCAGTGTTGTATTTGCGCCGGATGGTCGTGCTTCAACATCCGGCTCTATTGTTTTCACTCCAACAACAACGCTTAGTGTCAATCCGAAGACGGTGACTGTTACACCGCTTGGCCAGGTAATTACGGAATACTGATATATGAATGCACCAAATGTGAAGATTGCTCATTTAGCGCCTGTCACCACCATCCATTCGATGGTGCATTCAGCGCTTCAAGCTTATTTGAAGCTCATTGAATCTGGGGTGATATCAAAAGATGACTTCGACCAGTTAGCCTCCAGGCATTCTGATGAGGCCAACTTTGAGGCGGCTTTGGTTGCTAAAGGAATTTCTCTTCAGCAAATTGGCGATGCGATCTCCAGCTATTACGGCATTGACTACTTCAATTTTGATCCTGATGTCCATGAGAAGCCGACCGATCTCATGGGTAACATCAAAAAAGCTTTCCTGCAGACTACCAACTGGCTTCCTCTGGAGGGAACGCCAGCTCATCGCCATGTGAGTGTTGTCTGTACCGATCCGAGTGTTGCCAGATCCAGCAACCCATCGCCATACATGATCTATGAGCGCGAGCTGAAATGGTTCGTGACGACAGCAACAGAATACGACAGGTATCTGGATTGGCTTTTTGATAAAGCCGCTCCGACCTCGATCCTTCCTGAAGACAATACTCATATCGATGAGATTTTGAGCATGCTTGGCGGGGAAGATGATGATGGTGATATATCTTCAGAAGCGCCAGAAATAAACGAAATCGAAGAGAGTGAAGTGGTTCGCGTCGTAAACAAAACAATCCTTGACGCATATAAACGCGGGGTTTCCGATATCCACATCGAGCCAACTTACCGTGTTGGCGGGAAGAGTTCAATTCTTATCCGATTCCGTCAGGATGGTGCTCTCATCAAATATGCAGAAGTCCCTTATCGTCTTCGTCATGCGCTAATCTCGCGCATCAAAATCCAAGCTAATTTGGACATCGCTGAGCGCAGGCTACCCCAGGACGGAAAGATCAAAATGAAGGCCGGTAGCAAGGAGTTCGAGCTGCGCGTGGCAACTTGCGTTACTGCTGGCGGAAAGGGCGGGGAAGACGCTGTTATGCGTATTTTGGCAGGCAGCAAACCTTTGCCGTTGGACAAGATGGGCTTCTCTAAAAACAACCTGTTAAATTTACAGCGAGAAGTTGGAAAGCCTTATGGGCTGTTCTTTGTATGCGGCCCGACTGGTTCCGGAAAAACAACAACTCTGCATTCTGTGCTTGGGTATTTAAATACCCCTGATAGTAAGATTCTGACAGTCGAGGATCCTGTTGAGATCACCCAAGATGGATTGCGCCAGGTGCAGATAAACCCTAAAGCTGGATTGACATTCGCATCTGTTATGCGTTCATTCTTGCGTCAGGACCCGGATATCATCATGGTCGGTGAGATGCGAGACCAGGAGACGATCAAGACGGGTATAGAAGCATCTTTAACTGGGCATTTAGTTCTTTCAACGCTGCACACTAACAGCGCCGCCGAATCTATTATTCGCTTACTGGATATGGGTGTTGACCCATTCAATTTCGCCGACGCATTACTTGGTGTTTTAGCGCAACGTCTTGCTCGAACGTTATGTAGTGATTGCAAAGAACTTAAACCAGCCACGCAAGATGAGATCAAAGCATTGATCGCTGAATACTGCTATGAGCTAAAACCACTTCCTGAATTTCAGAAAGATTACGCGTTAGCTGCAAAAGGTGTCTACCAGCAATGGCTGAATGATTTTTCAATTGAAGGGAAGTTGATGTTAGGGCATCCAAAGGAAGGCGGCTGCTCAAAATGTTGCAGCACAGGCTTCCGTGGGCGTGTTGGCTTGCATGAATTGCTTATCGGTGAAGATAGTATCAAACATGCGATTCAACGCGGTGCGCGCCCCGCAGAGATACTGGAGATCGCAATCAGAAATGGAATGCGCACACTAAAACAGGATGGCATTGAAAAAGTCCTGCAGGGCCGGACAGCCATGAGTGAGATCAGAAAAGTATGCATCAAATGATTAAAAAAAATATCGCCGATTCAGCAAGTTTTCTAAAAAAGGGCGGTGCGATTGTCAAAGAATCGCCTTGCCCAAGATGCCAGGTGAAATGGGGTAAATATACCAACACCCACTCCAGGCATTGCATGTATTGTGAAGCAGTTATTGCTGCGCGTGGTGTTGAGAGGAGTATGGCGTGAAGTTCTATCTGATCATCCTTGCGTCGGTTTTCTTAGTGCTGTCTATAACGGCCGGAGGAAGGGTGTTCATCTCCTGGCTTGCCAGTGCATTAAAGCCGTTCATTGGCATCATTATGTTTTTGTTTTCAGCTCATTTTACTGTAGCGAAACATTTGATCACATCGAGATCGATCATCTACCCATCACTGGCAAAAAAAACGGTGCACAGATCTGAATAGCGTGTTGCGATATCATTCAGTTAAAACGCCGCTTTTTAGCGGCGTTTCATTAGCATGACAATCACAGCCGCGGCCTTGCAGAACTGGTTCTAGCGATTACGGCATGCTGATAGATGTTGGTTGTAAGAACACTGTCATGCCCCATCCATAAGGATACTGTGGCCAGATGAATACCCGCCTGAAGCTGCCTGGTCGCATAGGTGTGTCTCAGCACATGAGGGGACATTCTTTTTTTAACGATACCTGCTTTCTTCATCATCCCATAGATCATTCTGTAGACACCTGAAGTGGAGTAGGGGCTGAGTACGCCACCCCGTTCTACACCAACGAAAGGCCCATCAAGATCCGGAAGTGCTGCCTCATAGCGCTCGAGCTCCGGGCATATCTCTTCTGGGATCGGGACTTCACGCTCCTTATTACCTTTGCCTATGACCCGAAGATATGGATTATCCACATTCAGATGAACGTGTTTTGCTTCCAATCTGCACAATTCTTCTTCCCGAAGACCGCATCCAACAAGTAGTAGCGCCACGATCTTTTGTCGTTCTAGTGTTTTTTTATGATTTGCGATACCGATAAACAAATCAAATTCTTTCTCGTTTAAAGATACAGGCAACCTCTTTTCTTCACGAGAACGGTCTTTTTTCTTGTCTTTAATCTTTTTTGCAATAAGAAGTCTAATCACGTTTTCGTTAATAATATTGCTTTCATATAATTCATCATATATACGAGCAACAACAGATAAATAGCGAGATTCGGTTTTCTGGCTTATTGCAAGACTTCCTAGCCATTCAATAAATATTCGTTCATTTGCTGTTTTAAGATTAAATCCGTGTTTTGATATAAATGCATTCAACTCGCCAAATATTGAACGATATGTGATTTTTGTTTTATCGCTATATTTGTGCGTTTCGATATATTCTTCAAAAGCAGCTTCCGGCTTAGAAATCCAATTGCAATTTTCCATATTCACTCAATTCTCGCTATTGATCGCTGGCAAAAACATCAATTCTGCCGGTAGGCTAGTGTAACTTCTGAAATAAGTCAATTTACTGTAGACAGTAAAATGACTTATTAGAGATTTTTCGGAGTGGCTTGTATGCCAACCCCAGTGTTTAAGGCGGTCACAGAGGTTAATGCGTAAATTGATTACGCATTTTTTCATTGCAAAATGCTGCAACAGTATATATACTCGCTTTGTCAGTTTTATTGATATGAAACAACATAACCAAAGGAAGAGATATGTCCGAACCTCAAAACAACCAAGAACAAACCCCCGCTCCGATTTCATCTGGAATAACCAAAACAAAGACCATGCGCATCAAATTGGAAGGAGAGAGTTTTCTTGCCTTTCATAATATTTCCGGAAGAATCGTTTTTCCGAAAAAGATGAGCGAAAGAGCTTCCGATGAAGTTTTGATGAAAGTCGCAATTCGACTACTTCAAGAGAAAGTTGAAGAAAAGTTGAAAGCAGGCGAAATATTCGTTTTGTTCGATTCCTTGTAAAAGGTTCGAAATGATCGACGAAGCAGATACGTCAACATTGGATATGTTCGGAGAAAATTCCGCTCGAAAAAATCATGCGGCAATCGATTCTGAAATCCTTGATCTCGAAACCTTGATTCGTGATGTTGTTCAAAAATCTCTCAGTTCTCCAGAAATGCGCCAGCGTGCTAAAGAATTGTTTTGCGCCGGAACCCAGGCATTAAACGAAATGGATTTTTGATGGGCGAAAGAATCAAATTCACTGTAATCAATTCCAATCGTGAGCAGCTGATCAATATGATCAGAAACGCTCCTTCTGGGACTGAGATTGAAATCCGGCATGGCGTTCCGCACACCATAGAGCAGCGTGCAAAAATGCGTTGCATGCTCCGGGATATCTCAAAACAGTGCACATGGTATGGCGTGAAATTCCCGGAAGATGTTTGGAAAAATATTTTTACGGCAGAAGTTCGGCGAGATCTTGTTTTCCCGGATATTCATGGCGCAGGGTACGTGCTCATGGGCGACTCAACAAAAGAAATGCTTATCGAAGAAATGGCCAGCATGATCGATCTGATGCATGCATTTGGCGATGAGCATGGTGTCAAATTTAAGGGCGATTCTTTGCCTTCTTCAAATAATCAGATTCAGTAGAAAGTTTCAATGTCAAAACATAAATTCAATCTTTTTGTTCGCCAGTTTGCTTGGGCATTTGTGTGGGTCATTTTCTGTCCGGAGATGTTTAGTTTCGAGAATTGGAAAGATGGTTCTTCGATGTTTTTATCTGGTTTATTGATGTATATGGCCAGCGGTTTCATGCTTGAGGCGTTGTATCGATGGATCGCATGGGGCAGGTGGTATCCCAAAAAACAATATCCGGCTGCTATTCGCCCGGAGTGCCCTGATCACCCGTGGATATCAATACTTGACGGATATCCGGAGCCTAGTGTGCTGGTTGAAGTATTTTGTGCGGACGGGAAAGAACGACAAGGACGTGCTTACATTCGGGATGATGATGTTAAGGGTTTGGCGACGTTCTTTGATGGTGATGAGTTGCAAATAGCTCAATCTCCTGATGCTTGGAGATTGAGGCCGACTCACTGGAGGTATTCTAAAAATGGACCAGACAACGTTATTCCAAGTTGAGTCGGATGCCGGCGCATTCGATGCTGTATTGAAGGCATGGCCAGATGGTGATGCTGCAAAGAAGTATTTTGCCGAGCATCTTGTCAGCGATCATGTTCGCAATGAATTACGTGTTTGGTGGAAGGATGCCTGGTTTGTTGATGTTGGCATTATTTGCAGCCCGAATCCGGGAAAGATGAGCATTGGTGTCTATGCAAAATCGAATACGCATGGAAGTCTTCGCTACGGCGAATTTCTTGGCGACGGGAATGCTTCTATTGCTGCCCAGATGGCAGTGGAGAAAGCGTCATCGCTAATGATGGCTAAAGGTATGAGGTTGGTGGTATTGAGGTCGAACACGAAATTTCTTGAGTCAAAGCTTTTAAAGCCTAGTGACGCAGATAAAGAGATGATGCCTATTGCCACAAGCCTGTTTCATGAGGCTCAGACGCATCGTTTTATTTGGACACAGGATATGGATACGACTGGAATGAGAATAGCGAAAGAGTTGGCGTCTGCCTCGTTGACATGAAAAGAACTTTGAAAACAAATCAATCTGCAGAGTCAAATATTGACGAGTGTTGCGAATTTCTGGATCAAAGAAAGATCAGGTATTCGGTAACGCCATGCAAAAAACGTATCCAGATTGAACATGGTGGCGGGGTAGTCGACTACTTTGTTGATGGAGGTTTTTGGATGTCGCGAGTTACTGCAAAAAAGGGAAATGGACTGGAAAGTTTTTCTGATCTGGCTGAATCGTCTTTTATCAACAGAACAAAGTCATCTTCCAAATAGACCGTTTTGGTCTTTTTTTGGAGAAAAAAATGAGCAAAAAAATAATTGTAATGGATGTTCAAGATGGCGCCGCTTCCGAGGGTGTTGATGTGGCCAGCAAGATCAGGCTCACGATCACTCCTGGGGTAGCTAAACATCTTCTTCGGGTGGTTAGTTCTCGCATCATGTCGATTGGCGATCATATGGAGGTATCGATTGGTGCGTTTGACGCGCTTTCGGATGAAGATGAAGAGATCGACCTGGACTGGCGGCCTACTTCTGCTTATGCAGTCCTACATGGAGGCATGTCAAATCTCGATAATTTCACCGTTTCTGTCGGGTGTCGTGATTGCGATGGCGAATATATGTTCGGCACCTTCCCGTTAAGTCATGCCGAAATCGAAGAGATCGCCAAGGAAGATGATACAGAAGGAACGTATCGCGTCTGGGTTGAAACAACGATCATTCGCGACGCTCAAATCATCTCCGGTAAGGCTGGCGAGATCCAGGCGAACGGAGAAGATGCTGACCATGATCTCGGTATGAGTTTGCATGATGCGGCCGAAGTCGAGTGCGATAGCGTTGTCTGTATGAAACGCTTGAGTGCAGCAGAAGTTGCTGAGTTGAGCGGGGTGGCAGCATGAGTTTTCGCGACGAAACGCCTGGTGTGTTTGAAAATCCGAAGCTGGCTGCTGTTTTGGCCGTGCTTATTCTTGTTGTGTCGGTGGCCATCCAAACCGTTGAGGCTGCTGATCTGTATGGTCGTGTAGTGGGTGTAACTGATGGTGATACGGTGACCGTTCTTAATGCTGGCAATACGCAGCATACGATCCGGTTATTTGCTATCGACACACCTGAAACGTCTTGCCATGCAAAGAAGCCGTCTCAAAAGGATGATGCTTGTGTTGAGCGTGGACAGCCATTTGGTAAAGCGGCCAAAAAGTCGCTTTCAAGCATGGTGTTTGGCAGGGATGTTGTTGTTAGCCTGGAGAAAGGCAGCACGTACGGCCGATCTATCGGAACTGTATTTGTTGACGGCCAGAATGCCAACCTGATCCAGGTGCAGCGTGGTTATGCTTGGGTTTATCGCCAGTACACAAAGGGTATGAACCGCACCGATCAGAAGGCTTTGTTTGATGCCGAGGACAATGCCAAACGGCAGCGTCTTGGATTATGGGCTGATAACAGCCCTGTTCCGCCATGGAAATGGCGTCGCAGTAAAAAGTAACACAAACGGCCGGACATTCAATGTCTGGTCGTTTTCAATGGAGAATTTATGATTTTGGTATTTGGCAGCGGGAAGGATAATGGGATCGCGATCGCCGCTCGCGAAGTATTTGGCGCAAATGATGCGCCCGGGAAGTCTGGTTTTTGCTATTCGATTCCAGTGAAATCCCATGGCATGCTTTTGCCTATTGAAGAGATCGCCCGTCATGCGGCTGATTTTGTCCGGTATGCCAAAGAGACGCCAAGTATGGAGTTCTACATGACCAGGGTGGGGTGTGAGCCCGGCGAGTACCAGGATTCGCAGATCGCTCCACTTTTTGCGGATGTACCATCCAATGTGATCTTGCCTGGCATCTGGTTGAATATCATCAATATAATCAAAAGAGAACCTTGCGTCACTCGTGTGATAGTTACTGGCGCCAGAGATTTCAACAACCCTGAGTTGGTCCGCGAAAAAATGGATTACTACCTTGGGAAGCTCAATCTTGAGAGCGTTGAGATCGTTTCTGGAGGCGAGACCGGCGGAGATATGCTTGGCGGGCTGTACGCTAAAGAGCGTGGCATCAAGCTCACAAGCCCCCAGTACAAAATAGAGAAGTTCGGCAGGCAGGCGGGGTACAAGTTCTGCAACCAACTTTGGTCTATGTATGCGACTCACATGGTTGTATTCCACGACGGAAACAACCCTGTGATGCAGCATTTGATCGACACTGTGGAAAAGGATGGGGAGCGTGTGGTCGTAATCCCTGTTTAGTTTGTGCAAATTTTACTGATAAATGCAATAATGTCACCACAGGCGAATTCAATATCGAAAAGCATGGGAAAGCCCTTCCTCAAGAATGGCTTGTCGGATAATTTACACTGTTGCACGCCATTGTAATATAATCTCCTCGTACATTAAAGATCGCCGACATCCGTTCGGTGATTTTTATCATCTACAAAATCGCATCTTCAAGAGAACACTTTAGTTGCCAATCTGGCGACGGGTTCTTTTTTTAATTATCGGAGAAAATCATGAATGCACCAATCAAGGCAGCAATCGGCAAGACCGCCGGAACCGGTCGTATGCGTGCGGAAGACAAGAGAATTATCAATTCGCCTTGTGATGTGAACCAGTTGGTCCCGTTCAAATACCCTTGGGCATGGGAAAAGTATCTGGCTGAGTGCGCCAACCATTGGATGCCGCAAGAGATCAACATGTCGGCAGACATCGCCTTGTGGAAGGACCCTAACGGTCTGACCGCGGACGAGAAAAAGATAGTGATGCGCAACCTGGGCTTCTTCAGCACCGCCGACAGTCTGGCTGCCAACAACATCGTGCTGGGTGCTTATCGCCATATCACCGCGCCCGAATGCCGCCAGTATCAATTGCGTCAGGCCTTCACGGAGGCGGTTCACACCCACTCTTACCAGTACATTGTTGAGAGTTTGGGTATGGATGAGACGGAAGTCTTCAATATGTACCATGAAGTTGACAGCATCCGCGACAAGGATGAGTTCCTGTTGCCTTTCATCGATACGCTGACCAACCCTGAGTTCAAGACCGGTACGACGGAAAATGATCAGAAGTTGTTGAAGTCGTTGATCGTGTTCGCATGCATCATGGAAGGTATGTTCTTCTATGTTGGCTTCACGCAAATGTTCGCGTTGGGTCGGCAGAACAAGATGACTGGCGCTTCCGAGCAATTCCAGTACATCATGCGTGACGAAAGTATGCACACGAACTTCGGTGTGGACCTGGTGAACACCATCAAGCTCGAGAATCCGCGTCTATGGACGCAAGAGCTGAAAGATGAGCTGTACGGCATATTCCGTAAGGCAGTGGACCTGGAGACGGCTTACGCTGTTGACACGATGCCTCGTGGCATTCTGGGCCTCAACGCTCAGATGTTTTCGGAGTATCTGCGATTCATCGCGAATCGTCGTTGCCAGCAGATCGGTTTGAATGAGCTGTTCCCGGGCGCGACAAATCCATTCCCATGGATGGCCGAGATGATGGATCTCAAGAAGGAGAAAAATTTCTTCGAGACCCGCGTCACGGAGTATCAGGCAGGCGGCGCCCTGTCCTGGGACTGAAAATTTAGGCATTTGTGCCTATTTCAAAGTCAAAAGTAACGCTAAAAGCCATCAACTCTCTTGAGTTGGTGGCTTTTTTTTAACTTCTCGTAGACGGACGCCGTTGACGGACAGATAACGCTTCCTTTTGGACAAATAACGCTTCCTTTTGTGACACGTTATCGCTCCTCGACAACCAATTCCTTGCGCTGGTTTTTATTGTCTACAAACACACATCTTCAATAGAGCAATTTCGTTCTGCAAAATAGAGAGAATAAGATGGTAAAGATAGCCACCCATAATGGAGCATTCCACGCCGACGATGTTTTCGCCGTGGCAATGCTCCTGATATACCTCGGCAAGAATGCTGAGGTTGTTCGCACCCGAAACCCAGAAATCATCGACAGCTGTGATCTGGTTGTCGATGTAGGCGGTGTCAACAATGCCCACGCCGGTCGTTTCGACCACCATCAGCGTGGTGGCGGCGGTGAGCGCAGTAACGGTGTGCCGTACGCCTCTGCTGGACTGGTTTGGAAGGCTGTGGCGATGGAAGTCTGTGACAGCCTTGAGGTCGCTGAGCACATTGATAAGATGGTTGTTCAGAAGATCGATGCGGCTGACTGCGGCTACTCTGCAGCCGGTTTGGATCGAACATACTCAGCTCTGGTTTCGGATTTTAATCCGTGCTGGAATGAGTCTAACGACCCCAAAGCATTCGATGAGGCATTCGGACGAGCTGTAGAGTTCGCAAAGACAGCCTTGCAGAATGCTATCCGTCAAGCCTCCAATAAAGAAGGCGCAAAGGAATCTGTACTCAAGCTTCCAGTTGAGGACGGCCTACTCATCTTGGATGAGTATATCCCTTGGCAGGATGCAGTTCTGGAGATGCCTGATGTGAAAGCAGTGGTCTTCCCAGACCTTACTGAATCATGGAAGGTCCAGGTCGCACCAGTGAAGTACGGAATTTTCGACAGCCGTATCAAACTGCCTGCTGCTTGGTGCGGTGCTCAGTTCGAAGAACTTGAGAAAATTTCCGGCATTCCCGGAGCAATCTTCTGCCACACTGCGTTGTTCATCGCTGGTAACAAAACCAGAGATGGTGCGATCGCAATGGCCAGAAAGGCAATTGCAACTGCTCAGTAATACCAAAACCGTTATTTCCACTTGGAGATGGCGGTTTTTTATTGCCCATCGAAAGACCTCTTCTTGCATATCAATAAAGGAGGTTCTATGGAACGACCAATCAATAACATTGGACGCGGCAATGCTAGCTTGCGCCCGAATTCGATTGAAATCACGTCTGCGCAAGCAAAAATTCTTGCTGATGAATTCATTGATTCAGCTCCGGAAGATGCGATGTCAACAGATGAATATGAGTGGCAATTTCGATTTTTAACCCGGCAAGAACTTATGGCTACTGGTTTGCTTGATGGTTTTGATGAGCATGTACGCAACATCGGTCTTGATATCACTTGGTCCTATATGTCTCGTCCGGTCGTGGTTTCTGTCGGAGATGGAGAGCGTTACCAAGTGGCCATATGGGATGGTGTGCACCGCATTATGACTGCGCTTGCAACAGGAGCATGTGGATTGCCGGCCGCATTTGGCACAAAGAAAATATTTCAACCAACAAAAGGGAGTTTGTCATGGAGCAACTAAATGTCGTGCATCTACCGTTGACAGCAAATGTCGATGTGATGTCAATGCCGGATCTCGATGCATACGATCGCATCGTCGTATTTTTCTCAGGCGGCAAGGATTCAATCGCATGCGTTCTTCATCTCCTTGAAATGGGAGTGGAGGCAGAGCGAATCGAGCTGCATCATCACATCGTCGACGGCAGAGAGGGCTCTACCCTTATGGATTGGCCAATCACCGAAGACTACTGTAAGAAATTTGCAGCTGCTTTCGGTATGAAGCTCTACTTCTCATGGAAGGTCGGCGGTTTCGAGCGAGAGATGACCAGAAGCAAAGCCAAAACAGCGCCTATCGCGTTTGAAAACGATCAGGGCGGCATTACATCTACCGGCGGTGAGCGAGGATCTGAAGGAACGCGATTGAAGTTCCCTCAAGTGGCCGCCAGCCTAACTGTTCGCTGGTGCTCTGCATACCTGAAGGTGGATGTTGGATCTCGCATCTTGACCACTGAAGAGCGCTTCCTGAAAGGGAAGGTTCTGGTGGTGACCGGTGAGCGTGCAGAGGAGTCTGCAGCACGCGCTAAATACTGTTCGTATGAGCCGCATCGGTCTGACAACCGAGACGGCGCTCGCGTAAAGCGGCATATCGACCAGTGGCGTCCTATCCATGTTTGGAAGGAAGGCGAGGTTTGGGACATCATCCGTCGCTGGAAGGTGAACCCACATCCTGCTTACCATCTTGGATGGAGTAGGACGAGCTGCAGAACCTGTATTTTTGGTTCGGCAGATCAGTGGGCGACCATTCAACTGTTCATGCCTAACTCATTCAAGCAAATAGCGAAGTATGAGGCACAGTTTGGCTCAACCATTCACCGCACTCGCTCTGTTGAAGAGCAAGCCAGTCGCGGTACGCCGTATGAATGTGACGAGAAGTGGGTTGCTATTGCAGAATCCACAGAATTCTTGGAGCCAATGCTTGTTGATAACTGGGCCTATCCTAAAGGTGCGTTCGGAGAATCGGCGGGGCCATTATGAGACCACTCGCAGACCTGGTTCGTCTCTCCGGTAATTTTGGAGGAAAAATCCCGGCGAGCATCCCAGCACATTACGTTGAATGGGCTTTGTCTGTTCATCGTCATGAAAGGATGTTGGCTATTTCCGCAGCAAGGGTTTTCCGTCCTGGGCATCTCTACCCTAAACCTGAAACAGTCCGTCCGGCAGTTATCTGTCTGTGATGGACATTAAGACAAGGAGAAATCATGTCAGAAGAAACAAAATGCCCTAATTGCATGGGCAACCTCCGAGACCACCCGGAGAATGGTTGTGTTCTTGCAACGCTCGTACAGGCTATTCGTGAACGCGGAAATGTTGATGAAGAGAAACTGCTTCAGATGCACGCAACCACGGATGTCTCGGCATTGTGGGAAGACCTCGGCCCCATCATCGACAAGCTCGAAGATGGTGAGTACGCTGGTGATGATAATTCGGAAGGTGAACAAGAAATAAAGTCATTCTCCGAAGCACTTGTTCTTGATCTCTCCGAGATGAAAAATCTCGGCATCAATGTCCCACAGCGGGCCATTGAAAAAGCCAAAGATGTCTCTGTTGTTGCGGAATACACCAATATGAAGGTTTCCGACGCGGCGAGCTTATTCGCCCAACTTGCATATTAACAACACAAAACCCCAAGCATCTCTTGACGCCTGGGGTTTTTTATCGACTATCATTACCTATCTTCTCTCTGAACGCTATTGTTCTAAACAAGGAGAAAAAAATGTTTGAACCAAACGGCTTGCTTATTCAAGGGCTGATCATTTTCACTGGCCTAGTAGGTCAGTTATATGTGGCTCATCAAAACAAAACGGGGTTTTACTGGTGGATGGTTACAAACATCCTGTTGCTGTACGTGACCCTGATACACCAAAGCTGGGGCATGTTCGCGCTCTACATCGTCTTTGCGGTGATGTGCGCCTACTCGATCAAGAAATGGAAGGATATGCAATCCGGCAAGCCCGGCGAGTACAAGTATCTTGACCTATCAACCGGTCATATTTCTCAGGCAACCATGCGATGGCTCGACGAGGTGTCTTTCGTTGGATTGACTATCGCGCCTTATGATCACGGTGCTTTTGTCAGCGTCCCCACAAAAGACACGTTGGACGAGATGATTGAATCTAATCAAATCCCCCGCGATCTGATCACAGTATTCGGTTATGCTGTACGCAACGGCTTTTTGATAATCAGGTTCGATTCGGATGGCAACAACTCCGAGCACCTTCCTGTTTTCAATTGGTGATGTGCCGCTATGTTGTGAAGGATGAAGAGGCTCTAGGTTATATCTTCGATGAGCAACCGACCACGTTCGGATTCTTGTCTGGAGGCGCTGGCAGAGAGCCTACTTCAATCATTCTTGGCCTCACCAGCATTCGGCCGGCGACGACTGTTGATTTCGAGAGATTTCGCGTATCAATTCCTCCTGATTTCATCCAGGGTGCTTTTGATTCTTTCTGTTCAGATAATGATGGCGCAAACCCATCAGTCAATTGGTAATTTGCATCACAACCACCGTCCTCATGGATGGTGGTTTTTATCATCTCGATTTTCATATCTATATTCCAGAAGCAATCTTGCTTCAACCATCAACGTATTTCACAACCAATTTCAAAGGAGATGAACATGGGTAATGAAGACAACCTCGCTGCAATCAAGAAAGAAGCGGAAGACCTAGTAAAACGTGCACGGGCATCTGGCTTGGTTCTTAACATCGAATCAGTCCCGGATATGCCGCTTGCCATGGGGAACTACCACGAAGAAGTAGCACTCACCCCTCTCCGCCTTTATTAATCAACTTTTAACACCAGCTTTCGGGCTGGTGTTTTTATTTGCTCAAAAAAAACCATCTTCTTGCTGACTCATTTTAAAATTCACAAGGAGAACGCAATGAACAAACATCTACGCATTCCCCTTCTTAAGCGATAGCTAAGAGGCGAGTCAAGCAGGCGTTACATATATTGCACTTATCACTAATCTGACTGTATAATCCATTCATGCAGATCGGTAATCGCTTTCGCTGTTATCCCACTCCCGCACAGGAACAAACCCTGCTGCAGTGGATCGGCTGTCAGCGTCATATCTACAACGCAAAAGTGCGGGAAGATCAATATTTCCGTCGATTCGCTCGAAAATCCTTGCAGCATGCCGGGCAGTTCGCGCCGGTCGATCAGCAGTACAGTCACTTCAAAACCGAACTCACGCCATTCCTTTCAGAAGTGCCCAGTGTTGTTCTGAGAAATGGCTCGGTGTTGTGGAAGCAGTCCTATAGTCGCTTCTTTTCCAAGCTCGGCGGCCGGCCGGTGGTCCATAAAAGACACGGCAAGCAATCGGTATGGCTCACTTCCGAGGTATTCGAGTTCATATCACAGGCCGATGCCGAGACCGGCAAGATCACCGGACATCAACTTCATCTTGGTACAAAGAAATTCCCCGTTGGCATGCTCGAATTCAAAGCGCACCGGGAATTCAAAGTTCCCGCTTCGATCCATTTGAGCGTGCACGCTGGCCGCTGGCACATCTCGTTCAATTACGAAGACGATATCCCGGAGCCAAGCGAAAAAGAAACGACCGAATACCTGCTGCAGTTCGACGAAGCAGCGCTGCTCAAGATGACCGTCGGGCTGGACCGTGGTGTCGCGTTGCTGCTGGCCGGGAGTGACGGGCAGGCATTCAATTTCTCTGACATCCAGCAAAAGCGTCTCGATAAACAAGAACGTCACAAGAAACGCTGGCAGCGTCGTCAGGCACGTCGAGACCAGGGCTCTGCCGGGTGGCTCAAAGCGAAGCGTCGTGTCGCGAGATACGTGCTTTATGGTGCAGATGTGCGCCGGGACGTGGCTCACAAGACCAGCCATACGCTCAGCTCTGATTCTCGCTACAAGCTGTTCGTGTTCGAGGCGCTGAAGGTCAAGAACATGACTGCCAGCGCCAAGGGTTCTATCGAATCGCCTGGTCGTAATGTGAAACAAAAGTCCGGTCTCAACCGATCCATTCTGGCGTCGACATGGGGCCAGACCAGGACTTATTTGCAGTACAAAGCTCGCCGTAAAGGCAAGCTGGTTATCGAGGTGCCGCCTCAATTCTCATCGCAGGAATGTGCCGCGTGCGGCCACATTCACCAAGACAA
>Ga0100398_1001159_pt1 | contig 23012 bp, 18 predicted proteins | sample CryGeymeta201522_FD_81568 | JGI IMG/M metagenome (GOLD analysis project Ga0100398, IMG submission 81568) | Groundwater microbial communities from Crystal Geyser aquifers in Utah, USA - Crystal Geyser metaG 2015-22 | ecosystem: Environmental > Aquatic > Deep subsurface > Groundwater | place: USA...
GCTTCCCGCACTTCGTCGTCGCAGTTCGGGCCCTTCATGAAAATCGCCAGGCCCTGCTCGATCAGGCAGCCGCCGACTCGCTCCAGGGTCGCGGCGATCGGTTCCACCGCGCGGGTGATCACCCCCGCGACCGGTTCCTCGTAATGCGGGCCGATCCCGCTGCCGATTACCTCGAGCCCGTCGAGCGCCAACTGCCGGCAGACTTCCAGCAAAAACTGGTTGCGCCGGCGGCGGCTTTCCGCCAGCCGAATGTGCACCCAAGGGCAGGCGATTTTCAGCGGGACCCCCGGCATCCCCGCGCCGCTACCCAGGTCCATCAGCGGGGAGGGCAGAGTGATCAGGGTGCCCGGAAGAATCGAATCCACATAAAGTTTCAGCACCATGCTCTGGAAGTTGTGGATTCGAGTCAGATTGAGCTCGGGGTTGCCTTCGCGCAGCAACTGGTGGTATTGCCAGAGGAGATCGAGCCGGCGTCCGTCCCAATCGATGCCGCAGCGTTTGAGGATCGCCGCCAGGTCGCGCCGGGTCGGGGCCGCCGCAGCGGTGGAAGGTTCGCGTTCACGTATGCTCAATCGGGTCCTCCAGGGGGAAAACCGGGAAATGGTGAAACCGCCGCCAGCGGATCATTGCCTCGAGGGCCCGGAGCCGGCGCCGATCGCGTTTGTCACTCCGGACTGGCCGGTGCTCTACCTCGACAATCACCTGTTGGGACTTTATAAACCGGCCGGCGTTCCGGTGCAAGGCGACCGCGGCGGCGATCCGGCCCTGCTGGACCTGGCCAAGGGCTGGCTGAAAGAGCGCTGCCGCAAGCCCGGCCGGGTTTATCTGGGGCTGGTTCATCGGCTCGATCGACCGGTGGCCGGGGTGATGCTGTTCGCCCGCACGTCCAAGGCCGCCGGACGACTCAGCGAACAATTCAGAAACCGCGGCGTGACCAAGGAATACCTGGCGGTGGTGGCGGGGCGGCCGCCCGAGGATGCGGGGCGCCTGGTCCATCACCTGGAACGAGGCGAGCTCCGATCGAGTCGGATCACTCCGCAACCGACCGAACGCAGTCGGGAAGCCCGGCTGAGCTACCGGGTGCTCGGGCATACCGAGCGCAGTTCGCTGCTCCAGGTGGCACTGGAAACCGGCCGCAAGCATCAGATCCGCGTGCAACTGGCCGCCGCCGGCTGCCCGATCCTCGGCGATCTCCGCTACGGAGCGGCGGCTCCCCTGCCCCAGCGCCAGATCGCCCTACTCGCCTGGAAGCTCGCCATCAATCACCCGATCGACGGACGCCGCATCCAGATCACCAGCCCGATCCCGCGCGGCTGGCCCTGGCCCGGAGCGGATTCAACTGCCCCCGCGCCGCCCTGGAACTGGCGTGACATCGTGCCGACCCTGGCCGGCCGAGGTGCTCTGATCGCCCGCGCAGCGAACGGCTGCATTGCTCCCGGCGAAAAATGATTGTATCATTTAGCATCGGTGGGCGCTCCGCCGCTGCCCACGATGCCCGGTACACAGAACCTAAGTTGGAACGAACCAACCATCAACCCGAAACAGGAGCCGGTACCATGGCCGAATTGTTCGATGTGATCAAAGGCAGACGCAGTGTCCGTAAGTACGAAGACCGGGAAATCCCGGCCGAAATCCTCCAGCAGGTCCTGGAAGCGGTCCAGTGGGCGCAGTCCTGGGCCAACACCCAGTGCTGGGAACTGGTGCTGATCCGGGACGCCGAAACCAAACAGAAGCTTCAGGAAACGCTCAGCAAGGGCAATCCATCCACCAAGGCGGTGGTGGAAGCGCCGATCCTGGTGGCCGTCTGCGGCAAGCGCGAAAGCTCGGGCTACTACAAGGGCCAGGTGACCACCAAATTCGGCGACTGGATGCTGTTCGATCTCGGCATCGCCACCCAGAACCTGTGCCTGGCCGCCCACAACGCCGGGCTCGGAAGCGTGGTCGTGGGCCTGTTCGATCATGACGCGGCGGGCCGGGTGATCGCCGTCCCCGACGGATTCGAACTGGTGGCCCTGGTGCCCCTGGGCTATCCGGCGAAGATCTCGGCCGCCCCCAAACGGCGTGAAATCGCCGAGTTCACCCATCAAGGCAAGTTCTGAGCCGCGCCGGCCGCGGCGCCTCGCGCCACCCGGACACCTTCCCCCACCGCGCAGGCAGGCGCCACGCGGCACTTGCCCGCGCCACCCACACCCATCCCCACCCAAGGCTTCGGTCATCTCGGTACCGCATGCCTTATGGCTCGTGGGAGCCGATACGGACCCGCATAACATATCAAGCGGCTGCCAATGACCACCAGTGACGGCAACCTGAGGGACGTGATCAAACGATGGAAATCATCCAACATCTTGGGACCTTGCTGGGACTGAGCTTCATTTCCGGCATCAACCTGTATGCGACCGTGGCGGTGGCGGGCCTGGCGATCAAGAACGGGCTGGTGTCCGGACTGCCTCCGGATCTTGGCATTCTAGCCAATGACGCCGTGATCGCGGTGGCGGTGCTGCTTTATCTGATTGAATTTTTCATGGACAAGATCCCGGGTCTCGATACCGCCTGGGACGCCCTGCACACCTTCATCCGCCCCCTGGGCGGCGCGTTGCTGGCCTTGATGCAGGTGGGGGATTCGGGTCCCGCGGCGCGGGTGATCGTCTTCTTGCTGGGCGCGAGCCTGGCATCCACCGCGCACTTCACCAAGGCCGGCTTCCGCCTGTTGGTCAATGCCAGCCCCGAACCGGTATCCAATTTCGTGGTGAGCGTGGGTGAGGATGTCGGTGCCGTCGGCCTGGCCTATCTGAGTGTCGCCCATCCGCTGGCGGCGTTTTTCATTACCCTGATCTTGCTGGGGCTGGTGGTGGTGACCTTGCCTATCCTGTTGCGAACCTTGAGGATGCTTCTTGCCGCGGTCCTGGCCAAGCTGTTCGGCTTGTTGGGAGGACGCCGCGATCCTCCGGTCGGTGCGGAACTCTCGGCTTCTCAAGAAGCTTTCCTGGATCGCCATCGCGGCGGTGACGAGTCCGTATCCTGGGTCGGCCCCGGTTACGTCGGCCGCATTCCTGGTCTGCCGCGTTCCGCCAAGGTCCAAGTGGTGATCACCAACCGGAACATCCATTGCCTGCAGCGGCGCCTCGGCGGCTATCGGCATCGTTGCCTCGGGTTGGATGAGGTCCGCCGGCATCGGTCCCATCCCGGGCGACTGCTCTGCAAACTGGTGATTACCGGCGATCACGCCACCTGGAGCGTGCAGTTCCTACCCGGCGTGGCCCGAACGTTTCCTACCGCCGCGCTCAATGCCCCAAAGGACTCCAAACCAACTTGAGCGATCGAACCCAGAGCTTCCTTTTTGCTACCTTGCCGGAGTTGGGCCGCCTGGCGGATCTTTTCCGCTGCCCGGGACTCACCGTGAGCCCCGCGGAAATCAAGCAACTCGCCGAGCGGATTGCGAAAGGGGCGGCGGTGCTGCGCTTGAAGCGCCGGCCGGCGCTCGAATGGGTCCTATTCATGGGCGGCACCGGAACCGGTAAATCCACGCTGTTCAACGCCTTTTGCGGCTCGAACCTGAGCGCCGCCGGAGTGGAACGGCCGAAGACCCAGGGGCCGATCTTGTTCGCTCCCCGCGGGGCCGAGGTCTCCAAGCTGCTCGGTGCCGATCCGGGTCCCCCTGAACCGGCTTCGCCTCAAGCCGAACCCGTCTCGTCCGGAAGCAGCGGTCGCCTCACCGTGATCGAACACGAGCGCCCTCACTGGCGACATCTGATTCTGGTCGACACCCCCGATCTGGACAGCGTCGCCACGGCCAATCGCGATGCCGCCCAAGACCTCTATCTGCTGGCGGATGTGGTGGTCTTTGTGAGCAGCCAGGAGAAATACGCCGACGAAGTCCCCTACGGGTTTCTCCTTCGCGTCCTCGAAGAACGCAAACCCCTGTATTTCATTCTCAACAAAGCCCAGCCCAACTTCAGTTCAACCGAGTTGCTGGAACCGCTCCGCGCCCAGGGCCCGGCACCGGCGCCCGCCCAGGTCTGGCTGATCCCGTTCGCGCCCTACCGGCCCGAACAGTGGATCGCTCAGCACCCGGCTTTTCGCCACCTAAAGGAAACGCTCCTGAGCACTATCGGCGGCGACGGCAGCGCCGAGCGCCGAGCGCCGCGGCTAGCCCGGCAGGCAGCCACCGTGCGCCGGCGGATCAATCACTTGCAGACCCTGCTGGCTCAAGAACAGAGCGCTGCCGCGGCTTGGCTGGAGCGCCTCGAGGACCTGTATCGGAGCGCCTGTCGGGCACTCATCGATGATCAGCGGCAGCACCTCGCCGCGGAAAGCCGTCAATATCTCCAGGCTGAAATCAGAAGACTCTTTGCCCGCTACGATGTGCTGGCAAGACCGCGTCGACTGCTCCGTGAATTCTTTTTGGCGCCTCTGCGCCTGCTGGGAATCGCCGGTCCTCAACCGGGCTCCGACGGCCGCGAAGCGCTGCGCCGAGTACGCGATAAGATCGATCTGGCCCCGGTTCAGAGCGCCGTGGTCGCCTTCAACCGTTCGGTTCTCCAGGAGCTGTCCCCCGCCGCCAAGGATGCGCCCCTGTTCCGAGAAATTCGTCGGGGGCCGGTCGCGCTCACCGAAACCGAAGTGCGGCAACTGGTTTGGCGGGAACAGGAGCGCCTGGTTGAATGGCTGGAGGAAACCTTCAAGGATCTCGCCGGAGGCATTTCCAAGACCAAGGAGTGGGGAATCTATTCCACCTCGATTGTCTGGGGCATCTTGATTCTCGCCTTCGAAACCACGGTCGGCGGCGGCTTCACGGTGATCGACGCCGCCCTCGATTCGGCCCTGGCGCCGTTTGTCACCAAAGGTGCCGTGGAACTGTTCGCCTATCAAGAAATTCAGCGGGTGGCACGGCAACTGGCGGAGCGCTACCGCAACGCCCTGGTGGCGGTCCTGAACGTACAGAAAGAACGCTACACCGAGCGCATGGAGGTCCTGTTGCCGACCGCTTCGACCCGGCAACAACTGGCGGAACTCGAACAGTCGCTGGAGCGTTCCGACCCCTGAACGTCGGCCCCGACGATCGCTTCCATTGGTCGATCCCAAGAACTTTCCAGCGGTCGCTCTCGATTGGCTCAAGTATCCGGGGCCCCACATCAGCGGGCAAGATGCCCGCGCTCCCGGGAAAGAGCACACACGAAATGAAACTTTTTACCCTTAACCGGTATACAAACGAATATCGAGGCTCCGCGCGGTCACTTCCGGCAGATCGCGCCGCGCTGGATTCCCGGGAGCGCCTCATACATCCGGATCACTTCGGGATCGCGATTCAGCCAGTGCCTCAAGTTCCCCAGCATGGTGGCGGCAAACGGGCTGCCGTCGCCGGCGGCGAGTTGATAATTGACCCACAGCCCGTCTTTCTCGAAGGTCACCAGTTCAGCCCCTTCCAGGACCTTGAGGTGTTTGGACACGGTCGGCTGGGCCAGGTTCAGCGCAGCCTGAAGTTCGCACACGCAGAGGCTGCGCTTCTGAAGCATTTTCAATATCTTAACCCGATTTGGATCGGACAGGGCTTTCATCACCGTGACGAATTGTTCCATCTCCCCCGCGCGCATGCTGGTCCCACCTTGTTATTGTTCGGAAGTTGTTGTTCCGAAGGGTTAGCCCCCGCGGGGAGGCGCTCCATGCTTCCCCAAGACGCGCCGCGCCCGGCCCGGAAATCCTCGTCCGGACCTTTTAACCACGCGCGATATTCCCCGAAACCGGGCGATTGTGCTATGATCCGCCCGGATTTGAAGTCAGTTTACGCGGTTATGGCGCGAATGCCAAGAGCGCGGGAGCGGTGGGAACGTTGGCCCCCGTGGCTGCCCCGGTCGTTCGCCGGCGGCCGACCCGCCGGTACGATCGAGGGGCGCGTGCAGCCTTGGGGTTCACCTCGCCGGGAAGAAATCGGCGGCACCGAAGCGGGGTGGGCAGCGCTGCCGTTCATCGCACGCCGGCCGTCGGACGCAAGAGATCGGGCGGGAATTCCAGGGTGGCGAAGTGGTCGGCCAGGGTTTCCTCGCGCCGAATGAGTTCCACCGAGCCGTCGCAGCGCAACAGCAATTCCTTCGTCCGCAGGCGGCCATTGTAATTGAAACCCATCGAATGGCCGTGGGCGCCGGTGTCGTGGATGAGCACCAGATCCCCGTCTTCGATCTTTGGCAGCAGCCTCTGGATGGCGAACTTGTCGTTGTTTTCGCATAGCGAACCGACCACATCCACTAGCTCCTCGGGGCCGTCCTTGCCGGCGCCGGCCACTTCGAGGTGATGATAGGCCCCGTAGAGCGCCGGCCGCATCAGGGCCGCCATGCAGGCATCCACGCCGACGTAGGTGCGGTAGATTTCCTTGCGGTTGATCGCCCGGGTCACCAGCACCCCGTGCGGCCCGGTCATGAACCGCCCGCTTTCCATGAACAACGCCGGCATGGTGCCGTGGCGGCGGCGGAACCGTTCGAGCAGTTCCCCGATGCCCCGCCCCAGCGCAGGCAAGTCCAGCGGCTGCTGGTCCGGCTGATAAGGAATCCCCAGACCGCCACCGATATTGATGAATTCAAACGGAGCACCGAGTTGGGGAGATAACCATTCGACCAGCTCCAACAGCATTCGGGTGGTGTCGATCATGTAGGCATGGTTCAGTTCGTTGGAAACCAGCATGGTGTGGAGCCCGAAGCGCCGGGCCCCGCGTTCCCGGGCCCGCAGGTAAGCCGGCAGGATCTGGTCGCGGCTGACCCCATACTTGGCTTCTTCCGGCTTACCGATGATGTCGTTGCCGGTTCGCACCGCCCCGGGATTGTACCGAAAGCAGATCAGCTCCGGCATCTCGGGGACCTTGTCCACCAGCGTCAGATCGTCCAGATTGAGGATCGACCCGCCGGCCGCCGCCGCCGCCAGAAATTCTTCCCGACTGGTGTTGTTGGAGGTGAACATGAGGTCGTCGCCGCGCGCCCCGATCCGGCGACTCAACTCCAGTTCGGCGATCGAAGAGCAATCGAAACCGAAGCCGAGTTCCCGCATGATGGCGAGAATCGCCGGGTTGGGCAGGGCCTTCACCGCATAGTATTCGCGAAACACCTCCAGATTCGCGAAGGCTTGCTGAAGCGCCCGCCCGGTTTCCCGGATCCCCCGTTCATCGTAGATGTGAAAAGGGGTCCCGTAATGGTCCGCAACCTCAGCCACCAGCGGCAGCAACCGCTGCCTGAACCCGTCACCCATCGGCATGTGTCACCTCGGCACCCAGGTTGATCAGCCCAGGTTGAATCAACAGGTTGGAATTTTGCATGGTCACAACGCCCACTGCACAGCCTAAAAAAAACCTATAGGACCTATACGACCTATACGACCCATGGCCCAAGGTCGGAATCGCCCCGGCCGCCCGGCCGGTTTAGTCGATGGCATCCAGCGGCACCTGAACCGATTCCTTGAAGGTTTCCAGGGCCACCTGGGTGCGGGTGGCGCTCACCCCGGCGAGACGCTGAATCCGTTCCCGCACCACTCGGCCCAAAGCGCCCGCGTCTTTCACCCGCAATTTTACCAGATAGCCATCGTTTCCCGCCAGGTAATGCACCTCCAAAACGTCGGGGATGGCACTCAAACGAACCCCCAACGCCGCATCCCCGGCCACCTCCCCCCCGCTCACCCAAACGAAGGCCACCAGACTGCGGCCGCAACGCAGCGGATTCAACCGCACTTCGTAGCCGTCGATGATGCCTTCCCGTTCCAGCTTGCGGATCCGTTCCAGCACCGCCGAAGGCGCCATGTCCACCTGGCGCGCTACCTCGACGTTGGGGATCCGCGCCTTCTGCTGAAGTATTTGCAGTATTTTTAGATTTGTTTCGTCAATCATTCTATATTCCTTATTTTAGGCAGAACTTTAAGGCGATAAATTTTGATTGTCAAGAATATATGACAGACCATTCGGGGTCCCTGGAGCCGGCGGTGCCAATTGCGGGCGCGACGGGGGAGTCACCCCGCCAGTGGAGGCTGTGGGTTTGCATCGGCTTGAGACTCGTACCGATGCGCCGCCACCGCTCAAGCGGAACCGGGTGGGTGCGCTGCATCGAGCGGGGCCGTGAGCGGGTAAAGATCGCCGCGGCAGTGGTCGAGGGCCGGAAGTTTGCGTCGCACCGTGAGCAGGCGCTCGCGGTCCAGGTTCAGTTCCAGCAGGCAGGGGTCTTCGCCGGCGCCGGCCTGGAGTACCCCAAATGGATCGAAACCGGCGCTGCGGCCCGAGAACCGCGGGCCGCACTGATTGACGCCGAACACAAAACAGGTGTTTTCGATCGCGCGTGCTCGGAGCAGGGTCAGCCAGTGGTCTTCCTTGAGCGGTCCGGCGTACCAGGCGGCCGCGACCAGCACCGCTTCGGCCCCGCGCAACGCGAGCTCGCGAAACAATTCGGGGAAACGCAGATCGTAGCAGATGGCGAAGCCCAGCCGCAGGTCATCCACCCGAACGATCGGCGGGCGTTCGCTGCCGGGGCGCATGGTGGCGGATTCCCGGACCTCGAGGGCATCGAACAGGTGGAGTTTGCGGTAGTGGGCCAGCAACCCGCCGTCGGGAGCGATCAGCACCAGGGTATTGGCGACCCCGGGATCATCCGCGATCCGTTCCCAGACCCCGGCGGCGATCAGCACCCCGGTGCTACGAGCGATGCCTTCGAGGGCGCGCACAAAGGCGCCGTCAAGGGGTTGAGCGACGGCGGCCGGGGCCGAGCCCGGTCCGGGAAGCGCCATGAACATTTCGGGAAATGCGATCAGACGCGCGCCGCGGGCGGCGGCATCGGAGCACAGCCGGGCCGCGGTTTGCAAATTGACCGCCGGGTCCCGGGCGCCGGCAATCTGGGCCAAAGCAATGCGCATGGGTTTCGCCTCGAAAGGGGCCGTTACCGGCAGTGGATTGCACCGTGATCCACGGCCGGGTCGGAGTCGACGCGAACGGAAATCGGCTTTGCGCCCGTTTCGCCCGGCGCCGCGGCCGGGTTCAGGCGACGGGGCCAGCCGACGGGTGCAACACGCGCTCGAGCAGAACGGCCAGTTGTTCCGGGGTGAAGGGCTTTTTCAGGTAGCCGCCGGCGCCCAGTCTGAGTGCTTCTTCCACCCGCTCGGTGGCGGCGAACCCGGAAGCGATGATCGCCTTTTGCGCCGGCTGCAATTGTTTCAGGGCCTTGAACACCTCCAGACCGTCCGGGCCGACGCCCAACAGCATATCGATGATGCAGACCTCGGGCGCCCAGTCGGAAAACACCTTCAGGGCATCGTCCAGGGAACTCGCCGCCGCCGTCTGGTAGCCCAGATCGCGCAGGATGCGTTCGAACACTTGGCGCTGTTCCGGCTGGTCTTCCACCACCAGCACCCGCTCCCCCTGCCCACGCCGGATCGCCCCCGCGGGCCCGGCCGCATCGCTGTCGGGAGCACCATCCAGCAGCGGCAGATAGATGCGAAAGCAGGTGCCGCTGCCGACCTGGCTGGTCACGTCGATGAATCCGGCCATGTCTTTCACGCAGTTCCACACCACCGTCATGCCCAGGCCGGTACCGCTGCGCTGCAAGACCTTGCGGGTGAAAAACGGTTCGAAAATATGGGCCAGGTCCTGCTCGGCCACGCCGCAGCCGGTGTCCGCCACCTGCACCAGGGCGTAGCGGCCGGCCGGGACCTGTTCCAGACCCGGCCGGGCCGAAGCCAGGTCCACCGCTCGGGTACTCACTTCCACCCGCCCTGGCCCGGCAATGGCTTCGGCGGCGTTGTGTAGCAGATTCATCAGTACTTTGATGAGATGCGCCCGGGAACCCTTGACCCACAATGGAACCGCGTCAACGTCCCAGGAAAACGAAACCTCCGGATGCTCACCCTGGAGCCATTTGAGCTGGGGCGAGTTGCGGTATTCCTCGATCACTTCGTTGAGGCCGAGGGGTTCGTTCCGAGCCACATTGCGGCGCGCCAGGGTGAGCAGGTCTTCCACCAGTTCCGCCGCCCTCTGGGACGAGGTGCGCATGGCTTCCAGGGGTTTGCGGAACGGGTGAGCGGCGTCCAACTGCGCCAGCATCAGGTCCGGGTAGCCCACCAGGGCCATCAGCGCATTGTTCAGATCATGGGCCACGCCGCCGGCCAGCACCCCGAGCAGCTCCATGCTTTGGGTGCGGCGCAGATCGCGTTCCAGTTCCTTTTGCCGGCTGACATCGAAGAAGGCCTCCAGCAGATGCGGCCGCCCGCGATAGCTGATCCGGACCGTTCGCTTGAAGATCGGCAGCCGGCTGCCGTCGGCGCGAAGCAGGGTACGCTCGGACGCATCGGCGGCCTGACCCAGGTCGAGCACCGGGCATTGGCCGTCATCGGCGGGGCAGATGAAGCGATGGCAGAGGCGGCCGAAAATGCCGTCGGCACCGGCGCCGATCAGGCTGAGTGCGTTACCGTTGGCCCAGGTGACGGTGCGCCGTTCGGTGTCGACCAGCACGATGGCGGCCGGATTGTTTTCGAGAATGGTGTGGAGTTCGCGTTCCCGGGCCACCAGGTCCCGGGTGGTCTGTTCCAGGGCGTTCAGCAGATCGTTGCCGGCGGCGGCGAGTTGCCCCAGTTCATCTGGCTTACCAACAGGCAGGCGCTTTTTGAACGAGCGGCCGCGGGCGATATCCGTAACGCTTGCGGTGAGCCGATGAAGTCGACTCAAGACCTGGCGGTCGAGAACCAGCAGAAAGCAGGCGCCGATCACCAGGGCCGCGAAGCCGACGGTGAAGGCAAAGAGCCTCATGGTGCCGCGGGCCTCCCGGTAAAGCTCGCGATCGGCGTCGAGTCGAAACACCGTTGCAGGCGTTCCCGTCAGGTCATCGAGTTCGATCCAGGCGGCGATGCGCTGGTCATCGAGGGACCGAATCGAAGCCGTGTAGGAAACCGCCCCGGCTTTCCCGGAGACCGACCCGGCCGGCCCTCGCGCCCTGGCGACCGGTCCCGGCAGCGACTGAATCTGCCCCGACAGCACCGCTTCCCAGTCGGTCAGGAGTTCCCGGTCGAGCCTTCGAGCCACCACCAGGGCGCCGAGCACCGGGCCCTCGCTTTTGCTGGTGAGGATGGGGGCCGCGGCGATCAGAACCAGCCCATCGGGAAGCCTGATGAAGCCCTTCAGCAAGACCAATTCGGCCGGTACGGTCCGGGCCCATTCCTGGAGCTTCGGGTGGTCCGAGAGTGGCTCGGGCACCGGCACGGCTTCGAGGGTTTCCCGATCGATCCCGACGGCATGCACCAGGTGCCCGCCACGGTCCAAGAACAGCATGAAATCGGCGCCCAGGTTCTGAATGGTGGCGGCGGCCAGGTTGCTTTCGATGTAATCCGGGTTCCGTCCCTCCATGAAGCGGTAGGTATCGTCCCAGGGTCCCCAGTCGCCGGCAACGGCGCCCAGTCGATCCAGGGTCTGATTGAGGAGGCTCACCAGTTCGTGCGCCTTCTCCCGCATCATTTCCCGTTCGTGGTGAACGAACCGATCGTAGAAGGTGACCCGGGCGATGCCCAAGGCCAGGACCCCGAGGATCACCACCAGAGCCATCATCATCGCCAGGGTCTTGGCGCGAATGCTGGTGAGCTTGCGAAGCCGTCGTTGGTTCATGCCGGATCGTTCCATTTTGTCGGATTGCCGTCTCCTACCCGCTTATCGTGCCTTTACTATTGATCGACCGGGAAAGCAATTCGCTTGAGTGAATCCGGCGACCGGCCGTCCACCTCGGTCGGAGCCGCGCCAAGCTGGAAAATTTCGTGGCGCTGATGCAACTCAAGCTTCTGGTTGCTCTTCGGCTGGTGCCCGGCCATGGAATTCAGTGCCCCCCCAAATCCGTTGGAATCAGGGAAAATACCCCCTTTGTCAGTTCGGTACCGCGAAATGTAAGACAAAAATCGTCCAAAAGACATTTCGTATCGAAATTAGGTAATTTTCCTACAGATGAATCGAAAAGTCTCTGATTCTTTCGCGCTTTCCCCTGGTGTATATGTGTATTGCAAGCCGAGCGACAACGAGCGAGCATCAACCTTTCGAGAAAGGGGCGAGCCTATGAACGGCAAGTTTGGTTACGGTCTGGTGATCACTGTCGTGGGAATGGGGGGCACAATTCTTAGCCTCTGGTTCATGAGCTTCGTGATCGGACTCCTGAAGCGGCTCTTCCCATACAGGGAAGAAGCGGAGACGAAGGGAAAGGAGATCGTCTGATGCTGGAAATGATCCAGAATGGAATGCTTTCCCTGGTCATGGGAGTCAGCGCCCTCACGGTGCAAAATGTTGTCATGATTGCCGCCGGGTGCGGACTTCTGTTCCTGGGGATCAGGAAGAACTATGAGCCGCTCCTCCTGGTGCCCATAGGATTCGGCGCCATCCTCGTGAACATCCCGATGGGCGGCATGATGAGCGAAGGGGGTCTGCTTCGTCATTTCCATGATTTCGGTGTCATCACCGAGATCTTCCCCTGCCTCATCTTCATCGGCATCGGGGCGATGACCGATTTCACGCCGTTGCTGGAAAACCCCAAGATCCTTTTGCTCGGCGCGGCCGGCCAGTTCGGGATCTTCCTCACGCTGCTCCTTGCCATGGGGCTTGGCTTCAACCTGCTGGATTCGGTGGCCATCGGCGTCATCGGCGCCTGCGATGGTCCGACCTCCATTTTCGTCACTTCCAAGTTCGCCCCTCATCTTCTCGGGGCCGTGTCCGTTGCCGCCTACTCCTATATGGCTCTTGTCCCGCTCATTCAGCCGCCCATCATGCGCGCGCTCACCACCCAAAAAGAGCGCAAGGTCCGCATGGAGTACCCGGCCAAGTCGGTATCCCGCGCGCTGAAGGTCGTCTTTCCCATCGCGGTGACGATCGTAACCTGCCTCATTGCCCCCATGGGCACCCCACTCATGGGCATGCTCATGCTCGGCAATCTGATGAAGGAATCCGGGGTTGTGGCCCGCCTTACCAAGGCTTCGGAAAACGAGATCGCAAACATCGTCACCCTCCTGCTCGGACTTGCCATCGGTGCCACCATGGATGGAGCGGCCTTTCTCCGGGGCCAAACCCTCCTGATCCTTGGCCTCGGCCTGCTTGCCATCAGCCTCGATACGGTGATGGGCGTGCTTTTCGGGAAGCTCATGTGTTTCTTGAGCGGAGGCAAGGTGAATCCACTCATCGGCGCCGCCGGCATTTCGGCCTATCCCATGGCCGCCCGCGTGGTCCAGACGGAGGGACGCAAATACAACACCAACAACTGGCTGCTGATGCACGCCATGGGCGCCAACACCGGCGGCCAGGTGGGCTCGATCATGGCTGCCGGCATCATGCTGTCGGTGCTCAAGGGAATGGGGCTCGGTTAACCAACCGAGGTCCGGTTGGATCGGAGATTTGGAGATTTGGCTATAAGGAGAAGTGGATGGCTGGCCTGACGTTCCAGAGTATTCTCCCCACGGGAAGCAGGGAGCTTGGAGACGCAAGGGGACCCGGAGGCGTGGGCGTTTTTGACCTGCTGCTCGAGAACCTGGATCTGCCCGGGCTCGTGGATCTCCCCGCCTAGATCGTTCTGGCTGCGAAACAAGTGGACCTCGACAAGAATTTCATAACAATCAACGCGCCGCCAGGGATAGTTCAACAAGGCTTCGACCAAGCGCGGAAATTGGAATGCTTTGTCTGGCGCGTCCTTCCGAATCCCAGCGACACGTGGGTCCTTCAGATGCATCAAATCGATCCGGGAAAGCTAAAGCCAACCGGAAATGTCCTGGGGATTCACGCGAGAAACGAAAGGGGGGAGCAGGCCGGAACACGGGACGACTTTGCCGTGGCCCGTCTATTCATGGTCTATCATGCCTCGGAGTAGTCAGGCTCAAAGGTCCACCAGCCGGTTGTGGATGGCAAACCGGGCGAGCTCTATGTTGTTACGGAGGTTGAGCTTCTTGAGCAGACGGTCGCGATGGGTATTGACGGTTTTTACACTGATGCCGTAGGCTTCGGCAATCTCCCTGCTGGTCTGGCCCAACGACAGCCCACGCAGGACCTGGAGCTCCCGGTTGGACAGTGAATCCAGCAGGGAGCCGCCGGGTGCGCCCTTGCCCACGCGCATCGCCAGGGCTTCGGCGGCGCTGTTGGATAGATAGCGCCCGCCCGCGACCAGTTTGCGAATGGCCTTCAGCAGCTCGTCGGCGGCACTCCGCTTGGTAATGTACCCCATGGCGCCGGCTTCCAACGCGCGCACCACGAATTGCTCCTCGTCGTGCATCGTCAAGATGAGGATGGGAAGCCTGGGATAGTGGCATTGGAGATGGCCGATGACCTCGATGCCATCCATGCCCGGCATGGAAAGGTCCAGCACCGCCACATCGGGAGGTTGCGCCAAAGCCTGCCGAATGGCGGCCGGTCCGTCGGCCGCTTCGGCAACTACCACCATGTCGCCGCTCTCCTCGACGATGCGGCGCAGCCCGGCCCTCACCATATCGTGATCGTCCGCCAGCAGTATCTTAATCATGGACAGGCACCTCCAAGTGGACCCTGGTTCCTCGACCCGCCGCGGATTCGAGAACCAGGTCACCCCCCACCAGGGAAGCCCGCTCCCGCATCCCGAGGACCCCGAGTCCCTCGATTTCGTCCAGCGCGGCGGGATTGAAGCCTCGCCCATTGTCAACTATCGACAGCTTCAACACCCCGTCTCGCTCTTGCAGAACGACATTGACGCAGCTCGCCCGCGAATGGCGAGCCACGTTGGTCATAGCTTCCTGGGCAATGCGATAGGCGGCGGTGGACACCGTGTTGTTCATGCGGGAAATCCCGTCGCGTTCAAAAATGCAGGTGATCCCGGTGCGCTTTTCAAAATCGCCGGTATACCACTCCAGGGCATCCACCAGGCCCAGCCGGTCCAACACTCCGGGCCGCAGTCTCACCGCGATCCCCCGCACCTCCTCGATGGTCTTATCGATCAGACCGCACATGCCGAGGGCCCGGGCCGCGGCTTGGGGGTCCTTCTCCTCGATGCGTCCGCACATCCATTTGCAGTCCATGTGAAGCGCGGTGAGGGATTGGCCCAGCTCGTCGTGCAGTTCCCGGGCAATCAAGGCCCGCTCCTGCTCCTGGTTGGCCATGATGCTGCCCGACAGCCGCTTGAGTTGCTCCTGCACCGCCTTGATGGCGGTGATGTCGGTGGAGATGCCGCACAGGCCGCTGACGACGCCGAGCTCATCGTAAATGGGAAACTTCACGGAAATATAGGTGCACGTTCGACCCATGTGAAAGATGCGTTCTTCCACCTGAACAGAACGCTCCTCGGCAAGGACCCGCATATCATTGGCGCGCAGTTGATCGGCAATACCCTGCGGAAACAAGTCATGGTCGTTCTTGCCCTTGACCTCCTCCCGGCCGATGCCGAACAGAGCTTCAAACCGGGGGTTCACCAGGAGGTAATGTCCCTCGAGGTCCTTGAGGAACACCACGGCCGGAGTGTATTGGAATATGCCGGCGATTTCCCTGGTCCGTTTTCTCACCTGACGCTCCAGGTCCCGCGCGTAACGGCCGAGCTCCTCCTGGGCGTTCTTCAGGGCGGCTTCGGCCCGTTTCTGTTCGGTGACATCAATGGACACGGTCAACGACCCGATGATTTTCCCCTTCTCGTCCCGCATCCCGATGGCGGAAAGGAGGACCAGCATGGGCCCCCCGTTCTTCCCGAGAAGCTCATGGCAGATATCCCTGGCGCATCCCGTCTCGAAAAACTCCGGAAGGATTTTCTCCTCGGCATAGGCTCGCGAGGCTTCGCTGAAAAAATCGGTGACCTTCCTGCCGACCACCTCTTCCCGCGCGTAGCCCAGAGTCTCCAGCCAATGATCACTCACCATGACCACTCGTCCCTCGGTGTCGATGGAATGCAGCATGGCGGGAGCACTGTGGAATATGGAGCGGTAGCGCTCTTCGCTTTTCCGCAACGCCATCTCCGCCGCTTTTCTCTGGGTGATCTCCTTGCTGGCCTTGCGATAGAGTAGGAAGACCGACAGGGCCACCAGCAGACAGAAGACCAGAATGATATGTCCCGCGGTCTGGACCAGGGGATCGGTAATCATTTTGGCCACGGCCCGGGGACCTCGCAGGTACACGACCTCCCAGCCGGGGTAATGGTCGATCTCCCGGCGCTGGACCGCATACTTCCTGCCCGATTCATCCTCCGCCTCCCCGCCGTTCAGTCTCAACCCGGTCCACTTCCAAGGGCCCTTGCCGAATTGATGGGAGCTTGCGATCCGAGAGGCATCCGCCGGGGAGAGCTCGGTCAGACTCCGGAAGAGCCAGTCCTTGCGGCTGGAAACGAACACGATACCGTGGGGATCGATGACCACGGCGATCTCATCTTCGGACGTGGTCAGCTCTTGCTCGATAAGCTCGATGGATTTCTTGATCACCGCCACTCCCAGGGGCGCGCTTCCGTCCGGTCCATAAACCGGATGGCTGTAATAGGCCCCCCGTCTATTGGTGGTGGTGCCCAACCCCAGGAAGGTACTGGGGCTTCCTTCGATGGCCTGTTGGAAGTAAGGACGGAAGTCAAAATTGCGGCCGACAAAGCTGTCGGGATCTCCGCGATTGCTCGATGCCATGGTGGTCCCCACCCTGTCCATCAGGTAACAGACATCCACCTCCAGTTCTCGTTTGAAAAGATCCAGGACGGCGTCGGCTTGTCCCAGGGACGCTCCATCCGGTTGCAGCAAAGCCTGCCGCAAGTCCTTCATGGCGGCCAGCGTCTTCACCGTCGGGATGTTCTCGGAGAGAAAAACCGAGAGGTTTTTCCTGAACATCGACAAGCGCTCCCTGGCCTGCCTGTCGCCGTCCTCGACCGCCGCCCGGCGCAAGGAGGAATAGTAGAGGAATCCCCCGGTGGCGGCGGACAAAAACGCCAGTATGGAAAGGACCATGAGGATAAGCCGAATTCGTAGGTCGCGTGTCTCCATGGATAGGCATCTCCACCAGCCATGCCGTGGAAGGAATTGGGCTCTTCATCCCGCTGGTTTAGGTAATTTTAGGTAATTTTCCTACAACAGAATCGGCAACTGTCGGATATTTTCCATCCTTTCTCTTGTGTATTAAGTATCCATCGCGGGCGTATCTTTCGATGCGCGGATTCTATCGGGCAATCACCTGCCAATCAAGTTGGAAGATTGCGCCGGTGGAGGGATGTGGGAAACGAGCTTGGCATTGACACAACACGATCACGGGAGGAGAGGATGCAAATGAGAAAAATGCCCCATGTACACCTTTTGATGGCCCTGGCCTTGCTGGTTGGTTCGCCGGTGTTTGCCCAGGACTATCCGAGCAAAGTCATCACCATGATCATTCCGTTTTCGGCCGGGGGGCCGACGGATACCGTGGGACGCCTGACCGCCCAGGCCATGGGTCAATCCCTGAAATCCCAGATGATCGTTGAAAACGTTGCCGGAGCGGGAGGCACCATCGGCGCCGCCCGCGTGGCCCGATCCGACCCTGACGGTTATACCATCTTCATGCACCATATCGGCCAATCCACGGCCCCTTCCCTGTATCGCAAGCTGCCTTACAACGTATTTAACGATTTCGAGCCCATCGGACTGGTAACCGATGGACCGATGACCCTGGTGGCCCGGAAGGACTTCCCGCCTACCACCCTCAAGGAGCTCATCGCCTATGCGAAAGCCAACAAGGATAAGGTTACTTGCGCCAACGCCGGTCTCGGAGCCGCCTCGCACCTGGCCGGCATGCTCTTTATGACGGCCATCGACACGGACTTGACGACCATTCCGTACAAAGGCACCGGCCCCGCCATGAACGACCTGATGGGCGGTCAGGTGGACTTCATGATCGATCAGACCACCAACACCACCAGCCAGATCAAGGGCGGCAAAATCAAGGTTTATGGGGTTACCACGAAGAAACGGGTCCCCTCGCTGCCCGACGTGCCCACCATGGACGAAGCCGGACTGCCCAACTTTGAGGTCAATGTCTGGCACGCCTTGTATGCACCCAAGGGCACGCCGAAGCCCGTCATCGACAAGCTGGTCAAGGCCCTGCAACAGGCGCTGAAAGACCAAACCGTTATGCAGCGCTTCGCCGAATTGGGCGTCGTACCGGTAGCCGAAGACCGCGCGACCCCGGAGGCCCTGCGCGTTCAGCTCAAGACCGAAGTGGACAAATGGGCTCCCATCATCAAGAAAGCCGGTGTTTACGCCGACTAGAGGGAGGGAATGGTGGCTTCACCCATCAGAAGCAGCAAGGATTTCTGGACCGGGACCATCTATGTGACGATAGGCTCCGGCGCTATCTTGATCGCATTGGTCGAGGATTACGGGATCGGGACCGCGGTCAAGATGGGTCCGGCCTACTTTCCCATGTTGCTCAGCTCCCTTCTTATTCTCATCGGTCTCATCTCTCTGGTCCGTTCGTTTATCACGCCGGGGACCGCAATCGGGGCCTTTACGGTAAAAGGGCTCTTGCTTGTCCTTGTTCCGATCTTCCTGTTCGGCCTACTAGTCCGAAAAACCGGCCTGATCGTGGTACTGCCCATGCTGGTGATCGTGAGCTCGTATGCCAGCCGCGAATTCCGCTGGGGCCCGGTCCTGGCCCTGGCGGCCGGGCTGACCGCCTTTTGCGCGCTGGTTTTTCTCAAGGGTTTGGGGGTCCCGCTTCCAATTCTGGGTTCATGGCTCGGCGATTAGAATCTAAACCCAATACCCGTGGATGAATGAGCATTCACCGCAAAGACGCAAAGGTGCGCAAAGGTGCGCAAAGGACCATGGGGGAACCTTCAATCCCTTTGAGAAGACTGATTCCGGCCTTTCTGAAGAGAAGATCCTTCGCGTATCTTTGCGTCTTTGCAGTGAGCTCTTGCTGTTCGTACACGGGTATTGAATCCAATCCTCAACTATATTTGACTGGTAGGAGCACGTATGGAGTTGCTTACAAATCTCGGAATAGGCCTGAGCGTTGCCCTCACTCCGGCTAACCTGATGTATTGCCTGGTGGGTGTCTTTCTCGGTACCTTGATAGGGGTATTGCCAGGGCTGGGTCCGACCGCCACCATCTCCATGCTGCTGCCCATTACCTTCGTCCTCCCCCCGGTCTCGGCCCTGATCATGCTGGCGGGCATCTATTACGGGTCCCAATACGGAGGCTCCACCACCTCCATCCTGGTCAATCTGCCGGGTGAAGCGGCTTCGGTGGTCACGACCCTGGACGGCTATCAAATGGCGCTTCAGGGACGAGCCGGTGTCGCTCTGGCCACGGCAGCCATCGCCTCGTTTTTTGCCGGCACGGTCTCAACCATGCTGCTGGCCCTGTTCGCCCCACCCCTTGCCGAGATAGCGCTCAAATTCGGACCGGCCGATTATTTCTCGCTCATGGTTCTGGGCTTGGTGGCCTCGGTGGTGCTGGCCCATGGATCGCTGCTGCATGCCATTGGCATGGTGGTTCTCGGTCTGTTGCTGGGATTGATCGGCTCCGATGTAACCTCGGGCGGTCAGCGGTTCACGTTCGGCCTGCCCCAGCTCGCCGATGGGATCGGCTTCGTGGTGGTGGCCATGGGCATGTTCGGCGTGAGCGAAATAATCCGGAACCTGGAGGCCGGGCAGAGTCGATCCGGCCTGGTAACAGAGAAAATCACCCATCTCATGCCCTCCCGGGAAGACTGGAAACGCATGATCAAACCGATCCTTCGTGGGACCGCCTTGGGCTCCGCCTTGGGCATTCTTCCAGGCAGCGGTTCCATTCTTGGATCGTTTGCAGCCTATTCATTGGAAAAGAAAATCTCGAAGTACTCTCACCAATTCGGCAAGGGGGCCATCGAAGGGGTGGCCGCCCCTGAAGCGGCCAATAACGCCGGGGCCCAGACCTCATTTATCCCGATGCTGACCCTGGGCATCCCATCCAACCCGGTCATGGCCCTCATGGTGGGGGCCATGATCATCCAGGGCATTCAGCCGGGACCTTCGGTAATCACCGAGCAGCCGGCCCTGTTTTGGGGAATCATCGTTTCCATGTGGATCGGAAATCTTTTTCTGGTCATTCTCAACCTGCCGATGATCGGGCTGTGGGTGCGCATCATCATGGTGCCCTACCAGTTTCTCTACCCGGCCATCCTGTCCTTTTGCGCCATTGGGGTGTTCAGCCTGAACAACAGTGAGTTCGATATCTTTCTCATGGCCCTGTTCGGCCTTCTGGGCTATGTGCTCAGTAAGCTTGATTGCGAACCGGCACCAATGCTGCTGGCCTTTATCCTCGGCCCGCTGATGGAAGAATACCTCCGCCGGGCCATGCTCCTGTCACGCGGCGATCCGATGGTTTTTCTGCGCAGGCCCATCAGCGCCACCCTTCTTCTCATCGCCCTTCTGTCCCTGCTCCTGGTGTTTATCCCGACCTTCTCGAAAACCAGGGAGGAAGCCTTTGTCGACGAGGGATGAGAGGATTCGGTCGGTTTTTGGAAATGTTTAACGAAAATCCCGCCATTTCACCATTTGCGGATGCGGAATGCCCCGAAAGACGCTCCGCTTTGCCGGAACTTTCGACGACGACCGTGCCGCCGTGGCGCTCAGGACCTCGGACCGGCCGAGCGGGGTCATGCGCTGGTGTTGTCAACCACCGACCCGGCGGCTCACGTGGCCCAAGCCATCGGAACAATGAATTGAACCACCGGCCGAAACGACGATCGCGACCCGCGCTCATAATCGGCTCGGAGCAGGCCATGGGCCTGTGGCGGCGGTCGGGCCGCCGAAGTGGGCCGCCAAAAACCGCGTGACCAAAGCGGGCGCTTCTGTTAAAAGTGACCGAGGGGCGGCTTGTTCCAGCCGACCGAGAAGCTTCCGGGAACCAGGAACCACCGCTGCCGCGGGGGTCCCTTTGGCGTCGGCAACCAGCAACCAGGAGGAACGATGATGAAAAAGTTGGTCATGACAGTGATGATGATTGTTCTCTGCGCCTTATTGGCGGCGCCGTCCGTATGGGCGCGGGAAACGATCAAGGTGGGGATCGTGCTGCCACTCACCGGCGGCCAGGCGGCGTTCGGCGAAATCGAGCGGAATTCGTTTGAGATGGCGCTCGCGGAGATCAACAGCGCCAAACTGCTCGGCGACAAGAAACTCGAGTTCATTTTCGAAGATGACACCGGAAAACCGGAAGTTGCGCGATCGGCGGCGGAAAAACTGATCACCAAGGACCAGGTGGTGATGCTCGGCGGCGGTTACGGCAGTTCGGAGACCTTCGCCATCGCCGGAGTGGCCCAGCAAAGCGCGATTCCGTTTTTGGTCAATACGGGATCGGCGGACAAGATCACCGAACAGGGCTGGGATTACGTCTACCGACTGAACCCCGCCGCCAGCGATTATCCGATGGGGCTCGAGACCTTTTTGACCGAAGTGGTGAAACCCAAGACCGCGGCCATTCTCTATGAAGACAGTAACTTCGGCTCCAGCAGTTCGAAGTCCTTCGAGACAACCTGCAAGCGACTCGGGATCAACGTCGTGCTGAGCGAGAACTATTCCAAGGGCGGCGTCGATTTCAAACCGCTGCTGGTGAAGGTGAAACAGGCCAATCCCGACCTGGTGTACATGATTTCCTATCTGATGGATGCGTCGTTGTTGATGGGCCAGTCCATGGAACTGCGCATCACCCCGAAGCTGTTCGTGGGCGGGGCCGCCGGATTTACCCTGCCGGAATTCCCGAAAAAGGCCGGTAAGGCTTCGGAAAATGTGTTTTCCGCCACCCTCTGGTATCAGACCCTGCCTTACCCGGGAGCGATGGAGTACTTCAACAACTATGGCAAGAAATACGGTAAGGAAACCGAATATCACGGGGCCGAGGCTTATGCCGCCGCTTACGTGATTGCCGATACCTTGAAGCGGGCCAAATCGCTTTCCCGGCCGGACGTGAAGGCGGCGCTGTCGGCCACCGATATGATGACCGTGTTTGGGCCGGTGAAATTCACCAGCTACGACAAGAAGATCAACCAGAATAAACTGCCCACCTACCTGGTCCAGTGGATCGACGGCAAACTGGAACTGGTGTGGCCCAAGAAGATCGCATCCAAACCTTTCATTTATCCTATTGATTTCGAGAAAACCTGGAAATAAGCCCGGCGGCACAAAGGGGAGCGCGGCAACCCGCCCGCGCCCCCCGGGTCCATTGCGACAAGGACTTTGCTCATGGAAATGTTCATCCAGACCCTGGTCTCGGGGATTCTCATCGGCGGTATTTACGCCCTGATCGGGATCGGCATGACGCTGATCATGGGCGTCATGAAGATCATCAATCTGGCCCACGGCCAGTTGATGATGGTGGCCATGTACATCACCTTCGTCTGCCACCAGTACCTCGGTCTCGATCCCTACTTTGCCCTGTTCATCGCCATGCCGTGCCTGTTCGTTCTGGGAGCGGCGTTTCAGAAGTACCTCTTGAATCCGCTGCTCAAGGTGGATTCCATCCTGCCCGAAAACCAGGTGCTCATGACCGTGGGCATCGGCATGGTGCTCACCGAGGTCATGCGCTTCATTTTTCATTCGGACTACCGTTCGATCGAAACGGGATACAGTTCGACCGCGTTTTATCTCGGGGGGATTTCGTTCAACCTGCCCATGTTCGTGGCCTTCGGTATCGCCTTACTGCTCACCCTCGGGCTGTTTCTGTTCCTGCTCAAGACCGATGTCGGGAAATCGGTCCGGGCCACCGCCCAGAACATGGACGCGGCCATGATCCTCGGGATCAACGCGCACTGGATCACCATCCTCACCTACGGACTCGGTTCCGCCCTGGTGGCGGCGGCGGGCACCCTGCTGCTGCCCATCTACTACCTGTTTCCGGACATCGGCGGGCCGTTCACCTTGAAGGCCTTCGTCATCACCATGCTGGGGGGGATGGGCAGCACCGTGGGCGCCATTGTCGGCGGCGTGGTCCTGGGGGTGGCCGAATCGCTCGGCGCCACCTATATCGCCATGTCGCTCAAGGACGCCGTGGCCATGGTGATCTTTTTGCTGGTGCTGATCTTTCTGCCTGGCGGCCTGAAGAA
>Ga0100398_1001162_pt1 | contig 22996 bp, 16 predicted proteins | sample CryGeymeta201522_FD_81568 | JGI IMG/M metagenome (GOLD analysis project Ga0100398, IMG submission 81568) | Groundwater microbial communities from Crystal Geyser aquifers in Utah, USA - Crystal Geyser metaG 2015-22 | ecosystem: Environmental > Aquatic > Deep subsurface > Groundwater | place: USA...
AAGCGGGTCACGTCGAAGCGGCCCTCGACAAGGCAATCGTCGCGCATGTGGACGCCCACGACCCCGCCGAAAACGGCGAAGTTCGATGCCCCCTCCAACGCCACGATCTGCGTCAGGCGGCATTCGAGGCTGGCGGGCGTGTCGGCCACGCGCGAACAGGCGATTTCGGAACACTCCGCCCGCGCGATCCCGGCGAGGGCGAATTCGTCCTCTTCCTTCGGCCACATTCCCGACGTCCGGTTCATCACGTCGCGCGCTGCGTATTCAACGACGTTGACGCAGAACACGCCCGTTTCGCGGATATTGGCGACGCTGTCCTTGGTGTCGCCCCGGTCCGGCTTGGCCGAGGTGGAGGAGAACATCACCTGCGGCGGCGTGTAGGCCACCGCGTTGAAGAACGAATAGGGCGCGAGGTTTTCGGAGCCATCCGCGGCCCGTGTCGAAATCCAGCCGATAGGCCGTGGTGTGACGATCGCGTTGAATGGGTTATGGGGCAGGCCGTGGCCGTCTGCCGGGCGGTAGAACATCGGACATATCCTTGAAAGCGGTGGTTTGGCAAAGGTCTAGCCCCGTGCTAGGCCAATGGCCAGAGGCAGGCACACCAACGCGCGAACGGGCTGGGACATGTATACGCTTACCCGCGAAACGATCGACGACGGGCCCGAGGTCGAAGCGCTTTACGACACCTGTTTCGCGCCGGGGCGCGAGGTGCTGAGCTCCTACCGGTTGCGCGACGGGGTGCCATCCGTTGCGGACCTGTGCCACGTGGCGCGCGACGATCTGGGGATCCTCGCAGGCGCGATCCGCTTCTGGCCGGTGCTGGTCGGCCGTCGCGAGGCGCTGCTGCTTGGCCCGGTCGCCGTCCACCCGACCCGGCAGGGCGAGGGTCTGGGCGCGCTGCTGATGCGCGCTGGTCTTGGTGCCGCGCAGGTAGAGGGATGGTCGCGGGTGCTTTTGGTGGGCGATGCGCCCTACTACAAGCGGTTCGGGTTCGCGTTGCTGGAGGGCGTGCGGATGCCGCCACCCACCAACCCCGCGCGGGTGCTGGGACGCGGCGATTGGGACCGGATCGCGGGCACCGTGACGCGCTGGGGCGGCTGAGGCGCCGGGAGGCACGGGGCTGGCATTGCTGGCACGCCCCCCTGACGGCTCGCGGGCAGGCTATGCGCCCGCGCAACACCCACAGGCCAATCTTGCCGCCTCGCTTGATCCGCTGCTCCTCTCTCGCCAACACTTCGCCCATGTGGCGCGCGCTCCTCCTGTCTCTGCTCCTTGCTCTCCCGGCTCCGCGTGGCGGGGCCGCGCAGGAATTCATTGCAGTGCCGGACCTGATCTCGGACGAGGCGTTCTACCGACTCGTGGCCTGCGCCGCCCCGCCGGGCGGCAACTGCGGCAAACCCTTCATCTTCTGGCCGGAAGACAGACGCCTTGCCCTGCGGGTCGGCATCGCCGCCGTTGCCGACAGCTTCCCCGATTACAAGTTCGACCTTGTCGACGCGGCGCTGGACGCCGCCATTGCCGAAATCAACGCCGCTGGCGCGCATGTCTTCCTGGAGCGTGTCTACCAGGGCGAGATGGACATTCCGGTGCACCTGATCGAGACGTCGCAGGGGGAGGTGATCCGGGGCACCGGGGTTGCGGAACTGGACGGGTCGGACATCGCCATCGGGCGGGTAGCGATCCGCTCGCGCGGGGCGGAAATCGTCGCCGCATCCATCGCCATCAGCCGGGACATCCGCCGTCGCGAGGTCGCGAGCGTGGTTCTGGAGGAGTTGGTGCAATCGCTGGGGCTGGTCACGGATGTCGCCTCGCCCGCCTATGAACGCTCCATCTTCGCGGAGAACGGAAACAACATGACCCGCCTGATGGGGCAGGATGCGGCTGTCCTGCGTCGCCATTACCCCCGCCATGGTGTGCCGTTGCGCGCGTCGAACTGACTTCCTCCACTGGCTTCGAAAGGCCCGCGCCATGATTGCCCAGAAAACCGTTGCCGACTATATCCGCACGATCCCGGATTTCCCAAATGAAGGGATCCTGTTTCGCGACGTGACCACGCTGTTTCAGGACCCGCGCGGCTTCCGGCTGGCGGTGGACCAGTTGCTGGCCCCCTTCGTCGGTGCGCGGATCGACGCCGTGGCCGGGCTGGAGGCGCGCGGCTTCATCCTGGGCGGCGCGGTGGCGCATCAGCTGTCCAAGGGCTTCGTTCCGATCCGCAAGAAGGGCAAGCTGCCGGCCACCACGATCGAGCAGGCCTATGTGCTGGAATATGGCGAAGCGGTGGTGGAGATCCATGACGACGCCGTGCAGGCGGGCGACAAGGTCTTGATCGTGGACGATCTTCTGGCCACCGGCGGCACAGCGGAGGCGGGCATCAAGCTGATCGAACGGCTCGGTGCGGAGGTCATCGGCTGCGCCTTCGTGATCGACTTGCCGGATCTGGGCGGCCGCGCGAAGCTGGAGTCGATGGGCGTGCCGGTCCATGCCATCTGCGCCTATGGCGGCCATTGAGCGCGCTGCATCCCGCGCCGTTAACCCGGCCTTAAGGCTGGTGGCATATAAACGAATATCCGTTGTGTATTTGACGGTCTTCTTTGCTTGCGTTCCAAAGATGTCGCACGCTCCGGTCTCGAAGGGGGGGAACCCCTGCCCGGAGCGTGTGGCCACCTGCGCCCACTGCGCCCCGTCCTCCGTCCCGTCATCCGAAGTGTCATCCACATTGTCATCGGCGGGGCGGCCCGTTAGGGCTTTGGGCGCTGCGGGCGTGATGGAATTGGTAGACATACCAGACTTAAAATCTGTTGGGCCTTGTGCCCGTGCGGGTTCGAGTCCCGCCGCCCGCACCATCTTCTCCTGACAACCATGGCTCCTGTCCGGCGCCTCGCGCCCTGTCCGGGATCGGTCTGGCCGTGGGGTCGCGAGGGACGAAACGGTCCGGCTGGGTCAATCAATGGTAGATCAATGGTAGATCAATTTGCGAACCGGCCCCGCTGTCACCCCCCCCCGATGGCGTCGCGTGGCGATCCCCGGATCGCGGCGGAATGGGGGGGCTGCGCGATCGTCGGCGGCGCGATGCCGCGCCCGGACCGGGAGAGGGGAGTGCTTTGCGGATCGCACCGGGCTAGCATCCCGATCGGGCGTGCCGGGATGGCGTGCCAGTGGAGGTGTCGGGATGGACAGGCGGGTCGATTTGGGCGGCTGGCGGCTGCCGGGTTGGGCGGCGCGCCACATCGCCTATGGCACCGAAGGGCTGAGCGGCCCCGAGCTGCGCCAGCGGCGCACGTTGAACGTGATCTCGGTGCTGATCCCGCTGTCGGGTGCCTCTTACGGGCTGCTTTACCTGATGGTGGATGCGCGCGGACTGTGGCCCGCGGCGGCGGCGGTCTTGCTGTTCTGCCTGTTCCTTGTCTGGCCGTGGATCGCCGCGCGGAGCGAGCGTGCCGCGTGGCTGTTCGGGGCGGCCGTCGCGCTGATCGTGCAGGGCCTGCTGGTCTGGCTGCTGGGGCGGGAGTCGGGCCTGCACCTTTACTTCCTGAGCATTCCCGTCATCGCCGTCGTGTGCTTCGGGACCAGTCGCATCGGCTTGCTGATCGGGCTGGCGCTGGTCTGCGCCGCCGCTATGGCACTTGCCCAGACGACCCTGACCGGCCCGGCGTCCATCATACGCGTCGATGCCGCGCTGCTGGAATTCGTCGAGATCAGCGCCTTCGTGATTGTCACCAGCTTCGTCACGCTGGGGGTCTATGTCGGCTTCAAGCATGCCGACACGGCGGAGCGGTCGCTGGAGATCGAATATGCCCGCTCGGAAGACCTGCTCTACAGCCTGCTCCCGCGTGAGATCGCAGGCCGCCTGAAGGCCGAGCCGGAAACCACCATCGCCGACAGCCTGCCCAACGTGGCGATCGTCTTCGCGGACATCGCCAATTTCACCCCGCTGTCGGCCCGGCTGGAGCCGCAACAGGTGGTGAACCTGCTCAACCGCGTCTTCAAGCGCTTCGATGCGCTGGCGGACCAGCACCGGATGGAGAAGATCAAGACCATCGGGGACGCCTACATGGTGGCGGCGGGGATGCCCAACGCGGTCGGCGATCCGGCGCACCGGGCGGCGGCGATGGCGTTGGACATGCTGGAAGTCGCACGGACATCGTCCGCGATGATGCCCGACGGGTTCGAGATCCGGATCGGCCTGCATGTCGGGCCGGTCATTGCGGGCGTGATCGGCAGCCGCAAGCTGTTCTACGATGTCTGGGGCGAGACGGTGAACACGGCCAGCCGCATGGAAAGCAACAGCGCGCCGGGGCGCGTCCTGATCACGCCCGCCGCACGGGCGCAATTGGGCGCTGATTTCACCTTCGAAGACCGCGGCAAGATCGACGTGAAGGGCGTGGGGATCGTGGACACATGGTGGCTGACGGGACGCGCGTGACGGGGTGCGGAACGACGGGACGCGGAACGACGGGACGCGGAACGACGGGACGCGGAACGACGCTCGGCGCGGGCCGCGCAGGCGTCAGCCGGTCGCGGCGGAGAGGTCGCCATCGGCGCGGGCCTGCGGGACCGGGCTTGGCTGGTCGCGCGTATCGCGCCGTTCGCCCAGCATCAGCAGGGCGGGCGTGACGATCAGGGTCAGGATCGTGGCCACCAGCAAACCCCCGGCGATGGCGCTGGACAGTTCCGTCCACCATTGCGTCGAGGGCGCGCCATAGATCACCTCGCGCGTGAAGAAATTGATGTTGAGGCCGATCACCATGGGCATCAGCCCCAGCGCCGTGGTGATCGAGGTCAGCACCACGGGTCGCAACCGCTGCGCGCCGGTGCGCAAGACGGCCTCCAGCGGCGACAGCCCGGCGCGCTTGAGGTCGTTATAGGTGTCGATCAGCACGATGTTGTTGTTCACCACGATCCCCGCCAGCGCGATGACGCCGATGCCGCCCATCACCACGCCGAAGGGCCGCCCGGTGACGATCAGCCCCAGCAGCACACCCGCGACCGAGAAGATGATCGCGCTCATCACGATGAAGCTCTGATAGAAATTGTTGAACTGGGTCAGCAGGATCACGAACATCAGCATGACGGCGGACAGGAAAGCGCCGACGAGGAAGGCCATGGCGTCGGCCTGATCCTCGGCCTCGCCCGCGAAGGAGAATTCGACGCCGGGCGGCAGGTCGGCGGCTTCGAGCGCCCGGGTCAGGGCGATGACCTGGTCGTTGACCAGCACGCCGATGCCGACATTGGCCTCGATCGTGACGACGCGGGCCTCGTCGATGCGGCGGATCGTGCCGACCCGTTCGGTGGGGGCGAAGGTGACGAAATTCGAGATCGGCACAAGCCCCGAGGCGGTGGGCACGCGCAGGTTGCCCAGTTCCGACAGCGAACGCGCCTCGTAGGGGAAGCGCAGGCGGATATCGAGCGTGCCGTCGGCATCGTCGGGCCGGTATTCGGCGACCGCGATCCCGCGCGTCAGCAGTTGCAAGGCCTGCCCCAGCAGCGACACATCGGCGCCGTAACGGGCGGCCTCGGCCCGGTTGACGATCACCGCGACCTCCACCCCGGGCAGGGGGCGGGTGTCGGTGATGTCGGTGAAACCGCCGATGCGGTCCATGATCTCGCGCACCCTGCGGACGGCTTCGACCTGGGCTTCGATCTCTCGGGCGCGGATCTGGAGGTTGATCGGCTTGCCCGCCGTGGGCCCGCCGCTTTCGGTCTGCACCTGCACGTCGATGCCCGCGATATCCGCCACGGCGGCGCGGATATCCTCGCCGATGACGGCGGCGGGGCGGCGTTGGTCCCAAGGGGTCAATTCGAGCTGGATGGTGCCGATGGTCTCCTCGTCGCCCTGCCCCGCGTTCATGGTCGAACGGGCATAGACGCTGGCGACCTCGTCGAAGCCAAGCAGCCGATCCTCGACCGAGCGGACGAGCGCGTCGCGCTGGTAGATCGAGAAGTTGTCGCGGGCGCGGACCTGCACCTGCATGACTTCCGGCTCCACCGAGGGGAAGAAGTTGATGCCGTGGCCGAACTGGCCGTAGAGCGCGAAGCTGCCAAGCAGCATCGCCAGCGTCAGCAGGGCGGTCGCGGCGGGGCGCAGGATCGCCCAGTGCAGCACGCGGACATAGGCGCCGGTGACGCCGCCGATGTCGCGCGGATCGCCTTGTTCGGCGGCCCGCATCGCGGCCTTGGCGGTGGCGGTCTGCGGCTGGCGTTTGCCGATGATGCCGCCGACCACGGGAATGAAGATCAGCGCCATGAAGAGCGATGCGAACAGCGTCAGGATCACGGTGATGGGCAGGAATTTCATGAACTCCCCCACCATGCCGGACCAGAACAGCAGCGGGAAGAACACGCTGAGCGTTGTGGCGGTCGAGGCTATGATCGGCCAGGCCATGCGCTTGGCGGCATTGGCATAGGCCACGCGCGGGGTGGCGCCGTCCTGCAACTGCCGATCCGCCAGTTCGGTGGTCACGATGGCGCCGTCCACCAGCATCCCCACGACGAGGATCAGCGAGAAGAGGACAACGATGTTCATCGTGTAGCCCATCGCCCAGAGCGCCGTGACCCCGGCAAGAAACGCGCCGGGAATGGCGAGGCCGACCAGGATCGCCGAGCGGAAGCCGAGGGCGTAGACGATCACGATCATCACCAGTGCGATGGCGGCGATCACGTTGGCCTCCAGATCGCTGAGCAGGGTTTCGACCTGTTCCGACTGGTCGTTGAGCCACGTGATCTCGACGTTGTCGGGCCAATCGGCGCGCAACTCCTCCACCAGCATCTGCACGGCGGCCACAGTTTCGATGATGTTCGCGCCCGAGCGCTTGGTGACTTCGAGCGCAAGCGCGGGCTGCCCGTTGATCCGGGCATAGCCGGTGGGATCGTCAAAGGTGCGACGCACGATGGCGACATCGCCGAAGGTCACGACGGTGCCGTCACGCACCAGCACGGGCATGTCCATCACGTCCTCCAGATCCTCGATCAGGCCCGGAACGGTCAGCACGATGCGGCCCGCGCCCGTCTCGATCGCGCCGGCGGCGATGAGGCGGTTGTTGCGGGTGATCTGGCCGATCAGCTCGTCGAAGGACAGGTCGTAGGTCTGGAACACGGTGGGATCTATCAGCACTTCGAGGAACTCGACCCGCCGCCCGCCGATATCGACCTCCAGCACGCCGGGCAGGCCTTCGATGGCATCCTGAAGATCTTCCGCAAGGCTGTTGAGGGTGCGTTCGGGCACCGGGCCGGACAGGATCGCGGTAATGATCGGGAACAGCGCCGTGTTGATCTCGGTCACGGTGATCGTGCTGGCGTCGTCGGGCAGATTGCCCTGGATACGGTCCACCGCCACGCGGATATCGCTGAGCGCCTGGTCATTGTCGCCACCGGGCTGGAATTCGAGCTGGATGCTGGCGGACCCCTCGGCGGCGAAGGATTCCATGCTTTGCAGCCCGGTGAGGCTTGCGAATTCCTGTTCCATCGGCTCGATCAGCAGGCGCTCCGCATCGGTGGGGCTGATGCCGTCGAGGCCGGTGGAGACGTAGAACAGCGGCAGCGAAACCTCGGGGTTGGCCTCTTTCGGGATCGAGACATAGGCGAAGGCGCCGACCGCAAGCACCACGGCCAGCGCCAGCCCGACCACGCGGCTGCGCGAAAAGGCGGCGTCGATCAGGGCGTTCATCCGTTCGGTTCCTCGGGCTGCGGGCGGACGGTGTCGCCGTGGTTCACATAGCCCTGGCCCACCGTGATGACCCGGACCGTATCGGGCAGGCCGATGACCCAGATGCCGTCGATTTCGGCGCGCACGATCTCGATCGGCTGGAACTGCACGACATCGGCGTCATCGACGGTCTTGACGCCAAGCCGCCCCTCGGGGCTGAGCGAGACGATGGAGGGCGACAGGAAATGGGCGGAGACCCGGGCGGTGGGGATGGAAATCTCGGCGGAGATGCCGGCCGCGATGGCGCCGTCCTCGTTGGGCAGGGACACCTCGGCCAGAAAGGTCCGCGTGGATTGCACGGCAGAGGTGCCGACGAAGGACACGACCGCGTCCCGCACGTCGCCGGTGATGAAGGTGACGGTCGCCGGCTGGCCGCTTTGCAGCCGGGTCAGGGATTGTTGCGGCACCTGGAACGAAACGGTGAGCGGCGAGATATCCACGATCCGGGCGATCCCGGCCCCGGCCTGGACGGTTTCGCCGGCGGCGATTTCCAACGCCTCGATCCGCCCGGCGAAGGGGGCGAGGATCAGCATGTCGGCCAGTTGCTCCTCGGCGGCGGTCAGTTGCGCTTCGGCCTGGGTCAAGGCGGAACGCGCCTGCACCACCCGGTCCACGGTGGCCACCCCGCGTTCCAGCAGGGTTTCCGCGTTCTCGAGATCGCGCCCGGTGCGCGTCACCTCCTGCCGGGCGCGGGCCAGTTCCGCCTCGGCCCGAGCGCTGCGCAGGCGCGCGATCGGCGCACCCTCGGTGACGGTTGCGCCCATGGTGACGAAGACCTCGGCGACCTCGCCGCCGGGATCGGCGCGGATCATGGTATCGCGGTCCGGCTGGGCCTGCCCCTCGGCGCTGAAGAACAGGGTCACCTCCTCGGCGGTGGAGTTGCGCACCGCCACGGATACGGGCAGCGGCGCGGTCGCGGCCGGAGCCTCGGCGCCGTTTTCGGACGGGAAGAGAAAACCGCTCCCCATCCACGCCACCACGCCAAGGGTGATGAGCGCCGCGACCCAGATCGAGCGGGACGAGCCCCTGTCGGAGGAGAATTCGAGCGGCTGCGACCGGGCGGCGGCGTGTGGCGCGGGATCCGTGGCGTTGGCTGCGGGCGCCTCGGGCACAGCCGGGTCGGGCGCGGCGCCCTCGGGCTGCAACGGGGATGTCTCCGGCGGATCGGCCTTGGTGGTCTTGGTCATCGGGGTCGTCCTCGGATGCTGCACCGTCAGCCCGCATTCGCGCGCCGTCCGATGCGGTTCGGACCAGCTGATAGATTGAATGGGCGGTCGCTGCAAACAAGGCCTTGCGGCAGCCCGCCGGATCGGGCGTCGATCAGCGCAGGCTTTGCCCGCTGGCGGCGTCGAAGACATGCAGGTTGTCGATGTCGAGGTCGAGCCGGATCCGATCGCCCGCTTCGGGCGGCGTGCGCCCCGACGCGGAGGCGATGATCTCGGTCCCGTCGACATCCACATAGACCAGCGTTTCCGACCCGAGCGGTTCGGCCACGGAGACGCTACCGCTCAGCACGCCGCCGGTTTCGACGACATGCAGGTCCTCGGGGCGGACGCCGACCACGACCGCGCGCCCCTTGGCCGGAGCATCCGCCCCGATCGCGGCGCGGATCTCGGTTCCGTTCCAGAGCCGGATGCCGGTGTCAGACCCCTGCCCCGCCAGCAGGTTCATCGAGGGCGCGCCGATGAACTGCGCCACGAAGGTGTTGGCGGGGGTATGGTAGACCTCGGCCGGGGTGCCGATCTGCTGGATGTGACCGTCCTTCATGATCACGATGCGGTCTGCCATGGTCATCGCCTCCACCTGGTCGTGGGTGACGAAGACGATGGTGGAGCCGACGCGGCGGTGCAGCTTCTTGATTTCGAGCCGCATCTGGGTGCGCAGTTGCGCGTCGAGGTTGGACAGCGGCTCGTCGAACAGGAACACCGCCGGGTCGCGCACCATGGCGCGCCCGATGGCGACGCGCTGGCGCTGCCCGCCGGAGAGCTGGTTGGGCTTGCGGTCGAGATACTCGGTCATGCCGAGGAGGCCCGCCACCTCCTCGATCCGGTCGTTCTTTTCCGGCTTGGTCATGCGCGAGGTGCGCAGCCCGAAGGCGATGTTCTTGCGCACGGACATATGCGGATAGATCGCGTAGTTCTGGAACACCATGGCGATGTCGCGGTCCTTGGGTTCCAGGTTGTTGACCATGCGCCCGCCGATTTCGATGGTGCCCGATGTCACCTCTTCCAGCCCCGCGATCATGCGCAGCGTGGTGGATTTGCCGCAGCCGGACGGGCCGACGAAGACGACGAATTCGCCGTCATGGACATCGAGGTTGATGCCATGCAGCACCTCGGTCTTGTCATAGGCTTTGGTGAGATCACGCAGGGCGAGATTGGCCATTCAGGTCTGCTCCGTCAGGGTCTGGAAGGCCGCTGCGAGGGCCGTTGCGGCCTCCGCGAGGCGGCAGGCGCGGGCGGTCTGGGCCTGCGCGAGGGTGGCGGCGGTATCGGCATAGCTTTCGAGCGCCGAATCGAGAGGTGCGGGGGCCGGGCCGCCGAAGACGGTGCGCCGGGCGATGAAGGTTTCGATGGCGACCGCTTCGGCGAAGGCGGCCGGTCCGAGGGCGGGGGCGCGGCCGGTCTGGGCCTGGAAGGCGCTGGCGAAGGCGGCATGGCCATCGGCCAGCGGCGCGCCGTCGGCGATAACCGCGCGCGCGGTGGCGGCGGCGATCTCGTGCGCCTGCCGGAAGGACAGCCCCTCGGCGCGGACCAGCGTATCGGCCAGTTCGGTGATGGTGACGCAGGCGGCATCGGCATTGGCGCGCACCCGGTCGGCGCGGATGGAACAGGCGGGGAGCAACGCCGCCAGCAGCGCCACCACCCGCGCGCCGGTCTCGAATGCGCCGTAACCGGCTTGCTGCACCTCGCCCTCGCTATCGTTCATGTCGGTGAACGGCGTGTTGTGCATCGTGGCCAGCATCGTGTCGCAGCGCCCGACGGTCACGCTGGACAGGTGGCGCAGGTGTTCGATGGGCACCGGGTTGCGCTTTTGCGGCATGATGGAGCTGATCTGCACCAGCGCGTCGGGGACGTAAAGCTGCCCGACCTCGAAGGCGGACCAGAAGCCCATGTCCTGCACCACCCGGCCGAAATGCAGGAACGGCAGTTTGAGCGCGGAATAGAGCCCGGTGATGTAATCGACCGAGGCGATGCAGCCGTAGGAATTCCGTTTCGGATGGGTAAAGCCGAGAAACCGCGCCACGCGGTCCCGGTCGATGGGAAAGCCCGAGGTGGTGATCGCGGCCGCCCCCATCGGGCAGGCGTCGAGCGCGTCGCGCGCCTGGTCCAGCCGCGCGATGTCGCCCAACAGCACCTCGATCACCGCGCCAAGGTAATGGCCGAAGGTCGAGGGCTGCGCCGGCTGGCCGTGCGTATAGGCGACGATGGGCGTGTCGCGTTCCGCGCGCGCCTTGGCGATCAGCGCCTCGGCCAGGGTCAGCAGCGCCTGCAGCATGGCATCGGTGCGGCTGCGCAGCGCCATCTTGAACAGCGTGTGGTCCATGTCGTTGCGCGACCGCGCGGTATGCAGCCCACCTGCGAGGTCCGGGCCGATCCGGCGCTTCAACTGGTCCTCGACGACGAAGAAATAATCCTCGAACGCGCCGGTATAGGTCAACGCGGCGATATCGGTTTCGGTCTCGATGGCGGCCAGCGCGCCCGCGATCTGCGCGCCCGTGGCGCGCGGCAGGATACCCGCCTCCACCAGCATCACCAGATGCGCGCGGTTGATCGCCGCCATGTGCGTGGCGTAATGGATCTTCACCCCCTCGAACAGCGGCGCGAGGACGGTGTCGCGATAGGTCGGATCGGGGAAGGTGGACGTATCGTTCATGCCCGGCCCGCCTTCATCTTGGCAAAAAACCTCCGGGGGTCCGGGGGCTGGCCCCCGGGGATGCGCGCAGGTCCGACAGGGGCGCGCCGCGGCACAGGACGCGCTTGGATCGACGCGACCTTCGGCGGGCACAGCGCGCGGGCGGCTCGCCGGCCCGATCCTTGCGGATCGCGCGTGCGCGGCTCGGATCGCGCCACCGGAGCGATCCGTTTCGACAAGATGTCGACACTGCCGCTCACCCCTTCAGCCCCGCCATCACCACGCCCCGGATGATGAACCGCTGGAAGACCAGGAAGAACACCAGCGTCGGCAGGGTGGAGATGGCGGCGCCGGTCATGATCAACTCCCACGCCACATCGGCCTCGTCCCCGAACGACGACAGGCCCACGGGCAGCGTATAGAGCGAGGTGGTGGTGGTGGCGATCAGCGGCCAGATGAAGGCGGTCCAGTTGCCGAGGAACACGAAGATCGCCAGCGCGGCCAACGCCGGTTTCACCAGGGGCATGGCAACGGACCACCAGATCTGCAGCTCGTTCAACCCGTCGATCCGCGCGGCTTCGAGGAAATCGTCGGGCACCGTTTCGAAGAACTGCTTCATCAGGAAGACGCCGAAGGCGGTCATCAATCCCGGGAACATGATGCCCCAGTAGCTGTCGAGCCAGCCGAAATTCTGGCTCATCATGTACCAGGGGATGATCAGCATCTCGGTCGGGATCATCAAGGTGGAGAGGATCGCGATGAACACGATGTAGCGGCCGCGGAACTTGAATTTGCACAACACGTAGCCCACGAGGCTGTCGAAGATCAGGGTGGAGATCGTCGTCAGCGACGCGATTACCAGCGAGTTGATGAACCAGGTGAAGAAGCGCCCGTCGGCCAGCACGTAGGTATAGTTGTCCAGCGTCGGCTCTTCGGGGATGAGGTTAAGGTTGTAGACCTCGAACGAGTATTTCAGCGAGGTGGAGATCATGTAGACCAGCGGCATGACCATCACGAGGCCGCCCGCGAACAGCAGCGCCCAGCGGATGAACTGCGCGTAGTCGCGCGGCGGGCGCGGCTGGTCGGAGCGCAGCAGCGACTCGGACGAGGCCTTGATGCGGATATCGTCGGCGACGGCCATCAGCGGTCCCTCAGGATGCGCAACTGCACCAGGCTGACGACCAGCAGGATGGTGAACAGCACTACGGTCTGCGCCGCCGCCGCGCCCATCTGGGAACGCCCGCCAAACGCCGTTTCATAGATCATCAGCACCAGCGGCTTGGTGGAATTGAGCGGCCCGCCGGGATTGTTCGTCGTCATGTTGAAGACGTGGTCGAAGATCCGCAGGAACCCGATGGAGGAGAACACGACCAGGAACACCAGCGTGGGTTTCAGGAGTGGCAGGGTGATTTCCCACAGCATCGTCCAGTTCGACACGCCGTCCACCCGCGCGGCCTCGTAATAGGTCTGCGGGATGGCGCGCAGACCCGCCATGAAGATGATGATCTGGAAGCCGAGGCCGGCCCAGACGGCGGGGGCCAGCACGGCGGGCAAGGCGATGGTGGTCGATTGCAGGAACGGGATCTGCGAAATGCCGAAGCCCGCGAGGAAGTTGTTGAACACCCCGATCGGCACCGGCTGGTAGAACCAGCGCCAGACCCAGGCCATCGCCACGGCGGAGGTCATGAAGGGCAGGAAATAAAGCGCCCGGATCGTGCCGTGCATGAAGCGCACCTTGTCGAGGTGGTAGGCGATGAAGAACGAGATCACGAGACTGATGGGCGTGCCGATCAGCAGGTATTCGAAGGTGTTGACGAAGACCTGCCAGAAGACGGGATCGTTCCACAGGTCCACGTAATTGTCGAACCCGACCCAGACGCGCGGACCCAGCAGGTTCCATTCCTGGAAGCTGAGCACGAAGGCGTTGGCCGTCGGGTAGAACCGCACGACGGTGTAGAAGACGATGGGGATCGCAAGGAAGGCCCAGGCCCAGACGACCTGCTTCTGCTTGATGCTCAGCCGGTGCCAGCGGGACGCGACGAGGCCATGCTGGCGCGTGTCGGGTCGCGGTATTCGTCTGGCGTCGGACGGGGAATGATCTGCCACGGGCGGTTCGGCCTTTTTGCGCAGGAAGGGTCAGGGATGCGGGGCGCGCGGGCCACCGGCGGCCCGCGCATCACGGCGTGGGTTTGGACGGGCCACGAAAGGCCCGCCCGGTCATCAGGCTATCATTCGCCGTAGTAATCATCCAGCAACGCCTGTTCGGCGGCGGCCGCGATGGCGAGGCTTTCAGCCGGGTCCATGCCCTGAAGCTGCACCCGCTCCACCATTTCGACCATCAGCTGCCGCTGCGCGGATTCGTCGGCGAACAGCGTCGTATGGGCATATTCCAGCCCCCGGATGAACGGGCCATAGACCGGATCGTTGGCGTTTTCCTCGGTCATGCCGACCGACTGGCGGGCGGGCAATTCACCCACGACCTCCAGCCAGATCTGCATTGCCTCGGGCGAGGTGATATACTGCATGAACAGCACGGCGGCGTCGTATTCCGCACCCTCGGCCGAAGAGGTGATCGCGTTCACCCAATAGGACGAGTAGTTCGATTGCGTGCCGTCCGGCCCGGCGGGAAGCTCCGCCACGCCCCATTCGAGGCCGCGGGTATCGGCCAGCGCGCCGATGCGGAACGATCCGTCGATATGCATGCCCGCGCGACCGGCGCGGAAGGCGGCTTGCGGTTCGTCCATGAAGGAGTTCTGGGTCACGCCCAGATCCCCTTCAAGTGCGACATAGAAATCGAGCGCCGCACGGCCCGCGTCGCTGTCATAGGTGACGGTGCGATAATTGTCGGCATAGGGCTCGCCCCCCATCTGGCGCACCAAAACCTCGCGCCACCAATGGTGGTCCTGCGCGGTCATGCCGGTGGTCAGGCCCACCTGCGTGATGTTGCCTGCGCCATCGCGTTCGGTCAGCAGTTGCGCGGCTTCGATCATCTCGTCGAGCGTGGTGGGCGGGCCATCGATGCCGGCGGCCGCGAACAGACGCTCGTTGTAGAACAGAGCCAGCGACCGCACGGCCGTGGGCAGCGCCCAATACTGGCCGTCGACCTGCATCGCGGCGACCATCGGGAAGAACTCGGACTCGATCTCGGCGGCGGGGAAGGTGGCTTCGGGCAGCGGCTGGATCAGATCGGCCTCGATGTAGTCGTTCAGCCAGCCGTAGAAGAGCTGCACGATATCGGGCCCCTCGCCCGCAGGCACGGCGGCGGCGACGCGGGTGCGATAGTTGTCATAGGGGAAATGGGTCATCGTGACGGTGATGTCGGGGTTGGCGGCCTCGAAATTCTCGATCAGCTGCTCCATCGCGGTGACGCGGGCATCGAAGAAATACTGCCAGTATTCGATCTCGACCTGGGCCATGGCGGGGGCGGCGGCGAACAGCGTCGCGCCGGTGACCGCCGTGGCGGCGAGGGTGGTGCGAAGTCCGGTGAACATGGTTGGAAGCTCCCTGTTGATGTCGGCTGTCCCGGTCATGCGGGACGCTTCCGCGATTCGAGCGCGGCATGGTTCAGGATTAAGTCAAACCAATTGAGCTATCAAGCGAGTTGCGCTACCTGATGGGCCCATGAGTCTGTTTCTGTCCCCGCCCGGATCGAACGCCGAACGCAGCCGAGCGTATAATCGCGGGTTGGTTCTGGGCCATGTGCGGCGCGCGGGCGCGTCGGGCCGGGCCGAGATCGCGCGCGCGTCCGGTCTCAGCACGCAGGCGGTCAGCAACATCATCGGGGAATTGGTGGACGAGGGCTGGCTCTACCAGGCGGGGCGGCGCGTGGGTGGACGCGGCCAGCCGGCGGTAACCTATGCGATCGACGGCAAGGCGGGGGTCGCCTTCGGGCTGGAACTGCGCCCGGACGCGGTGCTGTGTGCCGTGATCGACCTGGAGGGGCGCACGATCCACACCGCGCGCGCCGCCGTCACCTGCGCCACCCCGCCCCAGGTCAGCCCGCTGGTCCAGCGCCTGTTGGCCGAGGCCCTGGCGGCCTGCGGCACCGATCGCGGCCGGGTGCTGGGGGCGGGCGTGGTGATGCCGGGTCCGTTCGGACGCACCGGCGTATCGGGGTTGTCGACGGAACTGCCGGGCTGGGCCGGGATCGACGCGGAGGCGCATTTCGGCGCTGCGCTGGACCTGCCTGTCACGGTGGAGAACGACGCCAATGCCGCCGCCATGTTCGAGCGGATTTCAGGCGTGGCTGCGGGGCTGTCCACCTATGCCTACCTCTATTTCGGGTCCGGGATCGGGCTTGGCCTGGTCCATGGCGGCGCGCTGTTTCGCGGTGCCCATGGCAATGCCGGAGAGATCGGCCATGTCCTGGCGCCGGTCGGCGGGCAGTTGCGGCCGCTGGAGCAGATCGCCAGCCGGATGGCCCTGGCGGAGCGTCTGCGCGGTTCGGGCGAGGCGGCGGAGACGGTCGCGGACCTTGAACGGCTGTTTGCCGCCCGTCACCCCGCGACGCTGGACTGGATCGACAGCGCGGCCCCGGCGCTGGCCCATATCATCCAGATCCTCGAGAACCTCTACGATCCCGAGGCCGTCATCATCGGGGGCGCCCTGCCCGCGCCCGTGCTGGAGCATCTGGCGCGGCGAATCGAATTGCCGGCGGCCTCGATCGCCAACCGGGCGGACCGGACACGCCCGCGCCTGCTGGCGGGAGCGGCGGGGCGGATGACCGCGACGCTTGGCGCCGCCGCCCTCGTCATCAACCAGACCCTCACCCCCAGCCTTGTCCTCAGCACCTGAAAGCGGCCCATGCCCACTCCAGACCAGACCCGTATCGCGGCCGATGCCGCCGCCCCCCTGATCGCCCGGCTGTGGCGCGCGCTGGCCCCGCTGCGGTCGGTCGTGGGGTTCATGAATACCGGCGCGCATCCCGATGACGAGACCTCGGCCATGCTGGCGGCGCTGGGCCTGCGCGACGGCCTGAACCTGAGCTATGCCTGTTCCACCCGGGGCGAGGGGGGCCAGAACGATATCGGGACGGAAACGGGCTTCGACCTTGGCACGCTGCGCACCGCGGAGATGGAGCGCGCGGCCGAGGTGCTGGACCTGCGGCTTTACTGGTTGGGGCAATCGGCGGAAGACCCGGTCACGGATTTCGGTTTCTCCAAGTCGGGCGAGGAGACGATGGCGCGCTGGGGCCATGCCCGGACAGTGCAGCGCTTCGTGGAGATCCTGCGCACCGAGCGGCCCGATATCATCTGCCCGACTTTCCTTGATATCCCGGGCCAGCACGGCCACCACCGCGCCATGACGCAGGCCGCGTTCGAGGCGGTGGACCTGGCCGCGGATCCTGCCTTCGTGGCGGGCGGGCTGGCGCCCTGGACGGTATCGAAGCTGTATCTTCCGGCCTGGTCCGGCGCAGGCGGGGCCTATGACGACGAGGTGCCGCCGCCGGAGGCCACGGTGGTGGTGGCAGGGCGCGGCGGCGACGCGGTGCTGGGCATGAGCCATGCCCGCATCGGCCAGCAATCGCGCGCGTTCCACCGCACGCAGGGCATGGGGCGCTGGGTCACGGCGGGACAGGAGGTCGATTGGCCGCTGCATCTGGCGATGTCGCGGGTGGGGGCGGATGCGGCGGCCGTCACCGACAACCTGCCGCGCGATCTGGCCGATCTGGACGATCTGGGCGCGGGCCTTGCCCCGACGCAGGACGCCATCGCGGCGCTGGTCGCGGCGTTCCCCGACCGGGCCGCGATGCTGGGCCATGCCGCGCGGGCCGTGGGCGCGCTGGCGGCGGCGCGTGTCGCCCCGGACCACGCCCACCGGATCGCGCGCAAGCAGGCGCAACTGGCCCGGGTGATGCGACTTTGCGCCAACCCGGACGCACGCGCGACGGTGGCGCGCGGTGTCCTGCAACCCGGCGCGACCACCGACCTGCGGCTGGAGAGCCGCACGCCCGATCACGGGGACGCGCGCATCGCGGTCGTGCTGCCCCAGACCATGCGCCTTGCCGGGGGGCAGGTGCAGGTCGCCGCCGATGCCGCGCCATCAGCCCCCTACCCCGACCATTACGATCCGCTGGTCCCCGCCGCCCCGGCGCTGGCCGTGACCATCGCGGCGGAGGGGGTGGAGGCGACCTCCATGGTGCCGTTCGAAGCGCCGCCGCTGATCGCGCCCGCCATCCGCGCGCACCTGTCGCAAAGCGGGGCGATCCTGAACCTTGCCGGGCCGGGCCGCGCGGTGCGGGTAACGATCTCGGGCGCGACCGAGGGCGCGCCGCGATTCGCACTGCCCGAGGGCTGGCGGCAGGTCTGGAACGGGGCCGATTGCACCTTGCACGCGCCGGAGGACGCGCCGGAGGACGTGCCGGAGGACGTGGGCGAGGACGTGGGCCAGGACGTGGGAGGGGACGTGGCCGAGGGGCTGCATGCCCTGCCGCTGACCATCGATGGCGCGCCCGCCCACAGGGTGCGCCTGTTCGAACATGCCCATATCGCGCCCCGCCTGCGCAGCACCCCGGCGGTGCTGGACCTGCGCGTGACCACCATCGCCCTGCCCCGCGCGCGGATCGGCTATATCGGCGCGGGCAACGATGCGGCGGCGACGTGGCTTGCCGCCATCGGCTGCGACGTGACGGTGCTGGAGGATACGGCGCTTGCGGCGGCCAACCCGTTCGCGGGGTTCGACACGGTGCTGATCGGCGTCTTCGCGATGCGCTTCCGGCCTGGTCTGCGCGCGCTGATGCCGGCGCTGCACGACTGGACGCGGGCGGGCGGCACCCTTGTAACGCTCTATCACCGGCCATGGGACGACTGGGACCCCGACACCGTGCCCCCGGCGCGGCTGGAGATCGGCCAGCCGTCCCTGCGCTGGCGCGTGACGGACGAGGCGGCGGCGGTGACGCATCTGGTGCCCGACCATCCGATCCTGACCACGCCCAACGTCATCGGCGCGGCGGATTGGGACGGCTGGCACAAGGAGCGGGGCCTCTATTTCGCCAAGTCATGGAGCGCGGCCTACCAGCCGCTGCTGTCGATGTCGGATGCGGGCGAGACGCCGCTGGAGGGGGCCTTGCTGTCGGCCCGGATCGGCGACGGGCGGCACACCCATGTGGCGCTGATCCTGCATCACCAGATGGCCTGCCTTGTGCCGGGGGCGTTCCGGCTGATGGCGAACATCCTCCAGCCCGCCTGAGCCGCCGGTGGCCGAGGTCGTCCCCCCCGCCAGCCCGGGCGAAAACCAGCGCGGGGCGGCGTGGCTGATCGCGGACATGGCGCTGAACATCTGGGCGTTGGGCATCGTGAAGGCGATGGGGGCGGAGTATCCGGCGGTGCAACTGGTGGTCCTGCGCGCCGGCGTCGGGCTGGTGCTGCTGGTGCCATGGGTGATCCGCGACCGCGCCGCCTTCTCCCGCATCGACCGCTGGGGGCTGCACCTGCTGCGCGTGGCTCTGTCGACATTGACGCTGTCTACTTCGTTCTATGCGATCGCCCGGATCCCCTTTGCGCTGTTCACCGCGATCAACTTCACGCGGCCGATCCTGCTGATGATCTTCGCGGCGCTGTTGCTGGGCGAGCGGATCGGGCGGGTGCGCTGGATTGCCGCCGGGATCGGGCTGGCGGGGGCGGTGGTGGCGGTGGGACCGGGGCAGGTGGTGCTGAACCGGGGCCTTGCGGCGCTGTGCCTGACGGTGGTGCTGGGCACGCTGGCGGTGATCTGCACCCGCAAGCTGAAGGGCACGCCGCCGGTGGTGATGATGGTGTTCTACACCGCGGGTCTGGCGATCCTGACGGCGCCCGTTGCGCTGGCCGGATGGCAACCGGTGGACGCGGGGCACTGGCCGATCCTGCTGGCGGTGGGCGTCTTCGCGCAGCTGGCGCAGATCTGTTTTCTCAAGGCGCATTGGCTGGGGGATGCGGGGGTGCTGGGGCCGGTTTCCTACGCGTCGATCCTGCTGTCGGGCGCGGCGGGATACCTGTTCTTCGACGAGGTGCCGGGGATCAACATGGGCCTCGGCGCGCTGTTCATCATCGGCGCGGGCCTGTTGATCGCGCGGCGGGGCTAGGGCACGTCGCGCAACAGCGGGGAGCGGTTTTGCGCGTCTCGGACATGCGGTATGAAACGGTTCGATTGGGTCGCGTGCCTGCGAACGAACGCGGCACGCGCTAGACCGCGTCCGGGCCGTCCGCAGGGGCGCCGTCCGGGGCGCTGTCCGCAGGGGCGCCGTCCGGGCCGTCCTCAGGGGCCGTCCGGGCCGTCCTCAGGGGCGTCGTCCGGGGTCGCGAGGGAGGCGAGGATCGGGCAATCGGGGCGGCTGTCCCCGGCGCAGGCGGCAACGAGATCCGCAAGGGTCGCGCGCATCTCGTCGAGATCGCGGATCTTGCGCTCGATCTCCGCGAGGTGGCCCCTGGCGATTTCCTTCACCTCGGCGCTGGCGCGGGCGTCATCCTCGTAGAGATGCAGCAAGGCGCGGCAATCGGCGATGGAAAACCCCAGCGCCCGCGCCCGCCCGAGAAAGGCCAGCTTGTGCACATCGCTGGCGCGAAAGCTGCGATAGCCATTGGCGCCGCGCCGGGGGCGGATCAGGCCGATTTCCTCGTAATAGCGAATGGTCTTGGGCGGCAGGCCCGCCTGCTGCGCGACGTCGCCGATATTCATGCGGGCACCTGCCTGCGGGCCGCAGGCACCGGCGGCGCGACAGATCCGCCGTCGTGCAGGGCAGGCGCGATCCGGCGCAGCCGCAGCGCGTTGGCCAACACCGAGACCGAGGACAGCGCCATCGCCCCCGCCGCGAAGACCGGCGACAGCAGCACGCCCAGCACCGGGAACAGCACGCCCGCCGCGACCGGGATCAGCGCCGCGTTGTAGGCGAAGGCCCAGACCAGGTTCTGGCGGATGTTGGCCATGGTGCGACGGGACACGGCGACGGCGTTCACCACCCCCGCGAGATCGCCCGAGATCAGCACCACGTCAGCGCTTTCGATAGCCACATCGGTGCCGGTGCCGATGGCGATGCCGACATCCGCATGGGCCAGCGCGGGCGCGTCGTTGATGCCGTCGCCGACGAAGGCGATCCTGGCGCCGCCGTGCCGCAGATCGTCGAGCGCGCGGACCTTGCCATCGGGCAGGACGCCCGCGATGACGGTGTCGATGCCAAGTCCGGCCGCGATGGCCTTGGCCGTTTCACGCTTGTCGCCGGTGATCATGGCGACGCGCAGGCCCTGCGCCTGCAACGCGCGGATCGCGGCGGCGCTGGTCGGTTTGACCGGGTCGGAGACGGCGATGAGTGCGGCGGCAATGCCGTCCACGGCAGCATAGAGCGCGGTGCGCCCCCGTGCGGCGAGGTCGGCCTCGGCCTGCACCAGCGCGCCGGGATCGATCCCCTCGCGCGTCAGCAGGCGGTCGGCACCGACCAGAACGCTGCGGCCGTTCACGGTAGCGCGGACACCGTAGCCGGGGATCGCTTCGAACGCCTCCGCCTCGGCCTTGGGTGCATCCTCGGTGCGGGCAGCGCGCGTGATCGCGTCCGCGATGGGATGTTCGGAGCGCGCCTCCACCGCCGCGACCAGCGACAGCAGCGTGGCACGGTCGACCCCCTCGGCCAGCACGAGATCGGTCAGTTCAGGGCGGCCTTCGGTGATCGTGCCGGTCTTGTCGAGCGCCACGACGGAGACCGCGGACAGGGCCTGCAGTGCATCGCCCTTGCGAAAGAGCACCCCCAGTTCCGCCGCGCGCCCGGTGCCGACCATGATCGAGGTGGGCGTGGCCAGCCCCATGGCGCAGGGACAGGCGATGATGAGAACCGAGACACCGGCCACCAGCGCATAGGTCAGCGCCGGGTCCGGCCCGACCAGCAGCCAGACCGCGACCGTCAGCGCCGCCAGCGCCATGACGGCGGGCACGAACCACAGGGTCACGCGGTCCACCAGCGCCTGGATCGGCAGCTTGGCGCCCTGCGCCTCCTGCACCATGCGGATGATCTGGGCCAGCGTGGTATCGGCCCCCACGCGCGTGGCGCGGATCCGAAGCGCCCCGGCACCATTCACGGTGCCGCCGGTCACCGGATCGCCGGGGGCCTTGGCCACGGGGATCGGCTCGCCCGTTATCATCGATTCGTCGACATGGGCGGTGCCGTCCACCACCTCGCCATCCACGGCGATGCGCTCGCCCGGGCGCAGGATCACGATATCGCCCGGGGCGATGTCGTCCACCGGCAGGTCCACCGCCTCGCCCGCGCGCAGCACGCGGGCGGTCTTGGCCTGAAGACCCAGCAGGGACCGGATCGCGGCCCCGGTGCGGCCCTTGGCGCGGGCCTCCAGCGACCGGCCCAGCAGGATCAGGGTGACGATGACGGCGGCGGCTTCGTAGTAGACCGCGCGGGCAATGGGGGGCAGCAGGCCGGGCGCGAAGGTGGCGACCAGCGAATAGGTGAAGGCCGCCAGCGTGCCGACGGCGACAAGGCTGTTCATGTCCGGCGCGCCCTTCACCAGCGCGGGGATGCCCTTGGCGAAAAAGCCCCGCCCCGGCCCGATCAGCACCAGCGTCGTCAGCCCGAACTGGATCAGCCAACTGGTCTGCTGGCCGATGGTCGCCGCGATCCACATGTGCATGCCGGGGATCACATGGGCGCCCATTTCCAGCACGAAGACCGGCAGCGTCAGCGCGGCGGCAATCAGCGTGCGGCGGCGCGCCCGGTCGGCCTCGGCCGCCTTTTCGGTCGCCTGATCGAGCGGCGCATCGGCGCTGGCGACAGTGGCGGGATAGCCGGCCCCGGACGCGGCGCGGGCGAGGTCGGCGGGGGTGACGACCCCGGCGAGATAGGTGACGGCGGCGGTTTCGGAGGCGAGGTTCACTGCCACCGACAGCACGCCCGGAACCTGCCCCAGGGCGCGATCCACCCGTCCCACGCAGGACGCGCAGGACATCTCGGATATGGACAGCGTGACCTTCGCCTGCCGTGCGGGATAGCCGAGGCTGGCAAGGGCTTCGCTGGCCTCGGCGAGGGCCTGGGCATTCTCGGCGCGCAGGCTGGCGGAATCGGAGGCGAGGTTGACGGCCACGTCGCGCAGGCCCGGGACAGCCGACAGCGCGCGCTCCACCCGACCGACGCAGGAGGCGCAGGACATCCCCTCGATGGCGAGGGTCGTGATCGGGGCGGATGCGGTCATGGGGAGCGGTCCTTCCATTGCAGGGTATATAGGTAGTCCTTCCCGGAACTGGAAGGTCAAGGGGCCGAGTCGCGCTTTTCGGCCTTGACCTTCCGGCGCGGGAAGGCTGGACGTGGACCGCGACGACACGCCTGAAGACGGAGACCCCGATGCGTTTCAACGTTCCCGACATGAGTTGCGGCCATTGCAAGGCGGCCATCGAGCGGGCCATGGCCACGGCGGACCCTGCTGCCACCCTGCGCTTCGACATGGAGGCGCGCGCCGTGGAGATCGACAG